>Ga0302325_10023243_pt1 | contig 12931 bp, 11 predicted proteins | sample Palsa_T0_2_FD_201948 | JGI IMG/M metagenome (GOLD analysis project Ga0302325, IMG submission 201948) | Peat permafrost microbial communities from Stordalen Mire near Abisko, Sweden - Palsa_T0_2 | ecosystem: Environmental > Terrestrial > Soil > Palsa > Peat permafrost | place: Sweden: Abisko... | reverse complement strand
GTTACGAATACTCCAGTGGGAGTGTTTCGTACCATCGTGATATTTCCAAGCCGCCTGGATGTCGCGGTTGTTCATTCTTGCTACGTCAGACTAGCACTTGCAGTGGATCACGGGCGTAAGCAATGAACCTGCGACTGCGGAATATGCCCGAGTAACGGGCAACCCGGAAGTTATGCCCAGGATGGACTCTCAACGACGCTGGCCGGAAGTCGCATTCGAGGACATCTTTCGAAAACGAGTCAGGTGCAAAGGGAACTGTTGGAGCGATTTCCCCGAAGCCCGTTTGTCGTTACCAATCCGGTTCCATGGCATTACACCTGCTCATGTTCGAAGTCGTTCGTGAATTGATGCGAGGCGCCAAGCAGTTTTCGCGCAGTGCAAACGGGGTTAAGATATGACCGGGAGGTAGCATGCCCGTCACTCAAACGTTTTCACCCGCCCGGAAACTTGTCGCCACGAACACCGCACATTTTCCGAATGAGAGTGCGGAATACCGCGCCGCCCGAAATGGGCTTCTTGCAGAAGAAATCGAACTGCGCCGCCACATCGAGCACGTCGCAGCCCTGCGGCGCGCCCTGCCGAGTGGCGGCGAGGTCCCGCACGACTTCGAGCTCATCTCCGAGGCTGGTCCCATTCGCTTCTCCAGCCTGTTCGGCGATAAAGATACCCTCATGGTTTACAGCATGATGTATGGTCCGGAGCGCAAAGCGCCGTGTCCCATGTGCACGTCATTCTTGAGCTCCTGGAACGGAACCGCCGTCAATTTACGCGAGCGTGCAGCAATCGCCGTTACGGCACGCTCGCCCATGGAGCGGCTGTTGGAATACAAGAAACAGCGCGGCTTCGCGAATCTCCCCTTTGTCTCCGACATGTCCGGTGATTACACGCGCACTTATGTCAACCCGGACGACGCCGACGTACCTGGATTCAGCGTTTTCACGCGGGGTAACGGAACGACTTTCCACTACTACAGCGGTGAGCTGAGCGGAGCGATGGCCGACCCCGGTCAGGACCCGCGCGGTGCCCCGGATCTCGACCCTCTTTGGTTGATGCTGGACCTGACCCGGGAAGGGCGCGGCACCGACTGGTACCCGAAGCTCGAGTACAAGCAAAGATAGCCCAAGGATCTCCTTTCGGAGATCGCCCAGGACAAGGTATCAGCCTACGCGTCCTGATTATCGTTTAAGATATTTCAGCCATGGAGGCTAGTCCATGAGTAAGCCACCGTTCACGTCAAGAATCTCCCCCGTGATGTAGCGGGCGTCTTCGCTGGCCAAGAAAGCCACAGCCTTTGCAACATCACTGGCTTCTCCTGGCTTCTTGCCGAGCGGGATACGGCCGAACATGCTTGCGATACCCGGGACCCCATGCAAGAAGTCGGTGTTGATGATTCCCGGGGCAACGGCGTTCACCGTGATATTGTCAGGGGCTAGGGCTGCGGCCAAGGTTTTGGTTAGGCAGATGACAGCTGCTTTCGATACCGAATAATGAGCCCCCACCAGCAACCCGCCAGTCTTGCCGGCCTGGGATGCCATGTTGATTACGCGCCCGGATTTCTGCTGTCGCATCACAGGAGCTGCGGTTTGGCAGCTAAACAGGACACCCTTCACGTTAACCGCAAAAACCCGGTCCCATTCCGCTTCGGGAATTTCCTCGAAGGGCTTGACCGTGAAGATCGCGGCATTGTTCACAATAATGTCTATGGCTCCATACCGATTCCGGACGCTCTCGACTACCTCGGCCCACTCTTCTTTTTTGCTGACATCTAGTGAAAAGCTTGTGGAACGATTATCAATAGCCCTGATAGTTTCGAGCGCCTGTTCAAGCTTCTCAGCCTGGATATCCGTCAAGACGCTAATCGCACCCCGTCGCGCGAGCTCAAGCGACGTCTCAAGCCCCATCCCTTGTGCGGCGCCTGTAATGATTGCAACTTTCCCTTCGAGTGGCTTCATTGCTTTTTCGAATTCCCGTATGTGCGAAAGTACGCTATGACCTCGTCGATTCGATCAGGGACCTTATGATTGAAGTGGTTGGTCACTCCGGACTGGAAACTTGCTTCCAGAAAATCGCGAGTAGCCTGGCACATCCGAGCAGTGATTCCGATCTCCTCCACCATATGTGTCACTCCCTCCATCTCTTCCCAGCGACGCCCACAATGGGCTGCGTGGGTAGTCACAAGCATCTGGCTCAGCGGACGCAACCCGTAGGACGTGACTGTTTCTTCGATAGACGATAGCACCGGTTGCGTCACCCCGAACTGATCAGCAGCCAGCAAGGTTTCGACAAATAGGCATTCCAGTCCCTTCATAAAAATACTTCGACACATCTTCAATGCGGAAGCAGCTCCGACTTCCGCCCCCACCACCGAAGCAACCAACTGGACCCCCGAGAGGCAGGAGTGAGCTTCCGCAGCGCGCGCCCCGGCGAGAGCCAAAGGCGCGGCAGAACCCTCTCCTGCGATGGAGCCCAGTATCGAACCGTCGACATAGCTGCTGCCGGGGAAGCGAGCAGCCATGAGCCGTTTTTCATTTGGCGCAACAGAATTAAAATCGATATAAAGACTTCCGTTCCATGCAGAAGCTGCCTCTTGTGCTGCTTGCGACGTCAGTCGCGGTGTCACAAGCGAAAGAACAACGTCGCATCCGCGTACAAGCGTGGCGATGTCTGGTACCACTTCAAACACAGAACGATCGAGGCGCCTGCGAAGGTGGTCACGAAGCGGAAGCTGGTTGAGAAGCGGATCGACTACTTGGATCGGCTCACTCAAACTTTGACCAATGTGGGCGGCAAGGGTTGATCCGGCTTCACCAAAACCGATGATCCCCCAGCGCAATTTATCGACTTTCCTCTGCACGTTTTCTCCGCAAATTATATGGATCGATGGTGAGTTCGCCATCGAATCAATCGCTTGACGAACGCGGCTTGCTTAGCGGATCGGGCTTTGGTCCTTTCGAGCGCGTTTGCGGCAGCATCGTGTCGAACTGCCGCTGCACCGTCATCGCCAGCTGGTATCAAATCGCGGTGTCCCATCGTTAGTCGCCCATCGTTATGGATTCGTTGAAGGTGTGGTAGGAGCCGCTGCGCCTGGAATGGGGACGCCAACCCAAAAGACGGGGATGATCGTTGACGGCGCGGACCTACCAGCCGGAAGACGCTTGACATACGGATTCATGTTCTACGAGCAGAGCCGTTTTTGTCAATGATATATTATAATTTATATGATGTTAGTTATAAATGATAATGTACAATCGAATTTTCATAATGTATGCTTGATAGCGCGACGAATTTCTTGGAAGATGATTGCATGGCAAGCATCCCGGACGTAAGCGCCGCTTCCATCACACACGCGGCCATAGCTCACTCTCACGTTCGCGACGCGCTACTAAAGGGCACGCTGCGCCCAAATGAGAGAATCCATCAAGTTAGGCTTGCTCAACAGCTCGGAATGAGCCTGGTTCCCGTGAGAGAAGCCCTTCGGAAGCTTGAGGCTGAGGGGTTCGTCCGCATCATGCCTCATCGCGGGGTCTATGTCAGCCCGATTTCTCGTGCCGAGATGGAAGATGTCTTCGCGGTCCGACTCGCGATCGAGTCTATGGCGACCAGGCAAGGCGTTTTGCGAATTACCGATAAACAAGTGGAAAAGCTTGCGGACCTTATTTCAAGGATGGAAGTCGCCCTGTGCTCGCACGACCATCCTCAGTTACTTGAACTCAATCGAGAATTTCACTTCAGCCTTTACGAAGCGTCGGGACGAGAATATCTGTGTAGTTTGATTTCCCATCTGTGGCAAAAAAGTACGCGGTACCGAACCTCCTACATTCAGCTTCCTGAACGAGCCGATCAGGCACATGAAGAACATAAGGAGATCCTCGCGGCAGTTCGGGAACGCTCTGTTAAAAAAGCAGTTCGCGCAGTGCGCAACAATATTCAGCAGACGATGCTTGGACTTCTCTCCTCGTCCGACACGTGAGTGTCATGATCGGGGCGGACTCATGCGAGGTGGGCGGGAGAATTCAAGAAAGCATCTTTCGTTGTCCGCGGTCGATTCTCGTTCCACCGTTGAATCGATGACGTTACCGGGACAGAGTGATCGTAAATGAACGAAGTGAATCTAGTCGCAGAGTTAGGGAAATTCGGCACGCCCACGTTGGCCGAAGCTTCGCCCGAAGTCGTGGCCTTGTCTCCCACGATTGCGCCGCTATTCCGCCCGATCCAGTTAGCAGGAGTCGTGTATCCCATCCAGCTTGGTCCCCAAGACAATTTGGCGGCCCATTTTGCTGTGGCGGAAGCTTCTTCGGGATCTGTCCTAGTGATAGCAACCGGACGGGAGACGCGAGTGGGCTTTTGGGGTGAAGTTTTGACAGAGGCTGCCCTAGCTCGAGGGATCCGCGGCTTAGTAACCGATGGGGCTGTGCGGGATGTTCGCGCCATCAGGGATCGTTCGTTCCCTGTCTTTTGCTCCGGGGTCGCCATTCCAGGCACAGCGAAAAACTCTACCGGACTTTCAAACGAACCGATAACAATGGGGGACGTGATGATCCGACCCGGTGATTTGATCCTGGGTGACGATGATGGTGTAGTAGTGGTCCGACGCGATGCGGCTGTAGGCGTGCTTGAAAAAGCCAAAGCCCGATCCGCTAAGGAGATCGCTTTCATAAAACGATTGCGTGATGGCGAACTCACCATCGATCTATTTGACTTACGGGGAAAGCGTGCAACGAAAAGCCGATAAATTGTACCGAGATGAGCAAGGGCTCTATCGATTCTAATTCTGTTGCGCCCGACATCTTTGGCTCTCAGCATTTGGTTTCTTGGTCGACGAAACGCCCAATAGTCACCGGCGAGTTTCTTGACCTGAACGGTGACTCCTGGACCAGCTCTATGGCTGACATGCTTGAAGCGCTCATGCTCGACGGCAAGGTTGCCCTGGTGACCGGCGCCGGTCGCGGCATCGGGAGAAGCACCGCGCTCATTATGGCGGCGATGGGTGCTGACCTCGCCGTGGTGAGCCGTACACGAAGTGAACTTGACGAGGTCGTCTTGTCCATTGAAAAGCTCGGACGGCGAGGGTTGGGCGTCGAATGCGATTTAGCCATGGCCGGCGCTCCGACCCGGATCATCGAAGCTTGTATTTCACATTTCGGTCGGCTTGACATCCTTGTTAACAACGCCGGCGTGGTCATCCGCAAGCGCGCCGAAGAAATCCTCCCTAAGGATTGGGATGTGATCTTGGAACTAAATATCAAGGCGACGGCAGAGATGTGTCGCTTGGCTCTGCCTCACTTGCGCCGAAACGCCAACGCCGCCATTATCAACATGTCCTCTATCACAGGCCAAGTCGGCACTCCTCTGCGCGCAGCCTACGCCGCCACCAAGGCGGCGATTATTGGTTATACGCGTGTGCTCGCAAAGGAGCTAGCCCCTGAAGGCATCCGTGTCAATGCCGTGCAACCGGGCTTCATTGACACGGATTTTGTGAGGCCATTTCTATCGGACGAACCCGACCAAATGGCTGATGTTCTCAAGCACATTCCACTCGGTCGTATGGGGACGCCCGATGAAGCCGCTTGGCCGATCGTCTTTCTAGCGTCGCCTGCCGCTTCCTACATAACGGGACAATCGATCGTTATCGATGGGGGGTGGATGTTGTTCTGATGGCCTACTTTGTAGCGGTGACCGACTCGCCTTCGGGGGACGATCTGTCCATAGAGCGTTCTGTGTTGGGGGGGATGCGCGTTGAAAAGATCTCCTGGAACGACCGCGCAAGCCTGGCCCGTGCCCTCCGCGAGGCCGATGCCATTCTGTGCATGCATGCGCCTCTTGATGAGCACGTGATTGGTTCTTTGTCGCATTGCAAGATCATAGCTCGTTTTGGGACGGGATTGGATAACATCAACCGCGATGCTGCCCAGGCCGCAAACATCCACGTTACGGGTGTGGCGGACTATTGCACTGAAGAAGTTGCCAATCACACCATGGCTCTGTTGTTGGCCTGGAATCGAAAAATACTGCATTGTCACGGATTCGTACTGGAAAAGCGATGGAATGAGCGGTCCCTGACGACCGGCAATTGGGGGTGCGCTCCGATACGGCGCTTGTCGACGCAAACCTTGGGCCTTTTGGGATTTGGCCGAATTGGGCGAGCAGTAGCCCAGAGAGCGCTTGCTTTCGGGATGACGGTTTTGGCGAATACCCGTCACCCTGAACGGGCACAGCTCGAGGGAACGGGAGTCGCCTTGATCAGCCGGGAAGAGCTGTGGAGTCGGTCTGACTGTGTCTCGTTGCATGTTCCGCTCACGGAAGAGACTCGGCATGTCATTAACGCGGAGACCATTGGAATGATGAAACCCGGTACCGTCTTAATCAATACGTCGAGAGGAGGGCTGGTGGACGAAGACGCTCTTGTGACAGCTCTACGCGCAGGACACCTGGCTGGCGCGCTTCTGGACGTTTTTAAGAGTGCGCCTTTGCCAGTCGATCATCCGCTCCGGCAGCTAAAGAATGTCATCCTGACTCCCCATGTCGCATTTTATTCGGAAGATGCTCTTCTGGATCTTCGCCGTCTTGCAGCGGAAGCTGTAAGAGCGTATTTGACTTAACCCGTGCCATCCCGGCCATCCAAGCGCGAGAGTATCCCGCGCCGAGGCCATGGGCAGAGAAATCTCGAATGGTCTGTGAGGGCAGTTGCACCGATTCATCAGTTGGTTTCACTTTGACCCGGGCCTAGATCCGGCGGATTTCGGACGAGCCTAGTCAACCGGATTACTAGAAGGAGGCATTCGGTGTTGGGATTGGATGGGTTTATCGACCCGCATGTGCATTCCGCTCCGGAACATGTCCCGCGGCTCTTGGACGACATTTCCCTCGCCCGCCAAGCGCTGGAAGCAAAGATGTCTGGCATTCTAATAAAAAGCCACACCACTCTTACAGCGGATCGTGCCACCATTGCCGCGAAAATGGTTCCTGGAATCCGAGTGTGGGGAGGTTTAGTTCTTAATCATGCGATCGGTGGGTTCAACCCGGCCGCCGTCGAAGTGGCGATTGCTTACGGAGCAGCAGAGATTTGGATGCCGACCTTCGATGCTCTGAATCACCGTACGTTCTACCGGCAGGGCGGGCGAGGGTTGGCCCTAGATCAAGGCCAAATTCCTGACACGGTGCATCAGATTTTAGAACTTATCGCAAGGCACGGAGTAATTCTGGGCACGGGCCACCTAAGTGGCCGGGAGATACGCACTTTGGCATGCGTAGCTCGTGAGCACGGCGTGAAAAAGATTCTGATAACTCACCCCGAAGCACCATTTATCGACTTGCCGGTTTCTACGCAGCGCGAATTGGCGGGTTGGGGGTGCCTTTTTGAACGAACCTGGGTTTTTACGACCCCGGCCCTCGGCGCCGTGATTAGCCCAGATCGACTTGTTCAGGATATTCGGGAAGTGGGTTGCGAAAGCACAGTGTTGGCGACAGATATGGGCCAAGTCGGCAATCCGCCGCCAGTCGAGGGGTTTCGGGCGTTCGTCCAGACCTGCCGCGCAGCTGGTTTTGACGAGCGCCAGATTCGGCGTATGGCAGCTACGAACATTGAACAGTGGTTGATGTGACGCAGGGAACCTTACCATGCTAAGACGAAATAGCCTCAAACAAAAACTGCTGAAGAAAAAGATCGTCATTGGGATTTTCCTGGAGATCCCCGATCCGGCCCACGCCGAGATTGCTGGTCTTGCAGACATGGATTTTGTGATTATTGACTTGGAGCACGGTTCATTCTCAAGGGAATCGGCAATGCATACGGTCCGCGCCGCAACATCGACGGGAATCTCTCCCGTCGTCCGCGTACGAGAAAACTCTGCGCTGGCGATCCAGGAAGGTCTGGACATCGGCGCCGTTGCGGTGCAAATTCCGCACGTATCTGAAAAAGAGGCCGCCTTCAGCGCGTGTCAATCCGCTCGATTTTATCCGCAAGGCAACCGTGGGTTAAATCCGTATGTCAGGTCCGCGAGCTACTATGCCCAGACGGCGACCGAATACGTGAAAACTGCCAATGAAGACTTGGTTGTAATTGGTCAGATCGAAGGGGCGGACGGCGTTCGGAATCTAAGTGAAATTCTTGAGGTTCAGGGTTTAGATGTAGTCTTTCTAGGACCGTACGACCTATCTCAGTCCCTCGGCATTCCTGGAGAGCTCGATCATCCTCTCCTGATTGAGTCGATGAAGCAGGTGATCGAAGTGGCGGGCCGTTCTGGCATCATAGTGGGCACATTTGCGGATTCGCCCGAGCGTGCGCTTGGCTGGATTAAGCTGGGCGTGCGTTATGTTGCCGTTTCTACCGATTCCGAAGTCTTTTTGAGCGCGAGTAGGCGCTTAGTCGAAAAAATCAGAAGCGAGCTATGAGCTCTCCCAGTATTCCGTCTCGAAATTAGAAACCTGCCGCTCCGGCCTCGGCTACCGCATGGTCTTGGTCGCCTGATCCACCGCTGACGCCGATTGCACCTACGACCTTGCCATTGCGCTTCAACGGAATGCCTCCGGCAAAGATCATGATTTTCCCGTCGTTTGAGGCATTTATTCCAAAAAACTGTCCGCCTGACTGAGAGTGGGTGGCCAAGTCTTTCGTAGCGATGTCGAATGCCCGCGAGGTATAGGCTTTCTTTATAGAAATATCGATGCTCCCCAGCCAAGCTCCATCCATACGCACGTGGGAAACCAGATTCCCCCCGTCATCTGCAACCGCAATGTTCATTGGTTGGCCGATCTCTTTGGCCTTCTTTTCGGCGGCAGCAATCACGCGACGCGCGTCTTCCAATGTCATAGAGTCTCCTTAGTTTGCGGAGACCGGCCCCATGTCTCTGGCCGATCATCAGGCACAAATCTTACGTGGGCAAAACGGCCAACTCAATGGAAGTTGTGGAGTTGGCCGCCTTACAAAAGGGTTGTTGTTGATCCAATTGTCTACCAGTACCGCAAGACAGGATCGGAGCAGTTCTATCCCGGTTCGTGATCGAATTCCGTCATAAACCTGGCTGCGTTCAATCAATTGCTCGCAAGGTTCGATAAGTAACGAAACCGTTCGAAATGGGATAACTAGAACTCCAGCTTAAGATGAAATTGAGTGATTCTCGGATCAGTTGCGCTGGTGAAACGGCCGAAGGCGCCTGTCTCGCTTACGTTAGTCTGCAAGCCAGTAAATGTATGCCGATTGAGCAGATTGCTGAAGTCGGCCGAAAATAGCACGGCGAAATGCTCCCTGACCTTAGTCAGCTTTTGGAAAGAAAGGTCTTCGTCATAATAGGGGCAATTTCTTGTATTCGGTAGCGTCGATAGGTCCCCATACGTATATGGCGCGGCTTGGACGAACGCGGCCGGATTCAGGTATTGGCCGCCTGTGGGGCTGTTTGGGTTAACACCCCCACATCCGACTATGGTGCTGCGTTGACCCAGAACGTGCGTGGGCCAATCATATGTGCCACCTGCACCGTCAACCAGCTCTCCGGAGAGGAGGTTGATTGGGGCGCCTGATGTGTAGGTCTGAATGCCCGCTACCCGCCAGCCGCTCGCGAATCCATTCAAGACCCGATTAGAAGGATGGAGGCGTTTCCCGGAACCGAAGGGCAGCTCGTACACATAACTGAGCGTCAGGTTCTGAGGCCGGTCAAGCGCTCCCAGCGCCTTGGATTCATAGTCGAGAAAGCTATTCTGGGTATTTAAGACGGCCACACCCTGTCCGTTGAAAGACGAGTAATTACTCAATTGCTTCGAAATCGTGTAGCTGGCAAGAAAGCTTAATCCGTTTCCGTAACGCTTTTGAGCAGTGGTCTGAAGCGAATTGTAACTACTGTTTCCAATAGGGTTGGCTAGGTTCGTAACCGAGGCGTATTGCGGATAGGGCATTAAGCCTCTCCAAACTTGTCCTTGAATCTGCGGGAAAGGCGGCTGGATTCCCGCAGCCACAACCGCAGGGGAACCCCAGTTGTCGTCCAAGAGAGTACCGAGCGACAGATACGCCGGATTCATGTCATTTATGTCGTTCTCGACGGGAAGATGATGCGCCTCGTTTCCAACATAAGCGGCCTTCAGCAGGATGCCATGGACCTCTCTCTCTATACCGAAATTAATGTTTTCGCTATAGCCAGGCTTGAGACCCTTGGGGTTCCAATAAGGAGGCGCGGTAGTGTTAGCTTGTTCGGGATTTAAATCCGGAAGAGTCGGCTGGATACCGGGAAACCCACCGTCCCAGAGGTAGGGACATTGTACGTATGCATAGGGGGCGGGGCAGTTACCCGCAAGCTGTCCGTATTGGTCGTGATAGAAAAAGATCTCAGGATTCCACGTATAGCCGGGTTCTCCGTTTAGAGCGATACCGCTCTCAAGTAGCCCAAACATAGCGCTGGATGAAATACCAAAGCCTCCGCGGACGACCAGCTTGGGCGTAACAGCGTAGGCAAAGCCGAAGCGTGGCCCCCAGACGTTTTCCGGTGGTCCCATTGCGGTCAAGCCGTTCTCGCCGGGACCTTTGCCAAAGAAGCTGATGGCTCCTGGCCAATTTCCTGGGGCAGACCCGATGACTCCTCCAGCCATGGTATTTGTCAGGTTCGGATCCATGACGGAGAGTTTGTTATGGGCCTCAGACGGCATGTCGAAGCGATCGAAACGAAGACCGTAGCTCAGAGTCAATTTCTTGTTCGCGCGCCAGGAATCTTGCACGTACAGTCCTAATGCTGCTGTCCGAAACTGATCATCGACGGGCGTCGCCTCTTGCAATTCGAGCGGGGCGCCCAGAAAAAAGTCAGCCAGTCCGTATCCCTGGTTGGGAAAGAACATCGAAGTAAAAAAGGGTAAATAAAGGGCGCCACCTGCGCAATTGATGCAACTCTTGAGCTTTGAATTGGCCGATGTCCACGACGCGCCAAATTTCAAGTTGTGGGCGCCTTTAGACCAGGTGAAATCGCCATTTACGGGGGTCGTATAGACCTTATTAATAGCGAAGCCCCCGCTTGGCGGCCCAAAAGTCGAAAAGTCAGTGATTGTTATCTGGGGAAATTGGGTGGAAAAATTACCCTTATACCCGGATAAGGTACCAGCATTTTCGGCCTGCGAAGTCGGACCCGTGCCAGAACTGGAAAGGTCATTCATGTTTAGAGCCGCGCGAACGCTGACGAGCATGGTGGGACTAAGGGTCGCCAGATAAGAAAGCCGGCTCGTCCAGGTATTGTCGGCATTAAGGGACCCATTCGAAAGCGCTCCCGTATAGGTCCCGCCGTTTACAGCGGTACTGTGGATGTTATCGTAGGCAAACGTGAGCCTTTGGCGACCTCCTTGGAAGTTTTGGTCGATCTTAACCGATCCCTTTTGGCTATTGACTGGACTTGAAAGTCCTGCGCCCGCATAATTTAGCGCCAGGCCTGGTCGATTTGGCAAGGGAAACGACTGCCACAAGTAAGAGCTAATTGAGCTTTCTCTGGAAACGGGAATGATGTTGCCTGGAAAGGGTTGGCGAGTGAAGCTTCCGGGGTTGTTCGGGTCAGGTTCGGTGGTGAGTACGCCGTCATATAGCTGAATATTGGGCAACAATTCGCTGAAATCTCCCGTGTGCATTTTGGCGGTCGGAACCGAGATAACCACTCCCTCGGGCGTGGTCCTAAAGGCGAAGCCGGAATAGACCACAAAGAAAAATGTCTTGTCCTTGCCGTTGTAGATCTTCGGGATGAAGACCGGTCCACCCAACGTAAACCCGTATTCATTCTGCTTTGAAGGATCAGGAGTAGTGGCAAACCAGTTTGTAGCATTGAGCACTTTATTTCGGAAGTACTCGAAGATGTCGCCGTGGAGTTGATTGGTTCCCGACTTAGTAACGAGCGTTATTCCGACACCGCTATTCCAACCGTATTCCGACGTATCGGTGGCGTTCAACCGGACCTCCGCGATCGCCTCCGGAGGCGGCGAGAAGTCGACGCGCAGTTGAGAACTCGCTTGCACGCTCCCCATAACCCCATCGATCGTTAAGCTTGCTCCACCCTCTGGGGCACCATTGATTGTTGTCACCGCTACGCTCCCATCCACCGGTGCAACGACACCAGGGAGGGTCTTGACGAATTCGATCGCATTTCTGTTGCCCCCATTCAAAAGGAGAGGCAACTCATTAATTTCCTCCGTCACCCGAGTAGTTCCTTCAGTGGATGCGGTGGTGTCGACGCTGGGGGCGGTGGCGCTCACTACGACAGACTCATTGGAGTTGCCTAACGCCAATGTCGCGGATAATGTCAAACCTACACCTGCAACGACTCGGACGCCCAACTGTTCGAACACTTTGAATCCAGTTGCGCGAACCGTGAGTGTGTATTGGCCAATCGGCAGCGAGGAAAATCTATAGGCACCCTCTGCGCTCGTTTGCACTTCCAATTGGACCCCCGTTGCCACATTGAGGGCGGTCACGGAGGCGTTGGGCACACGGGCTCCGGATGGGTCGTTTACCACGCCGGCGAGTTGGCCCACGTTCTCTTGGGCATGCAATCGAGAGGGGTTGCTAAATTGCACCGCTGTAACAACTAACAGAGTCGCGAACAGGAGACGCGATAGTCGAATCGAAAGTACGTTTTTTTTCCAGGCCATGCTTCCCTCGGTAATCGTCTTGGATGTAAGTCGAAAAGCAACTTGCCGATGCCCATCTGAATTTCTTAGCTCGAAAGCACCTCACCTCAATAAGAATAGCCAAGAACCACTTTCTCTTGATGAAGCCACGAATCGCCATCCTGTGCTTCAGTGATCAGCCCCTGGCTGTGATGGCGCATTTCAAGACGTTGTTGTTATAACCACGGTGTTGCGTGGTTGTCAACAAAAAAATGAAAGGCGTTCTTTTGTTGCTCACTCAGAAAAACTGGACTTGCGCTAACTTCAGTCGTCTAATCCCTCACGATAACGGCAGGGGCAGCGGAAA
>Ga0302325_10023242_pt1 | contig 12932 bp, 12 predicted proteins | sample Palsa_T0_2_FD_201948 | JGI IMG/M metagenome (GOLD analysis project Ga0302325, IMG submission 201948) | Peat permafrost microbial communities from Stordalen Mire near Abisko, Sweden - Palsa_T0_2 | ecosystem: Environmental > Terrestrial > Soil > Palsa > Peat permafrost | place: Sweden: Abisko... | reverse complement strand
TGCTTGCATATCTCCTGCTCGCCGACCGGAAGATATGGGCCGCGGTGATGATGCGCAAAGGACCGAATGTCGTCGGTGCTTTCGGCTTGCTGCAATCCTTCGCGGACTTTTTCAAATTTGCCTTCAAGGAAGTGATCATTCCCGCGGGCGCCAACAAAGGCGTGTTTCTGCTTGCACCGTTGCTGACTTTTGTCCTGGCGTTCGCGGCATGGGCGGTTATCCCCGTTAACGATGGCTGGGTCGTGGCCAATATCAATGTCGGCGTCCTCTATATCTTCGCCATTTCCTCGCTTGGCGTGTACGGCATCATCATGGGCGGCTGGGCATCAAACTCGAAATACCCTTTTCTGGGCGGGCTGCGATCCGCAGCCCAGATGGTGTCCTATGAAGTCTCGATCGGCTTCGTGATCATCACGGTGCTTCTGTTCGCGGGCTCGCTCAATCTGTCCCAGATCGTGCGCGCGCAGACCCACGGCTGGTTTGTCGCCTCGATCCTGTTTCCGATGTTCGTCGTGTTTTTCATTTCGGCTCTGGCGGAGACAAATCGTCCCCCCTTCGACTTGCCGGAAGCCGAGTCCGAGCTCGTGGCCGGCTTCATGGTGGAGTACTCCTCGACGCCATACTTGCTGTTCATGATCGGCGAATATCTCAACATCGTGCTCATGTGCGCGATGATGTCGATCCTGTTCTTTGGCGGATGGCTGCCGTTCTGGAACGTCTGGCCATTGAACGTCGTGCCCGGTGTAATCTGGCTCATCGTCAAAATCTGGATGTTCTTTTTCATGTTCGCGATGGTGAAAGCGATGGTTCCGCGCTATCGCTACGATCAGCTGATGCGTTTGGGCTGGAAGGTTTTTCTTCCTCTTTCGCTTCTGTGGGTGGTGGTGACGGCGAGCTACGTGCTCGTCTTCCATCTGCCGCATCCGACGTGAGGTGACCATGGCTTGGCTCGACCGCACCGCCCGTTCGATTTTTCTCGTGGAGTTTGTGAAGAGCTTCCTGCTCGCTATGCGCTACTTCTTCAGCCCGAAGGTGACGGTCAACTATCCCTTCGAGAAAGGTCCAATATCGCCACGTTTCCGCGGCGAGCATGCGCTCCGGCGTTATCCGAACGGTGAAGAGCGCTGCATCGCCTGCAAACTTTGCGAAGCTGTGTGTCCTGCGCTTGCCATCACGATCGAGGCCGAACCGCGCGACGATGGCAGCCGACGAACGACGCGCTACGACATCGACATGGTGAAATGCATCTATTGCGGCCTTTGTCAGGAGGCTTGCCCGGTCGACGCGATCGTGGAGGGACCGAACTTCGAGTTCTCGACTGAAACGCGCGAGGAACTCTACTACGACAAGGACCGCCTGCTTGCGAACGGGGATCGCTGGGAGCGCGAGATCGCACAAAATTTGGAACTGGACGCGCCCTACCGCTAGGACGTGTGAAATCGGGAAAAAGCTTTAAGTCATGCTGACGGCCATCGCCTTCTACGTGTTTTCGACCGTCCTTATCGCGGCGGCATTGATGGTGATCGCCTCGCGCAATCCCGTACATTCCGTGCTGTTCCTGATTCTGGCCTTCTTCAACGCCGCCGCCCTTTTTGTGCTTCTGGGAGCCGAATTCCTCGCAATGATCCTCGTCGTCGTCTATGTCGGCGCCGTCGCCGTGCTGTTTCTGTTCGTGGTCATGATGCTCGACATCGACTTCAGCGAGATGAAAAAAGGATCGTTGCGGTACCTGCCGGTGGGTGGTGCGGTTGGCGCGATCCTGGCGATCGAACTCACCTTTGTCTCATTCAATTTTCTCGGCGGTCGCGCGCAATCGAACCTGCCGCATGCGACGCTGGCGCATCTCACCAATACAGAAGCGATCGGGCGGGTTCTCTATACGGACTATATCTACTATTTCCAGACAGCGGGTCTGATCCTCCTCGTTGCGATGATCGGCGCCATCGTGCTGACGCTCAGGCATCGCGAGGGCGTTCGCAGGCAGAACATCGGACGACAGAATGCGCGGCGACCAGCTATGGCCGTAGAAATGATCGACGTTCAGCCAGGGCAGGGAGGGTAAAAGCGATGCATATCGGACTGGCCAACTATCTTTTTGTCGCGGCGATCCTCTTCACCATCGGCGTGCTGGGTATATTCCTGAACCGTAAGAACGTGATCATCATTCTGATGTCGATCGAGTTGATCCTGCTCGCGGTCAACATCAACTTTGTCGCGTTCTCGGCCTATCTCGGCGATTTGGTGGGCCAGATATTTGCCCTCTTCATCCTGACGGTAGCGGCTGCGGAAGCCGCCATTGGGCTTGCTGTCCTCGTCGTCTACTTCCGCAACCGTGGAACAATTGCCGTCGAGACCGTCAATCTGATGAAAGGCTAAGGCGTGTACAGCGCGATCGTATTTCTTCCTTTCATCGCGTCGATCATCGCGGGCCTGTTCGGTCGGCTGATCGGTGCGCGCGCGTCCGAGCTTGTGACGACTGGTGCACTCTTCGTTTCCGCGGCGCTGTCATGTCTGGCGTTCTACGACGTGATCTATCTTGGTCATGCGCAGGTCGTGCATGTGCTCGAATGGGTCGTGTCCGGCGGATTTGAGGCCGACTGGACGATCCGCGTCGATGCTTTGACCGCGGTTATGCTGGTCGTGGTCACCGGGGTTTCGTCGCTTGTCCATCTGTACTCTATCGGCTACATGCACGACGACGAGCACCGCCCGCGCTTTTTCTCGTTTCTGTCGTTTTTTACCTTCGCGATGCTCGCTTTGGTCACGGCGAACAATTTCCTGCAGCTCTTCTTCGGCTGGGAAGGCGTGGGCCTTGCATCATATCTTCTGATTGGATTTTGGTACACGCGCCCGTCGGCCAACGCGGCCGCCATTAAAGCATTTGTGGTCAATCGCGTCGGCGACTTCGGTTTTGCGCTCGGTATCTTTGGAATTTATGCGATCTTCCGTACTCTTGATTTCGATGCAATATTCGCGGCGGCGCCCGGCATGGCGGGCAAGACGTTTATTTTTGCCGGCCATTCCGTCGACATCCTGACGACGCTATGCTTGCTGCTGTTCGTCGGCGCGATGGGCAAGTCCGCCCAGATCGTGCTCCACACGTGGTTGCCCGACGCAATGGAAGGTCCCACGCCTGTCTCCGCGCTGATCCACGCGGCGACCATGGTGACGGCCGGTGTGTTTCTGGTGTGCCGCTGCTCGCCACTTTTCGAACTGGCACCGAACGCGCTCGCCTTTGTCACGTTTATCGGTGCCACGACTGCATTCTTTGCTGCGTCGGTCGGTCTATTCCAGAACGACATCAAGCGCGTAATCGCCTATTCGACTTGTTCGCAGTTGGGATACATGTTTGTAGCCGCCGGCGTATCGGCCTATGGCGCGGCGATGTTTCATCTCTTCACCCATGCTTTCTTCAAGGCGCTGCTGTTCCTTGGCGCAGGCGCCGTCATCCACGCGATGCATCATGAGCAAGACATGAGGAAGATGGGTGGCCTTGCCAAGATGCTACCGTTCACCTGGGCGATGATGGGCATCGGCAATCTGGCGCTCACCGGAGTCGGCATCCCCTACTTGTTCGGCACGTCGGGGTTCTATTCGAAAGACGGGATCATCAATGCGGCATTTCTTTCGGGCACGCCTGTCGGAACCTACGCCTTCTGGTTGACGCTGACCGCGGCGTTGATGACGTCGTTCTACTCGTGGCGCCAATTCCTCATGACGTTCCATGGTCCTTATCGCAGCGCGCAGCAGACGGGCGATGCACGCCTGCACGGGCATGACGACCCCGGGCATGACCACCCCATCAACCTCTCGGATGTCCATGAAGCGCCGATTGTAATGTTGCTGCCGTTGCTCGTCCTGGCGCTCGGCGCTCTCTTCGCAGGGATGATTTTCAATCACGATTTCGTCGGGCCGGATGCGCTGGGCTTTTGGCACGGCACGGTCGCAAGCGTTGCCGGCCACCATGCGCCAGGCACTTCTGTCGAGCTTCCCGTCTGGGTGGAGCTTGCGCCAATCGTAGCCACGATCATTGGCTTTGCGATCGCCTACTACTATTACGTGATGCATCCCGAGTTCCCCCCGGAACTCGCGGCGCGCAATGGGCTCGTCTACCGCTTCCTCTACAATAAGTGGTATTTCGACGAGATCTACGACTACCTCCTCGTTCGCCCTACATTCTGGCTGGCACGCTTCCTGTGGAAATTTGGCGATGGCCGGGTCATCGACGGACTCGGGCCAGACGGCATCGCTGCGCGAGTCCTTGATGGTTCCCGGGAAGCTGTCCGGATCCAGACGGGATATGTCTATCACTACGCTTTTGCGATGCTAGTTGGTGTCGTAGTGGTGACGACCTGGTTTGTCTGGCCGTTGCTTCTCCATGCGGGCGGATTGCGATGAGCCATTTGCCCCTGCTGTCAATTATCAATTTTCTGCCGTCAATTGGAGCGCTGCTTATATTGGGCACTTTCGGCGATGAGCAGACGCGTGCGCGAAACGCTCGCGCCATTGCTCTGCTGTTCACGCTTGCGAACCTTGTGGTAGCGGTCTTCATTTGGAAGCAGTTCGACGGAACAACTGCCGCCTTCCAGTTTGTCGAGAACCATGCGTGGCTGGCTGCCGGTATCACCTATCATCTGGGCATCGACGGAATATCCATGCTTTTTCTCGTGCTGACGGCGGGCCTCATGCCCATTTGCATCATCGCGAGCTGGAAATCGGTGGAAAACCGTGTGCCGGAATATATGGTCGCGTTCCTGCTCCTCGAAACGATGATGATGGGCGTCTTCACGTCTCTCAATCTCATTCTTTTCTACATCTTTTTCGAAGGTGGCCTTATTCCGATGTTTCTCATCATCGGTGTGTGGGGCGGCAAACGGCGGGTATATGCCAGCTTCAAGTTCTTTCTCTATACATTGCTGGGTTCCGTGCTGATGCTGCTCGCGATCCTGGCGATGTATCTTTACGCCAACACCACCGACATCGAGGAAATTATCAAGACGGTTCATTTCCCGGCGGCAATGCAGGGCTGGCTGTTCTTCGCATTTTTTGCGTCGTTCGCCGTCAAGATGCCCATGTGGCCGGTTCACACCTGGCTTCCCGATGCGCATGTGGAGGCGCCAACGGCGGGCTCGGTGCTGCTCGCAGCCGTTCTGCTGAAGATGGGTGGTTACGGGTTCCTAAGGTTCTCGCTGCCGATGTTTCCGGCTGCCTCGGTGGAGTATGCGCCGCTCATCTTTGCTCTCTCGGTGATCGCTATCGTTTACACTTCGCTCGTCGCGCTGGCGCAGGAGGATATGAAGAAACTCATCGCCTATTCCTCGGTCGCCCATATGGGCTTTGTCACCATGGGGATATTCTCGCTGACCGCAACTGGCGTCGATGGCAGCATCTTCCAGATGCTCTCGCATGGTGTTGTTTCCGGTGCCCTTTTTCTCTGCGTGGGCGTCGTCTACGATCGGATTCATACGCGTGAGATCGACGCCTATGGCGGCCTCGTGAACCGCATGCCCGTCTACGCTGTATGTTTCATGGTATTTTCGCTTGCAAATGTGGGCCTGCCCGGCACAAGCGGATTCGTGGGCGAGTTTCTGACCATGCTGGGGACGTTTCAGATCAACAACCTCGTCGTAATCATCGCCGCGCTCGGCGTCATTCTTTCTGCGGCCTATATGCTCTACCTTTACCGGCGCATCATCTTTGGCGCGCTGGTGAAACCCGCTCTCATGACAATTCAAGATCTGACCGCACGAGAGATTCTTACCCTGGCGCCGCTTGTGGCAATCACCATCGCCATCGGCGTCTATCCGAAACCTATCTTTGACGTCACTTCGGTGTCCGTGGCCAATCTCGTTGAGCAGAGCAAAGTAGCGGCGGCCGCGCCGCCGCTGCGCGCGGTGGTTGTCGCGCGGGAGACACGACCATGAACGCGCTTCCGGCCGATTTGATGACGTTATTGCCCGAGCTGATCCTTGCGGTCGGAGCAATGGCACTTCTTTTGGTTGGCGCCATGCTTGGCAACCGAAGCACGCAATCGATTTCGATTCTCGCAGCGCTGCTGATTGCAGTGTCTGCCTACTTTTCCTTTGTCGGCTCCGACGCCACAGCGTTCCATCGTGCCTTCGTGGTCGACGCGTTTGTGCGATATATCAAGGCGGCGATTCTGTGGTCGTCATTTGCGTGCGTTCTGATGGCACAGCGGTTTTTTTCCGACGAAAAACAGTCTCGCTTTGAGTTGCCGGTTTTGATGTTGCTGGCGACGTGCGGCATGTCGCTGATGGTGTCGGCGCAAAGCTTTCTCGCGCTCTATATGGGTCTAGAGCTGCAGAGCCTCGCTCTCTATGTTCTTGCCGCGTTCAATCGCGATTCTCTTCGCTCAAGCGAAGCAGGCCTAAAATACTTTGTTCTGGGTTCGCTTTCGTCCGGAATGCTGCTCTACGGGATCTCGCTGATTTACGGTTTCACTGGCAGCACTGAATTTGCGACGATCGCCGGCATGGTCAAGAGCTCCAGCGTCTCGATCGGGCTTACCTTCGGATTGGTGTTTCTGCTTGCCGGTCTTGCATTCAAAATCTCGGCAGTACCGTTTCACATGTGGACCCCGGATGTCTATGAAGGGGCGCCGACTCCGATCACCGCCTATTTTGCAAGCTCGGCCAAGATCGCCGCCTTCGCACTGCTCATCCGTGCGCTCCTCACCGCGTTTCCCGACGCTGTCCATCAGTGGCAGCAGATCGTCATTCTCCTGTCAGTCCTATCCATGGCCCTGGGTGCCTTTGCGGCCATAGGCCAGACCAACATCAAACGCCTGTTGGCCTACAGCTCGATCGGCCACATGGGGTATGCCTTGCTCGGACTTGCTGCGGGGACTGCGCTTGGTGTGCGCGGAATGCTGTTTTATCTCGTATTTTATGCCGTCACCAATCTCGGCGTTTTTGCTTGCATTCTCGCGATGCGCCGAGACGGCGAACACGTCGAGTCGATTTCGGATCTCGCCGGACTTGGACGGACGCGCCCGATGCTCGCGCTCGCGCTGGCGACAATGATGCTCAGCCTCTCCGGGCTTCCACCGCTTGCGGGGATTCTCGCCAAGGCATTTGTTTTTCTGGCTGTGATCGATGCTCACCAGTACGTTCTGGCTGTCTTCGGTGTGCTAACCAGCGTTGTGGCAGCTTACTATTATCTGCGCATCGTCAAGGTGATGTATTTCGACGACGTTGCTCCTGCATTTGATCGCGACGTCGGATGGGCCGTGGGAATTGTTGCTACGGCCGGCACGGTATTTTCGCTGTTTTTCGTGGTGAGCGCCGGCAGCCTGATTTCGGCCGCGGGCTCGGCCTCGCAGGTGTTCTTTAAGTGACATCCTGGCCGGACGGCTACGCTCTCAAGTATTTCGATGAAATTGATTCCACGAATGAGGAAGCCAGGCGGTTGGCCGCCGCTGGGGAGCGCGGGCCGATATGGATTATCGCGGATCGGCAGACGGCGGGCAGGGGGCGGCGTGGTCGGATTTGGGAGTCTCCTGCCGGCAACCTTTCGGCCACGTTGTTTTTGCGCCCGGAGAAACCCGCAAACACCTGCGCGCAGCTTTCATTTGTGGCCGCGCTCGCTGCCTCGGACGTTGTGTCAAGACTTGCGCCGCTTGCGGACGTGCGCGTTAAGTGGCCAAACGACGTGCTCGCCGACGGCCGGAAAATCGCAGGCATTCTTCTTGAATCGACAAGTATCGGCAACGACCGCCTCGAATGGCTCGCCGTCGGGATCGGCATCAATCTCGCCTATTTCCCTGTCGATACGGATTTTCCGGCGACCGCGCTGACCATGCTGGGCAGGGATGGGATAGGCGTACGCGACGCCAGCACCCGTCTCGCCGGGGCTTGGTGCGAGTGGTATGACATCTGGCAGGGCGATGGCTTTTCCCGCATACGGGATGTCTGGCTATCGCGAGCTGCCCGACTGGGTGAGCTTATCCGAGCCAGGCTCGCATCGGGGGAGACAAGCGGTGTGTTCGAAGGCATTGACGAGAATGGAGCCTTGATTATCCGCGAAGTATGGGGCCGTACCCGCGTCATCGCTGCGGGCGAAGTGTTCTTCTAAGGGTTGCGCCAGGATGCTCCTTGTTATCGACGCCGGTAACACCAACATCGTCTTCGCCGTGCACGACGGCAAGGATATCCGTGCCGAATGGCGCGCCGTGACCCAGACGACACGCACGGCGGATGAATACGCGGTTCTGCTTGCTCCACTATTCTCTCTGCAGGGTCTCAGCTTTGGCGACATCGACAATGCCATTATCGCGAGCGTTGTTCCGGCGGCGCTGTTCGACATCAGACTGTTTTGCCGCCGCTATATTCACTGCGAGGCGCTGGTCGTGGGCGAAGCCAATGTTGAGCTTGGCATCAATGTCCATGTGGATCGTCCGGAAGTCGTGGGTGCCGACCGTCTGGTCAACACCGTGGCGGCACACGCCCGTTACAAGGGACCCCTCATTGTAGTGGACTTTGGCACCGCGACCACGTTCGACGTGGTGAGCGCGGAAGGTGACTACGAGGGCGGGGTCATCGCGCCAGGCGCGAATATCTCGGCCGAAGCATTGCACCAGGCGGCCGCCATGCTTCCCCGCGTAGCCGTACAGCGCACACAATCGGTGATCGGCAAGGACACGGTTCCGGCAATGCAATCGGGACTCTATTGGGGATATATGGGCCTCATTGAAGGTCTGATCGCGCGCATCAAAAATGAATACGGTCAGCCGATGACCGTCATTGGTACGGGCGGTCTCGCCAGTCCCTTCCACCGGCAGACGCAGGCCATCGACCATCTGGATCCCGACCTTACCATCCGCGGCCTCGTTCTGATTCATGAGCGGAATGCAAAGGCACCGCCTGTGCGTTTCAAAGCCTGATGGATATTTCTCTTCCTTCTGAAGATCTCGTTTTGCTGCCGCTCGGCGGGGCAGGCGAGATTGGCATGAACTTCAACGCCTATGGCTTTGGACCACCGGATGACCGGCGCTGGATCGTCGTGGACTGCGGCGTGGTGTTTGGTCGCGAAAGCGCGACTCCGGGTGTCGACGTCATCATGCCGGACATTCGCTTTCTCGCGGAACAGCCTGAAAACATTCTTGGAATCGTTCTCACGCATGCGCACGAAGATCATATCGGCGCGATTGGTCATCTCTGGCCGCAACTGCGCTGTCCTCTTTATGCCACGCCGTTTACGGCGCGACTTATCCAGCACAAACTTATTGAGGCCGGCATCGAGGAGCGCGTACGCGTAAATGTCGTGCCCCTGGGCGGAAAAATTTCACTGGGCCCGTTTGCGATCGAGTTCATCACGCTCACCCATTCGATCCCTGAACCAAACGGTCTGGCGATCAAAACCCCGCTGGGCGTAGTCGTGCACACCGGTGACTGGAAGATCGATCCGGATCCGCTCATTGGCGAGGCAACGAACTCGGATGCCCTGCAAGCGCTCGGTACGAAGGGTGTGCTCGCGATGGTCTGCGACTCGACCAACGCTCTCGTGCCCGGCGAGTCCGGTTCCGAAGCGCGCGTACGGGACAGCCTGTTCGACCTGATCGGCACCCTCAAAGGCCGCGTGGCGGTAACGGCATTCGCTTCCAACGTGGCGCGTCTCGAATCCATCATTCGTGCCGGGCGTGCGCATGGCCGCGAAGTGGCGCTGGTGGGTCGTGCGATGCACCGAATCGTCTCAGCCGCGCGCGAAACGGGCTATCTGTCGGACATCCCACATACCATCGACGAAGCCGAAGCAGCGCAACTTCCGTCCGATCGCGTGCTCTATCTTTGCACCGGTAGCCAGGGTGAACCACGCGCGGCGCTCGCCCGCGTTGCGTCCGGCGATCATCCCAATGTGAGCCTGGGGCCCGGCGACACGGTGATCTTCTCCTCGCGCATTATCCCGGGCAACGAACTCGCCATCTTCTCGCTGCAGAACAAGCTGGCCGAACGCGGCGTCGAGGTACTGACGGAGCGCGATCACTTCGTCCATGTCTCGGGACATCCGGCTCGCGACGAACTCGCGCAGATGTATCGCTGGGTGCGGCCGCAGATCGCCGTTCCCGTTCACGGCGAACTACGTCACATGACGGAACATGCGCGGCTCGCGCGCTCGCTGCAGGTACCGCAGGCCGTTGTTGTTCAAAATGGGCAAATGCTTCGCCTTGCGCCAGGCCGCGCGGAAATCGTCGATGAGACACCTTCGGGCCGGATTCATCTGGACGGCAAAATCCTTGTTGAACAGGGCAGGGGATACGCCCGCGCGCGCAACGCACTTGGCGTGGCCGGGCTTGTCGCGGTCACTATTCCGCTCGACTCAAAGGGCCGTGTGGCCGGCGAACCATCGCTCGTTCTCGAAGGGATTCCTGACGAAGTGCATTCCCCCGTTCGGGACGCGCTCGACGAGTGCATACGCAAGCACAATCCGAAACGCGACGATGAAGATGCATTGAAGGAGAGTACGCGGCGCGCTGTCAGGCGCGCGGCTTCGAGTGAGTGGGGCAAGAAGCCCGTTACGCGCGTCGAAGTGATTTGGGTATGATTCGGTCAGCAAAAACCGGCGCGGCGGGGACCAACTGAAAGCAATTGGTGGAGAAACGTGTGATAGGACGATTGAACCATGTCGCGATAGCGACCAAGAACATCGAAGCAGCCGCCAAGGTCTATCGCGATACGCTGGGCGCGAAGGTATCGGCGCCCGTGCCACAGCCGGACCACGGCGTGACAACGGTGTTTGTCGAATTGCCGAACACCAAGATCGAACTGCTGGAGCCGCTGGGCGAGAACTCGCCAATTGCAAAATTCCTGGAGAAGAATCCGTCCGGCGGGATGCATCACGTCTGCTATGAGGTGGACGACATCTACGCAGCACGCGACCGCATGCGCTCCGAGGGAGCGACCATCACGGGTACAGGCGAGCCACGCATCGGCGCGCACGGCAAGCCGGTCATTTTCCTGCATCCAAAGGATTTCGTCGGCACGCTGGTGGAGCTGGAGCAGGCGTGAGCGCGACTGCGATTCATTGGGTGGTGCTGGGTGGCGCGTTTGCCATTTTCTGGTTTCTCGCGCTGCAGATCGTCATTCCGATCGGCCAGCAAAGTCCGCACGAGACGGGAGAGGAGGTGCAGTCCGGGCACGATCCCGGTGCGCCTGTGCGTCCCCGACTTGGACTCAAGGTGGCCATTGCGACAGCGGCGGCGGTTGTGCTGTGGCTGATTTTGTACGGCTTGATCCTCGCCCACGTCGTCAAACTCTGACCGCCGGACATGCAAAAGGCCAGTTTCCTGGCCTTTGCTACTCCCCGAACCTGGCCGTTCTGGCGGCGTCTTTTTATCAGTGACGAACATATGTAAAGTAATTTCGCGCAAGTGTCATGTGCTTTGCGCGCAACAGCGCGTGTCGGAATTGACCGGGCAAGATTCCTCGCCGACCATCTCTTTCGGGGAATGGAAAGGTGGACGCCTCTTCTGGCGTCCTGGGGACATGCTGTGCGCTTAGCCTTTGCCGTGCTGATCGGGCTGGTGCTGGTCCTCGCACCCGGCGCCGCGACCGCTTCGACTTGGCGCATCGTGAATGATCGCTGGACCGAAGACGACGAAAAAGGTTTCAGTGCGTTTGTTCAGGCGATCGGCGAAACCAATTGCAGTTCGTCGGATGACTGTCTGCGCAATGCCGCAAATCGATACCGACACTCCGACGACGTCTTCATCGACATGGATGTGGCTTGCGCCAGGCTTCCTTATCTTCTGCGCGCTTACTACGCGTGGAAAACCGGACTTCCATTCAGCTATATCGAGGGTGTGAGCGGCGAACGCGGCGACTTACGGTTCACCAAGACGGCCAACAGCGCCGCCAGCCGCCACGACATTATCGACCGGGGATGGAGAATTGATGCGCGGCGCGCTATCGCAGGCGCTCTTTCGTCGGTTTTTTCCGGTACCTATCGGACTGACGCGACCGAGAAACGCGGCATTCTCCCGATTTCTATTCGCCTGCATTGCAACCGGGATCCATCCGGGCCACGTGGATCATGCTCGGAAAGGCAGAAAATCTCCGCTGGTATGAAGGCGAGCAGCGATTGCGCAACCAGATAGATCGGACCTACGGCATCAACATGGATTTCACATGCGAAGATCTGGAGCATCGCAGAAAAGGTTCGAGCGTCGACATGGCACCGGCGGTCGACGTAAAAGCCCTTATCGACACTATAGGAAGTCAGATGACCTTCGAAGGCATGACACAGGTGGGAAAATAGTCGCGACAGGCCTGGCCTGTCTCGAAACCTTCTATACCTGGTGTATGGTATCCTGCGGGACAGTTTGGCATGTTCGAGAGAAATTCGGGGGGGAACGATAATGAACAAAGCGGCGCTGCCGACGATTCGTCACATCTATCAGAACCATCATCTGGACACGCGTCGCTGGGACAATTTCAAGCCGCGCTCGGGCGATATTGTGATTTCGACATCCTACAAGACTGGCACGACGTTGACCCAGACGATCGTCGCGAACATGCTGTTTCCAAATGGCAATATGCCGATGCCGGTGACGGTGTTAACGCCCTGGCTCGACATGAGGTTGGGGCCGCTGGAAGAAATTCTGGCGCAACTCGACGCTCAAACTCACAGGCGTTGCGTTAAGACCCATTTGCCGCTCGATGGAATTCCGTTCTACGAAGAAGTGCGATATGTCGTGGTGGGTCGCGATCCCCGCGACGTGTTTATGTCACTCGTCAACCACTATGGCAGTCACACGCAGCAATTCATCGATACCATGAACAGCGCGCCGGGAAGGGTAGGCGATCCATTTCCTTCCTATGACGGCGATATTCACAAATTGTGGCGCAACTGGATCACACGCGGGTGGTTTGAATGGGAGAACGACGGCTGGCCCTACTGGTCGCACCTACACCACG
>Ga0302325_10023241_pt1 | contig 12933 bp, 14 predicted proteins | sample Palsa_T0_2_FD_201948 | JGI IMG/M metagenome (GOLD analysis project Ga0302325, IMG submission 201948) | Peat permafrost microbial communities from Stordalen Mire near Abisko, Sweden - Palsa_T0_2 | ecosystem: Environmental > Terrestrial > Soil > Palsa > Peat permafrost | place: Sweden: Abisko... | reverse complement strand
CGTCGGCGCCGGTCGGCTCCACGACGACCACGACCACCGCTCCCCCATCCAGCTCGGCCGTCGCGGCTCCGTCACCACCGACCTCGAATCTTGAGCCGTGGGATCCTCGGGCCTGTGCGGTTGGTGCCAAACCGACCGCACCGGTCCCGAACCCGACCTGAGGTCAGCCGCGGGGGCGACGGCGTCACTGCTGGTAGCGCTCGACCACCTCTTCGGACCGCAGTGTGGCCTCGTCCGAATTGCCACCGACCGAACGCCGGGCCCGCCGCTGGCGCAATAGGTCCCAGCACTGGTCGAGCTCGACCTCGATCTTGTGCAGGCGGTCCAACTCGTCCTTGGGCAACGGTCGGCCGACGTGTGCTTCCTCGAGCGCCCGTTCCTCGTCGGCCAGCTCGCCGATCCGCTCGAGGATATTTCGGTCATCCATGCGAGGCCTCCTCCGATGTGCAACTCACTGTGACCCACGACGGTACGCCCTAGATGCCCTCGAGTTGTCCAATCGATCGACCATCCCTGGGCGAGGCTCCCGAGCCCGCCTCTAGGTCAGGACGTACGGCCTGGCCCGGTGCGGTTTGGCGAAGCGCATGTGAAGCGAGATGGCTCCGCTCGCCACGGCGGCGTAGAAGCACCACAACGAGGCAAACCCGTCGGCGGTGAGGCGGGCCAGAATCACCACCGCCACCAGATTGGCCACCCCGAAGAGCACCACATCGCGGTAGCCCGACAGCAGCAGCGACCCACAGGTCGCCACTACGTACAGGCCGACGATGAGCAACCCGTCGTGAAGCCCGATGCTGTAGGCGAGATGGAGGTGGCCCATCGTGACCGAGACCGGCCCGCGCACCATCTGCACCAACAGGACGGTGGCGACGCCGACACCCAGGGCCACGAACGGCGCGATGACCCACCGGCGTCGGCGGGTCGGCTGGAGTCTCCAGATGGCCAGAGGCACCAGGATCGGCACCACCATCAGCGCGATCACCAGGTAGACCCACATGGCCACCCGGCCCAGCGTGTGCGGAAGGTGGCCCTGAAGGCTGAACCACACGATCGACTCGTCGAGTTGGTGTGCCCCCAGCACCAGCGGGAGGGCGGCCAGCAACAGGTAGTTGTTGCGCCCGCGGAGGTGGCGACAAGCGTCCACACCGATCGCGGTGATAACGGCGCCCCCGGCGAGGTCACCTTGGGGAGAGAAACACACAGGGGCACCGTATCGGTGTTCTGGGCCGGATCAAGCGGGGTCCCCTCGAGTGGGGCCCATAGACCGGCGCCCGACACGAGGTTCCGTTCGGCTCAGAACGCGACGGCGAGCCCTTCGGTCGTGTCATCGGCAACCACCGACCGCCTGACAACCCCGTTCGATCGGGGCCCGCCTAGCGGTTCGAGCACAGAAGAAGCTCGGGGTGTTCGCCCGGCCCGGTCTTGGTCAGCACGGCGATCTGCGCTGCACTGGGCCAGCGGACCTTAGTTGCCCAACCGACCCGCTCCAACACCGAGATCAGCCGGGCCGAGGGATCGAACTGATGCCGTAGTACCCCATGGCGGGCCGACGACGGAGCGGCGTGGTGAAAGTTGTGCCAGCTCTCCCCGAAGGACACGAGCGCCAGCGATGCGACATTGGTGCTGAGGTCGCTCGTCGTGAACGGCCGCTGCCCCCACAGATGGCACACCGAGTTGATGCTCCAGGTGACGTGGTGAAGCACCGCCATGCGAACCAGACCGGCCCACAAGAAGGCGAGGAGTGCGCCGGCCAGCGTCCCGTAGATGGCCCACCCGACGAAGAACGGGATGGCGAGCGAGGTGACGGCCAGCACCGGGAACAACCGGTCGATGACAACGAGGTCGGGGTCGCGAAGTAGGTCGGGGGCGTAACGCTTGGTGTCGGTGGTGTTGGCGGCGAATAACCAGCCCACCTGGGCCCAGAGGAATCCCCGCGCGATGCCGGAGACATCGGAGCCGTAGCGATGCGGAGAATGGGGGTCACCGGGCTGGTCCCCGAACATGTGGTGGCGACGGTGAATGGCCACCCAGCTGATGGCCGAGCCCTCCAGGGCCATCGAGCCGGCGACGGCGCACACGATCTTCAGGGCGCGGTTGGCCTTGAAGCTGTGATGGGTGAACAGACGATGAAATCCGATCGAGATCCCAAACCCGGTGAAGAAGTAGAGCGCCACCGCCATGACGACGTCCCAGAGGCCGAACGCTCTCCCCCAACCGAACGGGAGGAACACGGCCAGTGCGACCACCGGACCGGCCACCAGCAGGGCGGTCACGATGCGGCCGGCGTTGAACAGCGGCTGCGGCTCGGGGAGTTCCTCGCCGATCGGATCTAGTCCGATTGGCTCTACGACAACAAGCGCGAGACGCGCCTCAACCACGGTTCCCACCACGGGACCCCTTCGGTGCGCTGCCAGGAGCCCGTTACAAACGAGCTCACGCAGAGCGGATATGGGTCACCGAGATCTAGGGCGAACCGTTCGAACTCACCCTACACCGAGGGCCGGACGAATACTGGGCAGAAAAGCCAATGTCCGACGGAGGAATCGGTAAATGCCAAGGGGTCTCTTTGAGCGCGCGATCCGATGCACATAAACCATCACCGAGTGGCACAAACGATTATGTGGAGTCTCCAGTGCGCGTCTGAGCGACGACGGTGTATTTCTGAGATCGCGCGCCGGGAGCGTAGAAGTGACGATCCAACTCCTACTGTGACTGGAGGAGCGTCAGAAGATCATCCGCGTGTTCCTCTTCCACCGCGAGGATGTCTTCGATCAGCCGTCGGGTGGTGACATCCTTGTCGCCGAGCCAGCGAATGATCTCGTTGTAGGAATCGATGGCGATGCGCTCCGCCACGAGATCCTCCTTGATCATGTCGTTGAGATGGCTGCCCTCGACGTACTCGGCATGGCTCCGGCTGGCGAGACCTTCCGGATTGAAGTTGGGCTCGCCCTGGAGCTGGACGATGCGCCCGGCAATGCGGTCGGCGTGTCCTTGCTCGTCGGTGGCGTGCTCCGCGAATTCGCTGGCGGCGTTGGCGGCGTTGATCCCCTGCGCCATGAAGAAATGACGCTTGTAGCGCAGGACACAGACCAACTCGGTGGCCAACGCCTCGTTCAGCACTCCGATCACCCGTTCGCGGTCGGCACCGTAGGCCTCGGTGATCGGCCCTTCTTCGATCTGCTTTCGGGCTCGTTCCCGAAGTGTCGTGATATCAGTCAAGAACTCGCCCATTGGCTCCTCTCCTACAAGAAACTCAGTCTGCAGTGCTTACCCCGGCGGGCAAGCGCAGTAACAAGGTAACCCCTGGACGACCCCAGTTCGAAAGGCCCGGATTCCCCGAAACCCCGGGCCACATGGTCCCGAGACGTGGTCCACTGAATCGGATCTCGGCCTGTCGGCGAACCCGCCACTCTCGCCTTGGCACGGTGCCAACGGCAAGACCAGGACCAGCCCGAATGGCCGACTACCTGGTTTTTCCCCTCTGTTCGTTGTCAGTTTGGCGCTGATGTTCGACCTCTGTGAGAAGAGGAGGGGCCACTCAAGCCGACGCCGGTCTCGCATGGAAACGCTGCAGAGCCACCAACGTCCAAATCGCCTCCACGACACCGAACGGCCACGCGCCGCTGAGGAAGCCGTAGCTGCTCGAGAGGGCGCACCCGACAGCAAAGGCAAGAACGAGCCGGCGGTCCCGGTGCTCTAGGGCGTACATCAGCATCATGAAGGTCAGAACGACCACGCCGTAGACGGTCAACACATCGGCCACCCTAGGGGTCGACCGCCGACGTTCCCCACTGAGCCCGAACGCCCGCAGGAACGCACGTCCCGGTTACCTCACCCCGAACGAATTCCAGGGCCTACATTCACCGAAACCCCAGGCCACTTCGTCCTGAGACGTGGTCCACTGAGTGGAATACAGGTCTCCTGGAGCGGACGACGGGATTCGAACCCGCGACCCTCACCTTGGCAAGGTGATGCTCTACCAGCTGAGCCACGTCCGCTTGTGCGACCCCAGGATACCCCGGGGTATCCGGGCCAATCAGCGTCCCGAGTGGCCAAACCCGCCTTCGCCGCGTTCGGAGGCCGGCAGCAGATCTCGCTCCACCAGGGCGAACTCGGCCTGCTCGACCGCCTGGACCACCAATTGGGCGATCCGGTCGCCCCGTCGGACCTGGTAGTCGTCGGTCGGGTCGGTGTTCACCAGGAGGACGGCCAGCTCACCTCGATAGCCGGGGTCGACCAGCCCGGGCGTGTTCAGGCACGTGACGCCATGGCGGAGCGCCAGGCCACTGCGGGGCAGGACGAACCCCCCGAACCCGACCGGCAGGGCGACCACGATGCCGGTCGGCACCAGGGCCCGGCCGCCACCCGCGGCGAGGTGGGCGTCCTCTCGCGCGTAGAGGTCGGCACCGGCGTCCCCGGGGTGGGCGTAGCTCGGCACCGGCAGGTCCGAGTCGAGCTGGTGCAAGGGGACGGCGACCACGGCCAGAAAGCTAATGGATACAGAAACTGGCCCAGACCGCCCACGCCGGTAGCATCGCCGAGCGTGCTGGCCTGGATGGACCTCGAGATGACCGGGCTCGAGCCGCGGCGCGACGTCATCGTCGAGATCGCCGTCCTCATCACCGACGATGACCTCCAGGTGGTGGCCGAAGGCCCCGACCTGGTCGTGTCGGCCACCGCCGAGCAGCTCGACGGGATGGAAGGCGTTGTCCGAGAGATGCACACCCGGTCGGGCCTGCTCGAAGAGATCCGGAGCTCGACCCTGTCACTGGCCGACGCCGGCCAGAGCGTGCTCGCATTCTTGAAGGAGCACATCCCCGAACCGCGCAGCGTGCCCTTGGCCGGCAACTCCATCGGGACCGACCGTCGGTTCCTGGCCGCACAGCTTCCCGAGATAGAGGACTGGCTCCACTATCGATCGGTCGACGTCTCGACCATCAAGGAGCTGTGTCGACGCTGGTACCCCGAGGCGTTCGCCCACGCGCCGGGGAAGCAGACCGCACACCGGGCCATGGACGACATCAAAGAGAGCGTCGCCGAGCTGGCCTTCTACCGCGGCGCGATCTTCGCGCCCTCCGATGCCCCGGCACCGAAGGGAACCGCCGACTGCTGAGCGATGAGAACGGCCGGTTCGGCCGTTCTCTCAGCGGTTGGGCTGGGGGGTCACCCGGAGGTAGGGCTTGAGCGCCTTGAAACCCTTCGGGAACTTGATCTTGGCGTCCTCGTCGGAAACCGCCGGGACGATGATGACATCCTGACCGTCCTTCCAGTTGACCGGCGTGGCCACCTGGTAGCCGGCCGTCAGCTGCAACGAGTCGAGAACCCGGATGATCTCCTCCACGTTGCGCCCGGTGGAGGCCGGGTAGGTCAGGGTCAGCTTGACCTTCTTGTCCGGGCCGATGATGAAGACCGAGCGCACCGTCATGGTGTCGCTCGCGTTGGGGTGGATCATGTCGTAGAGGTCGGCCACCCGGCGGTCCTCGTCGCCGATCAGCGGGAAGTTGAGCGCCGAGCCCTGGGTCTCCTCGATGTCGCCGGCCCAACCCTTGTGGGACTCGACGCCGTCGACCGACAGGCCGATCAGCTTGGCGTTGCGCTTGTCGAACTCGGCCTTGGACTTGGAGAAGGCCCCCAACTCGGTGGTGCACACCGGGGTGAAGTCCTTGGGATGGGAGAACAGGATCCCCCAGCTGTCGCCCAGCCACTCGTGGAAGTTGATCGTTCCCTCGGTGGTCTCAGCGGTGAAATCGGGGGCGGTGTCGCCCAATCGGATTGCCATGGTGGAGGTCCTCCTCATTCCTTGGCCGAGAGGGCGTCGAACCTCCCCTCGTGCCGAACCCTGCGTCTTTGGTCCCACCCTAACGCCGCTTCGACCAATTGTCGACTCAGTTAGTCAAGTTTGTGACCGGTGCCCCGAGCGCGTCGTCCCAGCCGAGATGGCATGGCCGAGACCCCAGCCCGACCATGCCAAAATCCCCCCTTGTGCCTCCGAAAGCTGACCGCTCGGTATCCGGCCCGCCGGGCCAGACGGTCCGGGTCGAGCGGCGAGACGCGGTCACGGTGGTCACCATCGACCGTCCGGAGGTGCGAAACGCCGTTGACAGTGCCACCGCCGAGGCTCTCCGAGCCGCCTTCGCAGCCTTCGACGAGGACCCCGACGCGTCGGTCGCCATCCTGACCGGCTCGGGTGGCACCTTCTGCGCCGGGGCCGACCTCAAGGCCCTGAGCGAGGGCGATCGGCGCCCGGTCTCGGACACCGGGCCCGGTCCGATGGGACCGACCCGGATGACCCTGACCAAGCCGGTGGTGGCGGCCGTCGAGGGTTATGCGGTCGCCGGCGGCCTCGAGCTGGCCATCTGGTGCGACCTGCGGGTCGCCGCCGAGGACGCTGTCTTCGGGGTGTTCTGTCGGCGCTTCGGGGTGCCCCTGGTCGATCTCGGCACGGTGCGGTTGCCCCGCCTCATCGGGGCCAGCCGGGCCATGGACATGATCCTCACCGGACGCGCCGTCGTCGGGCCCGAGGCCCTGGCCATGGGGCTGGCCAACCGTGTGTGCCCGCCGGGGTCGGCGCTCGACACCGCGCTCGCGCTGGCCGATCAGCTCGCTGCGCTCCCCCAGGGCTGCCTGCGCAGCGACCGCCACTCGGCGATGGAGCAATGGGGGCTGTCCGAGGAAGAGGCGGCGAGAGTCGAGGCCCGCCTCGGGCGTGAGGTGCTGAGAGGCGGTGAGGCCGGGGCCGGGGCGGCGCGGTTCTCATCGGGCGAGGGACGCGGCGGGGTCGCCCTGTGAGCATGGCGGGCCCCGAAGACGAGAGCTCCGGCCCGGTCACCGTCGCCGCCTTCGACTTTGACGGCACCGTCACCAGGGGCGGCAGCACCGTCACGTTCCTGATCGCGGTCCGGGGGCTGCTCCCGGTCGCCCTCGCCATCGGCCGCTCACTGCCCAAGCTGGTCCGGGCGGCCATCTTCTCGGGGTCGGCGGCCGACGACTACAAAGAACAGCTCTTCGTCCGGCTGCTCCGGGGCATGACCGACGAGGAGCTCGCCCGGCGGGGGAAGTCCTTCGCCGCCAACCACCTGGCGCTGCGCCTCCGGCCCGAGGTCCGCAAGCGGATCGACTGGCACCGGGCGCGCGGGCACCGGGTCGTCTTGGTCTCGGCGTCGGTGGAGCACTACGTGGGCCCGGCCGGCGAGATCCTCGGGGTCGACGGGGTGCTGGCCACCCGCCTGGCCGTCGACGCGGCGGGCATGGTGTCGGGCCACTTCGACGGCAAGAACTGCCGCGGCGCCGAGAAGTACGCACGGGTGGTGGGCTGGTTGCGGGCCAACGGCCTGGCCGGCGCGGGCCGGGCCCAGGCGGTGTTGTGGGCCTACGGGAACAGCCGGGGGGACGCGTGGCTCCTCGGCGCGGCCGACCACGCCGTCGACGCCGGCCGCCTGGGGCGGTTCGGCGCGTTGCGTCGCTTCCCCTCGCTGGCGTCGCTGGACGCCGCCACCCCGGCCCGAGCCCCCACGAGACCGACCGAGCGCTGAGCGACACCACCGGCCGGCCCCCTGATCCGGCACCCGTCGTCGCTACACTCGCCCGTGCGGATCGACCAGGTTCTGCCGTCCTTGGCCAGCCGCGACGCGATCGGCACCCACTCGCTGACGCTCACCGGCGCACTGCGGGCGGCCGGGGTCGACTCGGACATCTACTACGGGAACGCCACCCCCGATGTGGCGGAACTCGGACGACCGATCACCGAGCTCGGCCGGACCGGACGCGACCGCTGGCTCCTCTACCACGCGTCGATCGGGAGCCCGGTCTTCGACATCGTGTCGGCGCGCCGTGAGCCCAAGCTGGTGAACTACCACAACATCACCCCGGCCGATCTCCTCGACGGGTGGGCCCCCCAGGTCACCTACGAGGTCGCGCTCGGACGCTCCCAACTCGAGCGCCTGGCGCCCGAGAGCCGCTTCGCGGTGGCCGACTCGGCGTTCAACGAGTCCGAGCTGATCGAGGCCGGCTTTGTCGGCACCGCGGTCGTCCCCCTGCTCATCGACATGACATCGACCGGCCAGCCCGCCGATCCGGCCATCGCCCGGCGCCTCAGCGCGGCCAAGGAGGGTGGCGGTGCCGACCTTCTCTACGTCGGCAAGATCTCCCCGCACAAGGCACCCCACGACCTGGTGAAGATGCTGGCCGTCTACCGGCGCCTCTACGACCCCCTTGCCCGGCTGCACCTGGTCGGCTCGCCGCTCGGCGAACGCTACGGGCCCGCCCTCGAGTCGTTCATCGCCGAGCTCGACCTCACCGATGCGGTGGAGCTGGCCGGATCGGTGGAACCGGCCGGCCTGGAGGCGTACTTCGGTGCCGCCGACGTCTACGTGAGCGCGTCCGACCACGAGGGCTTCTGTGTGCCGGTGGTCGAGGCGATGGGCCACGGCATCCCCGTGGTGGCGTTCGGCGTCGCCGCGGTGCCAGAGACGGTCGGGGAGGCCGGCATCCTGCTCGACTCCAAGGAGCCGCTCCGCTTCGCCGCCGCGGTGGCCCGAGTGCAGGGTGACGCCGAGCTCCGGGCCGAGCTGTCCCGGGCCGCCGCCGAACGGGTCACCCACTTCGACCTCGACCGTTCCAAGGCCCGCTTCGTCGAGCTGCTCACGCGCGCCACCGCGGCGTGACGCCGACCTCAGATGGCCGCGGCGGGGCCCCGCTCGACCACCAACTCCAAGAACCGCGCGTAACGAGCGGTTAGGGCGGGCCAGCGGTAATGCTCGTCGACGTAGGCCTTCCCATTGGCCCCCAGCCGGCGGCGTAGGTCGGCGTCGGCCCACAACCGGTCGACGACCACCTCGAACTGGCGGTAGGAGCCGAACCACAGACCGCCGCCCGAGCGGAGGCAGTGGTCACGCGTCGGCTCGCACAGGGCGTTGACCACCACCGGGAGCGACTGCTCCCAGGCCTCCATGATCACGATCGAGAAGGACTCGAGCGCCGACGGCGACACCGCCGCCATGGCGTCGCGCAGCAGGTCCCACTTGGTCGGCTCGTCGACCGCACCGGTCACCACCACGTCGGGATGGGGTTCGATCGTCGAAGCCACCGGACCGACGAGAGCCAGCGCGAGTGGACCCGGGCGACGCTGCTTGTATCGGCGGAAGAAGGCGTCCAACATGGCCGAGCCCTTCTGGTCGTCGACCCGACCCAGGCTGACCAGGTAGGGACGCTCGCCCAGCCCGAGGATGTCGCGGCCGGCCCGACCGCCCTCCGTTGGGTCGTCCACGCCGATCCCGAGCACGATCTGGGGCTTCTCGGCGACCCGGTACCTCGCTTGCACCACGCGGCGCTCGGCGGCGGTGTAGTAGCAGAGGGCCTCGGTCGCGACGAAGGCGTCGCCGATGGCCGGGAAGTACAGGGGCGGCTCGTCGTGGGCGGCCGGGTGCAGCACGGTGGGCATCGGCGCGGCCTGGATGCCGGCCACCGTCGGCCAGAAGAGGTACGGGGAGAAGACCGCCACATCCGCGTCACCGTCGGCCGCCGCGGAGACAAGCCGGGGGACGTGGGGCCCGTTGAGCTCGAGCCAGCGCTGCGATTGCGCGAGGGAGACCTGGCGGGGGGCCCGGCGCAGCTGCTTGTCCAGGGTGAAGAACGACGGCTGGCGCGTCGCCGGCACCTCGAACCGGCTCAGGGCGACCCCGTTCATGACCGAGTCGCCGGCGGGAAGCTCGTTCGCCCAGGTGCGGTCGTCGAGCGCGCAGGTCGAGTACGCGGCCACCTCGAAGCGCACGTCGAGCGCCAGGTGCTCGGCCAGGAGCCGGGCCGCCGACTCGGCGCCCCCCATCACCTCGGGGCCATAGCGCGGCGTGACGAAGAGGACCTTCATCCGGCGCCGGCGCGGCCCTCCCCGCCCCCGCCGGACACCGCGACCACCAGGTAGTCGTCGGAGGTCGGACCCTCGATGACCCCGACCTCGAAGCCCAACCGGCCGAACACCAACGCCCAGGTCCGTGGCCGGAGCGGCCTGCCCGAGGCGAGGTCGGCCTCCACCGGAGCCTCGTCGGAGGCCCACCCCTTCGGCGAGAGCGAGTGGATGATCAGGTGGCCAGACGGCGCCACCGTCTGGGCGGCCAGCACGACGACCACGTCGCGCTCGGCCGCCGTCATGGCGTCGACCACCCCGGAGAGAACGATGCCCCCCAACCCCCCGGGCGCGATCGCCCGCAGGTGACCGAGCAGCGGCTCCTCTCGAAGGTCGAGGCCCTCGGGCTCGGTGGCAACGACCCGGTCCGCTCTCGGCTCGACCCCGTAGGCGTCCAATCCCTCGGCTCGCAGCCGCCGCACCAGCCAGCCGTCGCCGGCCGCTGCGTGCAGGACCCGGCCCCGCTGGCCGGCCAACGACTCGAGGGCCCGATCGACCCACCACGCATCGGGGCGGTGCGCCCATGGCGTCTCGATCACCGGGGCCGCCGGCACCCGCTGCGCGTCGAGCTCGGTCCGCAGCGCCCGCACCCGGTCGTCCAGGACCCGCAGGGCACGGCTGGTCGCCGAGGCGAACTCGCTGACCTGATGGGTGACCCAGCCCATGTACCAGAGACCGCCCCGGCGGATCGTGCGCTTGGCCACGCCGCCGCCCGGACGCGACGAGGCGATGGGCACCACCGGGTCGATGAAGCTGGACGACTCGACGAGGTCGAGCACCTCGTCGAGGGTGCCGTCGTCCCCGCCCATCGGCGAGTAACGAAGGAACATCGCATCAAGCTCGCGCTCGACCCGACGAGGCAGGTCGCCCGAGCTGCGCCGGCGCACCACCTCCTGGTCGATCTCGCCCAACACCCGAGTCAGGTAGTCGTGGCGCTCTTCGACATCGTGGGCGCCGGCTCGTACCTCCGGTACCGCGTCGGGCACTCCCCCGCTCACCGTTCCACTTCGACCGCGACCGACGCTCCGGAGACCGGCGTCCAGGTGCCAACGGCCGTCTCCTGGTCGAGGGTCACGGCGACCGGCAGGGCGACCACCCCGACGCTGCGGGTCGGGTTCATCACCTCGACCGTGGCTGCGCCCTCCTTCCAGTCGTAGAGCTGGCCACCACCGCGACCCTCGATGCCGACCGAGACCGTGTAGAGGCCGTCGAGGAACGGGAAGGACTCGTAGCGGAACGACACCGAGCCGGTTCCCGCCGTGATGGCGAGGTGCACGTCGAGGTCGCTCGAGGTGGTGTGCATGAGCACCAGGCCGTCGTCGTCGGAGATATCCACCACGAACGACGCGGTCGTCGTCGGCTCGGCCGCCGTGTACCGCAGCGTCACGGTGAGCGGCTCGCCGGTGATGAGGTAGGGCCGTTCCCCGGTACCGGGGTGCACCGGGAGGACCTCGGTGATGCGAATCGGGTGCAACCGGTCGGTGGTCTCGACCACCCGCACGGGTGCCGGCGCGGCACCCGGGGCGACCTCCTCGGTGGCCTGGTCGGCGGCCAGGACATCTCCGGCCTCGTTCAGGTGCTCTCGGAAGATGCGCACCGCCTCGCCCGGACCACCGTTGGCCACCATGTGGCCGTCGCTCAGCACGACCACCTTGTCGGCGACCGAGCGGACCTGATCGGGCGACTGGGACACGAAGATGATCGTCCGGCCCTGGTCCTGGAACTGCTTCACCCGATCGAGACACTTGCGCTGGAATCGCTCGTCGCCGACGGCCAGCACCTCGTCGATCACCAGAATGTCGGGATCGACGTTGACCGCCACCGCGAAGCCCAGACGCACGTACATGCCCGAGGAGTAGAACTTCACCTGGTTGTCGATGAACTGATCGAGCTCGGCGAAGGCGACGATGTCGTCGAACACCCGGTCGATCTCGTTCTTGCTCAGCCCGAGCAGTGACCCGTTGAGGTAGATGTTCTGGCGCCCGGTGAGGTCGGGCTGGAACCCGGCGCCGAGCTCCAACAAGCCGGCCAACTTCCCCCGGACGACCACCTGACCCTCGGTCGGCTGGAGCACGCCACACACACACTTGAGGAGGGTGGACTTGCCCGAACCGTTGCGGCCGAGAATCCCAACCGTGTCGCCCTCGTTGACCTCGAGGTTGATGTCACGCAACGCCCACAGGTCGGTGTACGGCGTGCGGCCGGTGTGAATGACCCGTTCCTTCAACGAGGTGTACTTCTGGTGATACAGGCGGAAGCGTTTGGACACGCCCTGGACGTCGACGGCGACGGTGGCCACCTCTACAGCTCCTCGGCGAAGTTCCCAGCCAGACGTCCGAACACCAGCATGGCCAAGTAGAGGAAGAGGAGCGAGGCTCCAAGGACCGCCGCATCAAGCTCGACATAGGTCAACGGCCCCCAGGGGGGCAGCAACAGCACCGGCGTGTGGGCTCCCGTGGTGAGGGGGACCAGGCCGGTCTTGGCGTACAGGACCCGCTCGAAGGTCATCACGATCGGGGTCATCGGGTTCAAGAAGTAGATCCACACGATGTGGTGCGCGCTCAGCTTCGGGGACACGATGTGCGCGAACGAGTACACGATCGGACAGGCCCAGAACCACGCCGAGCCCACCACCACCTCGATCAGGTGCTGGACGTCGCGCAGGTACACGTTGACGGCGGCCAGGAAGATCGCCATGGCCGAACAGAAGACGAGCAATGGGACCATGGCCACCGGGATCAACCACAGCAGGGCAAAAGCCGGTCGGAAGTGCAAGACAGCCAGGAAGATGACCATGACGCAGGCCTGGAAGAAGAAGAACACCGACGCCGACCCGACCGAAGCCAGGGCCAGGATCTCACGGGGGAACGAGACCTTCTTGACCAACCCGGCGTTGTTGACAATGGCGCCGGTCGCGGACAGCACCGCCGTCTGAAAGAGGTTCCACGCGAGCAGACCCGAGAACAGCAGGATCACGAAGTCGGGATAGCCATTCTTCAGCGCCACCCCGAAGACGATGGCAAAGACGGTCA
>Ga0302325_10023240_pt1 | contig 12933 bp, 7 predicted proteins | sample Palsa_T0_2_FD_201948 | JGI IMG/M metagenome (GOLD analysis project Ga0302325, IMG submission 201948) | Peat permafrost microbial communities from Stordalen Mire near Abisko, Sweden - Palsa_T0_2 | ecosystem: Environmental > Terrestrial > Soil > Palsa > Peat permafrost | place: Sweden: Abisko... | reverse complement strand
GCGAACCCTCTTCGGCCTCGACGTGCGAGACGTGCATAGCCCCTTGAAGGCTTTTCGGCGCCGAGCCCTCGTGCAAGTGTTCGATCATCTGCGCTTGTACAACCACGGCTTCGATACGGACATGCTTTACAATGCGAAGCGTATCGGCTGCGTCGTGGAAGAACGTACCTTGCGATGGACGCCGTCGAGCCGGCCGCCTGGGTTCTTCAAGACTGCGGTCGGCGCGCTGCTCGCAATCGTCGCACTCCGGCTGTATCACAGCCCGCTACGGAATCTGCCGTTCGTAGAGCCCATGACCGCGCACTACGCGATACCGGTGCGCCGTTCGTACTCGATCGCGATCTTCTGCTGGCGCGATCCCCTCTCGCCCAAAGCCGGCGGTTCGGAAACGTACCTTTTCGAGCAGGCTCGCTGCTGGGTGCGGCAGGGCTGCAAGGTCACGTGGGTCACGGAGCGATTCGCAGGTTCGCCGGCCGAAGAAGTCGTCGACGGCGTTCGCTTCGTGCGGCGCGGGCGGGGACTTTTGGTTTTTCTCATGGTCCCGCTGTGGCACATCTTCGAGTCGGATCGTAACTACGATTTCATCATCGACGTCATGAACGGGATCCCGTTCTTTACGCCGCTCTACTCTTCGAAGCCCAAGGTATGCCTCATCTACCACATTCACAGCGAGCATTTCCGCGACGAGCTGCCGCCGCTGCTTGCGAACGTTGCGATCGGAATTGAAGCTAAGGTCGTGCCGCCGGTGTATCGGCGCACGAGCTTCATTACGATCAGCGAGAGCACGAAGAACGACATGCAGCGGTTGAATTTCACGAACCGCCCGATCTTGACGATTCATAGCGGCGTTTCGGCCGAGCTGGTTCCTGGTCGCAAGGCGGAGAAGCCGACGGTTCTCTACCTCGGTCGAATTCGTAAGTACAAGCGTTTGCGCAATCTGTTGGTCGCCTTCGCCGAGATCAAGGCGCAACTTCCCGAGGCGCAATTGGTGATCGCGGGCACGGGAGACGATCTGGAAGAATTGCAGGCGATCGTTAAGCGCGAGCGGATCGAAGACGTCACGTTCGCCGGCCGGGTTGACGATGCGACGAAGATGCGGCTGATGCAAGAAGCGTGGGTGTTCGCCATGCCCTCGATGGTTGAGGGATGGGGCATCGTCGTTATGGAGGCTGCGGCGTGCGCCACTCCGAGCGTCGCATACGACGTGAACGGCCTGCGGGATTGCATCGTTGCCGGTCAAACGGGCGTGCTTGCGAGGAATGACGCCGAATTCGTCGCCGGTCTGCGCGACCTGCTCCAGGACGGCGAGCGGCGGGAGCGTTTGAGTGCCGGCGCGCTCGCGCGGTCCCGTGAATTCTCGTGGGATCGTACGGCACGCCAAACCTTGCGGACGATCCGTCTGGCTCAGCCTTGGCGGGCGGTATTCGAGTCGGATGAGGGCGCCACGACGAGGCTGCGTTTGCGCCGGCGTCACGACGAACATAGTCCCGCGCCGGCCGGGTTCGCAGTTGGTACTGCCGACCGTCTCTAGCCACGAAGAAACGCCTCCGTTTTCGGGCAGGCGGCTTCGCGTCGGTCTCCTCGCAAATACGTTCGACGACGTCTTTGGAGCAGTCGCGGGCGGCCACGTTCATTTCATCGAGGTCGCGAAACGGTGGTCCGACTACGATCTCATGGTTTTCGCTCCGGAACTAGCTCGCGACGTCATCGCCCGTGAGCTGCCTCGCGCGGTCTTCGTGCCGATGCCTTCGGGGCAGCGTTTCCTGCGAACGCGCGTGGTGCGAAACCTGTATCGCACCGTCGCGTCGGTCCGGCAAAGACGGTTGCTGCGCACGTGCGACGTCGTCATCGCGACCTCGCATTTCTTACCCGACATCGTTCCGGCGTGCTTCGCCGGCAAGCGAAGCATCGCGTGCGTTCAACATTTGCTGGATCCGCCGGGTAAACGGCCCGGGTCCTTCCTCGCCAACACCGTCTCGACCGTGTTTCAAGCACTCTCGGTCGTCTTGATTCGCCGGTTTTCCGGAGCGCTGTTGGTGAACGGGATGGACGTTGCCGATCGCGTCGGGTTTGGGAACGGCGCGCGAATCTACGTGATGACGCACGGCGTCGAGCACCTGATCGACGCGCAGCGAACCGTTGCAGAGCGCGACGTCAGGACCGTGATCTATCTCGGCCGGCTCGTCGAGACCAAGGGCGTCGACGAGCTCATCAAGGCGTGGGCGCTCGTGCTCCAGGCCGTTCCGGATGCTCGTCTCGTCATCGCGGGAACGGGACCGCCGAAGTTCGCCGAGGGCTTGCGAAAGCAAACCGAGGTGCTCGGCATCGAGCGTTCCGTCGAGTTTTGCGGCTTCGTTACGGAGCAAGAGAAGAACGAGCGGCTCGACCAGGCGTCGGTCTTTGCGTTTCCGAGCAAGGAGGAAGGCTGGGGCATCGTTCTGGCGGAGGCCATGGCGCACGGGCTTGCGTGCGTCACCTACGATCTGCCGGCCTACCGGCACGTTTTCACGAGCGGCCGCCGCTGGGCTGCGCTCGGCGACGTCGCCGGTTTTGCCCGTTCGATCGTCGAGCTTCTTACGAGCGACGGTCTTCGCTCCGAGCTGTCGGCCGAGGCACTCGATCTTTCCGCCGGGTTCTCGTGGGAGCGCGCCGCGGCGATCGAGCGGCGAGCTGTCGAGGACGTTGCCGCAGACGCTGCGCGCGGCGTTTTGCGTTGAGAAAGCTCAGCGGATGGCGCCTACCGGCCGCGGTCTTCGCGCTGATCGTCGCTGCCTGGCTCGTCGCGATGTGCGTTTTCATTGCGCTTCCGATCTTCCCGTTCGCCTACTACAAAGATTTAGGGTTCAACTGGGAAGTCGTCGACTGGGTGGTTCACACCGTTCACTCGCCGCTCGATGCATTCGACAGCATTTCGTGGTCGCCGTGGTACGGAGGGCCGACGCTGTATTTGAACTCGTACCTTGGGGACGTCCCGACGATCCTCGTCGCAAAGCTTTCGGGCGACTCGTGGCTCGCCGTCAAGATCGTCGAGGTTGGTCAGACGATCGTCGCCGCGATCGGTGGAGCCTTCATGTACTGGTCGTTCCGCCGTTCCGTGGTTTGGGCCGTCTGCTTCGGCGTGCTCTATGCGGCCGCGCCCGCAACGGTTCTGTTGGTACGTTGGAATCAGGATTTCGGTTGGATCGCGGCGTTGATGCCCGGCGCCGTCGCCGCAGGGCGGATGCTGATCTTCCGGTTCGGCTATCGAGCGTTACCGCTGGCCGGTTTTCTCGGCGCAGCGGCCGGGCATCTCATCGCCGCGCAGTTCCTGCTCTTCGTCTCGTTGCCGGTGTATACGATCGTGGCTGCGACGGCTTTCTCGAAAGCGGATCGACGCGGCTTTGCCGTGTTTTTTCCGCTCGGACTCGTGACGTGCGTGCTTGCCGGCGCCTTCATGATGCTTCCGACCGTCTTCGGCCATCCGCTGTTCAGCGACGCGGCGAACCACGCGGAGCTTCTTTCCAACGGCGACTTCTTGGGCAATTTCAGTGAGACGCCGGCAGGCGTCGCGACGCTGATCCTGCGCGAATGGACGGAGATTGGCGCTCCGGATTTCAACGTCGGAACGGCGCTCCCGTGGCTGTTCCTGCCGATGGCAGCGATTTGGGTCGTCGCTTTGGCGACGCTGCGTGCGAACGATGGTTTGGGCGGTTCGCGACGAGCGCTGCTCGTGGTCGTGCCGTGCGCAGTGCTCGCCATGGGCGTCAACGTTCCGGGCGGATTCGACCTTTGGCACCTGTTTGCGCGCGTCCCGATCGTCAACAGCATCCGCACGACCGATCGATTCCTTTCGATCGTGCCGCTCTTCGTGCTGTTGTGGTTCGTTCAGGGGCTCGATCGCCGCGGCCGCGACCTGCGAACTCCGGCGCGCGGATCGGCGTGGGCCGCAGCGCTCGTGTTATGTGTGTTCCTCGCGTTCGATTACTCGCAACGGTCCTTCACCGTCGACAACTCGAAAGGCGAACACGAACCGCAACTCAACGCCGTGCGTCAAGCGGTGCTGTCGGCGGGCGGCCGAACGACGGCGCTCGTCGGCATCCGCGACGGCTCGGTGGATGACGCAGCCGTGTACGGGCGACCCGCGCCGATACTCGCGTACACCGACACCGATCTCGCGGGCCGTTTCCTCACCGATGGCGCGGGCGGCGCGGGAATGTTCGAACGAGGCGGCATTCACACCGTCGTCGTCGGGCCAAGCTGGACGCGCGATGCGCCCTACAACCCGTCGTCCGCCAACGTATTTCGGCTCGTCCCAATAGCGCATCCGATCTTCACCAGCCCCGAGGACGTGTCGGTCGTTGAATTGCCCGCGAAGCCCGCGCTGACGGCCGCAACGGCGGCCTGTGTCGAAGGCGGCCCGGGCCCGTTTGACCGGCTCTTTCTCGTTCCGGCGCTGCGCGACGTCAGCCTGATAGATGCGTCGCCGTGTTCGTACAGCGCGTTCGTCGACTTCGATTCGCGCGATGCATGGAAGAGTTTGTCCCCGGAAGATCACTGGTCCGCAACGCAACTCCGCGCCGGCGGCAAACAGGTGCGCGACTTCGACTACCATCCGGTTCTGAATCGAACGATGCTCAATATTCCGTGGTACCGCAATTCCGTGGAAGGCGAGCGCCCTGTCTTCGACGACGCAGGCGCGGTCCTCGTTTCGGACGGCGGATCGGTAAGACTGGAGCCGCACGCTGCCTGGGCCGCCGGCTCGACCGTCGAAGTTCGTGTGGTTGCGCTGACGGCCGGCGCCTTGACGCTGTCGGTCGGACAAGAGCCGGCAATCGAGAGATCGGTGCCCGCGGCGCGCGGTTTTCGTTGGTATTCATTCGTGTTGCCGCACGCCATAGCGGCGGGAGTTCCCGTTACCTTGGCGATCGAACCGCAGGGGGTCTCTGAAGAAGACGCCACCGCTCGAGGTCTCGTCGTCGACGGCGTCGCCGTCTTGCCGCCCGGTGCCCGGGAACGGTATGACGCGGCGGCTCCGACACTGTTTGTCGCGCGTTCGCTCGACGGCAACGGAGGGGACGAGACGCCGGCTGAAACGGCCGAACCGACCGTGTTTGCACCGCGCGGTCGAATCGCGCCGTCATCCGAAAGCGGGTTGAAGCCGGTAATGGTGGGGGCGACGCCCGAGCTCGTCGCGACCGCAAAGAACGCGGTCGTGTCGTTTCGGTGGAACGGTGCTCCGGGCGTGTACGACGTCGCGGCGACGGCAAACACATATCAAGACGGCGCGTCGATCGTGCTCGGAACCGGAGAGAACACCGAGGCTTCGGCAACGAGGTCCGGCGGAATGAGCGGCCTGTCCGTCGGCCACGCCCTCAAGCTTGCGACGGGCACGCCGATCGTCGTGCGCTTCGAGACGCCCGAGTTCAAACCGCAGCTAGGAGAGGCAATCCTCGACGTCCGGCTACGGCGTCACGTCGAATTGCAGGCTGCGACCCCGCCGGCTGCCGCGACCGAACTGGACCTTACCGACCCGCTCGACGTCGCGGCGGTCTCCCTGAAGGGTGCCGTTGCGATGCAGCCCGACGGCCTGCACGGAAGCGCCGGTTCGCACCTTATCGTGCCGGTCCGCGTAGCGCCCGGAGCGATGGGAATAGCCGCGGTCGCCGGCGCGGACGGCGGCGGTACCGGCAGCATCGGCGCTCGCTGCTCCGCAGAGACGTCCGACGCTCCGATCACCGGGCCCACGGCAAGCGTATCCGTGGTGTCGACGGCTGAAATGGACCGCTGCGTTGTCGACATCGGTTGGGACGGCGGGAATCTCGCGGTGAAATCGCTACGCGTCGTGGGGATCGGAAGCCGTCCGACCGCGCAGAGGGTTGATACGACACTGTGGATCGGTGCCGGCAGCTACGACCTCTCCCTCGTCATGCCGGACGGCACGGTGCGCACTGCGCGGGGCGTGACAATTGCGACCTGCAAGGGCGCCGTCAACGCCTGCAGCATCGCTCGAAGCGGCGACTACCGCGTGCAGTTTCCGGTCGACGATCGCGGAGCGGTACTGCTGCTGATGCGCCACGGGTTCGCGGCGCAATCCGAACGTACGGCGCTTACGTATCGCCAAACGTCAGCGGAGCGCTGGATCGTCGACCTGCAACGCCGCGATGGCATCATGCTGACGGAGCTGAGCGACGGCAACTGGACGCTCGAGGGCTCCGGTCGCGAATTATCCGGTCGGGCGTGCAACGTGATCGACACCTGCTTCGTCGACGTTCCGCCGGGCACGTATTCGGTCGTTCATCGGTGGTCGGGTGTGCTCGTGCTCGGAATCACGTTGACCCTTGCGATCATCGCACTGAGCCTCGGTTTGCTCGCGCCCGGCTTGCGCGCCGGGCTTAAGATGCCGGCTCGGCAGCCCTCCGGCGCACGGGTCCTCGCAGCCGAACGACAATCGGACTAAGAGCGAGCAAGAGCAGCGCCCCCTCGACGACCGCGGTTAAAATGAGCGCGGCGTTTGCGAAGCGTTGAGGGACGAACTCGAGCGACGCGCGTGCGGCCGGGCCCGGCGCGATGGTCCATCCGTTGAAAATCCCGTCAACGCGACGCGGCGGCCCGAGATCGCTTCCGTCCAAGAAGAGATGCCACCCTTGCGAAAACGAGCGTGCGAAAACGAGCACGCGCGGCGACGAGCGTTGCGGCGCTTCGAGCTCGATCTGCCATGGGACGTTTGCGGAGTAGGGCAACGTTTGTGGCGGGGCAACGGTCTCGAGCGCCACGGGCGTGGGCCGCCATTCCGCATTCCGCGTGACGATCGCACGATCTACGCTGAGAATTTCGCCGTCTCCCACGAGCGAGACCTCGATGCGCGGGACGTGAATGTCCCAGCGCCACCAGCGGTAGTCGTTGGGATCGCTTCCGGCGACACCATCCGGAAGCGATCCGTCGAGGCGAAATTCCGGGCCGCGGGCCAGCACGTAGAGCGAGTCGCCCACCTTCACGTTCGCATCGAGAACGAGCGGAGCGCGGGATCTGGTTATGACCGGATCGGCGGCCACGCCGGCAGTGTCGGGATCGACCCAAATCCACAAATGACCGGAGACCCATTTGTCGTCGATGTCGTTGCCCACTCGCGAGCTTTCAATCGGCACGTTGCGCCCAGCGGGAATGTCGACGCCGGCGATGTGCGATGCCACCGTTTCGGGGTCGGACGTCTGGAGTTGCACCAGGCTGCGCGGATCCGGCAGGTTTGTTGTCGCGCCGAACGCGGCGTGAAGGCTCGCTTCGCGAGCTTGGAATCCCTCGAAGCGTGCGCCGACGTGCGGTTCGAAGGACGTGCTGATCTTCGATTCGCGTTCTGCGCGAGGGGAGACGGACGAAACGCCGAGGTCGGCGAGCAGGGGGCTGCCGGCCGCGCCCTTCGATAAGAACTCGTAGACGTACGGCGGCGTATTGTCGGTCGTCACGACGTCGTCTGCCAGCCGCGCAGGGTCGAGACCCGCGTGCGGGTCGTCCGGTACGCCGATCGGCTCTTGAAAGGGCAGAAGCGCTCGAAGGTGGGGAAGGTAGAAGCCGGCCTCGTTTTCGGCCGGATCCAAAGAAACGTTCGGGACGAGCGCGCCAAGGCCACCGGTCGCGAACGGCAAGATGCACGGAAGCGTTAACGCCGCGACGCCGATTCGCACGCCCGGCCACGGCACGCGTGCGAGCGCGAGCGCCGCCAACATTGCGGCGGCAAACGCATAGAGCGCCATCACGTGAAAGAACTCGCGCAGAAATAGGAACGAATTGTCACGCAGGATCGCGTTGTCCAAGATCGGGGCGAGCGGGCCGTGGAGGCCGGCGGCGATTGCGAGCGCGAACACGGCGATCGCCCCAAAGGTGGCGGTCCGCAGGTTCGGACGCGCGAAGAGCGCGGCAGTGGCGGTGATCGCGAGCGCTACGCGACCGAATTCGAACGCGCTGACGGTCCATCCGCTAAGCGCCGCGTCGTCGTAATGATTGTACCCTGAGAAGAGCCATAGCGGGAGCGCAAACCCGCTCATGTCGTTTTCCCATTCTAGCGTCGCGTGCGAGGGGATGGCGTCGAACGCGAAGATCGGCGCGAGCGGTATGACGAACCACATCGCGTTGTGCAGCGCACCGGCGGCGAGGACCGCTGCCGACCCGAGCCATGCGCGGCGCTCGCGAACGAACGGAGCTACGATGCACGCCAGTACGACGGCATCGAAGAACAGAAATTGGATTTGGGTGGAGGCAAGGGCGAACAACAGGGCTGCGGCGGCGAAACGCGGGCCGGCCTGCGCCGCTCGCACGCAGCCGAGTCGAACGTTGAGCGCAAACCACGGAAGGGCGGCGTACGCGGCGAGCCACCAGAGATGGCCGGCGACGGTTTTTTGAAAACAAATGGGATTGAGCGCATACACGATCGCGACGATGCGCGCCGACGCTGGATCGAGCGCGATGTCGAAGGCGGATATGCAGCGCGCTAGGCCGATGGCGGCGGCACAATAAATCGCGAAGAGGAACGTGAAGAGGATGGCTCCGGACGGGACGTGCAGCAGGCCGAGGAAGGCGAGGAAGGTCATTGGGAGGTTGAGCGACGGAACCTGACCGCCGCTGCCGATGCCGTGCGGGTTCCACTGCGAGAATCCGGTTTCGAGCAGTCGGCGCACGAAAGTGCTCGAGTGCATCGGCCACAGCCAATCGTGGCGAAAGCCCGGAACACCGGTACGGAAGGCGAATGCCGCCGCGACCGCGAGCGACGCAAGTATGCACACGGCATCCGCGAGGACGGCCGTTCGGGGATACGGGCTCCGCATCAATAGACTAGGGCAAACGCGTCGGCAAGAGCCACATGCGGTCGTTCGCGGCGGCGGGCACTCCACCCGCGCGGACCGAAGCCGGTGCCGGTGCTGATCGTGCTCAAATACGGCGGAAACGCGATGGCCTCGAGCGCCGAGGATCCGCTGCTCGACGATATCGCGGCGCGCGCCGCTGCGGGAGATCGCATCGTGCTCGTGCACGGCGGCGGCCCGCAGATCGATGCGGAACTCGCGCGTCGCGGGCTCGCGCCGCGCCGCATCGACGGACTTCGCGTGACCGATTCGGCGACGCTCGAGGTTACCGAAGCCGTCCTCTGCGGCACCGTCAATAAAGCACTCGTGCGCGCGTTGCAGCGACGCGGTGCGCGCGCAGCCGGAATCAGCGGACAAGATGGATCGCTCTTGATTGCGCGCGAGCTCGTTCGCTCGGATCGCGTTTCGTTCGGCTTCGTGGGTGAGATCGCCGAAGTTCACCCCGCGATTCTCGAAGCGCTGCTGGATGCCGCGTTCATCCCGGTCGTTGCGCCGCTCGCGGCGACGGCGGACGGTTCGACCGCGCTCAACGTGAACGCCGACACGGCCGCAGGCGCGATCGCCGGTGCCTTGCGCGCAGACGCTTACATCGTTGTCACCAATGTCGAGCGTGTGCGGCGCGACGTTGCCAATCCGGCGAGTGGTATCGCGCGCCTCACGGCGACGGAAGCGCGCGCGCATATAACGGATGGAATGTTTGATGGAGGGATGCGGCCGAAGATCGAGAGCGCGCTCGATGCGCTCGCGCGCGGAGCGAAGAGCGCGATCGTTTGCGGGCAGGGCCCCGGCGCCCTGAAATTCGCTCTCGAGGGCACCGGGACAATGATCGTCGATGGCTAAGGAGGCGCGTCGATGCGAATCTTACGCGAGCGGCTTCCCCTTGCCGCGCTCGTCCCCGTACTTTTTGTTGCGTGTTCCGGCGGCGGCGGCGGCGGCGGCGACGCGCTCACGATAACCCCCAATCCGGCATCGCGAACCGCGGTCCCGGTTCAGTCACCGGTTGCGGGCGCGACGCAGTCACCCGGTGCGGACGCGACGCAGTCGCCCGATGCGGGCGCGACGCAATCCGCGACGCCGACGAATGCGCCCACGCGAACGCCGTCGCCGACACAAGCGCCCGCGCGAACGGAAACGCCGATACCGACGCCTACACCCACGCCGATACCGACGCCTTCACCCACGCCGAAGCCGACGCCTACACCCACGCCGAAACCGACTCCCACCGCAACGGTACTCGTATACAATCCGGCGCCGGGAACGTTTGACATATTTCCATCGAGTCCGATGGTCCAAAAGATTCCGTCGAATCCGCAACCCGACCCATCGAGTTCGGCATGGATATCGGAATCGCAAATCGGTAATACCATCGGGCGCTTTCAGTTCTTTGCCAATTCGAGCGGATACGCGCAGGACGTCACCTATCCCATCTACTACACCGTGGCGTCGAGCGACCCGCATGCGGAAACCATCAAGATTAGTTGCAGCGGCTACGCCGGCGCCGGCTGTCCCGCAAACGGCGTCAAGCTCTCGGTGGACTCTCGCGTACTTCCCGAGGATTACGGAGCGAGCGGCGATCGCCACATCGCGTTTATCGACAAGGCGGGAGGCTACGAACACGATCTCTTTCAAGCACAGTGGCCGCCGGTCAATGGTATCCTGACGGCGAAGGAAGGCGGCCAGTGCGCGCTTGGCGGCACGGGTTTCTCGGGCGGCGATTGTGACGCTACGGCTTCCGGCGTCCCGCTCTCGCTCGGCACTATTCGGGCGACCGATCTGCTCGCGGCGATTGGAAACCCAAACGGTTCGCTGCCGTACGCGATCGCCGTGTCCACCAAGTGCAACTTGGGTTGGATCGCGCCGGCACTCAATGGCGACAACGGGGGCGAGTCCTGCGAGACCGGGCCGCCGGACGGAGCTCGTTTTTATCTCGCGATGCACGATTCCGACGTAAACGCTCTCGACGCGCCCAACATCGTCAAGGTGCTGCTGCGAACGCTCGATGAAGACCATTACGGCGCGATGCTGACGGATACGAACGGCGGAGGTGCCGAGATGTCGATGTCGCGCGAAAGCGATCTCACCTACACCGTTTACGGCGAACCGGGTCCGTGGGTATCGCAGTTCGTCCCGGAGGCGGTGAACGAAGGGTTGACCGGCGCGTCGGCCCCGAGCAACGGCGAGTACTTCATCGATGTGCCGCTGCCGTCCAACCTCTTCACGAACTACCTGCGCATCCTGAAGCGAGCTTCGGCGGTCCAGTACAACAACTGAGGCGAGAAACGGAACGCCGGCCGCCGGTGTTTAAGATTCGTGGTGATGCGCGTTCTCGTGACCGGCGGTGCCGGATACATCGGTGCGGTGCTCTGCCGGCGCCTCGTCGAAGCAGGCCACCGTCCCGTCGTGGTCGACCGGATGTTTTGGGGGCGCAAGCCGCTCGAGGGTTGCGACGTCGAAATGATTTCGGGCGACGTCCGCGATTTCGACGTAGCCTGGCTCGACGGGATCGACGCCGTGTGTCACCTCGCCGGGCTCTCGAACGACCCGACCGCCGAATACAACACCGCGGCAAATTGGGAAATGAACGCGATCGGCACCGAGCGCATCGTCGCCGCGTGCAAGGCTAAGGGTGTCGAGCGGTTTACCTTCGCCTCGAGCGCGTCGATCTACGATAGCGAACTTTCTTCCCACGAACTCACGCGCTCGCCCGTCATGTGCGACGAAACCACGGCGGTCGCACCGCGCGGTGCCTACTCGATTTCGAAGAAATACGCCGAAGATGTCGTGCTCCGCGCGGCCGACGCGAACTTCGCGCCCGTCGTTTTCCGTCAGGGCACGGTGTACGGGTACAGCCCGCGGATGCGTTTCGATCTCGTCGTCAACACGTTCATCAAAGATGCGATCGTGCGCCGGAAACTCTTCCTTCACGGCGGCGGCTGGATGTGGCGACCACTAGTCGATGTCGAGGACGTGGCGGCGGTTCACGTGATGTCGCTCGAAGCGCCGCTCAACAACGTTCGCGGGCAAATCTTCAACGTGCTCGAGGAGAATTATCAGATCCGCCAGCTCGCGATGCTCGTCGCGGGGTCGCTCTCGCTGATCGATCCGCCGATCCGCGTCGACCTCGAAGAGACGCCGCTGCCCAAGCTCGTCCGCAACTACCGGATGAGCAACGCGAAGCTCAGCACCGAACTCGGTTTCACCCCCTCGCGCACGGTTCTCGAGTCGATCACCGACATGCTGCAGAAGCTGCCGCTCGACCGCGTCGACGACTACGGCGATCCGCGCTATTACAACATCCGTTGGATGACGCTGCTCGAGGAATTTCACCTCGAACAGCGCGGGTATGCCTCGATCTATTGAGAATCGACGAGACGACAAAACGCGAGGTCCTCTCGCGTACCGACATCGGCGCCCTGATCGGATCGTACGTCCAGCTCCGCAAGCGAGGCAACGACCTCGTCGGACTCTGCCCGTTCCACGCTGAGAATACGCCGTCGTTCCACGTTCATCCGGACCGCGCGTTCTTCAAGTGCTTCGGCTGCGGGCAGGCCGGCGACGCGATCAAATTCATTCAGTTGCTCGAGAACGTGCCGTTTCCCGAAGCGGTGCGCAACCTCGCGCGCCGCGCAGGCGTGCAGCTCGAGGCGGAATCGCCCGAAGAGTCGCGCCGGCGCGGCGAAAAGGAGCAGATCTACGCGGCGAACGATCTCGCGGCCGCATTCTTCCACAAACTCCTGCGGCTGGAGCCGGAAGGTCAGATCGCGCGCGACTACGCGGAGCGTCGTGGGCTGACGGGCGCGACCATCGAAGCGTTCAAGCTCGGCTACTCGCCGCCGGGATGGGACGGTTTGGTGCGCGAGTTGACGGCAAACGGCGTCGACATGCGCATTGCCGCCGCCGCGGGTCTCGTGAAGCAGGGCCAGCACGGGTACTACGATTTTTATCGTGGCCGCTTCATGATCCCGACCTACGCGACGACCGGCGAAGTCGTGGCGTTCGGCGGGCGCGCGCTCGACGATAGCCAGCCGAAGTACCTCAACACCTCGACGACGCCGGTCTACACGAAGGGCCGCGGCCTCTACGCCCTCAACGTCGCGCGTCG
>Ga0302325_10023239_pt1 | contig 12933 bp, 16 predicted proteins | sample Palsa_T0_2_FD_201948 | JGI IMG/M metagenome (GOLD analysis project Ga0302325, IMG submission 201948) | Peat permafrost microbial communities from Stordalen Mire near Abisko, Sweden - Palsa_T0_2 | ecosystem: Environmental > Terrestrial > Soil > Palsa > Peat permafrost | place: Sweden: Abisko... | reverse complement strand
GATCGCGATCTCGCCGATCTCGCCGGCGGCCACCGTCTTGCCGTCGTCGTCGATCAGCTTCATCTCGACCCCGCTGACCGGGGTGCCGATCGAGCCGGGGGTCCGCTCGCGATCGGGGTGGTTGAAGCTGGCCACCGGCGAGGTCTCCGACAGGCCGTAGCCCTCCAGCACCTTGCAGCCGAACTTCTCTTCGAAGCCGCGCAGCACCTCGACCGGCAATGCCGCCCCACCGGAGGCGCACAACCGCAGGCTCGAGACGTCGGTCGAGTCGGCCGCCGGGTCGTGTAGCAGCGCGGAGTACATCGTCGGCACGCCCTCGAACACGTTGACGTGATCGCGCTCGATGATCTGCAACGCCTTGCCCGGCTCAAACCGCGGGATCAGCGTCAGACAGGCGCCCGCCGCGATCGCTGAGTTCAGCGCGCACGTCTGGCCGAACGCGTGAAACAGCGGCAGCGCCCCGAGAACGACATCGCCGGCGCCGATCGCGAACAGGTCGATCGAGACGTCGACGTTGCGCTTGAGGTTGGAGTGCGTCAGCTCCGCCCCCTTCGGAGTGCCGGTCGTTCCCGAGGTGTAGAGGATCACGGCCGTGTCGTCGCCGCTGCGTTGGACGACCTCGTCGAGCGGCTCGGCCTCGGCGAGCTGCTGATCGAACTCGCCCGGCTTGACGATCAGGCACTCGACGCCGGCCTCCTCGGCTCCCGCCAGCGCTTGCTCGGCGAACCCGTGCCACGCGATCACCAGCTTCGCCTCGGGATCTGAGAGGTAGAAGCCGACCTCGCGGCGCTTGAGCAGCACGTTCATCGGCACGACCGTCGCGCCCGCCCGCAGCACCCCGTAGTAGGCGACCGCGAACTCCGGCACGTTCGGGAGCATGATCCCGACGCGGTCGCCGGGCGCGATCCCCCGTGCCCTTAGGAGGCCGGCGAGCTGCGCGGTGAGCGCATCGAGCTGGCCGTAGGAGACGACGACGTCATCGATCCGCAGGGCGGGTTGGTCTGCGCCGCGAGCGACGGAGTCGGTCAGGTTGCAGGCGAGGTTCTCGTTCATGTGAGCTCCGTGTGTCGGTCGGCAATGTATGAAGGATCCCCCGGATCGGATCGCCGTGCATCGGAGCGAGGTCCCGTCGCGCCAAGCACGCACCCAATTCAAGATACGTCTTGACTCTTATCAACGCGCATGCTTAGATACGCACTGCCTCTAACAAGCCCGTTGGCGGCACCCGTCCAACATAAGGAGACAAGCATGATCCTGTTGATCAAGGCCCTAGTGCGCGCGTTCCAGCGTCATCAGGCACACGGCTGAGCGGTGTCGCCAGTCACCGTCGCGGCCCCGGGGTGCGGGCGTTGAGCTCGCACCCCGGTCGGCCGGACGGTCGATGGCGAATCATGCCGGACGGTCCGGCCCGAATCGCCATCGGTAACCGAACGTTCTCCGCGGCGAAGGGTGGTCCGGGAATCTTCTAGGGGTTGCGGAGCACCAGCGGGAGGAAGATGTCGTCGACGATCTCCTCGAGCGTCTCTGGGGACGGGGGTTCGCGGTTGAGGATGAGCTCGTGGCGGAGGAGGTCAAGGGGCAGCCGGGCGACGCGGGGGCTGATGTCGTGGCGGATTTCGCCGCGGGCTGCGGCCCGGTCAAGCACAGCGGTCATGATCTCACCGCCGCTGCGCAGCAGCTGATCACGGATGCGATCGAACGCCTGGTCGTCTGCCAGCAGGTCGCTGAGCATGCTGAGGACGCTGTCGGGCCCGATCTCGGTGATCCGCCCAGACGCCCGACGCAGGACGGCGAGGGTGTCGCCGCGCAACCCACCCGTATCAGGGATCGCGCCCGACAGCACCGGCTGGCGGTGGCGCATCGCGGCGATCACCAGTTCGGAGCGGTTGCGCCAACGACGGTAGATGACCGCGCGGCTGGTGCCGGCCCGGTCGGCGACCCGCTCCATCGTCAGCTTCGGATAGCCGGACTCCTGGAGTTCTTCCCAGGCGGCATCCAGGAGCGCGTGCTCGAGCGTCGCGCCGCGCCGGCGAGTGGCGACGGGGCGTTCCGGCTCCACCTCGGACTGCCGGGGCTCGGCCGGCGCCGATTGCGCTGGAATATTTTTAGGAGACATTTTGACTCTTATCACTCCACTTATTTAGATGCGGAACGTATCTTATCTTAGCTTCCAGGAGTCATCGCTGATCGGTGACCCCGAGCTGATCTTCCTCGACGAGCCCACGACCGGCTTTGACCCGGCCGCGCGCCGCGCCGCCTGGTCGGTGATCGCCGGCCTCAGAGATCTCGGCAAGACCGTGTTTCTCACCACCCATTACATGGAGGAGGCCGAGCGGCTCGCCGACCGGATCGCCGTGATCGCGGCCGGACAGATCGTGGCCGAGGGCACGCCGCAGACGCTCGGGGACCGCCGCCTCAAGGCGGCCCAGATCGCGTTCTCGGTGCCGGGCCGCAGTTCGGCCGGCGAGCTCCCGGCCGCGCTGGCGGCGCGAGTGCAGCGGCAGACCGGCGGGCGGCTGCTGCTGCCCAGCACGCGCGTGGCCGCCGACCTGTACGCGCTGGCCGGATGGGCACTCGAGCACGAACTCGAGCTCGACGATCTGGAGGTCACCCGTCCAACGCTCGAGGACATCTATCTGCAACTCACCATCGAACCCGACGACGCCGAACGGAGTTGACCATGATCTGGCTGCTGAAGTTCCTCGCCCGCAAGTGGCGCGAGCTCACCGCCAACCGCAACCAGCGGGGGTAGCGCGATGCCGCTGATCCACCGACGACGATCGGCCCCGGCGCGCGGGCCGATCGTCCTGCTGGCCCACCAGGCGCGCTACGAGCTGCTTACCGCCGGTCGCAACCCCCGCGCCCGGTTCTTCACCGTGTTCTTCCCAGTCGTGATGCTCGTCATCTTCGCCGGCGTCTTTCACGGTCACACGACCGTCGACGGAGTGCAGGTCAAGCTCAGCCGCTACTTCGTGTTCGGCATCCTGGCGATGTCGATCGTGCTCGCCTGCTACGCCAACCTGGTCGCCGCGATCGCGACCCTGCGCGCTACCGGCGTGCTCAAGCGACGCCGGGCCACCCCGGTGCCGGCCGCCGTGTTGATCGGCGGCCAGGCGATCAGCGCGGTGGTGACGGTGGCGATCATGACCACGCTGCTGCTCGTGATCGCCAAGCTGCTCTACAGCATCGGGTTGGCGCCCGGGGCGATCGCGGCCACCGCCTGCACCGCAGTGCTCGGCGCGCTCGTATTCGCGTCGATCGGCTACGCCGTCTCCGGCCTGATCGGGTCGCCAGATGCCGCCCAGCCGATCGTCCAGGCCACGACGATGCCGCTGTGGTTCCTCTCCGGCGTGCTGATCCCCACGCATAGTCTCAGCGGTGCCCTGCGGTTGGTCGGGTCGATCTTCCCGGTCGAGCATCTCGCCGCCGGCCTGCACCTCGCGTCCGTCCACAGCACGTTCGCCGGCTCGATCTCGACCACCGACCTACTCGTGCTGGCGGCGTGGGGCGTCGGCGCGGCCGCGATCGCCGTCTGGCGCTTCAGCTGGCTGCCCGGCACCGCGGTCGCCTGAGCCCAGATCGTGTTCGCCACCTGAGGCACGGCGATCGTGCGGAGGTTCGAAGTGGCCCGACGGCTCAGCCGGCAGCGCCGATCATGCCGCTGGGCGCGAGGACGACCATGGTGGCGTCGTCCTCGAGGTGCTCAGGGTGAGCTTCTCGCAGGGCGTCTTCGATGGCGCGCAGGGTCGCGGGCGCCGCGTCGTCGTCGGCTTTGGCGATCGCGCGTCTGATGATCGTGAGGCCGACGCCGCAGTCTGGGTCGGTCAAGCTGTCTGAGAGCAGCAATAGACGCTCGGTCTTCTCCAGACGGATGGTGTGAGGAGTGAGTCGGTCGGGAAAGTCCTCGGCTCCGAGGTTGGGGTACAGCTCGCCGTCAAGGCGCTTGAGTTGGCCGTCTGAGGTGACGCGAATCGGGGGCTGGTCGCCGGCGGTCACCCAGCGGAAGGTCGACGCGGGCGCGTTCCAATGTCCGATCGTGGCTGAGGAGGTGGCGCGCCAGCCAGCGAGCTCCCGCAGGACCTTGTGCATGGCGAGCAGGCTGTCGGCAGGATCGCGTGACTCTCGGCGAAGCGACCGAAATGCTCCCAGGGTCACAGCGCCGATGCCGGCGGCGGAGGCCCCGCTGCCGGCAGCGTCCGCGATCCCGATCCAGGTGCCCTGGGGGTTCTCGGTGTAGTCAAACCAGTCCCCGCCGATCTCATACCCGGGCAGGACGTTGCCCGCCAGCGTCGCTCCGCCCACTCGGGCGATCCGGGGAGGCAGGAGGTTCTGCTGGATCTCGGCGGCGGGACTGGTCGGCCGGGTGCGCCGGACGGTGTCGATGTAATCGGTGTAAGCGGGTGCGATCGCCAGGGCGATGGCAGCTTCGGAGGCGAGGTCGCGCAGTTGATCGCTGGCAGTTCCCACAGCCAGCAGGACGCCGATCGCGCGGCTGCGGAGCTGAAGCGGAGCCACGGTCGCGCCGGGCAGGAGCTCTTCGAAGACCGCGCGGATCGCCGCGACACCCTCGCGCGGGACCTCGGGCCCGACGGCGAGCGGCACGGAGATCTGAACGGGGAAGGTTGCCGCGCCGGCGAGGCGCTGCATGCTGGCCCCGTCAAGATCGACGACGTACAGCGCCGCCGACGAGACGCCCGGTAGCCGCTGCGCCTCGGCGATGATCTGCTCGCCCAGCTGAAACGGCGGGACCTTGTTGAGGACGTCGGCGACTGATAAGGGAGTGTTGCTGACGTTGGCCAGTTCGCCCGGCGGGCGCAGGTAGTCTTCCTCGTCGGAGTCGGCGTCATCGCGCGCCTGACGGCGCACGGCGTCCATCAGTTCGTCGCGAGTCTGGAAGTGTCGGTGCACCGTGCCGCGCCCCAGGCCGGCCGCGTCGGCGATCGACCGCATGCTGGCGTCGCCGTTGTCGGAGAGCAGTCTCCGCGCCGCAGCGATGATCTTCGCGCGGTTGAGCGCGGCGTCGCTGCGTTGCCGACGCCCGGGAGCCTCCTCCCCTAACCGCCGCGCGTTCTCATCGCCATGCTCAAATGGCACATGTTGACTCACTTATGGCCTCCGTATAGGAAGAAGATCAGATCAGTGTTTAGGCGAGACTCGTCAGGTTAGTTAGCCGTAAGATGGACGGTTACGAGGTATAACTAGGACACTGTGTTCTACTTGCTCGGCAGGAGCGCGTCAACTCGGAATTTCGCCCGTGACTGTGTCATAGAGCCGTAGGCATACGAGACGGCAGAGTTCATCCGTCCGATTGGACCCGTCGCTCGTGCGTCCGACGTGTCACGGCAGACGATCGGTGCGGAGGAGGGAGCGCGGCGTCGCTGCTTGCGGCTTTGAGCTCGAGGATCAGTGACGCTGGCTCAAGGTCGGGAGACGCCTTCGCACATGTCGATCCCAGATTCGGGTCTGCGGCGTTCAGTCGCCAAACAACAGCCCGCGGTGAAGCAGAAATTGATGACAACCCATATCGAGACGGAGATCCATGCCTGAGATGACGGATGCATACCAGTGGCACGGCCGGACGATGGTCGGCTCAGACGGCGACAAGATCGGCAAGATCACGGATATCTACGAGGATCCGGCGACCGGTAAGCCTGAGTGGGCGACGGTGTCCAGCGGTCTGTTTGGTACCAAGTCCAATTTCGTGCCGCTGGCGGGCGCTACGCCTGTTGGGGAGGACGTGCGTGGGCAGGTGACCAAGGATCAGGTCAAGGACGCGCCGGGCGTCGTGAATGATGGCGATCTCTCAGAAACTGAGGAGCGCCGGCTGTTTGAGCATTACGGTGTCCCGTACACGACCGAGGGGTCCACGACCGCGCAGGGTGCACCCACCGGCGGGCGGGGCACCGAAGCCGGCCGCGTAGGGACCGACCGTCAACAGGTGGGTCACGATACGAGTGGTCCGACGACCGATGATGCGATGACCCGGTCGGAGGAGGAGCTCACGGTCGGGACGCGTCAGCGTGAGGCCGGCCGGGCGCGGCTGCGTAAGTACGTCGTGACCGAGATGGTGACCAAGACGGTCCCGGTGCAGCGCGAGGAGGTCAGGGTCGAGCGTGAGCCGATCACCGACGCCAACCGTGGTGACGCGTTGGACGGCCCGGACATTTCTGAGGAGGAGCACGAGGTCGTGCTGCATGAGGACGAGGTCGTCGTCGATAAGCAGGCGGTCGCTAAGGAGCGGGTGCGCTTGGGCAAGGAGACGGTGACCGAGGACCAGCAGGTCAATGAGCAGGTCCGCAAGGAGCAGATCGAGACCGACGGGCTCGATGTCGCAGACACCGAGGGTCGAGAACGCCGCGCGCGTTAGTTCGATCCTTGAGCCGGGCGCGTCCAGGACCGGCCGTCTGATCGCAAGGCGGGTTCTGGCAGCGGGCAGGTCATGAAGCAGGGCGGGGTGTTCGCTGCTGATGGGCGGCGAGCATTCCATTGCTGTGAAATCAATCCAGTTACGGAGGCAGCAGATGGCAGAAGCATCGACAGGAACCGGATCCGGGGCTCAGACGGCATCCCCGGCGGCAGGCGGATCGGCTTCGCCGGGCGGTGGACTGACGCGTCGCGGCGAGGGCGCGGGCGGGCTGCTGACCGAGAAGGGCGCGACGACGATCGCCGACACGGTCGTGACCAAGGTTGCGAGCATCGCCACCCGGGAGGTGGGCGGGGTGTATGAGCTGGGTGGCGGGACCGCCCGCGCGGTGGGATCGGTCGCTCAGCGCGTCGGTCTGGGCGACCAGCACAGCCAGGGTGTGTCGGTCGAGGTCGGAGAGAAAGAGGCGGCCGTCGATCTGACGATCGTTGTCGAGTACGGGGAGTCGATCCCCAAGCTCTCACAGCAGATTCGTGACAACGTGACCCGCCGTATCGAAGGGATCACCGGGCTCGCGGTCACCGAGGTGAACGTCACCGTCAACGACCTGCATTTCCCCGGCGACGACCAGTCCGACGACGAACCCACACGCGTTCAATAACTGGCCGCCGGTCTCACGGTGATCGAACAATCAGGCCGAGCGGCGATGGGGGAGCCCCGGCACATCGAATCTGACCGCGTTCGGCTGGCCCGCGCGGCGCGCCAGGCGGCGCTGGCCGTGCGCGGGGTACGCGCGATGGACGCCGGGTCAGCAGGAACATATGTGACCGGCGCCGACGACGGCGAACGTCTGGACGGAGTCACGTGCATCGCCGCGCCCGAAGGCGGATACGAGGTGTCCCTGCGCCTGGTCGCCGATCTGGTGGCGCTTCACCCGTTGGCGCAGCGGGTCCGCGCGGCAGTGGTCAGAGTCGCGAAATTCGCCGGCATCGAGCTAGCGACCGTGACCGTCCATTTCGCCGACCTCGCACCCGAGGAGCCGCGTTGATGTGGGTGCTGCGACCGCTCGTACGTCTGATCGGCGTTCTGTGGATGCTCGTGCTTGCCCTGTTCGGGCTGGCGGTGGCGGCGTACTGCGTCGATGCGTTGGTCAGCCTGGGGTCGGCGAGACCGGATCGGCTGCTTCACCTCCCCAGCGTGCGCCGTCACGTCGGGCGGTTCCTGGATCAGCTCGCAGCGCCCGGGTCGACCGCGGGTCTGGCGCTGCTCTGCGGGCTCGGGGCGATGCTCCTGGGGATCCTACTGTTGATCGGCGTGGTCGGGCGTCGCAAGCAACGCCTGGTGATCCTTTCGCAAGGCCGTGAGAGCGGCGCGATCGCCGCTCGGGCGAGACCGCTGCAGGACATGGCGCGCGCGCTCGCCGAGCCGACCAGCGGAGCCACCAGCGTCAGACGTCCCCGGCTGTCGCTCGCCCGGCGCGGGACCCGGGGCAAGCTGAAAGTCAACGCGACCCGGACGCGTACGACCGACCCGCGTGAGCTGCAAACCGCCGTCGAGAAGGCGCTCGAACCGATCACGGAGCCGTTTGGGCTCAGACCTCGAGTGCGGATTCGACTCGGCGAAGCCGGGAATCGCGCGCAATGACCCGCCAACGCGTGAACCTGCGCACCCCCATCCTTGGCCATCTGGTGGCCGGACTGACCATCGTGCTCGGCGCGCTGCTGCTGTGGTACGGGCTGATGGTCGTGCTGCTCGCGGTCAAGCTGTCACCGCACACGGTGAACTCGCTGAGCGGGTACCGGACGCTGTACGACGACGCCGTCGACCTCAAACGAAGCGATTTCACCACGCCGCGGCGGCTGATCGCGGGTTTCGCTGGGCTGATCGCGTTTGTGATCTTCATCTACCTCGCGTTCAAAGCGTGGCCGCGGCCGTATCTGGCGCGCGGAGAGATCACCCTGGCAGACGACGAGCGCGGAATGACGACGATCGAGCCGCGGGCGATCGAACGCGTCGCGGAGCTCGCCGCCCGCGGCAACGCCGACGTGACCACTGCCAGTGGCCGGCTCGGCGACGAGGAGCTGAGCGTCGGCGTTGGTGCGCGACGCGCCAGCTCGGCCGCCGCCACCCTGCAAGACGTACACGAGCGCGTCCGTTCCGAGCTCGAGCGGCACGACCTACCCCGCCTTCCGGTCAACGTCACGTTGACCGCCTATGACCGCCAAACCAGAAGGGAACTCTCATGAACGCCAAACAGCTCGCCGGACTGATCGGCTTCCTGTTCGTCGCTGCCTGGATCGCGTTCGGCTTCGGCGACGCGATCCTCTGTCTGATCGGAGCCGGCGTGTTCTACGTCACGACGGCCTTCTATCACGGTGAACTTGACCTCGTTGAGCTCCAACAGCGCGCCCGCCAACCGCGCGGCCGCGTCAACCGCTGAGCAGGGGATCACCCATGTCCAGCACCACTCACGCTGACAACGAGCCGACGGGGGCCGGCCGGGCCTCGTCTGAGAACCAGAAGCGCTCTGGACGCCGGCCGGAGGGCCCGGCTCATGCGCGCAAGGGTTCAGGGGTGCAGACGATGAAGCGGACGCTGACGGAGTTCTCTGAGGACAATCTCACCGATTCCGCGGCGGCGTTGACCTACTACGCGGTGCTGTCGATCTTCCCGGCACTGCTGGCTTTGGTCGCGATCGTGGGGTTGGTCGGTGATCCGCACACGGTCACCAGGGAGATGACGACCTTGGTCACCTCGATCGGTCCGGCGTCGGCTGCACAGACGTTCAGGGGCCCGATCCAGGGGTTGACTAGCAGCAGCGGCGCGGGGATATTGCTGATCGCCGGGATCCTCGCCGCATTGTGGAGCGCTTCGGGTTATGTCGGGGCGTTCATGCGCGCCTCCAACGTGATCTATGAGGTCGAGGAGGGCCGGTCGTTCATCAAGCTGCGGCCGTTGCAGATGTTGGTCACGCTCGTGTTGGTGCTGCTGCTCGCACTCGTGCTCGTGGCGCTGATCCTGACCGGTCCGCTGGCGAGCAAGGTCGGGTCGGCGATCGGTATCGGCTCCAGCGTGGTGACGGTCTGGGATATCGCGAAGTGGCCGTTGCTGTTGATCGTCGTGATGTTCATGATCGCGTTGCTGTACTACTCGTCGCCGAACGCCAAGCTGCGCAGCTTGAAGTCGATCTTTCCGGGCGCGGTCGTGGCCGTCCTGGTGTGGCTGGTCGCCTCAGCCGCATTTGCGTTCTATGTCGCGAATTTCGGCTCCTATAACAAGACCTACGGCACGCTGGGCGGGATCATCTGCTTCCTGGTGTGGATGTGGATCACGAACGTTGCGATCCTCCTCGGTGCCGAGATCAACGCCGAGCGCGAACGATCCCGACAGCTGCGCGACGGCACCCCGGGCGCCGAGCGCGAGATCCAGCTCGGAGAGCGCTCAGAGCCCAAGACCAAAAAGCGGTCACGGACCGCTTAGCCGGAAGTCGTCCCAACGGTTCCGCGAACGATCGCACGTGTCGTGCAGCTACATCGCTCCTCAACAACACCAGTGCCTCTTCAAGCGAGAGTCAGACCACTTTTGATCGAAAGGATGACCGTATGGCTGTGAGTGACCGTGTGGCAGCTGTTGGTGTCTACGCGCAGCAGTTGCTGGACGACCAGGACGTGCAGGCCACGGCACGCCAAGCCGCGGAGACGACGCGGGCCGCGTATCAACGAGCCCGTGGCCAGGACCCCCGCGAGGCGGTTCAGGATCGAAAGCTCCGCCGCCGGGTGACCAACGCGGTGGCTGCGGCGGGCGAGTTCCTCGGGGCGGTGAGCGAGACGCCACCAAAGCCAAAATCACCGTGGCCACGGCGTATCGCTTTGCTTGCGATCATCGGAACCGGGGCGTGGCTGATCAGCAACGAGTCCGTCCGGGCGCGAATTCAGGGGTTGGTTGGCCAAGCCCGCTCAGACGATCAAACCAAACCCTCCATGGTCGACGAACCCACTGTGCCGCCCATCGCCGATGAACCGAATGTCTCTTAGAGAAAGGAGGCCGCATGGCGGCCGATGACATGGAGCTGGGCGACCGTTCAGTTGCCGATCTACTCAGGCAGGCGTCTGATCAGACCGCGACCCTGGTTCGCCAGGAGCTCGAGCTGGCGAAGGCGGAACTGACGGTCAAGGGCAAGCGGGTGGGCCTGGGTGCCGGCATGTTCGGCGGCGCCGGCCTATTCGGCGTCTACGCGTTCGGAGCGCTGACGGCAGCGATCATCCTGGCGCTCAGCCTGGCGATGACCGGCTGGCTCGCGGGGCTGATCGTCGCCGTCGTGTATGGCGCGATCGCGGGCGGACTGGCCCTGCAGGGCAAGAGCAACGTCAAGGCCGGCACGCCGCCAGTGCCCGAGCAGTCAGTGCAGAGCGTGAAGGCCGATCTTGCGTCAACCAAGCAACACGCCAGGGAGGGCCGGCGATGACCGATCACGAAACCGGGAATGAGGCCGAGGCCGGCGAGACGAAATCGCCTGAGCAGATCCGCGCCGACATCGAGCAGACACGCGAGCAGCTCGGCGACACCGTCGAGGCGCTCGCCGAGAAGACCGACGTCAAGGCCCAGGCCAAGGGCCGAATCGCCGCCGCCAAGGACACCGCTCAGACCAAACGCGACGAGTACACCGCCAAGGCCAGGCGGGCCGCGCCGGAATCGGCGAGCGCCGGGGCCGATCAGCTCACGGCGACAGTCAAGGAACAGCCACTGCCGTTCGCCGTCGGCGCAGCGTTCGTGATCGGGCTGGCGATCGGCTGGCTGCTCGGACGCCCGAGCTGACATCAGAAAGGCATTGAAACCATGGGAAAACTCGTGTTCCTCCCGGTCAGCCTCGGCGGGAGCGTGCTCGCCGGCCTGATCGCCAAGAAGCTCTTCGGTGTGATCTGGGCGGTAATCGAAGACCAGGAGCCACCCAAACCAGAGCACCGCGACGTGCGGATCGCCAAGCTCCTGCTAGCTCTGACGATCGAAGGGATCATCTTCTCGGTCACCCGAGGCATCGTCAACCACGGCTCCAGACACGCGTACGCTCGCCTCACCGGCTCCTGGCCCGGAGACGAACAGCCAGACAGCGCGTAGACGTTTTACCCGTCGATTTCGACCGCGCTGCCATTGCGGCGGTTGCCTGACTGCGGATCAACTCCTAAGGTCCCGGCATGCCGCTGTACCGGATCAGTGCGCTGGCTGCGGGACTGCTGGTGGCGTCGGTCTTGATCGCCTGGGGTGTGGAGTTCAGGCAATCCGGTCGCGAGCGTGACGATGCCGCCTCCCAGGATCGCGGAAGCCGTCGGCTGCTCGGGCTGTCGCGCTTGGTCGGGATGATCGGGGCGGTGGTGGCGGTGTATGCCGTGCCGGCCGCCGACATTCATCACCAGCGCGGGTTGGTGTTCGGGATCGGGATGTTGGTTCTCTGGAGCGGCGCCGCGGTGCGCTGGTGGGCGTTTCGGACCCTCGGGAGATACTTCACCTTCAGCGTGATGACCGACGGTGATCAGCCGGTGATCACGAGCGGGCCGTACCGTTTCGTTCGGCACCCCGGCTACGCGGGCGCGATGCTGGTCCGGGCTGGCTTCGGGCTTGCTCTGGGCAATTGGCTGAGCTTGGCCCTCGCCGTCGTGGTGCCGCTGATCGGCGTGATCTACCGCATCCACGTCGAGGAGGCAGCCCTCGTTGACGCGCTTGGGGACCATTACCGCTCCTTCGCCGCCGAACGAAAGCGGCTGATTCCGTTCCTCTGGTAGACCCGCGGGCCGCCCACGTCTAGCCGCGTGTGCTGCTCTGACTGCTCAGCCGGGCGTCCCGAGCCTCCAGCTCGGCCGAGCTGCGGCGAGTTGCTGCGTGCATACCCGCAGCAACTCGCCAACGTTCGGGCCGCGAAGCGCAACGCCTCCCTTGCCTGCGCGGCGAGCTCGCTCAAGCCAGCAGGCGCCGTCACCGCGGGCAGTCACGGTCTCCGCTGGCCTCGGCGTCGACCGGGAGGACCGTGTGGCAGAGCGTCGCCCACTCCCACGGCCGATCGCCTGCCTCATCGTCATCCCATTCAGAACCGGCCAGCGTCGCGCCGGTCAGATCGGCGAGGAACAACGAGCTGCGCCGGCCACCGCGAGGATCGGACGACACGGCGTCGACGTGATTGAGCTTTGCGTCGACCAAGCCGGTGTAGGCCAGATTGACCTTGTCGAAGGTCGCAGCAGTGAACGTCGCGCGGCGCAGGGGCGCCGCGGCGAATGTGCTGTCGCTGATCGTGGCGCCTGCGAAGTCGGCTTCGTCGAGGTTCGCGGCACGCAGCTGAGCGCCGCGGATCAAGGTTCTGGGCATGCTCAGACGTGGGGCGAACGCGTCGATCATCGAGACCCCGTTGACGTCGGCGCCGGTCGCGACGGCGCCGCCCATCGCCGCCCCGTCGAAAACGATGCTGCTGAACCCGGCGCCGCTCAATTCCGCGCCGGTGAGATCAGCGTCCCGCATCGGCCCCGACAACGCCGCGTGCGTCAGCACCGCGCCCGCGAGGTCGCAGAAGTCATAGCCGCCGG
>Ga0302325_10023238_pt1 | contig 12933 bp, 15 predicted proteins | sample Palsa_T0_2_FD_201948 | JGI IMG/M metagenome (GOLD analysis project Ga0302325, IMG submission 201948) | Peat permafrost microbial communities from Stordalen Mire near Abisko, Sweden - Palsa_T0_2 | ecosystem: Environmental > Terrestrial > Soil > Palsa > Peat permafrost | place: Sweden: Abisko... | reverse complement strand
TATCGCTCCAACGTGTGGATGGTTCCTGCACGGTAGGGGTATCTCTTCTTCAGGGCCTTACAGCAATCGTCGAGAACCGCGTGGTTGAGCTTCGCGACCTCGTCTATGCCGCGGCGGCGTAGCTGCTTATCCGCGATCGGCAGTAGATTGATCGCCAGCGTGCGCGAGCCCAGAGTGAAGCCACTGGCGGCGAGCCAGTCGTCAAAACCATCGGTGATCGGCCCCAATAGCGGCAGTGAGAAGTACTTCTGATGAGCTCTCGGAAAAACGGAACGTAGCATCGATACCTCAATAAAACGGGATTAGCCGCCGGACGGCGGCCGTTCCGATGCTACTATAAATGTGGAGTTGGAAACCGGGGAACCCGTGATTCGACGCGGTTGCCACGCGTCAACTCCACATTTCTGACAACTTCACATTAGTCCACAAATGTTCAGCTGAACATTTGTGGACGAAGTTGGGTATTTAAATCTTAAATCGGAGCAATCCAACATCTTTTGCAAGTTAAGTGAGGAGCGTTATCGCCAGCATTCCACCATCATTACAACGAATCTCAAATGCAGTGCACCGCATTTGAGATTTAATGCGGCGAATAGTTTTATGCGGGCTCTCTTTGCTGAGAGCCCGAATTCATGTCATTTTGAGCGCCGGTCTCGCCGCATAAAAGAGGGAGTGGTCAGCGACGCTATCAACTTATCAGTCGCGCGGAAGCGCCCCGATTTCAGCTTTGGTGGGGTAACAGCATCAAGTGCTTCGCGTTTCGCAGATGGATCTGCTCGGGTATAGATCTCGGTCGTCTGCATATTGGCATGGCCGAGCCATAGCGATACTTTCCGCAGATCTTTTGTTGCTTCTAATATGGTAAGCGCACAACTGTGCCTCAACACGTGAGGAGAAACACGTTTTGTAGCCAACGACGGGCACTGTTTTTGGGCCACCTTCGTATATTTCTCAAGGATGTATTCAAAGCCCGAACGGGTCATTGATTCACGACGGGCATTTACGAAGAGTTCGGGCGTCTGAGGTTTGCCTCGGACAGCCAACCACGCTCGTAGCGCTGACGCTGTTTGCTTCCACAAAGGTAAGCTGCGTTCCCTGCGGCCTTTGCCGTGGACGAGAATGCTGGCATGAGGATGCAAGGACAGGTCTTCCAGTCGAACACCGGTCAGCTCGGAGACGCGCAGCCCGGCAGCAAAACACAAATGCAGCATGGCACGGTCCCGAATACCGGCCCAATCGGTGGGTTTGGGTGCGTCCAAGAGAGCCTGGACCTCTTCGGTCGAGAGGTGGCGCACCAAACGCGAATCCGTCTTCTTCATCGGAATAGCGAGAATGCGTCGAATCTGCTCCAGAGCTGAGGGCACACGATACTCCATGAAGTGCATGAACGACTTGATCGCGGCAAGGCGAACATTTCGAGAGCTTGCGCCGTTGGCGCGAGTCGCCTCCAGATCGTTAAGGAAGCTGACGACCAATGGTGCATCAATCTGTTCGAACTGCAGGCGAGAAGGCGGGATCTTAACACGCTTACTGGCGTATGTCAGAAGCAGCTGGAAAGCGTAGGCATACGAATCACAGGTGTGAGTGCTCGCACGGCGTTCGAGCGTGAGTCGCTCTTGAAAGAACGCCGTGATGTGAGGGGCGACGGGAGTCATTTTTTGCCTCCCGCGATGTACGCCTCGCACCGCTCTGCAATGCTGCGCATGAGCTCCGGAACAGCTTCCAGATACCAGTAGGTCAATGCTGCATGGCTATGCCCAAGGTAAGTTGACAACATCAGCATGTGCTTAGTGATGTTGTCTCGTCCGTCCGGGCAGGTCTGCAACGCTCTGACCGCAAAGGTGTGCCTCAAGGAATGCGGAGTCGGCCTTCGCTGCCCTCGTCCGCGTGGCAGTCCGAGCTTATCGGCAACTGTTCGGAATGCAACGCTAACATGATTGAGCAGCAGCGGCTTGCGTCGAAGCGAAATAAAGACATGATTGTCGAGAGGGGCGTACGGGCGCCGCTTCTTCAGATAGCACTCAAGCCCAGCCCGCGCGCTCTGGTGGATAGGAACCAGTCGGCTCTTACGGAACTTGGAAGAGCGGATTAACAGGCCATCCGATGTGACGTCATCGTATCTCAACCGGATAGCCTCAGAGACCCGGAGTCCCGTACACGACAGCAATGCAAAAAGTGTACTGTAAGTGTCTCGCCGCAAAGTGCGGTAACCCGATTGCGCGGCGATTCGGATGATCTCTCGGATCTGTTCCTCGGAGAGGATATAAGGCGTTGGTCGCGGGCGTCGCTCCTTACCGAAGATGGCGGACGGTATTTCATGGCGCGGGTCTTCTGCCCGCAGATACTGACCAAATCGAGCGACATCAGCCAACCGCCGAGCCCGTTGCGTGATCGAAGGGACCTGACGCGCCCACTCGATCGCGGTTGCGGCGTTCAGGTGAGTTTGGCCTTGAGCATCTGAGTAGGCTGCGAAGCTCTTCAGATGAAAGCCTGGTTGTATGAGTGAAAAACCTGCCGCACGTCGCACGGCCAAATAGGATTCAACGGCAGTAGCTAACATGGGGACACCTCCGGCCATGGCTGCGCGATCTGCCGCAATCCGGTTACATCGACCTTGGCGTAAATCTGCGTCGTTTCAATGCTTTTATGACGTAGTAGAACCGAGATCTGCTGCAGCGTGGCCCCCTCTCGCAACATTGAACTCGCGAGGGAATGTCGCAATAAGTAGGCGGCACCGCGGCTGGGGCGCGTGACGCCTGCCCGTCGTATGGCCCGGTCGACCACAACCGACACGGCACAGTGCGACCCGAATGGCCGGAACGGAGCACGACAACAGACAAACAACGCATCGTGGTGAACAGGGGGCCGCGCTTTCTGCAAGTACGACACAATTGCTTCACCTATTTCCTGATTCAAGGGCAGTCTCGTCTGGCGGCGGTTTTTGCCGCTAACCTGAATCCATGCACCCTTCCAGTCGATGTCTTGCAGACGCATCTGCACTATGTCCCCTGCCCGGAGTCCCAACCGAGCAAGCAAAAGCAATATGGCCCGATCACGTATGCCTGCTGGTGAGGACAGCTTGCAGGAGCCAATGAGACGCTCTACGTCTTCCGCTGGCAAGTAGCGCGGTAGTGAGGCAAGACGCCAATGCGCCAGGGCCGGGATAGCGCCCAGAAGGTCGGCACCGCACCGACCTTCTGCAATCAGAAATCGCAGGAACATGCGCAGAGCGGTCGTGCAGCTTTTTGCGGCTGCCCATCCAGCCGTTCGACTTTGTTGCAGTACGAACTGGCGCAGTCCAGCCGCATCCAAATCACCAGGGTTCTCGCCAAAGTTGCCGAGCAGCTCCTGGATGCGTAGACCGTAGTTATACAACGTCTGCTCGGACGTGCCACGTAATGCACGCATCCACGCACAGAATGCTTGGAACAGCGCCGGTGGCTCAGCGGCTGGTTCCGCCACGCGCCGAATAGCCTGCTCGTTCCCAGCCTGCAGATGTCTCAAAAACAATCGCGCGCCGGTCAAGATATCAACGCGATTTGCACAAGAATAGCGCCCGCAGTGGCATCGATTCAGGTGACTGCCGAAACGTTTGAGCGCGGATGCGTCCAAATCATGCAGAACCAATCGTCTGCGGTTTGCCCAGCAAACGATGTGTTCAGCGGACCGAATGTGTCGGCGGGCTGATATGGTCGCGTAACCACTTTCAAACAAGTGATTGGCGAAGCTTTCCAGCAGGGCTCCAGTGGGTCCACTGCAAATCGCGCGTATCCGCGCAGTTGATTCGAATAACTCTGTTAACACAACAACCTCCTGATTGGTTGGGGGGAGGCGTTATTATTATGCGGACTGCCGCGCGATGCAGATGGCGCTTCAACCAGCGACGGCGCGCCGTTACACGAACTCAACTCGGCGTAAGAATATTCGCCGCATTAAATCTGGTGTATGACGAGTGGCCGAACTTCTTGGGCAATCGCCCAATGGTGGAAGCGCTGTTGAGCCGTCTGCGGCATTACTGCCACACCATACACATTGACGGGCCGTCGCTGCGCCCGCCACAAAGTTGAGGAAGACGGTCGTGGAGGACGGCCAGGAAGAGTACATTCGCCAGGTTCTCGGGGCGTACCGCAAGACGCCGGGTACGATGGGCATGGCCCGTCGTGCGGACCGCGTCCTGGCCGCGCAACTCTACCAACGCGGCATCTCCGTGAGCGTGATCGAAAACGCATTCGTGCTGGCGGCGACGCGCCGCCTGATAAGACCCGCCGACACCCCACCATTGGGCTCGATTCGCTCGCTGGCTTATTTCCTACCAGTGATCGAAGAAGTGTTGGACATGCGCGTCAGCCCGGAGTACTTCCAATATCTCCGCCACAAGCTCGAACGGATCACGCCATCCCGCTAGACGCTCGCACCCTGCGCGCTTCGGCGGGATGACAAAAAGCAAACCGCACGCCTGCGGCGTGGATGATATCGCCTGCGGCCTCTTCATCCTCCTCAAAACACGCCTTCGGCGTGGATGATGCGCACTGAGCTTCCGCTTCCAGTCTTGTTCCCGGCGTGGGTCACTTTAATCAAGCCCCACTGGGTCACTCTTGCCAAGCACCGAAGCGGTCATTGATCATGACCCACGGCGGCTGGTAGGAGCCCGGATCTGACGCTGCCTCTATGTCGAACGGATAGCGCCTGATGAGCCCAACATATACTTGTACTTGACTTTATGGCGGTCTACCTGCACGGCACAGAGATAACGAATGTTTTCCGGCTTCTGGGTGCCGACGAAAACAGCGCGAGCTTCGCGCTCGGCTGGGCGTTTGAACGGAGTGCGCATTACCGAAGACTGGTGGCAGAAGTGGTGTTTGGCGAAACTCCGGAACTCGACGATGTCATCGTGTCGCTGCAAACACACGGGGAAGATCGAGGCTACACCGACGTTGAACTGCGATCCGGCCAGCAGCTTCATGCGATTCTGGAAGCCAAACTTTCATGGGCTTTGCCCAGTTTGGACCAGCTCAACCGCTACGTGGATCGGCTGCGCAACGAAGGGGCCAAACGGCAACGACTGATCTCAGTTAGCGCGGCAGATCAATTGTACGCATCCCGACGGCTACCATCAACGCTTGGAGGCGTCGGTCTTTCTCACCTGTCGTGGAGCGATTTGCAACGCTTGGCAACAAAGGCGGTAACGCTAGCGTCGCGGCGCGAAGAAAAACTGTGGCTTCGCCACTTGATCCAACACTTGCAGGAGTTCACATCGATGGAGAGGCAGAGCAGCAACACGGTCTACATGGTGGTTTTGAGTAATCAGCCGATGGTCGTCGGACAGGCGCACACGTGGATTGACGTTGTGGAAAAAGACAGCTGTTATTTCCATCCAGTTGGGGATGGTACCAACAGTTGGCCGCCGCAGCCGCCCAACTACATCGGCTTCCGATATGGAGGGCGTCTCCGGTCCGTGCATCACATCGACAGTTTTGAGGTTTTACAGGACCTCTCAACGTGCAACCCCCTGTGGCTTAAGACGGACACCGCTCACTTTGTTTACCGGCTTGGTCCCCCCATGTGTCCAGCTCGCGAAATGAGAAACGGCAACATCTACCCGACCGGTCGTTTTGAATGTGCGATTGATACGCTCTTGTCCGGGGCTTTCGACACGATCAGTGATGCCCTAGCTAGCCGAAACGAAACGAAGGCTTGCGGAAGTGCCTTAAGGAAGGGACAACGCCCACGCGAAGCGTCTGCCGCTTCGTCTTCGTTCAAGTCCCCTTCTGGGGGATGAGGCCGGGGCTGCCTTCCCGGCAGCGCGGAGCGCCGACCGTTTCTCTGCCACCAATTTCCATGACTGTCGCAGAAATCTGTCGCAGAAATCCAACCCATGTCATTTTGGTCTTTCGCTCCTTACTGTTCCGGTTCGGCGAAACCACTCGGCTGATTTGTCGGCAAGCCGCGGAATTGCCGGACAGGCCAACAGCCTCCGTGATCTGCAGCACGGACCGCCTCCCCGTGGCGGGCGGCGTTTGTGATACAGTCTGTATATACAGGGTGCGCTATGAATGGGACGAGGCAAAGAATCTCCGAAATCAGCGGGACCACGGCGGAGTCACCTTCGAACTGGCCGCTTTCGTCTTCGAGGACGAGGCTTGCCTGGTCGCCCCGGATCGTATCGATCGAATAACGGGAGAGCAGCGCTGGCACGCAATCGGCGCGGTTCGGAGCGGGCCAGGAACTGTTGCCGTTCTGTTCGTAGTTCACGTTTACCGGGAGGAACAAAATGGCGAAGAAACCATCCGGATCATCTCAGCCCGCGCGGCTGAAAAGCATGAAGTCCGAAGATATCAAGAGCAGACCATTGACTAACCGGGAGAGTCAAACCCTTCAAGGGATTTCCGCACGCCAGGCGGCCGGGGACGACTCACGAATCAATTTCAAAGGCATGCCCCGTCTGACCGGCCAACAGCTTGCAGCCATGGTGCGGCTCCGCGACGTCAGACCGCGGAAGAGGGCGGTCAGCGTGCGTCTGGATGAACGCGTGCTGGTCTGGCTCAAATCAAAGGGCCGCGGCCACCTGACGCTGATTAACGATATTCTCGCGAATCTGATGGAGGCGGAGCGGAAGGCAGGCCGCGATCGTTAGAGCCAGTCATCCACTTTGACCGTTTGTCGGCTATGGTGCCTTGTGCCTCTCGCGGCCCGGGAACAGCGTTCGAAGGAGTTTTGGCCGGATTGAGACCGGGAAGTCGGCTAGCGTTTACAAATACAGGGAGAGTGAAGTCACTTGGATGACGAAAGGAGCGCCAACTTGCTCTCTGAATCCAGTGCGTTTTCGCTTATTGGTTGTCCCGGACCTCGTAGGTTGCAGCCAGAATTGTTGGCGGAAGTGCGAAGGGCGTGATCCGTCCGTAGGAGCTGGCGTTCGGCCTGTCCTGGCGACGCAGCCGTTCGAGCGGCGCGTTCAGAACGTCTCCCCGGCTATCTCACCCTGGAGTCAGCGAATAACCGTCGCCGTGGGCGGTATGAATGAAACGGGGCTGCTCCGGCTCCTCCTCGATCTTCTTCCGCAGGCGCGCGATGGCGTGGTCCACCGCTCTGGTATACGCCGAATTGTCCGGATATCCCCACACCGCGCGCAGTAATTCGTTGCGGTACACCACTTGACCGGCGCGAGCCGCCAGGTACCTGAGCAACTCGAACTCGCGGTGCGTAAGGTGAATCGCCTCCGCGCCGCGCTTGGCGACTTGATTCTGGAAATCGACAGTGACTGCGCCCAACGCGATCCAACCCGGATTGCCGCGCGCCCGCCGCAACACCGTGTGTACCCGCGCCAGCAGCTCCTCAAGATCGAATGGCTTGGTGACGTAATCGTCGGCCCCCAGCCGCAGGCCGCGCAATTTGTCGGCGGTCGCCCCTCGAGCGGTGAGGAAGATCACCGCCGTTCGTCCGCCCTGATGCAGCGTCTCGAATACGTCGAAACCGGAGCGGTCCGGCAGCATCACGTCGAGCACCACCAGGTCCGGGACGAAACTTTTGAGGATGCTGACGGCCGAGCGGGCGTCGGACGCCCGCTGCACTTCAAAGCCGTCGAGCGCCAGGTTATCGCACAGCACTTTCGCCAGCAGTCCGTCGTCTTCCACTACCAGAACGCGGCTGTTCATTACTTAGCCCCCACGTTTCGCTTCCGTTCCGGTTTCAGGTTGCAGCGCGGCAAGCCGATCCTCCGGCATGGCCGGCAAGCCGATTCTGATGGTTGCGCCCACGCCCGCTTCGCTTCCGATCTCGAGCGTTCCGCCGTGATCCGCGATCACGCGGGCTGCCAGCGCCAGGCCGAGCCCGGTGCCGCCGTGTCCGGCGTGGCGTCCGCGAAAGAATTTCTTGGTCACGTGCTGGATCTCGTCCGGAGGGATGCCGCCGCCGCTGTCGCTCACCTCCAGGAACACAGTCCGCTCGCCGCTGGTCGCTCGAATCGCCAAACGGCGTTCGCTGCGAGAGTGACGGATCGCGTTGTCGACTATATTGTCGAGCATTAATTCCAGAGCGCCCGGATCGCCCGGAATCAGCGGCAGCGTCTCGGGCATGGAAACGTCCACGTGAAATCCGAGCGCATCGAGCTGCACGGAGAAGCGCCCGAGCGCTCCCGTCACCAGATCCGCAATCACCACCGGCTCCACGGGCTGCCGGACGTCGGTGGAGTCCGTCAGGCGCGAGAACGCCAATAGATTGTCTACCAGCCTGGTCAGCCGGCGCGCCTCCTGGACGATGAAGCGCGCATAGTCCCGCTGGGCCGAAGCTCCTTCCAGACGCCCTGCAGCCAGCGTTTCCCCAGCCGCGCGGATGGTGGCGATGGGCGTTTTGAATTCGTGCGTCACGCTGGCCACAAAATCCGAACGCAACTCCGCTAAGCGCAGGCGGGCGCCCGCGGCTCGCACGCTGAGCACGATGCCCGCTACCAGCATCGCTGCCGCCACAAATTGCAGGAACAACATGCGGCGGGCAGCGCTGGCCGCGGCCACCAAAGTGGAATCCTCCCGGGCCACGGCGCGTATGATCCAACCGCTGCGCCGCTGCGCGGACCAAGGCTCGGCCGCCACGAGAAGCGGATTGAAAAACATGAGAGGCACCCGGCGCTCGCTGGGAGCTGTCGATCGCGCCGCGATTGCATCGCTGCCTGCCACGCGGCTGCCGCGATCGTCGAAAACCGCCACGGAAACGCCGCGCGCCGAGTCGTCCGCCGGGAAGGTCTGTTCCAGGAGTCCGGAAAAATAATGCTGCCTAGCCCAAGTCAGATTCACCAGGAAACCGAAAACGGTGTCGATGTTCTGGCGCAACGGGTCGCGATAAAACAGGCGCGCGACGATTTGGTATGGAGTGCCGTCCAGCATAGCCTCGGCTACCACAAACGGCCCGCGCTGCCCGGCATCGCGCTGGATCAGGTCAAGCAGTTGGGCGCCCACCGGCGAGCGATCGTCCATCACCACGGGAAACCGCCTGGGGCCGCCTGGATCGCGAGTCCAAGAGGGACGGCGTTCCTGACGATAGAAAAATGTCGGAGCAGCGCCCGGTCCGCGCCGCCATAGAAAAAAGGATTCGGGATAGGAGTAGCGCGCAAAAGCGCTGGCCACCAGATTCACCGCCTCATAAGAAGGGTCGGACGCAGATGCATCCGACGGGGGCTCGACGCTGGTGAAAATGTCGAGCTCTGGCGAAAGCAGAACGCCGCGCTGGACACCCTGCATATCGCGCGAGAGCTGGTTCAGGAAGCGCTCGGATGCCTCGCCCGCTTGCCGATCCGCGAGCAGTAGAACGCTGTGCTCCCACTCCCGAACGGCGATGTATCCTAGCGACGCTAGCAGCGCGATGAGCAGGCACGCCACGATTCCCAGGAGAAGCGCGACGCGGCGTTGTCGCGGCATGTTCACAGACCCGCTTGCTCGCGATAGTAGCGCGCTGCGCCTTCGTGCAGCGGGATCGGCGTGGCCGGCGCATCCTCGGCGTTGGTTTGGCGCAGCGGCGGATCGACGAGCGCCAGATCCGGCAGCGCCCGGAAGAGCGCCTTCGTCACTTTGTACACCGTTTCTTCGTCGAGACCGCTGCGGCAGGCCAGGATTCGATTCAGACCGATGGTGAGCAGCGGCGTCTTTCCGAAAATGCCGCCCGGAATCACCAGGCCGCGCAGGAACGGATGCCGCCGATGCAGTTGCGCGATGGTTTTTTGAGATAACGGCAGGATGCGCGCGCCGCGGCTCAGCACCGCGTTATATCGGTCTTGCGGAAAGATTCCGATCGCAAAAATCGCGTCCAGGTTTCCGGCGTTCAGCGCGGCCGCAGAGTCCGCGTAAGGCTCGTACGACCGTATGGCCTGGATGCCAAGCGCGTCCAGCACGATCTCGCCGGTCAGCGCGGTGCTGCTGCCCTGCGCTCCCAGACTCACCCGGCGGCCCCGCAAGTCGTCGATGGTCCGGATGGCCGAGTTGCTTCGGGCAATCAGGAAAATGGGATAAGGGTCCAGAGCCGCGATGCCGCGCAGCCGATCGTACGGATGCCCGTCCAATTCGCCAGCAAACGCAAGATAGGTGGTGTCGGCCAACAGGAAGGCGAGATCGGCTTCGCCGGTTTGCAACGCCCGAACGGTCATGCCGCGATCCCGCTCGATGAACTGAACATCCACGCCGGGAAGTTCGGCGGAAAACGCTTGCTTCAATGCGCCGCTGAACACGGGAACCTGGATCGGAAGGACCGAGACGGTGAGCTTTTGGCGAGCCGGCGGCGGAGTTCGATGCGCGCATCCGGAGGCAAAACACAGCGCCAGCGCACATGTCGTTCGGAACGTCACCACTTGGCCACCATAGCAGGCCACCCCAGCCCGATAGTTTATCAGAGGCCTCGAAAAAATCACATGGTCGCAGGGGTTCACAAGGGCCACAGAGTGCGTGCGCCACGGGTTTGGCCAGCTTCCCCCAAAACGGTTCAGCGCCCCGGCGCCACCGGCCCACACGCCCGAACGCCACCGATGTATAATCCTCCGGTAAGCGACTTCGCCCTGAGGAGACAATGAATGCTGTTGAGAACCACAAGTCTGAGCGCGATTTTAATGGCCGCAGTGTGCGCGCCGTTGCTGGCCCAATGGAAGGTCACGGACCAAATTCCGAGACTCAAGAACGGCGATGCGAATCTGAGCGCGCCCGCGCCTCGCCGAGCCGACGGCAAACCGGATCTGACCGGAATATGGATCGCGGACCCGCCGAAGCTGCGCGACGCCAGCATCGGTATGCCGGGCGGGCTGCCTATGCAGCCTTGGGCCCAGAAGCTCTTCGATCAACGCAAGACCGGCGATCTGTCCTCGGAAGATCCGGATGCCAACTGCCTGCCGCAGGGAGTGCCGAAGATCGACGCGACTCCGCTTCCGTTCAAGATCTACCAGGAGCCGAAAGCCATCGTGTTCCTGTATGAGGCGTTCGATCAGTTCCGCCAGGTCTTCATGGACGGACGGCCGCTGCCCAAAGATCCCAATCCGCAATGGTTCGGATATTCGGTGGGCAAGTGGGACGGCGATACCTTGGTGATAGAGTCCTCGGGATTCAACGGGAGGGCATGGCTGGATCAGCTAGGCCATCCATCCACAGAGTCTCTGCATGTGGTCGAGCGTTTCCACCGGCGCGACCTGGGCCACATGGACGTCACCTCGACGGTGGACGATCCCGGCGCGTATACCAAGCCGTGGAGCTTCACACAGCCGCTCAGTCTGATGGTTGACACGGAGCTGCTGGAGTTGGTCTGCAACGAGAACAATCGGGATTTGCAGCACCTGAAAAAGAAGTAGCGGGAAACGAACTGGTCTCCGGGAGATGGGCGGCCTTGTGTATAGCAGGCTACGGCAGAGGTCCGAAAGACCGCTTGCTCACGCGCGGTGCGCCAGGATGAGCCTAGGGGGAACCTAAGATGCCGAAGCCTGGCGCGGGCGAACCCATGAGCTGCAGCGCAAGCGAACTCGATTCGGCCCCCGTTAGCAAGCCGGGATCGGCTAGTTCTCCGCGCAGTAGGATGAAGCCTGACACGGGCAGGGAAGCAACGGGCAAGCACCTGTCCGGATCTCCGAGGTGGTGGAGCTGGCGCGCGGGGAAAGCTCTGTCGAGGAACCTGGGGAGCCATCCTGGGCGGTGCAGAGCCAAGCGACGCGGGAATAAATAACGGTGAGCGGCCCAGAGTGCAGTAACTGGGATGACGCGCAGTGAGAAGAAGGGAGAGCCGCTGGGCGAAGACGCACAATATGGAAGACCGGCGGGGCGTAAAAGGAGTTCCTGTTTTACGCGCTGTACAACCGGATCTACCGGCAAGCGGTACTGACAGCGGCGATGGTGCGAGTGCGGAACAACGACGGGGCACCGGGCATCGACGAGGTCACCTGGAGCACACTGATAGGCCCACGAGTAAACTGAAGAGCAACCTAAAGAGCAACCTGGGCAAAGGCGAAGCCCAGGCCGCTCTCGGGATATCGCGCGGGGATGGCTTAGTCTTCGGCTACTTGGTAGGGCCGCCTTCTTCGGGCGCAGAACCTGCGAAGATTTTGCGACCATCGCTCATCGTGACCGTTTTGGCGTTCACCAGCGCGGAACCGTCTTTGGCAAGAAATCCTTCGACGGTGACTACATCGCCGGGCTTCAGGGAATTTCGAGTCCAGCCGCGCCGGATTAATGCGTTCAAGGCGGCGAGTTCGAACTCATAGTTGGTCACGGTTCCCGTGTCTTTGTCCTTGATGTCGACGTAAAAGTGGGCGTGGGGATTCATCCACTCCAGTTTCGTTACGGCGCCCGTGAGTTTGACGGGCTTGCTTTCGTCGTACTCGGCGGCGAAGGAATGATGCGCAAGCAGCGGCAGCGTGGCCGTAAGCAGCCCGGCGCTTACCGCGAGAACAGGGAAGAATCTGCCTTTCATAGAGCACCTCCGTGCTGGCGACAGACTATCACATATTGCGGCCGGCGCGCCACGTGGCACGAAACGCCGGCACGAAACCGTGTCGCCGGCAAAGTAGAAATGTCGTGGGCATCTGCGAAATCTGCGTCTGCCGGTGAGGCGGAGTTGTGTCAAGAAGCCGTGAAAGCGGCACGCTGTACGGAAGAAGATGAAGGCGGGCCGTTCGGAGCCGTTCTGTAGGGGGAGGCTTCAAACTGCCATGAGCTGCCGGCCGCATCGTCGATCAGCGCGATCAAGTGCAGCTTCTCGCCGCGGCCCTCCAGCCATTCGCGCCATCCTCTACCCCACCCCGGCGAGCCGAGAGTCCGAAGCGACTCTGGAAAGGTGTAGAATGAATGCCGGCTGACATGCAGCCAGCTTTGGGAGGACCAGGAAGACTATGCAGAACAAAATCAATCGGCGATCTTTTGTAGGTGGAGCGGCACTCGGCGCCACTAGCATTCTGGGCGGCGCGTTAAACCAGGCGCT
>Ga0302325_10023237_pt1 | contig 12934 bp, 15 predicted proteins | sample Palsa_T0_2_FD_201948 | JGI IMG/M metagenome (GOLD analysis project Ga0302325, IMG submission 201948) | Peat permafrost microbial communities from Stordalen Mire near Abisko, Sweden - Palsa_T0_2 | ecosystem: Environmental > Terrestrial > Soil > Palsa > Peat permafrost | place: Sweden: Abisko... | reverse complement strand
CGTCTGGGTAGCGCTTCATAGTCAAGGGACGATCCGCAATGTGCGGCAACATCACCGGCGCCACATTGACGTAGTAGTCGATCAACTGACCCTTGGTGAATCCTGACTCCGGGAAGAGAACCTTGCCGAGGTTGGAGAGGGTGAGCTCGCGATCCTCTACCGTCACCCGGGTCTCCGTACGGGCCACTATGTAGCCCAGCCCGGGTCGGTCGTCCCTGCTCCGAGATAGGTGGTGATGGCCTTCACTTGGTTCTCGGAATCTGATCCACATTCCAGGGTATCGCCCACCATCTCCTCGGTGAGGATATCGGCGGCTGATTGAAAGTGTGCCGGCATGGGCATCGCCGAAATCAACGGGGGTGCGTAGCGTCTATCTCAGCCCAGACCGTCTTCCCGCCTGCCGTCACGTCAACGCCCCAGTCATGCGAAAGGCCGGAGACGAGCCCGAGCCCACGACTCGGACGAACGACAAGGAGCGTGGGGTCGATCGACATGGTGTCGTACACCGCAATGCGCACGACTCCGCTCCCAGCGTGGGCCATTCAACTACCATTTCGAGCGTCTCCGATCGACTTCGAAAACCGGGAGAGCCATGACAGACGAACCGATCGATCCGACCGTCCCCCCGAGTGGAACCGGCTGCGTCGAATGCCTGGCAAGCGGCGGTTGGTGGTTGCACCTGCGGCGCTGCGCAGAGTGCGGTCACATCGGGTGCTGCGACACCTCGCCGAGCCAGCATGCCACTGCCCATGCCAAGAGCACGAGTCACAACATCATCTGTAGCTTCGAACCGGGAGAGGATTGGTTCTGGGACTACGCCACGGAGGAGTTCTCCGAAGGGCCCGCGCTCATCCCGCCCGAGCATCACCCCGTGAGCCAGCCCGTTCCCGGTCCCGAGGGAAGCGTGCCGCCTGATTGGCAGCGCCACCTCCACTGACGGGCGGCCCGGACTCCCTACCGATCGCCTAGGGCGGTCACCAGGGCCTCGGGCAGTGTCGCGTCCGCAAAACGAAAGCCAGCGGCAAGGAGACGCTCAGGCACCGCCTGCTGTGAAGCCAGCAGGAACTCCGCCGTCATTTCGTCGCCCACCACGATCCTCAGTACCCTCTCGGGCACGAAGAGCACGGCCGGCCGCCTCAGCGCCCGTGCCAGTTCATGCGTGAACTCGGTGTTGGGCACCGGTTGGGGGGCCGTGAGATTGAATGGCCCGGACAGTGCCTCGCTCTGGGTCAAAAAGGAGATTGCAGCCACCGCGTCGCGCCGGGTGATCCAGCTCAAGTGCTGGTTTCCTCTCCCCAGTCGGGCCCCCAGCCCCAGGCGGAAGGGCGGAAGCTGCTTCTTGAGGGCGCCCCCTGCCGCGCTGAGCACCACGCCCGTGCGCAGGGTGACCACCCGGATGCCGGCCGACGCTGCCGGCGTCGTGGCCGACTCCCACTGCCGGCACACGTCAGCCAGGAATCCGGCTCCCGGCCCCGACTCCTCGGTGAGGAGCTCATCTCCCCGTGACCCGTAATACCCCACGGCCGACGCACTCACCATCACCGCCGGTGGTTGCGGTAACCGAGCAAGAGCCTCGGAAAGGGTCGTCGTCCCGTTGACGCGACTCGAGAGAATCGTCCTCTTGTAGGAGGCAGACCAGCGATGGTCACCGACGCCGGCTCCGGCCAGATGCACCACGGCGTCCACGCCGCGCAAGGTGTCCGCGTCGATGGTCCCCTCTTCGGGATTCCACACGATCTCACCGGGCTCAGCCCTGCCGCGAACGATCCTGACCACCTCGTGTCCCTCGGAGCGAAGATGTGGCTCCAGTAGGGAGCCGACAAGCCCACGTGAACCAGTAACTGCAATCCTCATGTCGCCATCTAGCTTTCTCGATTCATTCTCGCCTCTCCTACGCGATCGCGTAAGCGGCGGAGGTTCCCCTTCCATACGGCGGCGAAGAGGGGTTTCGCAAGTTGCGCTCCCACGGCTGCTCCTAGCCACCAGGGGAACGTGAGCTGTTCCTCCCACTCGACCCTGGTTGCCGGACCCGGAACATCCCGCAGGGTGAAGCATCCCGACCCGCTGACGGCACCGCGGTGCCGGACCCCAATCCTCTCCCCGTGCTCCCACTCAGTCACCTCCATCACGTCGGTGAGTCGCAGGGGACCGAACCTGGTGTCGCACTCGAACCTGGTGCCGACCCCACGTCGTTGGCTGCCCTCGAAGCGGATCGCGGTGGCGTCCAACATCCAGTCGGCGTGATCCTCGAGCCGGGCCAGCTCGTCCCACACGCGTTCCCGCTCGAAGGGAATCTCCGTCGAGATCCGCACTCTGGCCACGGAGATTCCCGTCCGGCCTCCGTTGCTCACCGAATGCCTTCTTTCGCCAGCACGAACTGAGCCACGTCGATGTACCCGCTGAGGAATCCGGCCTCGCTGTATGCCAGGTAGAAGTCCCACATTCTCCGAAACGTGCGATCGAATCCGAGCCGGGCCACCACGTCGGCATGGGCGTCGAACTGATTACGCCATCGACGCAAAGTGGTCGCGTAGCTGTCACCGAACCGCAGCTGTTCGACCACTCGAAGACCGGTGTGCTCAGCCAGCGTCCGGCGGATCGCCTCCTCCGAAGGGATCAGGCCGCCGGGAAAGATGTACTTGTGGATCCACGTCCATGACGACTTGGTCGTCATCAGGCGGTCGTGCCCCATCAGGATCGACTGCAGTCCGATGCGGCCGGACGGGGCCAGCCTCTCGTCGAGGGTTCGGAAGTACTCGGGCCACCATCGCTCGCCGACCGCTTCGATCATCTCCACACTGATGACGGCATCGAATTGGCCGGTTACATCGCGATAGTCCTCGACTCGGATGTCGACCCAAGGTGTCATGCCCGCGGCTTCGACCCTGTGACGAGCCAGAGTGGCCTGTTCCTCGGACAAGGTCACGGTCGTCACGCGGGCGCCACGTCGTGCCGCCTGCAGTGCCAGTCCACCCCAACCAGTGCCTATTTCGAGAACGCGCGAGCCGCGGCCGACGCGCGTGGCGTCGAGCAGCCGATTGATCTTGCGCTCCTGTGCACACGCCAACGACTCACGCTCCGAACCGAACAGTGCCGACGAATAGGTCATCGACTCGTCCAAAAAGGTGGCGAATAGCTCGTTTGAAAGATCGTAGTGGCGCGCGACATTGCGGCGCGATCCTTCGCGATTATTCTCCTCGTCGTCGGGGTGCCGCCTCTCGTAGAGCCGACGCACCCATTGGATCCTCCGCGGGATCAAGCTGTCGATCTGTCGAGCCATAGCCTCGAGCACGTCGACGAGGCAGGGGGCATCCCAGTCACCCGCCATGTAGCTCTCTCCAAAGCCGATCTTGCCCTCCCGACCCAGGCGGTCGAAGAACGAATTGGGGTTGGTGATCTCGAGGACCGGTCCCGAGGGTGACCCGAAGGAACGGCCATCTGCAAGACAGACGCATACGCCGGCGTACCGGGCCGCCCGGCGAAACGCCAACCTCGCCAGGGCGGCACGCAACGGTGCAGGAGGAGGGACGGCCATGGCCGGCCACCGCGCCAGGTCCACCGTCTCTGATATCCGTTCCGGCCGTGCGTCAAGAGCGGAACTCACCTCGGCTGCACCATGAGCCCACGTCGCCACAGCCGGAGGGCCTCCCACTGGATGAGAATTCGGGTACGGGCACTCGAATGTCGCAGCATTGAAACCAGCACAGAGGTCCTCGTGAGCGGTCGCCGCCTCCCCCGAAGGCTGGCCACGAACGGCTCTTGCCCCTCACGCTCGAGCGATACCCGTACCGAAACGGTCGACGTCGGTGGACTGGCCCGGATTCGATAGGTTCCTCCCGTCTCGTTGAACGGCGAAACGGGCATCGCTTTTTCGATCTCCGCCTCGCCATGGGCGTCGAATTCGAGAAGGTAGGCGTGACGGCCGCCATAGGTGTTGTGCACTTCGGCGACAACGGCGCACTGCGCGTCGGCCTCGTCGTAACACCAGAACACACTGATCGGATCAAAGGTGTAGCCGAAACTCCTCGCCCCGGTGAGCATCACCACGCGGGCCGCGGCAACTCCGTGATCGTCGAGAAAGCCCCGTATGTCGACATGGTCTTGCTTGCGAACCCCGGTGCACCAGCGGGCGATCCCTCGCGGCTGCGGAAGCTCATCGAAGTCGACGAGCCAATAGGTCGTCCGGTACTCGAAGCGGTGCACCAGGGGTGAACGTCGGGAATGTGCGACCTCGGCCTCGTACAGCGCCGGAACGACGACGTCTGGGCTCACCATGTCACACCCAGAGATTCTGCCGCAGCGACACCCGAACGGCAGCCGTCCTCGTGGAAACCCCACCCGTGATAGGCGCCGGCGAATGCGATTGTCCCGTCGTTGAGCCCGGGCAGCTTCTCCTGCGCCTGGACCGACTCCAGCGAATAAATGGGGTGCTCATACGTCATGCGGTCAAGCACCAGGGTCGGATCGATCCGGGCAGTCGCATTGAGGGTGACCAGGTGCGGAGTGTGGGACGGCAGGGCTTGCAGCCGGTTCATGTCGTAGGAGACGAGTACTGCGTCCGTGTCTACGTCGCAGCCTGGAAGGAGGTAGTTCCACGAGCTGCGAGCTCGCGGCGCTCGGGGAACCACGGATTCGTCGGTGTGCAGCCACGTCTCATTGCGGGAATAGGAGAAGGCGCCCAACGCGGCATGCTCTTCAGCCGTGCAGGGATGCAACAGGCGTAATGCCTCGTCGGCGTGCGTAGCCATGACCACGCGATCGAATGATGACACTTGATCACAGTCGTCGCGAACCTCGACCCGGCCCGCGGATCGCGTGACGGAGCGTACGGGTGTTCCGCTGTGCACCGCAGGCAGAGACTTGGCAATCTGCTCGACATACGTGCGAGAGCCGCCGCTAATGGTCCGCCACGCCGGGGAGCCGGTGATCGACAGCATGCCGTGGTTGTCGAGGAATACAAAGAGGTACCGGGCGGGGTACTCCAGCGCCACGCCTGTTCCCGAAGACCACACGGAGGACACGACCGGAACCACAAAGTGCCGGACGAAGTAGGGCGAGAAACCGCCGGCCGCCAAGAACTCCCGCAAGGTGAGCTGGTCGTCCCCCGCGGCGACCATCGCCCTCGCCTGCCGATGGAATCTCTTCACCTGCGCCAGCATTCTCACGAAAGCCGGCGTGACCGCCGACCGTGGCTGTGCCAACACTCCCCCCACGCCGCGTCCGCCCGCGTATTCGAGTCCGCATCCCTCGCAATGGATCGACATGCTCATTGTCGTCGGCTGTGTCCGCACCCTGAGTTCTGCGAGCAGCCTGCGCAGGTTCGGGTAGGTCGCGTCGTTGTAGACGATGAACCCCGTGTCCACCGGTACGGATCCCGCGTCGCGCGTGACGACATCATGCGTGTCGGCGTGGCCCCCGAGTCGCGCCTCTGCTTCGAAGAGCGTCACGTCGAAACGGCGCCGGAGCAGGTATGCCGCGGTGAGTCCGGAGACCCCTGACCCGATGACGGCCACCCGCGGGCGGCCCGGGCGCATTCCCAGATCCGAATTCATGAGTAGTGCTCGCCCGTCGGACTCGTGATGATCACGGTCGCAAGTTTAGTGCTAAAATCGTTCTCCATGAGCGCGGCCGAGACGATGACGATCCAAGAGGTCGCCGACACACTCGGCGTGCACTACATGACCGCATACCGATACGTGCGCCAAGGGCGGTTGCCCGCGACCCGTCTGGGTGCGGAGTGGCGGATCGACCCGTCCGATGTCGCTGCGCTGAGAAAGACGGCCCGACGGGGAAGCGCCAGGACCGGCGCTGACCGTGAGGCGCTGGAACGCCGCATGGTGGCCGGTGACAGCCCGGGCGCGTGGTGGCTCCTGCAGAGCCATCTGGGTGGCGGTCTCGATCCTTCGGGCGTTCTGACCGAAATGGTGGTGCCGGCCCTGCGTTCCATCGGTGAGCGTTGGGCCCGCGGCGAGGTCTCCGTGGCCGAAGAGCACCGGGCCACAGTGGTGGCACAGCGGGTGATCGGGCACCTCGGAATGCAGTTCGGCCGCCGGGGCAAGGACCGCGGCACGGTCGCCCTCGCTGCACCATCGGGCGACCTGCACGTACTTCCCGTCGCGATAGTGGCCGATCTTCTGCGTTGGCGGGGGTTCGACGTGGTCGAACTCGGAGGGAACGCCCCGGCGGCGGCCCTGGGCGATGCCGCCGCGAAGGAGCGCCGATTGCTGGCGGTCGGCATCGTCTCGACCGTCAGCGGTCTCGACAGCGAAGTGGCCCTGTCGGCGAGCTCAGTTCGTGCCGCAGTGCCGGGGATTCCCGTCTTCATCGGTGGGGGTGCCGTCACTTCGGAAGCCCACGCACGTGCCATGGGCGCCGATGTGTGGACCGGACCCGGGTCGAACGCAGCGGTGGAGACGGTGGAGCGGATTGCCGGGTCGACCGATTTCCGGGCGCACCGCAGTGTGGCATAGCGCTGACCGCACCGCTGCGCCGGGACGCCTCTTCGCCGACCTCGTTGACGGCCTTCTGGAGGCCAGCGTGATCGGGAGCTTCACGAGGGTCGGGATCTTGACGCGTAGCCGGGTCGCGCACTGGAGTGACCCTCCCCGACTCGACGGGAAGGTGTTCCTGGTCACCGGAGCGTCCTCGGGAATCGGTAGAGCGGTGGCCATCAGCCTGGCCCGCCTCGGCGCTGATCTCATGCTGGTCGGCCGCGACGAAGTGCGGCTGGCCGCCACAAACCGGTCCGCCGCGTCCACGCGCGGAGGTGGTCGGATCGTGCCCGCACGTGTCGACCTTGTCGACCCCGGGGCAGTCTCTTCGTTCGCCGAGGGGATCTTGGGATCGGAGTCTCGTCTCGATGGTGTGGTCCATTGCGCCGGGGCGCTGTACGCCGACTACCGCACCGCGCCTGACGGTACAGAGCTGACCCTCTCCACTGCCGTGCTGGCGCCCTTTCGACTGAGCCTGCTGCTCTCGCCGCTGCTGTTCGCCACGCCCCCGTCGGTGATCGTCACGGTGTCATCGGGCGGGATGTACACACAGCGCTTCGACCTCAACGACCTCGAGCTCACCCGAGACGGCTACCGGGGAGTCACGGCGTACGCGCGGGCCAAGCGAGCCCAGGTCGTGCAGGCGCACGAATGGGATCGCCGATGGCGACACGAGGGTGTGGCCAGCTACGCAATGCACCCCGGCTGGGTACGAACGCCAGGGCTCACCACAAGCCTGCCGACCGTGGCCCGCCTCGGGCCACTGCTACGGACGCCCACCGAAGGTGCTGACACCGCGGTGTGGCTGGCCGCGGGTGGGCAGTGGAGTGCCGAGGGCCTGGGGGGCGATCGACTCCGAACGGCCGATGAACCCGACGGCATCTGGCTTGATCGGCGACGACGGCACGAATACTACGTTCCCACCACGTATCGCCGGCCTGCCGATCGCCGGCGCGACGGTGAGGCGCTGTGGGAGTGGTGCGCGGAACGGACGAACGCGGGCAGATGACCACCCGAGCCGTCGTCTGGTTCAGGCGCGACCTCCGGCTCAATGACAATCCGGCGTGGGCCTCCGCCAGCGAGACGGCGGACCGCGTCACGGCACTCTATGTCCTTGACCCTGCGCTCCTCCGCGGCGCCGGGGAGTTCAGACGCACACAACTTTTCGCGCATCTCCATGGGCTCGACCAGAGTCTCCGGCCATTCGGCGGGCGGCTCATGGTGCGTCACGGCAAGCCTGAAATGATCGTCCCGGAGGTTGCCGCTGCGTGTGGTGCCACCCTGGTCTGCGCCAACGCCGATGTGACTCCCTACGCCCGACACCGGGACGGCGCGATTAAGGATCTTCTGGGGTCCGGATTTCAGCGGTGGTGGGGCAACCTGGTCCACCCTCCCGGCGCCGTCCTCACCGCCAAGGGACGAACCTCTCGGGTCTTCACCCCGTTTGCGGCGAAATGGAATCGTCTGCCCCTGCCGAGCTGGCCCGAGGGCGCGCCCGTGGCCGTTGACGATGACACGGGTGAAGGGCTCCCTGCCCTCGAGTCAGAACCCTTCCAGCCGGGTGGCGAGGAGGCCGCCGCCGACCGGCTGCTCGACTTCTCGCGGCGGGCCGACCGCTACGACGAAACCAGGGATCTCCCGGCGTTCGACGGCACGTCGGTCCTCTCGGCCGATCTCCACTTCGGCACGCTCGCCCCCCGTAGGGTGGTCACCACCATTGGCACGTCGACCGGAGGGCGTGCCGCGTTCGTACGTCAGTTGGCCTGGAGAGACTGGTACGCCCACCTCTTGTGGGAACTTCCCTCAATGGTCGACAGCTCCCTACGACCGGAGTTTGGCCGCATCCGGTGGGAGAACGACCCAGCCGACATAGCAGCGTGGAAGGAGGGCCGCACCGGCTATCCCTTCATTGATGCCGGCATGCGCCAGTTGGCCAGTACGGGGTGGATGCACAACCGGGTACGCATGGCCGCGGCCTCCTTCCTTGTCAAAGACCTGCTCGTGGACTGGCGGGTGGGCGAGCGATGGTTCCGTCGTCTCCTCGTCGATGCGGATATAGCTCAGAACGCGGGCAACTGGCAATGGGTGGCCGGGACCGGGCCCGACGCCGCCCCGTACTTTCGCGTCTTCAACCCGGTGCTCCAGTCCGAGAAATTCGATCCCGAGGGGGGCTACATCGGTGCCTTCGTGCCTGAGCTCGCCGGCATCATGGCCCCGTGGATCCACAGGCCCTGGACGGCTCCCGTCGAGGAATTGGCGGCTGGCGGTGTCACACTCGGCGCTACCTACCCTTTTCCGATCGTCGATCACCGCTTCGCCCGCAGCCGGGCCGTCAATGCCTATGCCGAGGCCACCAGAGCCGTGAAGGGCTGACTCCGAAGCCCCGCCGGATGGGACACCGTCAATCGGTCCCCCTTGGTACGTTGGTGGACTCGCAAGTTGATTGGAAGCGCGGTCCGGATGGCGATGACGAACCACGACATTGAACTCTGACGAGAGCGCCCAGGAGGCACGCGCCCAAGGGAGTGAGGGGCCCGCGACGACCAGCGCCCTGTCGGGGCTCATCGTCGCCGACTTCAGCCGCGTGCTCGCCGGACCGCTGGCCACCATGATGCTCGGCGACCTCGGGGCGACCGTCATCAAGGTCGAAGAGCCGGAGCACGGTGACGATTCGCGCGCGTGGGGTCCCCCGTACGTTGACGGCGAGAGCACCTACTATCTCAGCACGAACCGCAACAAACGGAGCGTTTCTCTCGATCTCCGGACACCAGAAGGTGAGGCCGCCGGGCGCGAATTGGCGGCACGCGCCGACGTCGTGGTCGAGAACTTCCGGGCCGGCCGGCTCGCCAAGTACTCGCTGGACTACGACAGCGTGCGGCGGACCAACCCCGATGTCATCTACTGCTCCGTTTCGGGGTTCGGACCAGGACCCGGCGCGCCACTGCCCGGGTACGACTTCATCGCCCAGGCTGTCGGCGGGCTCATGTCGATAACCGGGCAGGAGGATGGTCCGGCGACAAAGGTGGGTGTGGCGCTCGTCGACGTTCTCACCGGTCTGCATGCCTGCATCGGCATTCTGGCCGCCCTCGAGGCCCGGCGATCCACCGGGCGGGGACAGAGAGTTGAAGTGAATCTCCTTTCGAGTCTGATCGCCTCGCTAATCAACCAGGGCTCCGCCTTCGCCAACACGGGAGTCGTGCCGCGGGCGATGGGCAACCGACACCCCAGCGTTGTTCCCTACGAGACGTTGCGAACGGCCGACGGGTTGCTCGCCCTGGCGGTCGGCAACGATGCGCAGTTCCGCGCCTTGTGTTCGCTGCTGGCTCTCACCGACCTGGCCGATGACGCGCGATTCCGCGTCAACGAGGCGAGGGTCCAGCATCGGGCCGAACTTGTGGCCGCTCTCGAAGGCGCGCTGGCCTCGGACGACGCGACGGGGTGGGCGCGGAAGATGAACGAGGCCGGCGTTCCGTGCGGCCCCATCAACGACATCGCCGCCGCCTTCGAACTCGCTGACCGGTTGGAGTTGGATCCCGTCACCACCATGCGGAGCGTCGCCGGAGTCCCGATCGCCCAACTCACAAACCCCATCCGGCTATCGGGGACACCCGTCCGCTACACGTTGCCGCCGCCTCTTCTGGGTGCCGATGACGAGGCCATTCTCAGGTGGCTCGGCGAGCCCCCGGAACGGGAATGACTACCGGGCTGCCTACCGGTGACGGCTCCTACCCGGTCCGTTCCACATTCTTGTGCTCACGCAGGGACCGAGCTCGGTCGATCCCCGTCCGGGAGCGTCAGGGATATTCAGGCGTGTTGGGCCCACGCGGCAATTCATGGACCTTCTACTGCGTTGTGTCGAGGTTTCTCGCCGCGCCCGTTCGGCGAGTCGGGCGTAAACCCCTCGCGTTCTGGGACCGCTACACGCCCTCGTCGGTCGGGAATCGCACCTCCAGGAGGCGGCGGTTGAGGTAGGACACGTCGCCGAGCGTCCGGCGAATTCCTCTCCAGATGCGACGAACCGGGTAGACCTCGGCCCTCGCCTCCGAACCGGAAGGAATTGCTCTCTGTGCGGTGTGGTGGGTCTCATTCATGCCTTCATGGTGGAGGATCACGGCAGAGTTTGACAGTGGTATGTTTGCCTATATGCGCGTTAATACTGCCAAACGCCACACCGTGGCCGTGGCGGTGGACGATGGGGTTTCGGCGTTCGAGCTGAGCGTCCCGTGCGAGGTGTTCGGGATCGATCGATCGGACCTGGGAGTGCCGTGGTACCGGTTCATTCTCTGCGCCCCCGAGGCGGGGGAGGTGACCACCACGGCCGGCTTCACAATCACCACCCGACATGGCTTCGACGCCCTGGCGCGGGCGGACACCATCATTGTGCCTCCTCTTGCTGAGGGAACGGACCCGCCGGAAGCGCTGCTCGAGGCTTTGCGGAAAGCGCACCGGCGCGGCAAGCGTCTAGTCTCGCTGTGCACTGGTGCCCTGGTCCTTGCCGCAGCCGGCCTGCTCGACGGGCGACCAGCCACGACACATTGGATGCACGTCGAGGAGTTGGCGCGTCGGTATCCACTGGTCAGGGTCGATCCCGCCGTGCTCTATGTGGATGATGGTGACATCCTCACCTCGGCCGGAACTGCCGCGGCGATCGATCTCTGCCTTTACATCGTCCACCTCGATTTTGGCGCCGAGATTTCAAATGCAGTGGCCCGCCGGATGGTGGTCTCGCCCCACCGGGACGGCGGACAGGCGCAGTACATCGAGACACCGTTGGCCGAGGACGGGTACTCCGACGCTTTCTCGCATGTCCTTGAGTGGGCGCAAGGAAACCTTGACGAGGAGCTGTCAATCGAACGCCTGGCCCATCAAGCCGCGATGAGCCCTCGCTCATTCGCCCGTCGCTTCCAGGCGACCACCGGCACCACCCCCTACCGTTGGGTGCTGCGCCAGCGGGTGCTCCTGGCGCAGCGGCTACTCGAGTCGACCGATCTCGCGGTGGACGTCATCGCGAGCCGGTGCGGTATGGGTCCGCCGGCCCTGCGTGAACATTTCAAGCGCAGTGTTGGCGTGTCACCGATCCACTACCGCACGACGTTCCGGAGGCATACGGCCTGAGCGCATGGCGACCCTCGACGATGCGGCCCGGTTTGCTCTCGCCCTCCCGAAGGTCTCCGAGGGAGAGCGTCACGGTAATCGCACCTGGTTCGTCGGGGGAAAGGGGTTCGCGTGGGAGCGCCCGTTCACCGAGGCGGACATCAAGCGTTTCGGCGACGACATCGCGCCGGACGGGCCGATCCTCGCCATTCGGGTGGAGGATCTGGTGGAGAAGGAGGCCATGCTGGCGGCGCACCCCACGGCATTCTTCACCATTCCCCATTTCGACGGATATGCCGCCGTCCTCATCCGATTGAAGACGGTCACGAAATCGGCGCTACACGACGCGCTGATCGATGGTTGGTTAGCCTGTGCACCACCACAGCTCGCACGGGATTACCTCGCACGCTAACGGTCAGTCGCTAACGGTCAGTCGCTATCGGTCAGTCGCTATCGGTCAGTCGCTATCGGTCAGTCGCTATCGGTCAGTCGCTATCGGTCAGTCGCTATCGGTCAGTACGGACGGCATGCGGCCCGCTCCCACCCTTATTCCCGCCCACCGGCCTTGGCCTGCTCCAACTCAATATCGTGGCGGACCATCTCCTGCAGGATCTGAGGAAACGTCACCTTCGGCTCCCAACCCAAGACGTCTCTCGCTCGTGACACATCCCCCACCAGCTGGTCAACCTCGGCGGGTCGCAGGAATCTGTCGTCGCTGACGACGTAACGCGACCAATCCTCGATGCCAATAGCCGCAAAGGCCAAATCGAGAACCTGTCGGATCGACCATCGTGTCCCCGTCGCCACGACGAAGTCGCTGGGATCGTCCCGTTGGAGCATTCTCCACATTGCTTCGACGTAGTCTCCCGCATACCCGAAGTCGCGCGACGTTTCCAGATTTCCCAGCGCCACCGTGTCCTGAAGGCCGAGTGAGATCCGAGCCACGGCATTGGTGATCTTTCGCTCGACGAACTCCAGGCCTCGGCGAGGACTGGTGTGGTTGAAAAGGATGCCGTTGGACGCGTGGATTCCATAGGATTCGCGGTAGTTGAGTGTGGTGTAGTAGCCGAATACCTTCGCAGTCCCATAAGGGGAACGCGGGTGGAACGGTGTCGTCTCCGACTGGGGGATCTCGTGCACCTTTCCGAACATTTCCGATGTCGCGGCCTGATAGAAGCGGATCCGATTGTTGGGGCCGCCCACAATGCGGATCGCTTCGAGCAGGCGCAACACGCCCGTACCACTCACATCGGCTGTGAGCTCCGGCTGGCTGAACGACAGTTTGACGAAGCTGATCGCTCCGAGGTTGTAGACCTCGTCGGGTTGGACCTGCTCCACTGCGGCAATCA
>Ga0302325_10023236_pt1 | contig 12934 bp, 11 predicted proteins | sample Palsa_T0_2_FD_201948 | JGI IMG/M metagenome (GOLD analysis project Ga0302325, IMG submission 201948) | Peat permafrost microbial communities from Stordalen Mire near Abisko, Sweden - Palsa_T0_2 | ecosystem: Environmental > Terrestrial > Soil > Palsa > Peat permafrost | place: Sweden: Abisko... | reverse complement strand
GGCTTTGCCATCTCCCCCCAATCAAGTCGCGCAGCTTCGTTCCGCTGCGGCGCAAGCCTCCCTTCCACACATAGAAGAAAAGTCCCCATTCCATCGCGATGAGGGACAGGTACAGCGGCACAACATTAGGGTGCTGCAGCATCTTTTCGGGCTGCGAGCGCGCTTCCCGTTGAAAGAGGGCACCACCGAGAGTCAGCGCGAGGAACAAGGCAACGAACAACACCGTATGCCATCGAGGCGCAATAAGTTTTGGACACGAAGAGTTGATTCCTGTTGCAACAGCGATTGTCGCCATAAAAGCTCCTTAGCCTGTCCCACTGTTCCCGCCCCGATCGGGTAATTCCCGGCTTGGGTCTTGGAATTGCGCTTGTCGTAATAGGTATCCAGGAAGAAGCCGAAAGTTACGCCGAAATCGGAAAACAAATGCTTTGTGCGGTTGACAGTCCACGGAAAACCTTTGCTAGCAACAAGAACCCAAGGTGCGCTAGGGGGAATTCTGGATATGCTGTCGGCAACCCTTTCCTTACCGGTTAGGATGGGTTGCCCTTGACTCGGGCTGAATTTGCAGGAACTGCAAGGAAAGGACCGAAAGACGACGGGCATGTGACGAACGACGGGCACGGAAGGCGAAATCCGTGCCCGTCAGAAGGTTACGCTCATTGCGGGGCGCTATTTCCGGCGAACAGCGCCGTTAATCGCTTGCGAGCCGAAGTGGCCGCTCGCCGGCTTTCCGAACACCAACGTTATGTTCGAAAATTCGACCTGAGTTCCTCCCGTTACGCAAACCGTTAGTGGTGATCTTTGACCCTGAGGGGCAAATGGGGGGTGGCCTCCATTTCCCGTAACGCTCGCGTACCCTGTGACCATAAAACCAGTCGTAGTTGGAGGCTTGTAGCTGGCCGTGGGACAGCCACTGGCCACCGAGCTTGGATCCGACGTGACCTGTGCATCCCTCATCGTGATGTGGTGAGTATGCGGAGTTCGCGTTGCCGGCGAGTCGGGATCGGCAGGAGGGTTGGGATTAATCAAAAGCCAGTAGTCGGAATTCTCCATGGTCAAAGCAGCCGAAAAGTCCGCCCTGTCGTCCGAACTCAAGTCCAGGCGCCAGGCGCCGTGGATTTCCCAAGGACCGGTGGAATTGCCTTTCGCGTCGTGTGCAGGCGTGAAGTCGTTGATAATGCCGCGAAAGTGCTCGCGGCTTCCGTCTTGCGCCGCCGCACTTGTCCCTAGCGCGAGCACGAGAACCCACGCCCCTACCGACCAGAAGAGAGTTTTACTGTGCATAGTCGCCTCCAGAAATTTTGGGAACATTGATCCTGTTCAGCGAATCATCGCGCCGCGCCGAAAGGGTCCCGAGATCAAAGGCGGGGTGGCGCAGTTTCATCGCGGCGAGTCGTAGCCCGACACGCCATGCACAGACTGGGTGAGCTAGGGGCATTAAGCAAACAGCAATAAACGGAACGGCCCATTTGCAGCCAAATGCCGTGTTTTGCAGTTCTCATCGGTGGCATTACAATCGGGGCGATTGTCTCCTGACCGCTCACAGGGGCGCGAATGGACGAACCATTCCCCAACAAAACGCTGTCCCAGACCCCGTCCGAGCGTCGCCTTGATTCTTGGAAGGAGATTGCCACGTACCTGGGCCGGGACGTGACGACCGTCCAGCGCTGGGAGAGGCAGGAGGGAATGCCTGTCCACCGCCACCTGCACCACAAGCGCGGCTCCGTCTATGCCTTGAGTTTCGAGCTCGATGCCTGGCGGCAGGGCCGCAAACTCCGTTCCGAAGAGGAACAAGAGCTAGCCCGGGAAGCTGCTGGGGCGGGTGGCCGGCAAACGACAGTTCCGCGCGGACGTCGCTGGCTCATCCTTGGCTCCTCAGTGGTGGTACTTGCTGCCATGGTTCCACTTGCCTACTTCGCAACACGGATGCGCGCAAAGGATGCAAACCGGGCCAAAATTCGCTCTCTCGCAGTGCTTCCCTTGCAGAACTTGAGTGGCGATCCGTCGCAGGACTACATCGCCGACGGCATGACCGAGGAACTCATCGGGCGACTTTCCAGAATTCACGGATTACGGGTTATATCCCGTACTTCGACTATGCACTTCAAGAACACGCAGCTTTCGGTGCCAGAAATTGCCAAGATGCTCGCGGTCGATGCGATTGTTGAAGGGTCGCTGGTGCAAGAAGGACACCAGATCCGTGTCCACGCCCAATTGATTCGTGCCGCGACGGATGAGCACATTTGGGCGGGAGAATATCAACGAGAGTACCATGGCATTCTCGAAGTGCAGGAGGAAGTCGCTCGGAATATCGTTGAGCAGATCGAACTGAATCTCACACCTGAGGAACGGGCGCGCCTGGCATCCAAGCCTCCGGTCGATCCTCAAGCTTACGAGAATTACCTGAAGGGCCGTTACTACTTCAGCCAGCGAACCGAGGATGCGCTCCACAAAAGTATCGCGTCGTTCCAGCAGGCGATCACGAGCGACCCAGGCTATGCCCCGGCCTATAGCGGGCTGGCGGAGGCCTATGCACTGCTCGGATTCCGCGGCGGTTTGCCATCTAAGGACGCTCTCTCAGGGGCAAAGAGAGCGGCTCTAAAGGCGATCGAACTCGACGACGCCTTGGCCGAACCTCACGCTTCTCTCGCGTTCATCGAGGAGACTTATGAGTGGGACTGGCCTGCGGCCGAGCGAGAATACAAGCGGGCCTTGGAATTGAACCCAGGTTATGCGCAAGCTCACAACTGGTATGGCGGTTATCTCACGTACACAGGACGATTCAATGAGGGGGTCGCTGAGGCGATGCGTGCCCGTGAACTCGACCCTCTGTCCCTGCCTCTGAACAACGCGCTGGCGGGAAGGCTGTTGGCGGCGGGGCGTCACGATGAAGCACTCCGGCAGGTCCAGACAACCCTGGGATTGGATGAGCACTTTGCACCAGCTCACCAGACTCTGGGCTGGGTCTACCTGCACGGCGGCAAACAGGATGATGCCATTCGAGAGTTTCAAAACGCGCTAGAACTCGCCGGAGCTGCAGACACGGACATTCAGTTGGACTTGGGCTTTGCCTACGCCGTGTCGGGACGCCCGGATGAGGCAAGAAGAATACTCGCGAACCTCCAGCAGCTGCACCAGCAAGGCATCGTTCCGGCCGCTTCACTGGCGATCCTACATGGAGCGTTGGGCGAATCGAACGAAGCTTTCGCCTGGTTGGAAAAGGCCTATCAGGAGAGGGATCCTCAACTCACATATCTCAAAGCGGGACGAAGATTCGAGCCACTGCGTGAAGACCCGCGATTCGGACAATTAGTACGTCGCGTCGGGTTACCCGATTAAGGCACCCACAAAGAACGCGGCGCTACAACGTGACGTTTCCCATGATTTCGGACCGATAGTCGGCAAACCAGAAACTGAGAATGCGGCGACGTGACTCCTGTATTGCCCGTGGACAATCCATTGCGGGGCCCCGGACACAAATCCCGCTCATCGCTGGCGCGTTCGCTCACCTTGGTTAGGAGTTGACTTGAGGAAATGCGTGGCGGTCCATGTTCGAGGTTCAAGGTCGAACCGAAGAACAGATTTGGCGCTACTGGGTTTTCTTCTGGAACTTGGCTTCTGCTTCATGACCGTCGCCTCCATGCCACCGGTCAATGATCAGAGTAGCGCCGCGACCGTGATGGTAGAGAAGTCTCTCAACAAATCGTAAGCCGTACCCGATTCAAGGCGCAGGGACTTTTCAAGCAGCATCCTTACTTGATGCCGATGACCATCGAGTCCGGTCCTATCAAGTGCTCGACCCGGGTCTCACGGAATCCTGCTTCTTTCATCCACGCTGTGCAGTCAGCCCCGGTATAGTCGAACCCGTCGGCGCTCTCGACCAGCATATTCAGGCTCATCAGCAGGCCAAAAGCGTTCTCACATCGATCGTCGTCGATGATGCTTTCGTAGACGATGCACGCGCCGCCCTCCGGTAGCGCCTCGTAGGCTTTGCGCACTAGCATTCGTTTCATCTCGATGCCCCAGTCGTGCAGAATGTGGCCCATCATCACAACATCGGCCTTGGGCAGCGGCTGATCGAGGAAACTGCCCGGCGCAAATTTTACGCGGCCTGAAAGCCAGTTGGACTCCACGTACTCTTCGAAAATCGGACCCACCTCGGGAAGATCAAAACCAGTTGCCTCGATATGCGGATTGGCCAGCGCCACCTGCACAATCAGGTCGCCCTGCGCGGTTCCGACATCAACGGCACTGTGGTATCGGCTCCATGGGAATTGGCGAGCGATGGCTAGGTTGGCGCCGTGACTGACTCCGGTCATGGCTCTCAGAAACTCTTTCAGCCGGGCCGGATCCGCGTACAGGGCTACGAACGGGTTGGGACCCCCGTCTTTCGTTTCGTTTTGCGGAAGTCCGGTTCGCAGCGCCGTCGTGAGATGACCCCAAAAAGGATACAGCCGGTGGTTCGCCATCTCAAGAATGCCACCGATGTAAGACGGCTTGCGCTTGTCAAGAAAGAAGTCTGTGCTCGGCGTGTTGTAGTACCGGCCGTCGCGGCGCTCGAGAAATTTCAACGACACCAGTGCATCAAAGAAATCTCGGGCTGATCTCGGATGCAGGCCGATTCGTCCCTGTAGGGATGCAAGATCCTCCGGGTGTTTGGCCAGTTCTGTGAACAGTTCCATCTCCACAGCACTCAGGAGCGTCTTTGACGTCCAGAATCCCAGGCCCACTTGCAGAATGAGATCGGGTCGCGGCTCGTTCATTCGCGATTTCGCCTCCGGACGATCGTGCAGTATAACAGTCCGCTGGCCTTGCGGGTGATGGTCGGCAACTCTTTCCTTTGGGATTACTTCCCGCGTGTCCGTCACCCGACCGCAATTCGGCGGCAAAGTATCACAAGTTTCCCACACTCGGACTTCTGACTCGACTAGGCTAGCTCACTTCCACGCGCACTTGTGCATGCGAGTCCACACCAGCCGGATGAAGCTCAGTCTAACTGTGGCGCCTTGAGAAGGAATCAGGGGGAATTCGAACGGCGAACCCTCAGGCGAGATTGCAGTTGCTTGCGGTAGCGTCGGCTCAACCGAAGTCTAATTCCATTGTCGAGCAGCACGTCGTATTCGCCATTCTCGTTGAGCTTTAGACTGCGGATCCGATCGAGTTTAACGATGGTCGAACGGTGAATGCGGCAAAAGACGCCTTGATCCAACTCTTGATCAAGCTCCGACATGCTGCGGCGCAAGAGGTGGGTTTTCCCGCCCACGTGCAAGCATGAGTAGTAATCCGCAGCCTCGATCCAATCAATCTCGGAAATTTTCAGAAACGAGACCTGTCCGGCGCTCTTAACGGGTAACCACTCCATTGTTCGCGACGGATCCCTGCCATGCGCGATTCTCTGCTTAGCACGGCCGAGCGCCAGATCGAATCGAGCGTTGTCGAACGGCTTCAAAAGGTAGTCGAGCGCTCCTGACTCGAAAGCCCGCAGCGCGTATTGATCGTAAGCCGTAACGAAGACGACCGCGGGAGGTAGATCTCTGCCCAACATTTCGAGGACATCAAACCCGTCGCATTCCGGCATCTGAATGTCGAGGAAAACCAAGTCCGGCTTCAAGTTGCGAATCTCTGCCAGCGCCTCCATGCCGGATCCGCATTCGCTGACGATTTCAATCTCTGGATCAAGCCGCAGCAGCACAGTAAGATTGCTGCGGGCGAGCGGTTCATCGTCCACAACCAGCGCACGTATTTTCTTGGGACGTCCTCCCGCGTGCACGAATCAACCCTCCTTGAAGGGTAGGGAAACTGATACCTCCACACCGCCCGCGTCTTGATTCCGCATGCCCAACTCGAAGGTGTCTCCGTATAGGCTTTGCAGGCGGGTCCGGACGTTCGACATGCCGATTCCAGAGCGAGTCATCTCCCAGTCCGCAGGGAGGCTCGGACCGTTGTTGCAGACGCGAAGAGTTAGCATGCCATTGCCGCGAGACGCGGCAATCCGAATCGCTCCCCCCCGCGCTCGTTTTGCAATGCCATGTTTAACTGCGTTTTCGACCATGGGCTGCAGAATCAGGCTGGGAACCTGAGCTCGATAGAGTTCCCTGGGGACATCCACGCTGAGCTGAAGACGCTCCGCAAATCGGACTTTCTGAATGTCTAGATATTTTTGTGCGAACTCAATTTCCTCTCCCAGCGGCACCTGTTGTCGGGTGGGGTCTTCCAAGATCCGACGCAGAAAATCGCTCAACCCCGCGATCATGCTCACAGCAGCATCATTCCGTCCCTCGCGTACCAGCCCAGCGACGGCGTTCAGCGTGTTGAACAGAAAGTGCGGCTCGATTTGGCGCCGGAGGGCATTAAGTTGGGCCTTCGCGAGCTGCTCGTTAAGTCGCGCGGTCTCGGTCTGCTGAAAAGCCAGGCGCTCTCTGGAGTCCAACACAGAGCTGACCGTGAGGATGGCGGCGTACAGTACCAGGAAGGTAAGAATCCCATTGTAGAACTTGTCGAACCAAAGGTGCGCGAACGGCGCCGGAAGTGAAGGGCTGGCATATGGGTTGAGTAGTACTTCGAGCCACGTCGTCCAGGCGGTGAAAATCAGTCCGATGGCGGCGCAGGCGGCGACATGGGCGAGCCAGGTCAAGAAGGGCCTCAGTTTTACCGGAGGGAATCGGCGCCCCAGGCGCAGCACGAGCGGCGTGGCCAAGGCCCAGGGCAGCCACGAAAGGACCGTGGTCACGAACAAGGACACCCAGGCGTGGTGCATGCCTTCCGCGCGCATCACGAAAACGGTCTGCATGGCATCGAATAGCCCGAAGCCGAACCAAATCGATGCAATCCACAGGCGCGAATGGGAGGGGATATAGTTCGTGTCCATATTGAGATCGTATTCTACGTCTCTACCGGAACAACCAAAAATGCTGCCAATCGCCGGAGCCGTGCAGTAGCTGGTCTGGCCCACTGGCGAGCTCAGGTGGATACTGTTCGCATGCTCACCAAAGCGAAAACCGTACTGCTGCTTGCGATGGTTCTATTTTTCTTGGCTGCCTTCCGGCAAAACGCGACGGCTCCAAGTTCGGGCCCGGAATATACCGGAGATGCTCAACTCAAATTCCCCGAGCACTATCGGGACTGGGTGTACCTGACCACCGGGTTCGACATGAGTTACAACCCAGTTCTGCAGATGGGCGACCACCATATGTTCGACAATGTCTTTGTAAATCCTGAAGCGTACAAGGCATTTTTAGAGACGGGCATTTGGCCCGACAAAACCATGCTCGTGCTCGAAGCTCGCGGCGCGGAGGGGAAGGGTTCGATTAACCAGAAAGGCAACTACCAAGGCACCAATGTCATGGGGGTCGAGGTGCATGTGAAAGATGAAGCGCGCTTTCCGGGCAAGTGGGCCTTCTTTGGCTTTGATGACAGCAAAACCGCCAAAATGATTCCAGTGTCGGCGGACTGCTACAGTTGCCACGCCGCCCATGCAGCCGTGGACACGACGTTTGTCCAGTTCTATCCAACTCTGTTGCCGATCGCCGAGCGTAAGGGCACGTTCTCTGCCGCATACCGGAAGGAGGTTGGAACACCCGCGCAGAAGTAGCCATTTGACCTCGTATGACCGGTGAATCGAGTATCGCTTCTGCCGTCCCAACAGCGCGCGCCTCGTTATACCTCCTTGATCGGCCTAACGCGCGCCACTCAGGCTCCAGCCGCGGGCTGGGTTAGACAAATCTGGGTTATGGGCGTGCGGTCGGCAACCCTGACCTTGGGACTACTTTTCCCGCTTGCCCGTAATCCGCCCGCAATCGGCTCCCAGCTCGAAGTCGCGCTTCCAAACTGTCGCAACGATGTGCTCGGATGCTTATTGTTCAGTGGCAATCATGATGCCAGCGGAGAGGCAAGCTGTTCTGGTGTTAGCTCAAGACCTGATCAAGCAGTTGGCCCACAGCTCGTTTTGCTTCGAGTATAGAGTAACGATGGTCCATGGCTCCCGCTAGATCAGTATTAGCAAATGCCACCCGGCCGAATGGCGCACTGCGCAGAATTTCCCGTGGAGCAGGTTGACCATCGCGCCCAAAGAAGAACCCAGGTTGTGGGCTCAGATAGGCGTGCCCCCAGCGATTCAAGATAATTCCGGAAATGTCGCGCCGCGCATCGAAGCCCCCTCGCGCGAACATCTCGCTAAATTGCTCACGGACTTGTTGTTCATAATCTCTGAAGGATGTTCCCAGCATCTCAGCGCGGCCGCGATTTCCCTGCTCTTGGGTTTGAGCTCCAGGGTATGAGTACAAGACTTTCAAGCTGAGCACGATCGGCGAGTCTGGACCGATCGTTCGATCTTCAACCCCAGTCAGCGCCAGCTTGCGAACCTCCATGTAGTTGCCCAACCCTTCGAACCAACGACAACCGCTCATTCCCATCTTGTACAGAAACCGCCAATTTCTGACAGCAACGTTAACCATCATGCACGGTGAACGGTAAAACTGCGCATATGCCTGGCGCTGGGTCTGGGGAAGGTCCTTCACAATGTGTTTCGTAGTCCAGCATCCGCCCGCCATCACAGCTGAGCGCGCCTTGACGCGGTACAACTTGCCTTTCTTTGAATATGCGATCGAGACTGAATCGGCTTTGTGGGCTTCCCCTTCATGCTCTACATGGATGACAGTGGAGGACAGGCGAATTCTCATTGCGGCTCCGGCGGCATCGAGAGCGGCAAAGTTCACCTGGTTCTGGCAAACTCCTTCCACACTGTGTGGACCATCGATTGCGGAGGGGATCAAACTTTTCAACATCAGTCTCGCAATTGTCGCGTTACCGCCTGGAAACATCTGATCCGAACCACCGTCTTCTTCCGGTAAAGGGTGTAGCATTTCAAATGCATAGTCTGAGTATGCAGATAAAGCATCCGGTCCTAAGCCCGAGCCACCTCCCTCCACTGGCGAGAGGAACGTGCGAACCATTTCGCGGCTAAGACCGAATCGTTCCATGTAGTGCTGTTCCAGCGTGATCGAATCGAGATACCGCGAAATCGCGTCCCCCTCCACTTTGGGATGTTCGAACTTCGTTCCTGCCGCCGGTTTGCCTTTCAGCCAGTTCAGCCATTCGAGTCGAGTCGCGTTTGAAACGGGAGCGCCTTCGAGGTTTTTCCCAAGCGGATCCATCAACCACTTTCCCGGTCTCTGATTGAACTGTGCTCCAAACCAGAACCCGTATTGTCCCTGCTGCAGACCCACCGCCTCATAAGGAGTTTTGGAGAGGGAAAACTCTGGGTCTGGTCCAGCCCAGCGTTGATATGTCAGCTGCGGGGCCCGTAACCCGATGGACTCGTAGAACCCTGCCAGGAAGCTGTGCGGGTATTGAATCTGATAGATGGCTGAGCCTTGGTGTGCGATCAGTCGCTTGCCTTCGACTAGAAACTCATTTTGCTTCGCCTCACCGCCGAAAATGGGATGGTTTTCAATAATCAGGCATTTCATACCCGGGCCGGCCTCACGCTGGAAGAGGAGGGCGGCAGCGAGTCCGCTAATTCCGCCACCAATGATTACGCAGTCATAGAGCTCGCCGGTATCGATGATGTCCTTGGGGAGCGGATCGTACACGCGGTCACGAATCGCATGACCTGCTTCGAGAACATCCAGAGTGTTGCCATTCGCAGTGCTGTAGTCGCCGACGCCGCCGTAACCCGTGAAGTCATCATTCTGAGCCAGCAGCTCCGCGGGAGCGATGCCTCGGAGCAAGGCGGATCCAGAGGCCAGCAAAGCGGAGCCAAGAAAGTCGCGCCGCGTTATGCTCGTCTCCATTCCTAGAGATGCGTCTGCTGTAACAGAGGATTTCGGATTAGGAGTGCGTGAAATGTTACGTTGACCTCGGGACTTATCGTGAGAGCTCACATATCCAGTTAACTTCCCATGTCTTTCCGCCGTCTGACGAAAAAGACTGTTCCATTCGCGATGATTTAGTCGAGATGTTGAGCCAGACATAGCGCACAAGGACTGCGCGGCCTTCCCAAGTTTGCTGGTTGTAGAATTCACCTCGCTTTCCGTTAAACTGGCCCACAACAGGCGGAAGATCGAGAGTTCCTTTGTCGAGATCCAGCAGGTAAATACTCCACTGGTGCGATTCGGGATTATAGAGTCGGAGCGTTTGCGCCTTTATACGGAGCTTGTGATCGGGACTGGAGACGTCGAACTCTTCAAAATTAGCGTTGCTGTCGAGAAGCTTTTTATGATTCGAGATGCCATCGTATTCGACCCAGACATTCGAGCCCTTCAAGCGTTCGGGGAGTCGACGAACATGTGCTTTCCAGTCGCCGATGAGAAAATCGAAATCGTGAGATCCGTTCCCCTGTGAAGCCGTTGACCCGTTTGCCGAGACCTGCGAATTCGGGAATCCCAAAAGTGCATGAACGTCACCGATGAAGAGTGCCGCACTCATGAGCACTGGCAGGATGCATCCAAGTCGAATCGATTTCATCCCGCCATGCTCTCACGGGCTTGAGAACAAGTGCAACGTCCCAGATCATAGGAAACCAGTAGTTCTCAGTTCTCCTCCAGCTAGGGGAGCGGCTTTTCCGTAGCAACCGGAGCCGCAACGCGGGATACAAGGCCGCTTCCTTGGACCCGAGTGGACCAAGCCACGAGTGAACCAAGCCACTGACACGCCCTCCGGACGCAGTTATTTCCCGAACACCCCACCTGGCGGGAGGTCCCCGGCCAAATCTTCCTGGAGAAGTCGAAGAGGAGAAGCGAAAATGAAGCGCCATCTCGCAATGCCGCCGATAATCCTCGCGACGTCATTCATATCCGTCATCGCAACCCCATCCGCTCGAGCGCAAAAGCCGGCTGGGCCTCACCGGCCCGCAGCCGTACCGGAGGGGTATGTGATCACGCCTTTCGGCTACTTCCATCCCTCTTGTGTGCGCGAGGTTGCCAGTGGAGATATGGTCCTGGCGGATGGGCGCGTCCAACATGCGGATGGCTCGGTCGAGGCGGAATCTCCGGTTTGTGGCTATCCGCACTATACGGTTTGGGGGAGAATTGTAGCCGCCGAGACAAAGCCGCCAACCATCAGCCATAGCTGGATTGCGTCTGGGAACGCCATCAATACCACTTCTTCGTTCGGTGAGCTTACTGCAAGTTGGACCGTGCCTCCGGCTCCGACCAGCGATGATGGCCAGACTATCTTTCTCTTCCCCGGCATGGAAGACTATGCTACCGACACGACCATCATTCAGCCCGTTCTCGGCTGGAATGCCGGCTTTTTTGGCACAAACTGGAGCATTGCCAGCTGGAATTGCTGCCCCAGCGGAACGACACACTACAGCACACCTGTGCAGGTCAATTCGGGCGACATCATCCTTGGCACCATCAAATCCGCATGCAGCGCGGGGACGAAATCCTGTTCTGAGTGGAATATCACCACAGAAGATCAAACAACTGGTAAAAGCACAACGCTGAGCAAAACTCCAAGTAAAGGCGAGACCTTCACCTGGGCACAAGGCGGCGCGCTGGAGGTCTACGAGATCGTTCGATGCAGCGATTACCCTCCAAATAAATCGACAGCCTTCTCCAATCTCGCGCTATATGACTACAACTTCAACAAATACTCGGATCCAGGATGGGTCTTTCTTAACTACACCAATGGTCTTGCGTCCCAATGCATTTATGGCGGGACGATGGCCACCACGAAGGTGACGCTGGACTACTAAATCGGTCCGAAGAAATGCCTTCGTGGGCCAGCAGTGACTCTGTCGATATCCCTCCTGCAATCAAAACACAGTGGGAACGCCGTCGACCGCGTCGAGATCGCCGGGGTGGCCAGAGACTAAGACGAGGACTTCGTTCTGAACATCTACCGGGGTCTCACCTTCAGCGGCAACGACCTGAAGGAGGTCCTGCGTCGGGAGGCATCAAGCATCTGGTGATGGCGGGTGTGGCAACCAGCGGCGTCATCTTGTCGACATTTACGCTCGCGGCGGATGAAGACTACGGCATAACCATTCCCTCTGATGCATGTGCCGATCCCAAGGCAAGCCTGCATGAGGAGCTGATGACGAACCTGTTTCCTCGTTCCGCGACCATTCTTACCGTCGATCCATGGATTGCTTCGCTTACGGCAAGGGGATAAGCGGGAGCGTTGCCGCAACAGCAGAGGGCACTGTGCCGTACCGCAAACTACGTGCTGCTGGTCAATTGGTATTAAATCCGATAACGCTCACCGAGAATTGCCGACACCGGTCCGGGTCAAAAAGTGAAATCGCGGATATTTCACCACTTGAGACGATTGGGAGGGGGCCAGAGTGCCTGGAGTGGGACTGTTCGTTCGGCCTGTTACATGGGGCGTCTGAGAAAACGGATTGCAAACTGCGTTAGGCACGCCCGCAGGATGGCGATCTGACCGAAATGCTGCGAGAGTCCGACCGTGAGGCCCTTCAAGCAGCGCGGTGCAGGTGTCCAGAAGCGAACAGTGATTTGCACAAATGGACGGCAGACGGTTTGAGTTCGACCGCAGGGCCTGCGACTATTTCCAACGCCGGGGGCGACTTAAGAGGTTCGCAGCAGGCCAGACTCTTGGCAGGTCAATTGCGTGTTGCTCTATGCCGAAGAACGACTCAGGGGAGGCTTATCATGGCGCATTTTGAACGGATTCGCGATGTGATTTCCGGGCCGTTTAGTCCCGAGGTCATGAGGCAGCGCATGGCGGCGGGATGGCAGTTGGTATCGATCGAATGGCGGCGCGAGTTGCCCGAGTCGGAAGCTCCGACCCAAGGCGCATTCAGTGAGGCGATCCCCTACGGACTGCGCATCTCGGACGATGGCCAGCGCTTGGAGGTCGATCCCGTCGAGGATAGGACGCTTATGCTGATGATGGAGTTGCTGGTCCAGGACTTCCCCTACTCAAGCATCGTCAGTGATCTAAATGAAAAGGGCCTTCGGATGCGGGA
>Ga0302325_10023235_pt1 | contig 12935 bp, 9 predicted proteins | sample Palsa_T0_2_FD_201948 | JGI IMG/M metagenome (GOLD analysis project Ga0302325, IMG submission 201948) | Peat permafrost microbial communities from Stordalen Mire near Abisko, Sweden - Palsa_T0_2 | ecosystem: Environmental > Terrestrial > Soil > Palsa > Peat permafrost | place: Sweden: Abisko... | reverse complement strand
CTGACCGGCACTGCCTGGTTTTCGACACGAAATCTCTACTGCGCCTTTCCGAAAGCGTCTATCGATTTTCGCGAGAGCCGCGCCGACGCCCAGATCCAGGCGCAACAGTTCCTCAGCCGACAGGATTTAGCATCGCCGCGCACCGGCACGCTTGCGGCTTCAGTTTCGACGACGAGACGTTCCTGGAACGCAAAGCCGGTCTGGAGAAGGCCAGCCAGCTCATCGGCACGCACGTGCGGCTTTGGCGATGGTCCTTCCGTTGGTTCCGGCCGTTACGAAAGGAGGAGTTCCGCGCCGACATCACACCCATTCGCGAATTTGCAGGCTTCGACCACGAATTGCCGGAAGATGCCGCACTGCCCGAGATCGATACCGAACAAGCGTGCAGCCTGGCCGGGAGTTTTCGACGCGCGCGCATGCATCGCGAACCAGCGTCGAGTTCGTGAAAACCTCACTTCGTACACTGAGTAGGAATGATCGCCGGAGCCGCCGCCATCCTGATCTTGTTCATGCTCGGCTGCATGCACGTTTACTGGGCCGCTGGAGGCATCGCAGGCAAGGCCGCCGCCATTCCCACGCTCGACGGCCGTCCTGTCCTGAGGCCCGGAGTGTTCGCAACCACCGTGGTCGCAGCGGTGCTATTTGCGATGGCCGGAATCCTTGCGCTTCGCATCGCATGGCCGGAACTGCTGGCCGTTTTGATTCGCCCCGCCACCTGGCTGATCGCCGCTGTATTCCTTCTCCGCGCCATCGGCGACTTCCGCTACGTAGGATTTTTCAAACGCATCCGCCATAGCCGATTCGCCCACCTCGACACGTTTGTCTACGCGCCCTTTTGCGCCGTCCTCGCTATCCTCTCCGCAATTGCCGCCGGGCGCGTGCCGTAAACTGTCTTTATGATCGTCGACCCTTCGGCAAGCAATCTCCAGGATATTGAGAAGCTCATGATCTCGGTGATTCTGCCCCGCCCCATCGCGTTTGTCTCCACCATCAGTCCTGAGGGAGTCCCGAATCTCGCGCCGTTCAGCTACTTCACGGCTGTTTGTCCCAAGCCGCCAGTAATCTGCTTTTGTTGCGGAATCCGCGGACGTGACGGCTCCAAGAAGGACACTCTGCGCAACGTCGAAGCGACAGGAGAATTCGTGGTCAATGTGGTGTCGGAAGATTTCGCCGCCCAGATGGTGCAGTGCTCCGGCGATTATCCGCCGGACGTCAGCGAATTCGGAGTCTCCGGACTCACACCCATCGCGAGCGATCTGGTGGCGCCGCCGCGCGTGAAGGAATCGCGCATCCACATGGAATGCCGGCTGCTGCAAGTGGTCACGGTGAGCACCGAACCAGGTGGAGGCAGCCTGGTAATGGGCACGGTGGTTCGCTTCCACGTGGATGACACTGTGACGACTGAGGGCCGTGTCGATCCCGCCAAGCTGCGCCCCGTCGGCCGCATGGGCGGCATCAGTTACGTGCGCACCTCGGATCTCTTTGGGATGACACGGCCCAAGGTATAGCGTCCCATTCCCCATCCGCAAAATCCCATATCCGAACAAGGATCGCATCATCGGGTGTATGCTAACCACTTGAGCCACAGCGAAATAGCCACTGGCGCCGCAAGTGCCGTAAACTGTCGTTTGCGCGCCTCCTAAATCCGATGAAATCCTCCGACTACCGCACGCCGTGCATCCTGATTGCTGACGATCAGCCCGATGTCCTCGAAGCCCTCCGCTTTCTGGTCAAGGGCGAAGGCTATCAGGCCGAGTCGGCCAACTCTCCCGCCACCGCCATCGATGCCGTCGAGTCGCGCGACTTCGACGTCGTCCTTATGGACCTCAATTACACACGCGACACCACCAGCGGACAGGAAGGTCTCGACCTGCTGAACCGCATCCAAAGCTTGGATTCCACCCTGCCCGTGATCGTCATGACCGCGTGGGGTTCGGTGGAACTGGCCGTCGAGGCGATGCGCCGCGGCGCGCGCGATTTTATCCAGAAACCGTGGGACAACGCGCGCCTCTCCGCCATCCTCAAAACGCAAATCGAGCTGGGGCGCGCGCTGCGTAAAGGCCAGCGGCTGGAGGCCGAGAATCGCGCCCTGCGCGCCGAGCGATTCCCCCAACTGATCGCCCATTCCGCCGCCATGCGTCCGGTGCTCGACGTCATCTCCCGCGTGGGACCGTCGGATGCCAACGTCCTCATCACCGGCGAGAACGGCACGGGCAAAGGCCTGGTGGCGCAGACGCTGCATTCCGTGTCGCTGCGCGCCAGCCGTCCGCTGGTCACCGTCAACACCGGCGGATTGGCCGAAGGGGTCTTCGAAAGCGAGCTTTTCGGACACGTCAAAGGCGCCTTCACCGACGCCAAAGTCGATCGCGTGGGCCGTTTCGAAATGGCCGACGGCGGCACGCTTTTTCTGGACGAGATCGCCAACATTTCGCAGGGGCTGCAGTCCAAGCTGCTGCGTACGATCGAAACCGGCGAGTTCGAACGGGTGGGCTCGTCCAAAACCCGGCGTGTGGACGTGCGCGTTTTCTCCGCCACCAATGCCGACCTGGCATCGCAGGTGGCCGAGGGCCGCTTTCGCCAGGATCTGCTCTTCCGCCTGAACACCATCGAACTGCGCCTGCCGCCTATCCGCGACCGCCGCGAGGATATCCCGCTGCTGGCTGCGCACTTCCTGCATCAGCACGCCGAGCATTACCGCAAACCGCTCTCCACTTTCGATGAGGGCGCCGTTAAAGCGCTGCTGGCGCATGCCTGGCCGGGCAACGTGCGCGAACTCGATCACGCCGTGGAACGAGCGGTCCTGATGGCCCAGGGCGAAACCATCCGGGCCGGCGATTTGGGATTGCGGGCAGGCCGCGACGGGCCGCCGCGCCTGGAGGAAATGAGTCTCGAAGACGTGGAGGCGTTGCTCATCAAGAAAGCTCTGGCACGCTTCAACGGCAATGTGAGCCACGCCGCCAACGCGTTGGGGCTGAGCCGCAGCGCGCTCTACCGGCGTCTCCAACGCTACGGCCTCTGAGCCGGTACCGCGTTCCGCCGCCATCCTCAGCAATGACCCGCTCTAACAAACCCGCCCACATCAGCCACGAAGGCCGCGTAGTTCTGCTGGCCTTTCTGGCCGGGTTGCCGGGATCGGCCACCGCTCTCTATCTGCTTTGGACGGGCGGAAATCCGTTGCAATACGAACTGACTCTTACCGCCATCATCGTGTGCGCCTGGCTGGGCTTCGCCTTCGCCGTGCGGGAGCGCGTGGTCTTTCCCTTGCAAACTTTATCCAACCTTTTGGGCGCACTCCGCGAGGGCGATTACTCGGTGCGCGGCCGCTCGCCCAAACCGGACGACGCCCTGGGCGAGGTGATGCGCGAGGTCAACACGCTGGGCAGCACGCTGCGTGAACAGCGCCTGGGCGCCATGGAAGCGACGACGCTGCTGCGCACCGTGATGCGCGAAATCGACGTGGCCATATTTGCCTTCGATGAGCACCAGCGCTTGCGCCTGGTGAATCGCGCCGCCGAGCGTCTGCTGGCTGCCCAGCCCGAACGGCTGTTGGGACAAACCGCCGAGGAGATCGGACTCGAGGCCTGTCTCGACGGTCCTGAGCAAAACACTTTGCAGGCCTCGTTCCCGGGCGGCGCCGGCCGTTTCGGCGTTCGCCGCACGGGCATTCGCGAACGTGGGCTGCCGCTCAACCTAGTGGTGATTTCCGATCTCACTCAAGCTCTCAGTGAACAGGAACTGCAAGCCTGGCAGCGGCTGGTGCGCGTGCTGGGGCACGAGCTCAACAATTCCCTGACGCCGATCAAGTCGATTGCCGGCAGCCTGGCCAGCATCATCGCCCGCGAGAATTTGCCCGACGACTGGCGGGACGACATGCGCCGCGGGCTCACCGTAATTACCAGCCGTTCGGAAAGCCTCAGCCGCTTTATCGGCGCCTATGCCCGGCTGGCCCGTTTGCCGCGGCCGCAATTGCAGCCGCTTGAAGTGGCCGCTACCGTGGAACGCGCCGTGAGCTTCGAGACACGAGTCGCGGTAGCGATCCAAGCCGGTGCGCGCATGACGGTGCAAGGCGATCCCGACCAGTTGGAGCAAGTCCTGATTAACCTCTTGCGTAATGCCGCCGATGCGTCCCTGACCACTGGCGGGACGGTCAGCGTGGGATGGCGGCGGGACGGGTCGATGCTGGAGATCTGGGTGAAAGACGAGGGGCCGGGACTTTCCAGCACCGCCAACCTCTTCGTCCCGTTTTTCACTACGAAACCCGGAGGCTCGGGAATCGGACTGGTGCTCAGCCGGCAAATCGCCGAAGGCCACGGCGGCGCGCTGACCCTGGAGAATCGTACCGACGGACCCGGATGCGTGGCACGGCTGCGCTTGCCGGGGTAGAGTTGTAGGAATCGGCACAGTCTTCCAGCAATCTCCGGGTTAATCTTTGACCAGTATGCGCCTCTCACACTTTTTCCTTCTGCTCACAGTCACGGGTGCTCTACTCAGCGCCCAAGAGGAGACTCTCGACAAGAGAGTTCGCCACGCCACCGACACCCTACACGAAATTATGGGGATGCCCGACAAGTCAATTCCGCGAGGCCTGCTGGATCGCGCGCAATGCCTGGCGGTAGTGCCGGGAATGAAGAAAGCGGCATTCGTAGTGGGCGGTGAATACGGACGGGGCTTCGCGCTTTGCCGCACCGAAGGACGCTGGAGCGCTCCGGCGCCGATTCGCCTGGCTGGAGGAAGCTTCGGACTTCAATTGGGAGCCGATTCTACCGATATCGTGTTTCTGGTAATGAACGACCGCGGGATGAAGAAGCTGCTCTCGGATAAGTTTTCTATCGGAGCGGATCTCGCCGGAGCGGCCGGACCGGTGGGGCGCGATGCCGCCGCCAATACGGACATCCTGCTGAAGGCGGAGATTCTATGCTGGTCGCGGACGAAGGGTTTGTTCGCGGGAGCATCCCTGGATGGCACCGTAGTGGAGCACGATGAAGGGGAGGCTAAGAAGCTTTACGGGAAGGCGATGAGTAATCGGGATATCATTGAGGGCCACGTGGCCACGCCTGAGGCGGCCCGCGTCCTGGTGCATGAGCTGGACGAGATTGCACCGATTCGGAAGCGATAGCGGCTAGGCAAAACGACCGACTCCCTTACGGTCGCGGCTCCGACGGTCGTTCTAATCGGAGCCCCGAGCGTAAGCGAGTGGGTTTCTAACGAGCTGCGCCGCGGCCGTGGCCCATGGTGGTGACTTTGTAATCCGAAGGCACCTGGAAGAGCGACGGATCGGGCTCGCTACGGGTGATGTTGGTCAATTGCCGGGTGCTCGTCCGCGAGCGCGGATCGGTATCCTTCACTAATACCGGCACTTTGAGGTCGGGGGAAATCCAGCTCTCGTGGACCGTCTGGAACGCCTGCGCGTTGCCCATCTGGCCAGCGGGAACGGTACGGGTCACGCGGGTACCGGTGGCCTGCACGCCATTGATGGTCGTCATGGCGAGCGTTTCGTGGACCACATTCGGATTGGCGGGAGCCGTACCAGTTGTCGGACGAGTGCCGCGGCCGGCGCGAGGGGTAGTCGTGGCCGCTGCCGTCCTGGCGCCCGCACCAGCTCCACCACGACCCCGCATAGGAATTTCGCGGGCGGTTTTCGCCGCACTATTCAACTCGCGGGTGACCTTCGCCACCGGATCGTGAATCGTAATGATGGTGTGGGGAGCCTCGGCAGTGGTCTGCCCCGGACGTTGCCGTGGGGTGACGGTAACTTCCGTGCGTACCCGGCCCATGCTGTCGCGATAGATGGTGGTTTCAGTCTTGTGGGAGATTACGTTACCGTTGGCAAGCGTCTGAGTACTCGAGACTACTTCCACACCGGAATAAGGCGCGCCGGCAATGGTCCGGCCAAACTCAGCACCCTCTCCCATTCTTTCGCGCGGTCCCATGGGGCCACGTCCGCGGCCAGGTCCCGGTCCTTGCGCCAGCAGGGTGGCGGCGCTGCATAACACAAGGATTACCAAACTCTTCTTCATCGGCTAAACCTCCAAGATTTAATTGGATTTTCAGGGTCGCTGATGGAGATTGGCCAAAGTGATAAAAAAGTTCCAATCTTTCATTTTTCAGGCTTTACGAGCTAAAATCCCACCTTCCCGCTTGGGTAGTTGGTCGATCAGGCTGCGCGGAATGCCGAAATTCGTCTCCAGCAGGGACACGGGATTCCCCCCCAGCCAGGTTGCCAGGGAAATCTCCTGATATTCGCCGCTATTGAACAACACCAGGATCTCGAGCGGGTCGTCGCCCACCTGTTCCACATAGTGGCCGAACCCCTGTTGGACAAATCCGACGTCGTTGGGGCCGAATTCCTCAATCCGCGTTCGACCATGCGAGCCGAACACGCCCACTCGCGCTCTTCCTTTCAGGTAGAACTGCCACTCGTCGGCATGCGGATGCCAATGCAACTCGCGCAACGCACCGGGCTGCAAAACCAATTTCGCGGCGGTGAGGGTAGTCTGGATGGGGAACTCTTTGGACGACACGATATACTCTCGACCGCCGGGAAACACCTTTGCCGGTTGCATATCGAGCCGGTATTTGTGGGAAGACTGCGGCGGCTGCAAGGCTGCGTCGCGCAGCGGTTCGATAGCTTGCTCCGGCACTTTACCGGGCCCTATGTACAGCTCCTTCTTGGGAAACTGCGCCACCGCCGATTCGGGAATTCCCAAGGTTCGCGCCACTACCTGTTTGGGCGCAGTCGCGATCCAATCGGTGACGCTGAAGGTTCCGTACTCCGAGAAATGTCCGTTGTCGAAACCCAGGATGAAATGGCACTCACCCGGTCCCAGCCCTTGTAAGGCATGGCCATGTCCGCGAGGGAAATACCAGGTGTCGCCGGGGCCGAAATCGGTAATTTCGCTCTGCCCGTTGGGCATAACCACAGTGACGCGGCAGCGGCCTTCCACCATGTAAGCCCACTCGGCAGCCAGCGCGTGCCAGTGCAGTTCACGCAGTCCGCCGGGCTGCAGGCGCATGGAAACACCGGCGATACTCTGCGAAACGGGGAACTCGGCGACCGTGGCTTCTTTGGCCGATCCGCCTTCCCCCTGCCATCCCGTACGGCTTTCGATGTTGTATTTAAAGGGCGGGATAGGTTCGATCTTGGGTTCGTTTTTGGCTTCGTTATCCGCGCGCTGTGCGCTGGAGGTGGAAACGGCGGCCAGGGCGAGCGAAGCTCCCGTGATCGCGTCTACCAAACCCCTCCGGCTGATTCCCTTCGATTCCGGCATGCTGACTCCCCTCTCAAGATATCATTGCAGAGCGGGTCGCCGAGATACAAAAGGATTAATGCGAGTACGGTCGCGGCTCCGATGGGTCTAAAGCGCTCCACTTCTACTTCGCACACCTAGGATTAATGTGCGGGCACGAAATTCAGCTTGATATCGACGGGCGAATCCACCGGCTTGCCGTTGAGAGTGGCGGGGCGGTAGTGCCATTGCAACACGGCGTCAATGGCCGCCTTTTGCAACATGCTATTGCCCTTTACCACGCGGGGATTCCTCACTTTGCCGTCGGTACCGATGGTGGCTTCCAGTTCCACGACTCCGCTCGCGCCGGCCTGCCGGGCCAGCCGGGGATATTCAGGGTCGATCTTGCCGATCAGGATCGCTGGACGGAGCTGGCCACCTGTTTCCCCGTTCGTCGACGTGTTAACCGGGGGAGCCGGGACTGAGGTGGACGCCGGCGCCGAAGGCGACGGTCTGGCCGGAGGAAGCGGCGCGGCTTGGCTGCCCACGATGCCAGGCAGGGTGGCCGAGCCAGCAGTGGTGGTCCGCGCAATGCTGGGCGCATCGGGCAGATCCGCGGCCGTGACCGGTCTGAGGCGCTCCGCCAAAGATTCCGTGTTGAAGTGCTTCAAGGGAGCAGAATGAGGAGCCGAGGACTCTTCCTGCTGTTTGGGTTCTTCGACGGCGGCAGATTCCACCGGGGCCGGAGTGGCCGTGGGCTTAGCGGCAGGCGGTTGCGCCTTGGTCTGGGCCGAGGTGTCGTTAGGATCGGCCAGCGGAGAGGGCCGCGGATCGAGCATACGCAAAGATTCGCTGGTAGTCTTGGTCTGGTGCGGGTCGGTCACTTCCAACTCGAAGCTCACGTCCCCGGTCAGCGGCGGATAGAGAACACTGCCGCTACGCGCCTGGTTCGGGTCCAGCTTAATCTTCTCGTGACGGTCGCCATCGGTGATCGACAGCATGACGCTGGTGGCGTTTTGGATCACCGGCAGGTCGCGATTCCAGGTCAACAACATTCCGCCGGCGGTGCGCTCCACACGCAGAGAGAGCGGCGAGGAATCCTGCTGCACGGTGGTGTGAGAGGGGAACAGGCGATTGCGTAGCGTGGGTAGGACTACCATTCCGCCCACCAGAACCACCATCCCAATGGCGGCGGCTACTACGAGACGCAGCTTCTTGTTCTTGGGCGGAGCGTCGAGCGCGATTTCCGCGGCCGGCGCCGGCTCGGGCGCATGTTTGGCTTCCGGCGGCGCGGGCTTGGGGCTCTTCACTTCAGGAGCCGCAACCGGGGTGGTGTCTACCGCCAACACTGCTGCCGGCAAATTCTTCCGGGGCGGCGGAGCGGGCGATTCCACGCGGTTGGCGACGATCGGCACAGCGACGATCGGTATAGCGGGCTGCGGGGAAGCTGCAGGTTCCGGCAGGGTGATTTCGCGGCGCGACGCGATGGGCACGATTTGCGCTCGAAGGGCCTGCTTGGGAGCCGTAACGGGTGTAGGCGCCGGAGCTGTTTGCGTTCCCTGCCCGGCGGCCTCGGATTTCTCGCCGCCATGCTTCGCCGCCATAAGTTCCGCGGAACGGAACGGAAACTCCAAGTAGCTGGTTTCGCCGATGCGGCCGCTCTCACGGATAAAGATACCAGCACTACTCACCTTGGTAGCGAAGGGACGAATCAGCAGCACCACGTGCTGGGGTTCCAGAAATCGCGGTTCGAAGAACGAAATATCCTCGGCGTCCAACGAGAGACCTTTGCGCGTATGGCTGCGAAAATAGCCGACCACACGGGGGGCAGCGCCGGACGCATGCCTTTCGATGGCCTGCTCAAACCGGCCCAGATCTATGTCGGAGAGCCGGTATAACGGACCGCGGCTGTAGTCGCAGGGGATCAACTCAAAATCCGACACCGTTACGAGCGAGGGATTGCCGCCAACTACCCCGCCCAACAGTAAGCCGCCGATCTCCGAACCGCGCGAACTGAGCGAGCGAAACGTTTCCACCGCTTCAGACTCAAGGCGATCGATCAGCGCCAGGGGCAGGCGCACAGCGACGGGTTTCTGCGCCGCTTCCCAAGTGTAGGAAGCCGGCTCGGACGAAGTTAGATCGAGGCGCTCTGCGCGTGCGGTCGAGTCAAGCATGTGACTCCTCCAGGCCTATAATTCTATACACATTTTTCGTTTTTAAATTACTTTAATGCGTTAACTGACAATAGTTAGCGATTTCGATTATTTGCAGTAACAAATAGTAAACAAATGCTGTTAACTTTTAATATTAGCCGAATTACTCCCGGTATTAACGTAGCAATTGCAACCTAATGTGCCTATAATTGAGCCAAAATGACGGGTCGTACGTGCCAGCTTTGTGGAAAACCTTTGAGCCGCTTTTCGGTCGGCTCAGGCGGCGATTTCTGCTCGCGCGAACATCGCAGTCAGTTTCGCCTGCGGCTGGGCATGGACCGCCTGACGGAAGCGAATAAGGTGGCCAGTCTGATGCGCCGCCGGGAGAACGCCAAAGCGTTCCCGGCCGCGCAGTTGACCACCGACTACAAAGGTTCGCCGCGGGCCGCCGGGCCAATTCGAGTGCCCGTCAGCCAAGCCGCGCTCAGAACAAGGCCGCTGCTCACGGTAGCGTTGGAACCGACCGCGATCTCCGCCGTTTCGCGAGGTCCGCGTCCCCTTCGTCCGGCCGCGAACCCCGCCGGCAGCGTGGCGCGTCTGCTGGAATCCACGGATTCGTTCACGGGGCGTCAAACCCGGCCAATGCTGCCCACGCGCTCCATACAATTTTCGGCGCAATTGCTGGCAGCGGGAATTGCGCGATCACGTTCCGGCTCTTCGTCTATTAAGCAGCGGCGCCGCGAAGCCACCCTCGGATGGTCGCTGGCTCGCACTTGTTTCGGGGTCGATGGCATCCAGATCCGGCCAGCGCCCTTGGCGATCCGCAGTGCTCAGGAGCCGCAGAAAGCCCTCCCATTGACCAGTTCGGCGGATCGCGGCCGGGACTTACGGGTTTCCGGCGGCAGCGGATTCCGGCTTCCCGCGATGCGCATTCGCGTGATTTCATTCGACGGTCCGCGCGCCGCCTCGCTGGTCAATTCCACCCAGCCCCGAAACACGATGGCGGCCTCGCGGCCTAAGGGCGCCGATGCGAGACGAGCGGATATGCGGTTCACCATCCGCGGGCTACTCGGCCCCACGCCACCAACCAGGAATGGCGCGGTTCATTTTCACTGGCCCTCGGTATTGGCGCCTGGCGGTAGCGTGCCGCGCCAGGCCGCATTCGCGGCGCGAACCTGTAGCGTGGAATGGAGTGTGGTAGCCCCCTGCGCCCCAGAACTGCGCCTCAAGAATGGCGTAGCCCGCATGCGTGACTCGGGCAACCCGCTCCCGGTGGCGGCGGGCGCCACTCCCCATGGAATCGAATCGGCACAGCGGGTGACGCTGGTAGCTTTCGAGCCGCAAGATGCGCCGGTTCCCTGCTCGCCATCGGCTCTTCACGACGCCCTGGTAGCAGGCATGCAGTTTGGTTTGACGGCCATCAAGAAGACCGAATCGTCCGGCGATGCAACCATCGAAGAGCACTTCGATGCCGGGCTGCAGAACTGGCTGGGTGAAACCGGCGACTGGAAAGTGGACGTAGCGGGCGTGCGGGCCGGATCTTTGGCCCTTTTTACGCCTTCGATGGAATCTTCCAACTATCTGCTGGAATTCCTGGCGCGCATCGAAAACCGCACCATCTCCTGGGTATTCCGCGCGGCCAGCTTCACCGACTACTATCAAGCGACACTGGCGGTGGCGCCGGCCGGCGGCTACGAGTTCCGGCGCAGCGCGGTGATCGACGGCGTCGCCGAAACGCCCATCGGCTGCCCGGTGGGGCCTGCTTCGCAGGGGCCGACAGCCAAAACCGCCGTAACCGTGCGCACTCGCGTGAGCGGCTCGGAATTCATTGTATCTCTCGACGGCAAGGTGATTGACACCTGGACCGATTCCCGCCTTGCTACTGGCGGCATAGGATTTGTTGGCGCTCCCGACGACCGGGCGCGGCTGTATTGGGTAAAGGTTACGCCCGCGGGCCATAACAACAAGGAGTATTCGAAGAAATGAGCACGACTGCCATCAGACCATTCAAAGTTCCCACTCTCCGCACAACCCAACCGGACGTCGCGGAGAAGAACAGCATGGCCGCCACCTCATCCGGCTGCCTGGCGCGCGCCGTCACCCTACATTTGGGCGGCAAGCGCGAGGAAGCGCTCAAGCAATTGCAGCGCGCAGTGGATGCCAATGAAGCCTCGCCCGAAATTTACCGGGCGATGGGGCATATCCAGTTCGAACTGAATAACTTTACCGAATCCGCCGCGGCTTACCGGAGCCTCTCGCAGCTCAAACCGCAATACGCCAAGGGTTGGTTCAACCTGGGCGTTTGTCTGGAGCGCACCGATTCGTGGGACGAAGCCTCGCAGGCGTTCCATAAAGCCGCCACCCTTGACCCCACGCACGTGGAAGCGCATCTGGGGCTGGGTGTGAGCCACTTGCGCCTGGAGGATCCGAAGTCCGCGCTGTTCGCCTTCGAGCGGTGCCTGGAACTCGCTCCCGACCATGTGGACGGGCTTTTCGGCAAGGCCGCGTCGATTCAATCGCTGGGCCATCCGGACGAGGCTTCGGTGATCTACCAGCGCATTCTGGAGCAGCAGCCGGAATCGGAAGAATCGCTCGCCAATCTGGTTTTGATCGGCATGTCGAAAGAAGATTTCGACATGGTGCGGGAGTTTTCCGAACGACTATTGGAGTTGCGACCCGAATCCACAATTGCGCTGGAAGGACTGGCCGCGTGGGCCTGCGCCGCCAGCGATCATGCCCTCACGGCGAAATTCTGCACCCTGCTGGTGTCGGCGGTGCCGGGCCATTTCGAAGGCTGGTTCAACCTGGGACTGGCACATCAGAAATCGGGCCGTTGGGAACAGGCGGCCGAGGCCTACGAAGAGGCATTGAAGTTGCGACCGAAATCGGCCGAGGGAAATACCAACCTGGGAATTGTGCGCGAACAACTGGGCGATTCAGATAGCGCCCTGCTGGCATACACTCGCGCGGTGGAATGCAATCCCGAGGGCTTGGCGCCAATCTGGAACCTGGCTCTCCTGCTGGAGCATACGGGCCATCCGGAAGAGGCCGAGCGCCACTATCGGCAGATTCTGGAAAAGGCTCCACGGGAAGAAGAAGCGCGATTCCGCCTGGGCTTCCTGCGCCTGCAGCGGCAGGATTATCGCGGCGCGGCGGAGGCTTTCGAAGGCTGCCTGAAGTATCGCCCGAGCTGGCCCGAAGCGCACGCCAATCTGGCGCTGGCCTACAGCGGGATGGGCGAACGCGAGCATGCCGAGCGGTTGTACGAAAAGATGTTGGAAGGCGATCCGAAGTCGGTGGAAGCGCTGCGCGGACTGGCCGCGATGGCCATTCAGGCTTCCGATTTCGACACCGCACTCGAGTTCCACGTGCGTCTGATCGACCTGGGCGAACGGTCTCCGGAGATCCTCTATAATGCGGGCCTGATGTACGAGAAGGCCGGCAAGCTGGATAACGCCGTGAAACTGTACCGCGAGGCGTTGGCGCTGGAACCGCATATGCCGGAAGCGCTCCTGAATATGGGACGGATTCTGGAGACCACGGGTAAATCGGATGA
>Ga0302325_10023234_pt1 | contig 12935 bp, 10 predicted proteins | sample Palsa_T0_2_FD_201948 | JGI IMG/M metagenome (GOLD analysis project Ga0302325, IMG submission 201948) | Peat permafrost microbial communities from Stordalen Mire near Abisko, Sweden - Palsa_T0_2 | ecosystem: Environmental > Terrestrial > Soil > Palsa > Peat permafrost | place: Sweden: Abisko... | reverse complement strand
CTCGCTTGTGGTTCAGCCGGTCCCCTCGACGTCCTGTTCCCCGGTGACCACCACGGTGCACGGAGCGTTGCGCACGAGGTGGTCCGAGACCGATCCGAGCACCGCCCGCTTGAGACCCCCACGTCCCCTCGACCCCACCACGATGGCCCGGGCGGACAGCTCCCCGGCCAGGCGGCAGATGGCGGCGGCCGGGTCGCCGTCGAGGACGCGTGTCTCGGCCCCGACCAGTCCCAACGCCTCGACCGTGCCGGCCACGACGACCCTGGCGTCGTGGCTGGCCCGGCCGACCTGCCGGTCGAACTCCTCGGGGGTGGTCACGGCTCCTGCGAAGCCGCTCCCGGTCAGCAGGGTCGGATCGGGGGTGTCGGCCACCGTCACCACCACGGGGACGGCGTCCGGGCCGAGCAGGGCCCAGCCCGAGGCCAGGGCCCGGCTCGATCGTTCGGATCCGTCCGTGCACAGCAGCACCGTGAAGGTCACCGGTGCACCGTACCAACCCGCGGGCCGGCACGACCGGCCCGGCCGGCGGCCGGTAGCATTCGGGACGTGGACCGGGGCGACCGCTGGCAGGGGGACGATCCGCCGTCGCGCACGGTGCGGAAGGCCCACCGCCCCAGCCGGGCCGAGCGGGTGGCCCGCGGCCGGGCCGCCCGGCAGAGCGCACCACGGGCCTCTCACGGCGGGTGGCGGCCCGCGGCCGGCCGGCCTGACCCGGTCTCGCTCCTCGAGGAGCAGGCGGCCAGCCGGGTCCCCGAGCTCGTCCCGATCCGCTACGGTCGCATGCTCGACTCGCCCTTCACCTTCTTCCGCGGCGCGGCCCTGATCATGGCGTCCGATCTCGCCGCCACCCCCGACTCCGCCATCACCGTGCAGTGCTGCGGCGACGCCCACCTGTCCAACTTCGGGGTGTTCGGCTCGCCGGAGCGCCAGCTGATCTTCGACATCAACGACTTCGACGAGACGCTGCCCGGCCCCTGGGAGTGGGACGTCAAGCGGCTGGCGGCCAGCTTCGAGGTGGCCGGCCGGGACCGGGGCTTCGCCCCCTCGGACCGGCGGCGGGTGGTGCTGGCCGCCGCCCGCGAGTACCGGATGGGCCTGCGGCAGGCCGCCGAGATGACCACCCTGGACGTCTGGTACTCGCACATGGAGATCGGCGAGATGGTGGAGTGGATCCGCACCGAGGACTCCGACAAGCGGCTCAGCAAGGCGGGCGTTGCCGGATCGGTGATGGACGTGGACAAGGCTCGGACCCGGGACAGCCACCGGGCTCTCCGCAAACTCACCGAGCGGGTCGACGGCAAGATCCGCTTCGTCAAGGACCCGCCCCTGCTGGTCCCGTTGGAGGACCTGGTCCTCACCGAGCAGGCCCGGCACCAGACCGAGCGCTCCCTGCGCAGGCTCATCAAGAAGTACCGCAAGACGCTGGCCGACGAGCACCACCCGCTGGAGGAGTACCGCTACCTGCACATGGCCCGCAAGGTGGTCGGTGTAGGCAGCGTCGGGACCCGGGCGTGGGTGTTCCTCATGATGGGAGTGGACGAGCAGGACCCGCTGATCCTCCAGGCCAAGGAGGCCCAGCCGTCGGTGCTGGAGCGGTTCGCCGGGCGCAGCGCCTACGAGCACCATGGCCAACGGGTGGTGGTGGGCCAGCGGCTCATGCAGACGGCCAGCGACATCTTCCTCGGTTGGCAGCGGGTCAAGGACATCGACCAGCGCTACCGGGACTACTACATCCGCCAGCTCCACGACTGGAAGGGATCGGCCCACGTGGACTCCCTGCGAGTTCCCGGAGCCGTCCGCTACGCCCGGATGTGCGGTGCCACCCTGGCCCGGGCCCACGCCCGCTCGGGCGACTGGATCGCCATCGCCGCCTACCTCGGCAAGGGTGACCGGTTCGACCGGGCCATCGCCGAGTTCGCCACTGCCTACGCCGACCAGAACGAGCGGGACTACGAGGAGCTGGTCGGGGCGGTGCGGTCCGGGCGGATATCGGCCCGCACCGGCCTCTAGCCGCTTCCTCCCGTTTCGGGCCGTAGGTATCCGCCCGGACCGGACATAGGATCGGTGGCGGCCGGATCCTCGCACCCGGTCAAGGAGGTCGATCATGGTCACCGAGCTGACGAGCGCCCCGTCCAACCGTCCAGCCGAGTCCCCGACCGTGCCCGGGACCGCTCCGGACACCGCGAAGCCGCCGCTCCCCTCCGACGCCGCCGCCGTCCTGGCCCCGTTCCTCGGGCTGGTGGTGGGCGCCAATATCCCGGTCCGGTTCGAGTTCTGGGATGGCACCGGCATCGGGCCGGCGGACGGCATCGGCACCCTGCGGATCCGTTCGGTAAACGCCGTACGGCGTATCCTCTGGTCGCCGGGCGAGCTGGGCGTGGCCCGAGCGTTCGTCTCGGGCGACCTCACCGTCGAGGGCGACCTCTTCGAACTGCTCCGCACCCTCCACGACGCCTCGCCGAGAGATCTCCGCCGGGTCGGGTTGCGGGCGCTACCCACCATGGTCAAGGCTTCCGGCCGGCTGGGCGTCCTCGGCCGTCCGCTGCCGGCCCCGCCCGAGGAGTGCAAGCCGGCCGGCCGGGTCCACTCCCCCTCCCGGGACGCCAAGGTGGTCAGCCACCACTACGACGTGGGCAACGAGTTCTACCGGCTGGTCCTCGGCCCGAGCATGACCTACTCGTGTGCCCGGTTCACCACCCCCGAGGCCACGCTCGAAGAGGCCCAGGCGGCGAAGTACGAACTGATCTGCCGCAAGTTGGGCATCGACACCGCGCCGGGCTCCCGGCTACTCGACGTGGGCTGCGGCTGGGGGTCGATGGCCATCCATGCCGCCCGCCACCACGGCGCCCGGGTGGTGGGGGTGGCGCTGAGCCGCGAGCAGGTGGCAGAGGCGACGCGCCGGGTCACCGAGGCCGGGCTGGACGGACAGGTCGAGATCCGCATGCAGGACTATCGCCAGCTGCGGGGCGAACAGTTCGACGCCATATCGTCCATCGGGATGTTCGAACACGTGGGCAGCCACCGGATGACCCAGTACTTCGAGACCCTCCACCAGCTGCTGACCCCCACCGGTCGGCTGCTCAACCACGCCATCTCCAAACCGGGCGGCACCAGACTGGGGAGGCGGTCCTTCGTCGGCCGCTACGTCTTCCCCGACGGCGAGCTGCTCGACGTGGCCGAGGTAGTCCGGGCCATGCAGCGCAGCGGGTTCGAGGTGCGGGATGTGGAGTCGCTGCGCGAGCACTACTCGCGGACCCTGCACCACTGGGTGTCCAACCTCGAGCGGCACTGGGACGAGGCGGTGGCCCTGGTCGGGCTGAGCCGGGCCAACATATGGCGCCTCTACATGGCGGCGTCGGCCAACGGCTTCGACGACGGAGGCCTGGCCATCCATCAGGTGCTCGGTGTGGTTCCCGACCCTCGGGGCCAGAGCGGGATGCCGGCCACCCGGACCGGCTGGGGCTGAGTCAGCCCGGGACGGCGCCCACTCAGCTGAGGCTGAGCTCCTTGCGGTACACACGGGCCGGACCCAGATCGACGATCGAGGCGGCCAGCCGGTCGAAGATCGCGGCCACCTCGCCGTGGGGCTCGGCCGACGCGGTGGGGATGCCGTCGTCGCCGCCCTGGCGGAGGGCCGGTACCAGGGGGACCTGGGCCAGGAGCGGCACCCCGAGCTCGCCGGCCAGCTGGGCGCCGCCGCCCGCCCCGAACAGCTCGTAGCGCGTCCCGTCGTCGCCGGTGAACCAACTCATGTTCTCGATGACTCCCCGCACGGCCAGCTTCAGCTTTCGTGCCGCGTAGGCCGACCGCTGGGCCACCCGCTCGGCAGCCTGCTGGGGGGTGGTGACCACGTAGACCTCGGTCTTGGTCAGGTACTGGCCGAGGGAGAGGGTGACGTCGCCGGTGCCCGGGGGCATGTCGATCAGCAGGTAGTCGGGCTCGCCCCAGTAGGCATCGACCAGAAACTGCTCGAGGGCCTTGTGGAGCATGGGCCCGCGCCAGATCACCGGGGTGTCGTCGGGAACGAAGTACCCCATGGACAGGCACCGGACACCGTTGGCGGTGGGAGGGACGACCAGGTCGCCGATGATCAGCGGGTCGTTGGTGACCCCGAGCATCTTGGGAACGGAGAAGCCGTAGACGTCGGCGTCGAGGATCCCCACGTCGAAGCCCCTGCCGGCCAGGGCCACGGCCAGGTTGACGGTGACCGAGGACTTCCCCACCCCGCCCTTGCCCGACGAGATCCCGAGGATCCTGGTCTTCGACCGGGGGAGCATGAACCGGTTCGGCCGGCCCTCCTCGTGCCCGAGCTGGCCCCGGCCCCCATGGTCGTGGTCGTGGTGGTGGCCGTCGTCGGGGGCGTGCTGAGTGCCACCCTCCACCGCCTCGCCCCGGAGCAGCATCCGGAGCCGGGCCCGGGGCTCCTCCTCCATCACCACCGTCCCCACGGTCACCTCGTCGGCACCGGCGACGGCGGACACCGCCTGGTGGACCCGCGCCTCCAACAGGTCGACCTGGGGATAGTGGGCCACCGGCAGTGCCACCTCGACGGCGACCCGCTTGCGCCTGGTGTGTACCGAGCCGACCATGCCCAACTCCCCCAGCGGACGGCGCAACTCGGGGTCGATCACTGCGGCCACAGCCGCCGTGACCTGGGATTCGTCGATGGACATCCGGCAGCTCCTCAGAGGAATTCGGTCTCCCCGGTAGACTAGGTGACGTGCACGCCGATTCGGACAGCCTCTCCTTCGCCCTCCCCGCGCCCCCGGGGCCGGCGCCGGTCTCGGGACCGTCCCCCGACGCCGGGAACCGCTCGGCCGAGTCGGACAGCGCGTTCTCGGCGGCGGTGACCGCGGTGACGTCCGCCTTCGGAGACCCGACCCGTCGGGAGATCTACCTGTTCGTCCGGTCCAATCCGGGAGCCACCGCCTCCGAGGTGGCCGCCCGCTTCTCCCTCCACCCCAACGTGGCCCGGCACCACCTCGACCGCCTGGCCACCGGGGGCTACGTGGAGGTGACCATGGAGCGGGCCGCCGGCAACGGCGCGGGCCGGCCATCCAAGCGGTTCCGGGCCATCGGCAACGACCCCACCCTCGACCTGCTCACCCGGCGGGACGATCTGCTCGTCCTCCTGCTTCAGGAGGCTCTCCAGCTGCTCGGGCCCACGGCCGCCGAGGGTATGGCCGAGCGGGTGGGCGAGGAGTACGGACGGACCTTGGCCGGACAGATGTCGCCTGGTGACACCCAGCGGTCGCTGCGGACGGCGATGCACGCCATCGCCGACACACTCACCGCCCACGGGTTCGCCGCCCACGCCGAGGACCAGGGCGCCAGCACGGCGGTGGTGGCCGACAACTGCCCGTTCGGCAATGCCGCCTCGCAGTACCCGGTGCTGTGCGCCGTCGACCGGGGCATGGTCAAGGGCCTGTTGGCCGGACTGTGCGGCGAGGAGGCGGGAGGGACCGTGCCGGTGGTCCTCTCGTCGTCTCGGGCCCGTGGCGATGACGCCTGCGCTGCCGTGGTCTGACCGGCGAGTCGGCCGTTGGCCCGTCACTACCTCGACCACGCCTCCACTACCCCGCTCCGACCGGAGGCCCGTGCCGCCATGGCCGCCTGGGCCGACCAGGGGCTGACGGCCGACCCGGGACGGGTCCACACCGAGGGACGGATGGTCCGGGCCACGCTGGAGGACGCCCGCCAGCAGATCGCCGACCTGTTCGGCGTGCGCCCCCGTCAGGTGATACTCACCTCGGGAGGCACCGAGTCGATCAACGCCGCCGTGTGGGGGGCGCTCCGCTCCCGCACCGGGCCGGTGGCCTGTGCCGCCGTGGAGCACTCGGCGGTGCGGGACGCCTCGGCCCGGTTGGCACCGCTCGAGCTCATCGCCGTGGACCGGCTGGGCCGGATCGAGGTGGACGCCGTGGAGGCCGCCCTCGACCGGTGCCTCGCCGTCCACGGGACCGGGGCCGCCCTGGTCCACTGCCAGTGGGCCAACCACGAGGTGGGCACGGTCCAGCCGGTGGCCGAGGTGGTGGAGCGCTGCCGCAGCCGGGGGATCCCTGTCCACGTGGACGCGGTGGCCGCCGCCGGCCACGTGGCCTGCGACCTCGGGGCGCTCGACGCCGACCTGGTGTCGGTCTCCGCCCACAAGCTGGGAGGACCGACCGGTACCGGGGCCCTCATCGTTCGACGTGGCCTGCGCATCGAGCCGTTGGTGGTCGGCGGCGAGCAGGAGCGGGCGCGCCGGGGTGGCCTGGAGCACGTCGCCGGAGCCGTCGGGTTCGCCGCCGCCGCCGCCGCCCTCTGCGCCCCCGGTGCGCTGGACGGGGAGGAGGCCGCCGCCCGACGTCGGACCGAGGTGCTGGCCCGGGTGGCCACCGCGGTCCCCGGGGTCGACCGGTTCGGCGACCCGATCGACCGGCTCCCCCACCTGGTATGCCTGGGTGTCGACGGGGTCGAGGCCGAACCGGTCCTGCTCGGCCTCGACCAGGAAGGGGTGGCCGCCCACTCGGGTTCATCCTGCTCGTCGGAGACCCTGGAGCCGTCGCCGGTGCTCGAGGCCATGGGTGTGGACGCCGAGCGCTCGCTCCGCCTCTCGGTGGGCTGGTCCACGACCGACGCCGACATCGAGGCCTTTGAGGCCTCGTTCGCAGGGGTGGTGGCGTCGCTGCGCTCGCTCCGGGGCTGAAGGCGTGCAGCCGACGTCGCATCACCGACCTCGGCCCGGACGGTTCCCGCAGACCGCGGAGCCGCCGGTGGAACCGGATCCGAGGCTGCGACCGGCCGAGGTGGCCACCGGGCTGATCGACCGGAGCATCGCCGGACAGGTGGTGCTGATCCCCTGGGCCGCCGGGCGCCGCCCGTTGGCCCGCCCGGCGCCGACGGGATAGACCTTGGGCATGCCGGATGCCGAGACCACCAGCACCGGGGTCCGGAAGCCTCCCGAGCACGACCTGACCCGACGGCCGAACCGTACCGACACCTCGTCGGTGGCCAGCCTGCCGGAGAGCTTCCGCTACCGGGTCAAGCGGAAGTTGTTGGGGCCGCCGCTGGTCAGCGACGAGCTGGCCGGCCAGCGGCTGGGCAAGCCCACCGCCCTGGCCGTCCTGTCGTCCGACGTGATGTCGTCCTCGGCCTACGCCAGCGAGCAGATGATCCGGGTACTCATCCCCATCGGAGGGCTGGCCGCCTTCTCGTTGGTCACCCCGCTGACTGCGGTGATCCTGGCCGTGCTGGCCGTGGTGACCATCTGCTACCGCGACGTGGTCCGCTCCTACCCCAAGGCCGGCGGATCGTACGTGGTCAGCCGGGACAACTTCGGGCCCAACATCGCCCAGATCGCCGGGGCCGCCCTGCTCATCAGCTACACCATCACCGTGGCCGTGTCGGTGGCGGCCGGCTCCGATGCCATCATCTCCGCCGTACCCGCACTGGCCCACGACGCCGTGCCCATGTCCATCGGCTTCGTGCTCCTGCTGGCCTACGGCAACCTCCGGGGCATCCGCGAGGCCGGGCGGGTCTTCGCCGTCCCCACCTACTTCTTCATCGCCAACATGGCCCTGCTCATCGTGTCCGGCCTGGTCAAGGAGGCCACCACCGGACTACCCCACGCTCCCGAGGGGAACGGCACCATGTCCCTCGGGCACAGCAGCGGAGGGTTGATCCTCGGCATCTCCGCGTTCTACCTCCTGCGAGCCTTCGCCCAGGGCAGCTCGGCCATGACCGGGACCGAGGCCATCTCCAACGGCGTGAGCATCTTCCGGGTGCCGCAGGCCCGCAACGCCCGCACCACCCTGGCGCTGATGAGCACCATCCTCGGGGTCATGTTCCTCGGGGTGTCGGTCCTGGCCGCCCTGACCCACACCATCCCCTTCGTCTCGGGCACCCCGACGGTGGTCTCGGAGATCGGCAAGCTGGTCTACGGCACGAGTCCCTTCGGCCAGGTCCTCTTCTACATGCTGCAGACGGCCACCGCCCTCATCCTCATCCTCGCCGCCAACACCAGCTTCACCGGCTTCCCCTTCCTCGTCAGCTTCGTGGCCGAGGACTCGTTCCTGCCCCGCATGCTGACCGTGCGCGGCCACCGGCTGGTCTTCTCCAACGGGATCATCGTGCTGGCCACGGCGTCCATCGTGCTGCTACTGGTCACCGGGGCCAGGGTGTCGGCCCTGATCCCCATGTACGCCATCGGGGTGTTCACCGGCTTCACCATGGCCGGGGCGGGTATGGTCAGGCACCACCTCACCCACCGGGACGAGCACTGGCGCAAGAGCGTGGCGGTCAACGCCACCGCCGCCGTGGTCTGCGCGGTCATCGTCGTGGTGTTCGCCATCGCCGAGTTCACCCAGGGCGGCTGGGTGGTCGTGGTCGTCATGCCCCTGATCGTCTACGGGCTGGTGCGCACCAACCGCGAGTACCGCTCCGAGGACGTGGTCCTGGAGGAGGGCGCGGCCATCCAGGCCTGTGAGGCCCGGATCCTCCGACGCAACGTGGTGGTCATCCTCATCGACCGCATCGACCTGGCCACGGCCCGGGCCATCCAGTACGCCCGCAGCCTGACCCCCGACGACCTGAGGGCCGTCCACTTCAACATCGACCACCCCCGGGCCGAGGTGCTGATGGAGCGGTGGCAGCGCCTGGGCCTCGCCCGGCTCCCTCTCGACGTCATCGACTGCCCGGACCGGCGGCTGACCCGGGCCTCGCTGGAGTTGGCCGCCGAGCTGGCCGACGGGGAGACCGAGGTAAGCATCCTGCTGCCCCGCCGCTCCTACGGGAAGGCCTGGCGCCGGATCCTGCACGACCAGACGGCCGACCAGATCGTGGAGGTGGTGAGCCAGCTCTCCCACGTCAACGCCACCATCGTGCCCTTCCTGGTGGCACCGGGGATCGAGCAGCAGATGTCGGCCGAGCTGGTGGCCCAGCCCAACCGCCGGTCCAAGGCCGCGGCCACGGCGGGCGGTCCGGGCAAGTCCGACTCCGGCCCGGGGGTGACCATCGCCGGCACCACTCCCATCGCCGAGCTCAGCTGGCGCACCCGCACCCGCATCGCCGGCCGGGTCAAGAGCCTGCGGGTCCAGCCGTGGGCCGAGGCGACCAGCCTGGAGTGCATGCTGGTGGACGCCAGCGGGCACGCGGTGACCCTGGTGTTCCTCGGACGCCGGTCGATCAGCGGGATTCGGAGCGGCTCGCTGCTGGTGGCCGAGGGCATGGTCGGGAAGCACCGCAACAAGCTGGCCATCATCAATCCCACCTACGAACTCCTCTCGGTCACCGACTCCTCCGATGCCCTCTGACCGGTCCGGCCCGGTGCCTTCGGGCCCTGGACCCCGACCCACAGGGGAGTGGTCGACCGGTGACCGGGGCCGCGCCGCGCTGGCCGCCGTGGCTGCCGTGGGCGCCCGGCCCTGGCCGATCTGGGTCGCCGCCGTCGTTGCCCCCGTGGTCACCGCCCTGGCGCTGCTCCCCGGACGGGGGCACCTGGGCACGGCCGACGACGCCCTCATCCTCATCGTGGTCACGGTGGCCGTGGCCTCGGCCGGCAACCGGGGGGCGGCCGCCCTCTGCGCCCTGGTGTCGGCGGCGGCCTTCGACTTCTTCCTGACCGTCCCCTACCAGTCGTTCCAGATCCACCGGGGGTCCGACCTGACCACCGAGTTGCTCTTCGTCCTGGTCGGACTGCTGGTGGGCGATCTCGCCGCACGGGGCCACCGGCACCGGCGCGAGGCGGCCGAGGGTCGGCACGGCCTCGACCGCATCCACGGGGTGGCCGAGCAGATCGTGGAGGGGGAGGATCCCGAGTACGTGATGATCAGTGTGGCCGCCCAGCTCACCGATCTGCTGGCCCTGCAGGACTGTCGCTTCGTCCGGCGGCAGCCGTCACGCAAGGGGGCGTGGATCCAGACCGACGGCACCGTCCGGCTCAACCCTCTGACCTGGCCGGCGTCGTCCGCCGGCCTCCCCACCAGTCAGGTCGAGCTCCCGGTCCGGGGGGGCGGCGAGGTGCTCGGCGTCTTCGTGCTGACGCCGACCCCGGCCCGGCCCATCTCCCACGAGCGGTGTGTGGTGGCCGTGGCCCTGGCCGACCAGCTGGGGGCGGCCCTGGCCGCCCACCCCGCCACCGAGTGAGGTGGTCCAGCTACCCTGCGGGCACCGACGCGGGGACGGGCTGCCCGGCCCGGGTGTAGGCGTCCCTGATCTCGGGGGCGGCCTGGGCCAGCAGGGCGGCCGGTGGGCCGTCGGCCAGGAACTTCTGGTACTGGGCCACCGCCCCGCCGGCGTTCCCGTCCCGCTGCAGGAGCAGCGTCCCGAGATACAGGCGGGCGGCGTAGTCGCCGGGGTCGAGGCCCACGGCCCGGTCCAGCCTGGCCCGGGCGTCGGCGATCAGCGAGGCGCTGCCCCCCTGCACGCCGGTCTGGTACTCCAGCCATCCCAGCTGGGCCAGGGCCACCTCGTTGTCGGGGTGCTTGTCCAACACCGACTGGTAGAGCTGGACGGCCTGGCCGGCCTCCCCCTGGTTCTCGTCGGTGGCCGCCTGGGCCAGGCTCTCCTCGATCTGCTGGGTCGCTGACTGGGCGAAGGAGCCGGTGATGGACTGTCCGGGCTGCCGGTTGGAGGCGAAGCTGGTGACGGCCACAACCAGTGCGGCGGCCAGGCAGGTGCAGCCGATGACCAGGAACCAGGTGTTGCGACGGAGCCGGCGGCGGGGGCTGCGCCCGGGCAGGGTCGGGTCGGGCGCACCGGTCTCGGCAGGTCCGGTCGGCTGGGCAGGTCCGGTCCCGTCCGCCGTCTCCTCGTCGATCCGCTCCTCCACGGCCATCGACGAGGTGGCGACCACCGAAGTGGCCCGGGCTCCCCCGATGGAACCGGCCGGCGCCGCCCGGGAGTCCAGCGCGGCCAGGCGCACCATGTCGCGCTGGCGGAGGGCCAGGTAGTCCTGGTCCGAGAGGTCGCCGGCCAGGTACTCGGCGTCGGCATCAGCCAGGGAACGGGAGAGGAAGGCCCGTCGCTCGGCCGCCACGTCGGGGGTGAGGCCCGCGTCGGGCCCGCCGACCCCGCCGTCGGCGTTCCCGGCGGCGGACCGTCGGCGACGGGCCAGCACCACGGCCAGTCCGGTCACGGCCACCGCTCCACCGAGCAGCGGGAGCAGCCACACCACCAGCGACCAGCCGCTGGCCGGCGGGTCGAGCACGATGGACGACCCATAGCGGTCGACCAGGTAGGCCTCGATCTGCTGGTCGGTGCGCCCCTCGGCGATGAGCTGGCCGACGGCGGCACGGACGGCCACGGCGGTAGGAGCCGACGACTCGGCCACCGACAGGTCCTCACAGCTCGGGCAGCGGACCACCGACTCGATGGACGCGGCCCGCTGGGCCGGCGTGGGCGGTGACGAGGTGAAGACGCCGCTTCCCACCAGGAGCGCGCCCACCACCACAGCGCCGAGGACGATCCACAGGGGGAAGCGCCGGCGGCTCATGTGCCGTATCCGCTGGCTTCGGCCCGGGCGATGATCCGGTCCAGGCCGGCGGCGGTCGCCCCGCCCAGCACGGCGGCCACCACCCGTCCGTCGGGGGCGATCACATACGAGGTCGGGTTCTCCCGCACCCCGAAGGAGAGGGCCAGCGCCCCGTTGGCGTCGGCCAGCGTGGGCCAGGTCACCCCCACCTTGGCCTGGTACTGACGGGCCGCCGAGGCCGTGTCGTTGAAGACCACGCTGACCACCGAGGCGTCGCCCGCGGTCCGGTGCTGGAACTCGAAGGCCACCAGGTCCGGGGTCTCGATCTGGCAGGGCGCGCACCAGCTGGCGAAGAAGTTGAGCACCACGTAGTGACCCGGGGCGCTCGGCAGGTGGAACCGGGTGCCGTCGACCGTCACCCCGCCGACCGGCGGGGCCGGGTGGCCGAGCAGCGGGCTCTTGGCCTCCACGGTGGCGGCCGGGGGTCGCGTGGCCAGTACGGCGATGAGCCCGGTGGCGATGACCAGCACGGCCACCGCCACCCAGCGGGCGGTGTGACGGGCCGGGGTCGGCGGTTCCGCAGCCCGGTGGCGAGCATCGGTGGGGGCGGAGGCCGGCGACGACCCGCCGGAGCCGGGCGGCCCGGTCGGACCGGTCGGCGTCGAGACGTCCATGCTCACGAGGGGTCGGCCCCCACGGGCAGCGGGTCGGCCTCCACCTCGGGTCGGTCCTCGGGGCCGGCCACCGGCGGCGAGTCGCCGGAGGTGACGGGGGGGGCGACCTCGACCACCGGGGCCGAGACCGGGTCGGTGGGCCGCCGCCGGCGTCCGGGGACGGCCGAGAGGATGGAGCCGACGCCGATGAGGCCGGCCCCGACCCACAACCACATGACCAGCGGCTGCTCCACCACGCCGAACGCCCAGATCGTCGAGGTGTTCGACGTGCCGGCGTTGTTGGGGATGGCGGCGATGGTCAGGTAGAGGTCGTCCCGCAGGCTGGAGTCGATGGCCGGCGTGCCCACGGTGGCGCTCCCCGTCCCGAACTGGCTGACGGCCGGATAGAAGGTGCCGCCACCGTCCACCCGCAGAACGGCCTCGAAGGACGAGTGCGACGGCGTGTTCACCACCCGGGTACCCACGAACTCGATGGTGTGACCGGCGAAGGTGGCGCTCTTGCCCACCGACAGGTGGACCTGGCCCCGGTGGAGGTACGACGTGGCTGCGGCCAGCCCGATCGCCACCACCACCACGCCGATGTGGACCACCATTCCGCCGTTGGCCCGACCCACGAAGCCCCGCCATCCGGTGAGCGCGGCCCGTCCCCTGGGTGCGCCGGCAGCCCGGGACGAGCGGTAGGCGCCGCGCACCGACAGCACCAGGGCCCGCCCGGCGGAGGCGGCGGCGAAGGCCCCGAGCCCGAAGGCCAGCAACGGCTCCACGCCGCGCACGCCGGCGAGCACGCAGACGACCAGCACCATCACCCC
>Ga0302325_10023233_pt1 | contig 12935 bp, 10 predicted proteins | sample Palsa_T0_2_FD_201948 | JGI IMG/M metagenome (GOLD analysis project Ga0302325, IMG submission 201948) | Peat permafrost microbial communities from Stordalen Mire near Abisko, Sweden - Palsa_T0_2 | ecosystem: Environmental > Terrestrial > Soil > Palsa > Peat permafrost | place: Sweden: Abisko... | reverse complement strand
CCTGATAATTACGGCGGATGTTGGCGAGGCCTCGGTCGAGCGCCTCCTGCGTCGTCTCCAACAGTGTGACCGGCAATCCCGCATTGATGAAGCTCATCGTAATGCCGCCACCCATCGTACCTGCGCCGACGACGCCGATTCGATTGATCGGGCGCGTGGCGACCGAATCAGGCATGCCGTTGATGTGGGAAGCGGCGCGCTCGGCCTGAAAGATGTGCCGCAGCGAAGCCGATTCAGGGGAAGCCATGAGCGTCACGAAGAGCTCGCGTTCGCGCTTGAACCCGGCTTCGAAGGGCTCCTTGAGCGCAGCCGTGAGCGCCTCCACACAGGCGGCCGGCGCCGGGTACGGGCCGGCGAGTCCCTTCACGGTATTGCGAGCGAATTGCAGGTAGGCCTCGGCGTTCGGCATGTCGATCTTGAGGTCGCGCACGCGTTTCGGGCCGCGCCCTGCGGCGATCAGCGCGCGTGCCAGATCCAGCGCGGCCGCGCGCAGGTCCCCGGTAGCCATCGCATCGAACAGCGCCGTGCCGCGCAGCTCCGCGGCGCGCACCGGCTTGCCGGACACGATCATGTTCAGCGCCCGCTCGACGCCGACCACGCGCGGCAGCCGTTGAGTGCCGCCAGCCCCGGGCAAGAGACCGAGTTTCACTTCCGGAAGCGCGATCTGCGCATCCAAGGTGGCGATGCGGTAGTGACAGGCGAGCGCGAGCTCAACCCCCCCGCCCATACATACGCCATCAATGGCCGCTATCACCGGCTTGGTACAGTCCTCGACTGCGCGCAGTACGTTGTGAAGGTTCGGGGCCGCAAATGACTTCGGCGTGCCGAATTCGCGGATATCGGCGCCGCCGGAGAAGCCCTTACCCGAGCCGATGAGGACGATGGCCTTCACGGCCGGATCGTTCTCGGCGCGCTCCAGCGCCTCCACGATCAAACGGCGCAGCTCGTGGCCGAAGCTGTTGACCGGAGGATTATTCAGGCGCAGCACAGCAACTGCGCCGCTGACTTCGAAATCGACGTTACTCATACGCCGCCGCGCATCTCCGACGAGCTGCTGATCCCATGAAGTAGTATGACTTTCGCGCGCAGGTTCCCCCTAGAACTTTACGCGTATGGTGGCGCCGAAGGTGCGCGGGTCGCCCACGAACGAATCGATCTGATTATTAAAGCCCGGGACGGCAAGGCCCTGGAACGGCGCATCGAACGCCACCTGGAAGTAGCCCTTGTCGGCAAGGTTCTGGCCCCAGATCTCAAAGGCCCACTTGCCATCGGGGGCGCCGATGCCGATGCGCGCGTTCAAAATTCCATAGCTTCCTTGAATCTTAATCGGGTCCAGATCGGAGCCTGTGTTGTAAGAGGAGGTGTACTTCTCATCGGCACTAAGACGCAACGTCAGTGATGGCGACAGCGGCACCTGATACGCCGCTGAGACCACTCCCGACCACAGGGGCGAAAACGACAGCCGGTTGTTGAGGCGGTTCGTGGCAAACAGATACAGCGCGTCCCCGTAGTTCGTGATCTGCGTGTCTGCATAGACCACGCCGCTGGAGATGCTCAGTCCGGGAAGGGGTGTGAGCCAGTCGACGCTCAGTTCGGCGCCCTTGGACGTCACATCCGGGAGCGAGCTCACGACGAACACAATGCCGGTAAAGGTGTTCAGCTGGAAATCACGGAACTTCTGATCAAACACGGCGGCATTGACGCGCACGGTTTTCTGGGCGAGCTCGCTCTTCACGCCGATCTCGAAGGAGTTGACCGTTTCCCGCGGGAACTCCGTATCGAGGATCGGCGCCAGAGGATCGGCGGCGGCGGGATTCGTCACCCGCGCCAGATTGAAGCCGCCCGCCTTCGTGCCATTGCCCCAGGAGACGTACCCCATTACATCGTTCGTGAAGCGATAGGAAAGTTTGACCGTAGCGTTGAGATTGTCCTCGCTGAGGGACTGGGCGTGGTTGACCCCGGCGAAGAACGGATTGAATGGCGTCGCGCAACCGTATCCCAATAACAACAAGTCACTGTAGGGAAGCGCAGCTGACGCCTTGGGCGCATGCAGCAGCGCTCCGCAGGCCGAACCGCCGTCGGGGCTGTTGTAGTTGGCCGTCTCGTCCTTCGATTCATGCGTGTAACGCAGGCCCGCCGTGAGATCCAGATGCTCGACCAGCGTATAGGTCTCGTTGGTGAACAGGGCGTAGCTCTTCTCGGTCTGCTGGTAGGCGTCCGCCTGCCCGGAAACGCCGGGGATAAAAGTGTGTCCGGGTGCGTTGCCGGTCAGCTCCGGCAACAACAGGAAATTTGGCGGGGCGGCACCCGCGGCCGCCGACGCCGTCGCACCCAGATACAGGTCGAATTGATCGTCGGCGAGAATCGTCGAGGTGTTGTTCAGAAGCTCTTTGTCGGCGAAGCCGCCGATGAGCCAGTTCAGTCGATCGGTCTTGCCCGCGAGCCGCAACTCCTCGCTCATCTGCTTGAAGTCCGTCGCGTTGCCGTCGGCCGGCTCCTGCACCAGTGCAGCCTCGGAGTAATCCGGATCGTTGCCCGCGTCGATGGTGTTATCGCGCCACGCGCTGATCGAGGTCAGCTGGGCGGCGCCGAGATTCCAGTCGAGCTGAGCGGAAAATCCGCGATCCCAGATCTGCTGTGAGATCGGGTAGTTCGCAAACGACTGTCGGTTGAAGGGGTTCGTGGGTGTGTCCGGGAAAGCCGCTTGTCCGGATGTACCGCCTAGCAGGGGATTGGTCGCGAGCGCGGTGATGATCCCGGCAAAGGGGCCGGGATACACGGGCGTCGCCTGACAGCACTCCTCATTACGGCGCGAGAAGTCGCCGATAAACAGCACACTGATGTCGCTCGTGGGAGTAACCAGGTACTGTCCGCGCACCGTGTAGAAGTTGCGGTTATTGACCGCGTCGCCGGAGTTCCCGGCTCCCGTCTCGACGTTGAGGAAGCCGTCGCGCTTCTGGAATCCGGCGTAGAGGCGGAAGGCAGAGAAATCGCCCACCGGCCCGGTGATCGACCCTGAGGCCTCCCGGTCGTCGAAATTCCCGCCCGTGATCTCGGCGGTCGCCCCGAAGGTGGTCGAGGGGCGCTTCGTCGCGACGTTGATGACGCCGGCATCGTTGTTCTTGCCGAAGAGTTCCCCCTGCGGGCCTTCGAGCACCTCGATCCGGTCGATTTCGCCGAGATTGCCGAAACCGACGCCGTTGCGCGGCCGATACACGCCATCGATCACCACGCCGACGGAAGATTCCAGGCCCACGTTATCACCGACCGTGCCGATGCCGCGGATGCGCGCCGTGGTCGAGTTCTCCGAGGTGGTCGAAGTCACGGTGAGGCCCGGGGTGAGCGTGGTCATGTTTTTGAGATCGGTCACGCCCGCGTCCTGCAGCTGCTGCCCGGAGAGCGCGATCACGGCGATCGGTACATCCTGCAGGTTCTGCTCGCGTTTCTGCGCGGTAACGACCACTTCGGTAAGCTCGGTGGTGCTGGTAGTCGCGTCCGCCGCGCGGCTAGCGTTACCGCCCGGGCCGAGCGCGATTGCCAACCCGAGTACGGGCAATATCCCCTTGAAAGCAAACCGCTTTGCTTTATTTGCTGCCGCGACGTCCGAAGTGACGATCATGCTGAATGTCCCCCTCTTCCAAAGCGGCGGCCTGCAAGCCCCCGCGCAGCGCGCCTCTGCCAACACACCGCGGTGACGATCGCGGTGCCTCACCGCAAATTGCCAGACGAAAGCTTACGGAAAGGCCCCCGCCCTGCAGGCACTTCAGGCGCCAAACTGTTAACCCCAGACGCCAATAGCTCTTGTTGTAAAACCGCTACACGGAAGATTGTCTGCTGGACCCGGTGTCCGGGAGATTCCGGAGAGCGGCTGCGGGCGCCTCTCGGGCGGGGCAGATCGACGGCTGACGGTCTTTGGGGCTAAGCTCTCATACGCGCTTCATGCAGTGCTGCCGGCCGGGGGGATACGGTATGCGGACACTCACCGCGACGCACCAGAACTCGATATTAGTGACGTGGGTGAAGGCCTTCGGGCGCGCGCTGGACGCCGCCGGATGCGACGGTTCCGCGCTACTCGCGCAGGCGGGATTTGACCTGAACCATCTCGGCGGACCCGATGCCCGCTGCCCCCTCACCAAGACTGGAAATCTGTGGCAGGTCGCACTCGAGGCGACCGGGGACGAAGCCTTCGGCGTCAAACTCGCCAGTTACTTCACGCACACCGCGTTTCACGCCTTGGGCTATGGGTTGAGCGCAAGCTCAACCCTCAAGGAGGCCTTCGAGCGCGTGCAGCACTACTCGCACGTCGTGAGCGATGCGGTCGGGTATCGCTTCCACCGCTGTGGGGCGGAGTACCACCTCTACATTGAACCGAGGACCGAGGTGCCGATCGAGTCGATAGACGCCATCGTCGGGACGCACCTGCGCATGTGCCGCTCTCTCATCGGGCGCGATTTCTCACCCCTGGCGGTCGAGTTGCGGCGACCACGGCCCGCGGTCATCGACGATTTCGAACGGCTGTGGCGCGCGCCCCTGCACTTCAGTGCCGAGCACAACCGGCTGAGATTCGATCCGGCAAGCATCGAGCGCGTGCTCGACAGCGGTAATCCCGAGCTTGCGCGCCTGAGTGATGCGGTCTCGGCGCGTTACCTGGCGCGCATCGAGCGGCACAACATGGAGGCACGGGTGCGTACGGTGCTGATGCAGCACCTGCAGCACGGCGAACCTACTCAGGAGGAAGTCGCCGCGATTCTCAACGTCAGCGCGCGCACGCTGCAGCGCAAGCTCGGCGAAAGCGACACCACATTCAAAAAGATCCTCGACGAAACCCGACACGCGCAGGCGCTCGCGCACTTCAGCACGCCGCATATAAGCGTCAATGAGGTTACGCATCTACTCGGGTTTTCCTGCAGCAGCAGCTTCACGCGCGCGTTTAGGCGCTGGACCGGTTTATCGCCGTCCGAATGGCGCGCGGGCGGCGGGTCGCGCACCCTGCATGGGCCGCCGCGGCGGTCACTCGAATCGGTCGACCAACAGGTTCAGTCCGCGAACGCCGCGTATACCATGTCGCAAAACAGCATCCGGTAGTACTCACGCTGGCCAGGTGCTTGGATCAGCAGAATCGCGCACAGCTCCTCGGCCGGATCGACCCAAAAAATCGTGCCGGCAAGTCCGCCCCAGAAATATTGGCCGACCGAGCCCGGCACCCGTGCGATGCCGGCGTGCAGCCGAACGGCGAAACCGAGTCCAAAGCCGTAGCCGGGCGGCAGCAGATCCGATGGACCAGTGATCGATCCGAGATGATCGGCCGTCATGAACTCGATCGTCTTGCGGCTCAGGAGCCGTACGTCACCGAGCGTTCCGCCATTCTGCATCATCTGCAGGAAGCGCGCGTAGTCGGCGGCCGTCGAGACGAGGCCTCCACCTCCCGACTCGAATTGCGGCGGACTTCGGACATCCATGAGGCGGACCGCTGAGCCGGTTTGCGGATCCTGGGCAAACGCTTCGGCGAGGCGCGCATGCAGCGCTGGCGGTGCGTGAAACGCGGTGTCGACCATCCCGAGCGGCCTCAAAATCTGCTCATCGAGATGAGTGCTCAGCGTCGATCCAGACAGCACTTCGATGAGGCGCCCGACGACATCGGTTGAGCGACTGTATTCCCAGCGAGTTCCCGGCTGATGGAGCAGCGGCAACTGGCCGAGCACCGCCACATGCTCGGCAGCGGTCATGTCGAGTCTGAAGACCTTCGCCGCCATGTACATCTTGTGCACTGGGCCGTTGCCGCGGAACTCATAAGTCAGACCCGAGGTATGCCGCAGCAAATCCTGAATCGTCACCGGACGCGTCGGGGGCACCAGATCGATCTGATCGCCGCGCGCTACGGCGACTTGCAGATTCCCGAGCTCCGGCAAATATTTTGCAACCGGATCGTTGAGCAGAAAGCGTCCCTCTTCGAACAGCATCATCGCTGCGACTGTCACGATCGGCTTGGTCATCGAATAGATTCTGAAAATCGTGTCTCTGGTCATCGGCGTGCCCTTGACCGGATCGCGTTGGCCGCAGCTCTCGAAATAGCCGATCTTGCCGCGACGCGCGATCAGCGCCACCGCTCCAGGCAAGCGGCCGCGCGCGACTTCGTCCCGCATGACATGGGTGAGGCGACCGAGGCGGGCGGAACTCAAGCCGATTTCCTCGGGTAGGGCAGTCGGCAGAGCGAGCGATTCCATCTAAGTCATATTTCCAAAGACGATGACGCCGCGACCCGGCCGGCCCTCTTGAAGATCGGCAAATGCTTGCGGTGCGTCATCGATCGAATAGGTTCGAGTAATGAGTTCGTCGAGCTTCAAACGACCGCTGCGATAAAGAGCAATGAGCCGCGGAAAATCCAGCTGCGGTCGCGCCGAACCGTAATAGCTGCCAGTCAGCGTTTTTTCGCTGATCGCGACGTGTTGCGCATTCAGAACGATCTTGTCGGCGGGCGCGGCAATACCGACGGTCACGGCCGTCCCGCCGCGGCGCAAGACACCGAAGGCCTGCTCGGAAATCCGACCGAGTCCCACGCAATCGAAAGCATAATCGGCACCACCGCCGGTGAGCTTGTACAAGGCTTTGCCGATCTGCTCCTGCCCGGTCACGTTGAACGTGTGCGTGGCTCCGAAGCGCTCGGCCAATTCGAGCTTCGGCGCGCTCGTATCGACCGCGACGATCATTGCGGCGCCTGCAATCGCGCAGCCTTGGATCGCATTGAGGCCGACTCCGCCGCAACCGAACACGACCGCGACCGAGCCCGCTTCGACGCGCGCGGTGTTGACCGCGGCGCCGAAGCCGGTCATGACGCCGCAGGCGATCAACGCGGCCCGATCGAGTGGCATTTGCCGGTCGATCTTCACGAGGCTGTCGGCGTGCAAGGTCGCATACTCGGCCATGACACCGCAGCCGCAGAATACGTTGAGCGGCGATCCAGCCGCGTCGAATGTGCGCACGCTGCCGTCGGGCAAGGTGTAGAGCGCTTGCAAGGACTGCACGCACAGATGCGGGCGGCCCGTCTGACAGTAGTGGCAGCGGCCGCAAATGCTTACGAATGAGCTGACGACGTGATCGCCGATCGCGTAGCGGCTCACGCCCTCGCCGACGGCGGTCACGATCCCGGCTCCCTCGTGCCCCAACACGAGCGGCAAGGGATAGGCGATCGTACCGTTGGTCGCCGACAAATCGCTGTGGCAAACGCCGCACGCGCCAAGCCGGATCATGACCTCGCCGTGGCGCGGCGGTTGAACCTCGATCTGCTCGACCGAAACGGGCAAGCCGAGTTCCCGCGCGACGACCGCTCTCGATCTTTGACTCACGGCGCTGGCGCGCCCTCGCGCCAGTTCGACGGCGATTGGCCGGTCCAACGCCGAAATGCGCGCGTGAAACTGCTGCCGGAGGAAAATCCGAGCAAATACGTGATCTCGCTGAGGCTGTGATGTGGTGCGCTGAGGTAAATCAATGCCAGCGAGTGGCGGGTCTCGTCGAGGATCTCCTTATAGGTCGTGCCGCTCTCGCCGAGCTTGCGCTGCAGTGTGCGCGCGCTCATGCAAAGGTGTTCGGCAACCTCGTCCTGCGAAGGTTCGGCGCGTTGCAATCGCTGCATCAGAACCTCGCGAACGCGCGCCTGAATGTTGTCGCGCTCGATGCGAGCCAAGTATTGGAGCGCGATCGCATCGGCGCGCAGCGCCAGGTCGGGATTGGCGCCGTCGAGCGGCGACTCGATGCCGGCGGCGTCGAACACCAGGCGGTTCTGCGCGGCGCCGAATCGCAGCGGTGCCCGGAACATGCGCTCGAAGTCATCGATGACCGGCGGCCGCGGACGTCGCAGCTCAATGTGCCGCGGCGAGAAGTCTCGCCCGACCAACGAGCGGCACATACGCAGCTGCGCGCCGACCAAGGCGTCGATCGATTCGAACGGAACCCCGGCCGCGGGTTCGATCACGAAATGATAATCGCTGCCGCGTTTTCCGAATTCGTATTCGACCGCGTCGCTGGCGACATGGCAATAGCGTTGCAGCCTTTCGAAGGCGTCCTTCAAGGTCGAACTCGCGCTGAGTCCGTAGCTCAAAACGTGGAAGGTCGTGTGGCGGATGTGGCTCGCTACTTTCACGCCGAATGCCGGATTGCCAGTGGCGGCGACGGCGATCTCCCAGAGGCGCGCAGTATTGACGAGCGGGCACAGCAGCGTCGGACCGTCGAGGGATTTGAGATCGAAGCCCGCTTCTGCAAGCAGTGCGCTGCTGTCGCAGCCGGCAGCCTCGAGTGCGCGGCCGATCGCCTTGATCCACGCGGCAAGAATGTAGCCGCGACCTGCGGTGGCCTGCGTTCGCGTTGCTAGATTTGCCGCCCTGATCGTCATGAGATTCCCGCGCGCCCGACAAAGCTTAGACGCAAAACGCGGGTGCGTCGATTGCCTGCGGCAGTGCGCCGCGTGCGCCGTCGATCTTCAATCACGATGCAAGACGACCGGAAGCGACGACGACAGGCCGCCGTCGACGGCAAAGGCCTGGCCGTTGACATACGATGCGGCATCGGACGCGAGAAACAAAGCCATCTGCGCAACCTCGCCGGGCGCGCCCGCGCGGCGCAGGGGATTGAGCTGACCGATCCTGCGTTCGCTGCCGCGGGCGCGCGCCTGTTCGAAAATCGGGCGAGTCATGCCGGTTTCGACGAGTCCGGGGCAGATTGCGTTGATGCGCACCCCAGTGCCGGCGAGTTCATTGGCTGCGGTCTGCACCAAGCTGATGACGCCGGACTTGCTGGCGCTGTAGGGCATGCACCCGGCGCCCGAACGCAATCCGGCGACCGACGCCGTACAGATGATCGAGCCGCGCCGCCGCTTGGTCATCGTAAGCGCTGCGTGCTTGGCAGCAAGAAACGTACCGATGAGATTGATCTGCAGAATCTGCGCCCAGCGCTCGGCGGTCTCTTCGAAGAACGGCACGAGGCCACCGCTGATGCCGGCATTCGCAAAGCAGACATCGAGGCTGCCGAATTCCTCGACCGCGGCCGCGATTGCGCTCGCGACGTGTTCTTCGATCGAGGAGTCCTTGACGAACGCGATCGCGCGGCCGCCCGCCGCTCGAATCGCTGCGACCGTCGCCTCGACTTCCGGTGCGCGATCCAATGCCACTACGGCGGCACCTTCGGCGGCGAACAGCAGCGCGCTCGCGCGTCCGATTCCGCTCGCCGCGCCCGTCACGAAAGCGGTTTTAGCCTGTAACAGATTCATGCGCTACACCGGGGTTGTTGGAAATGAACCCACGCGCGGCAGTATCACAGCCTCGATGGCCTCGCGTCGACACCGGCCCGCGCATCGACACCCGGATTCGTATCGCCGCAGTGTTTCGCCTCGACACCGCGCGTCCCGGTTGTTTTATGATGAGGCAATGTCAAATGCAGCCACGCCGCTCGACGGCCTAATGCTTCTCGATTGCACCCATGCGCTCGCCGGCCTCTGTCGCACGATGCTCATGGCGACTTGTAGTGCCGACGTCGTCTAAGTTGCCGCTGCGTGAAATGATCGTGCGAACGTGACTGCCCCAACCGCGTTTCGCGCCGACATTCCGTTCGTCAACGATCTGGGCGTGGAGTTTCTCGCGGGCGATGCAGGGCGCGCGACGATTGCGCTGCAGCTTCATGCACGACACCTCAATAGCTGGAACGTCGCGCACGGGGGCGTCATATTGACCTTGCTCGATGTCGCGATGGCGGTTGCCGGTCGGTCGCTCGACGCGAGCGCCGGTGGCGGCGTCACGGTCGAAATGAAGACGAGCTTCGTGCAGCCGGGATTCGCGGGCAGCCGCCTCACCGCGAGCGGTCATGCGTTTCATCGCTCTTCGACGATGGCATTTTGCGAGGGCGAAGTGCGCGATGAGACCGGACGACTCATCGCGAAGTCGATGGGCACTTTCAAGTATATTCGCCAGCGCCCGGCCGACCAGCCGGCCGATGGCCAGTGACATCGGAACCCGCTCAAACGATCGAGGCGCCACCGTCCACAGCGATGTATTGACCGGTCACGTGGCGTGAAGCGTCCGAGGCGAGATAGACCGCCGCACCCTGCAGGTCGGTGTCATTGCCGATGCGCCCGAGTGGGGTTTGCGCAATGACCGATGCCTCGATTTTCTCGAGCAACCCGCTTGCCATCTTCGAGGGGAAAAATCCCGGGCAAATCGCATTGACGCGAATGCCGTAGGGTCCCCACTCGCTCGCGAGCGCGCGAACCATGTGCAGCGCCGCCGCTTTCGAGGCGTAGTAGGGCACCGCTTTCATCCTCATTCCGATGCGCAGCGCCGCGACCGAGGCCACGACGATGATATTGCCCGCGTGGTTCGGGATGAAACAACGGTTCGCGACGGCCTGACTCAGCACGAAGACGCTGGTCGCATTGAGCGTCATGACCTTGTTCCAGGCCTCGAGCGGGAGCTGCTCGGCCGGCGCGCCCCAGGACGTGCCCGCGTTGTTGACCAAGATATGGATGGCGCCGAAACGCGCGAGCACCGCGTCGACGAGCGCCGGTGCCTGCGCGGCGTCGGACAGGTCATTGACCACCGTAAGCACATCGATGCCGTGCTTCTCGAGGTGCGCTTTGGCCTCTTCAAGCTCGGCGGGGTTGCGTGCGCTGATCGCGATTTTCGCGCCCATTTCACCAAGTCCGGTCGCGATCTGCAGCCCAAGACCGCGTGAACCGCCGGTGACCAGAGCCACTTTTCCGCCGAGTTCGAACATTTCACGGACTCTCATTCGACCCACCTCTGAAGTTTTGGGCCCGGGACCCCCAGAATCGAGAAGCCGAGTCTATTGGCGACGGGGGTCCCGATCAAAGTGTACAGTTGAGCTCGGAGGGCAACTCCATGTCCAATACCTATCGACGCATCGTGCTTGCATCACGGCCAACCGGATGGGTCGTGCCGGAGAATTTTCGGCTCGAGACTCTACCGATTCCGAGTCCCGGTCCGAATGAGGTGCTGGTGCGCAACCACTACCTCTCGCTCGATCCTTACATGCGTGGCCGCATGAACGAGGGGAAGTCGTATGCGCAGCCGCAGGAAATCGGCGCGACCATGATCGGCGCAACGGTCGGCGAGGTGGTCGCATCGCATCATCCGGCGTTTACTGTCGGCAACCACGTGCGCGGCATGCTCGGCTGGTCGGAATTCGGCGTTGTGAACGGCAAGGCGCTCGAACGTATCGATACGCGTAAAATTCCAATGTCCGCCTATCTCGGCGTCGTCGGTATGCCGGGCATGGCGGCCTGGTACGGATACCACAAAATCCTGGCCCCGAAAGCCGGCGAGACCCTCGTCGTCAGCGCCGCGAGCGGCGCGGTCGGTAGCGTCGTCGGCCAACTGGCCAAGCTCGGCGGACTTCGCGCCGTAGGGATTGCCGGCGGGCTGGAGAAATGCCGCTACGTGACCAATGAGCTGGGGTTCGACGCCTGCGTCGATTATCGCGCAGCGAAGGACGCCGAGGAACTCACGCAAGCCTTGCGCGTCGCCGCACCGAACGGCGTCGATGCGCATTTCGAGAATGTTGGCGGCGACGCTTTGAATGCGGTCATGAGCATGTTGAATCCATTCGCGCGCGTTGCGATCTGTGGGCTCATCAGTGACTACAACAACGAAAGGGGCGTCATCCCGCACAGTGCGATACGCAATCCCGGCGTGTTCCTCGTCGCGCGTATCAAGATGCAAGGCTTCATCGTCTCGGACCATCTCGACCTTTGGCCGCAGGGTCTCACCGATCTTGGCGCTCTGCTCGTTGCAGCCAAGCTCAAATTTCGCGAGACCATCGCGGAGGATCTCGCGCGGGCACCCGAGGCATTCATCGGGCTCTTACGCGGCAGGAATTTCGGTAAACAGATCGTCAAGCTCGTCTGAGGCTTGTGCTCGCACCATGAGCAGCCTGATTCGATGCGGCCAGTATCCGAATCTGCCAAACGGCATACGGCTGCATTTCGCCCAAGCGCTCAATGAGGCGTGCTGATCATGGGAGCCATCTATCTCGTGCGCCACGCTCAGGCCGCTTTTGGTACCGACGACTACGACCGGCTGACCGAGATCGGGTATATGCAGGCGCGTCTGCTCGGCGGCTTTTTCGCTGTTCGGCAGCTGCGCTGCGACGGGATCTATACCGGAACGCTGCGGCGCCACAGAGAAACGGTGCGGGGCATTCTCGACGGCGGTCCTGCGATCGGCGACGGTTCGGCGGTCGAGTGCATTCCCGGTCTCGACGAGTACAAACCCGAAGCGTTGCTCGCATCCCTGACGGGCGATTGCTTGGCGCCGACGCCGATTGCGACGCGCGACGATCCGGCGCTGACGCGCGAGTATTTCCGTCGTTTACGCCAGGCCCTGCTCGCATGGACCGAAGGCCGCATCAAGCCGGCCGGCATGCCGGATTGGCGGATGTTTCAGGCAGCGGCGGTCGAGGCACTCGTAGAAGCTCGGCGGCGTCACTCGGAGGGCAATGTGCTCATCGTGAGTTCCGGCGGCCCCATCGCAGCGATCGTGGCTGCGGCGCTCGAATCGCCTCCGCAGATTGCGGTCGAGCTGAATCTACGCATTCGAAACAGCGCGGTCACGGAATTCACGATGTCTGCACGGCGCCATCAGCTCCTCAGCTTCAATGCGCTGCCTCATCTCGAGACGCAGTCGGATGCGACACTGATGACTTACGCCTGAAGCGGATCGCGTCTCGACGCTCTCAGTCGTTGGAGCTAAGCTGCACGCCAATGCCTGCGTCCACGAATTCTGCTACGGGTGTGGGAACTGCCGACCTCGACGCCGCCGCGCTCACTGCCTGGCTTGAACAACACGTCGCGGGTTTTCGCGGGCCGATTGCCTTGACGAAATTCGAGGGCGGGCAGTCGAATCCGACTTATAGGCTCGATGCAGCAAGCGGCA
>Ga0302325_10023232_pt1 | contig 12935 bp, 13 predicted proteins | sample Palsa_T0_2_FD_201948 | JGI IMG/M metagenome (GOLD analysis project Ga0302325, IMG submission 201948) | Peat permafrost microbial communities from Stordalen Mire near Abisko, Sweden - Palsa_T0_2 | ecosystem: Environmental > Terrestrial > Soil > Palsa > Peat permafrost | place: Sweden: Abisko... | reverse complement strand
CGGCGCGGTAGAGAAGGGGCTGGTAGGCGGTGATGTCGTAGTTGGCGGTGCCCATGGCCGGCAGATCGAGCGGGCGTTGGTCCATGGCGCGGAACTCCTCGATCTCGCCGTAGCTCGAGAGGATCCCGGCGCCGTAGGCGCGCACCTCGCCGTCCTCCATCACCACCCCGAACTCGAGCGAGAACCAGAACACCCGCGAGAGGAAGCGCAGGCTGTCGGGATCGCGCAGACGGCGGGCGGCGACGCCAGCGAGCCGGTGCAGCATCCCGAACGTGTCGGTGGCGAGGAGGTGGCCGTGGCCGATGACCTCGTGGACGATGTCGGGCTCAGGGGTGTAGAGCGGGACCGCGGGGTGACGCAGGTACTGCGTGGAGTGAAAGGCCCGGTCACCGAGCCTGCCGTAGAAGTCCTCGAGCGGCACCAGCCCCGCGGCAGGGACGTAGCGCCACCCCGTCAGCGGCCGGAGGCGAGCGGTGACCTCATCGAGGCCAGGGACGCGGTCAGTGGGGAGCGCCAGGCTCCCCTTGGCCTCGCGGTACTCGCGCACCGCGTAGCGCTCGTGCTTGGGAGCTAGTTCTCGGCACACCGTGCGCCACACCTCGTGCTCCTCGTCGGTGTAGTCGATCCGCGGCGCGGGCTCGCCCGAGCGCCAGGCGAGCGCGGCGGCGGCGATCTCGTTGCGCCGGGCGCGATAGCCGGGGTCGTTCGCTCCCGGGTGGTCGTGGGCGAGATGGACGGTGACCTCACCCACATCGTCGGTGGTGACAGGCGAGTAGAGCTGGGCCTCTTCGTACATGGCGCTGCCAAGAAGTGCACCACTACGTGCCGATCACTGCAAGTCCGGTCAGCAATTCACATCAATCTGACCAGATCCCCTCCCTATCCGCATAGAATCCTGATCAATATGACCATCGATCGCCTTGACGCCCGCCTGGTCGCCACCCTGCGCGAGTTCCCGCGCGTCGGCCTGCTCGAAGTCGCGCGCCGCCTCGGGGTGGCCCGGGGAACGGTGCAGGCCCGCCTGGCCAAGCTCGAAGCGAGCGGGGTGATCACCGGTCACGGGCCGGAGATCGACACCGTCGCCCTCGGCTACCCGATCAGCGCCTTCGTCGAGGTCGAGCTCGCCCAGGGCCGCCTCGCCGAGGCCCTGGCCGTGATCGAGGCGGTGCCCGAGGTCCTCGAGGTCGACGCCGTCAGCGGCCCCCACGACCTCATCTGTCGCGTCGTGGCCCGCGACACCGGGCACCTCGGCGAGCTCATCAACGACCTCCTCCGTACTCCCGCCATCCGCCGGTGCACGAGCTACATCGTGCTCTCCCGCCACGTGCCGGCCCGAACCGCACCCCTCGTCGCCACCGCGGGAGAGCGTCGAGGCTCGTCCTGAGCGCTGGCGCCGTCGCGTCCGGCCGATTTGAGGGAGGATTCGATGACCGATGCCGCTGAGCTACACGGACTATTACGAGGTGCTGGGCGTCCCGCGCGACGCGGAGCAAGATGCGATCCGGCGCGCGTACCGCAAGCTGGCGCGCAAATACCACCCCGACCTGAACTCCGACAGCGACGCCGAGGAGAGCTTCAAGGAGCTCGGCGAGGCCTACGAGGTTCTCTCCGATGCCGACAAGCGGGAGCGTTATGACCGCCTCGGCGCTCGTTGGCGCGAAGCGGAGCGCGAGGCGCCCGAGGAGAGCTTCGAGGACTTCTTCGCCGACCAGGGGTTCGGCAACGGCAGCCATGTGGAGTTCGGCGGGGACCTCTTCGAGGCGCTGTTCGGGGCGCGTGCCGGCCGCGCCGGCGGGCCCCTGCGGGGGCACGACCATGAGGCACTTCTGGAACTGTCGCTCGAGGACGCGCTGACCGGCGGGCGGCGGCGGTTGACACTGGACGGCCGTGAGGTGACCGTCGACTTCCCCGCCGGGGTTCGTGACGGCCAACGGATCCGCCTGGCCGGGCAAGGGGGCGAGGGACGCGATGGCGGTCCGCCCGGCGATCTCTTCCTGCGGGTCGCGCTGAAGCCGCATCCACGCTTCCGCCGGCGCGGCGATGACGATCTCGACGTCGACCTTCCGATCACACCCTCGGAGGCGGCGCTCGGGAGCACCGTCGCGGTGAAGACCCCGACCGGCACCGCCCGGGTCCGGGTCCCGGCGGGCTCGTCCAGCGGCCGGCGGCTGCGCCTCCGTGGACGGGGACTTCCCAAGCGTGGCGGAGGCAGCGGCGATCTCCACGCAATCGTCAAGATCGTGGTACCGAAAGAGCTCTCGGACCGTGAACGCGAGCTCTACGAGCAGCTTGCAGAAAGCCCGAGCCCCGACCCGCGGGAGGCTTGACCATGAACGCGGACAGGCAGACCGGCCCCGCTGATCGCGACCTCGCCGCGGAGGAGACGGTCGAGCTCACCGTCGTCGCCAGCCAGGCGGGCGTCAAGGTCGTGCATGTGCGGCGTTACCTGGAGTTCGGGCTGCTCGAGCCACACCCAGACGCGACGGCGGCAACCCCACGCTTCGATCCTCGCAGTGCCGCGCGGGTAGCGCGAGCTGAGCGGCTACGCCATGACCTCGGGCTCAACTACGCCGGAGCCGTGCTCGTATGCGAGCTGTTGGACCGGATCAGCGAGCTCGACGGTCGTCGCTAGCCCACCGGCAATCAACAGGTCACGAGCCGTAGCTCGGCGTCGAGTCGCCGCAGATCATCGGGGTCGCTGGTCACAACCGTCGCGTGATGGCGCCTCGCGAGCAGCGCGACGCTTGCGTCGATCACATCCGCGGTCCCAGCGAAGCCACACAGCGAACCGGCGGCGCGCGCTTCGTCCAGGTCGAGATCCCGAACGTCAAGCACACCGGACTTCAGAAGGCGGACCAGACGCACCTGCCTCGAGCCATCGCGCCAGACCTGGCCGACCACTCCAGCCGGCACGTGAACGGACACGCCATGTTCCGCTGCGAGCTCGATCAGGCGACGCACACGCCGATCATTACGCTCGAACGCGACCAGCGCACCAGCGTCGAGGACTACAGGCCGAGAGCCTGACGGGCCCAAGCGTCCTCTTGCTCAGTCGCAGGCCCGTTCTCGGCGCGCATTTCAGCGAGCAGCCCCGCGAGCTCCTCTCGCCGAGCTTTCTCCTCCATCGCCTGGTCAACCCAGGCGCTCAGCGACGCAGCCTTGCCGGAAGCGACCTCTTCCTCCGCGGCCGCGAGCACCTGCGGCCGAACCGTTACGGTTACCCTGGATCGCTGCATACTTTCATCATACTAAGGCAGTCTCAGAGCCGTGGGAGTCCGTCGCAAATCACGCCGCACGCCCGCCATCGAGGGTGGCGGTAAGTCCGGCTGCGGCGACACTCCAGGATTCTCGCGCTGGGTCCGGTCAGATACCGGATGCGCGTGCCAACTTCCGCGCTCAACAGGCCCACGCGGTGGTGTTCGCAGGCATAAGCTGATCGGCGTCATGATCGTGGCGGAACACAGATGAGGCGGCTAGCGGTCGCCGCGTCGGCCATTGCGGTTTCCATGTTGATGCTTTCGGGGTGCGGTGGCGGCCATCAGGAGCGTGCCCACCGAAGCGGGACGGTCGCGTCGACTTCAGTCACGCACTCCGCGCAGCCAGACGACGTTCTCTCGCTCTCTGGGCTCGGTAACTTCGAGGGGCGCTGCCCACGTGGTGCGCGCTCATGGCCGCTGCGATTCGTCGTTGGCGTCGCTGGCGCCACCGATACGGTCTCCTACCGAGTCGGGGCCGGGGCCCGCCGAACGGTCAACATCAATCCGGGTAACGCCATCACCTTCAACCTCATCCCGGACGCGACCAAAACTCACGAGCCGGCAGATCGATTCGTTCCGCCCCTCGGCCAGGGACGTGGCCTGGCCATGGCGATGGCGGTGCCGACAACCGCGCCACTCCAGGTCATCATCTACCAGGGCACCGAACCCCAGACCCTACGAGCGAATGTCCGCCTCGCGCTTACAACAATCGGCGGCGAGAGCGGTCAATGCGTCCTCGTGGGCAGCACCGTCAACGCGTACACCTATCCCAACTCGTCGCCGTGACCCGAAGGCAGGCAAGCCGGTGGCTGAGCTCCGCCCGCTAACGCCGTCCGGTCCGGCGACCGCGTCGACCGGGCGCCCCCAGCGGGTGCCGTGCCGCGCGCCACTCGCCCGTCGTTCCATGCGTACCGGTCGATCGCATCGGCCTCGGCGGTGTAGAGCACCTCGTGCCCGCGGCGCCCTAGCATTTCCGACATGGTCGACTCCGAGCGCTCGCCTTCGGCCGGGGCGCTCGAGGAGGTTCGGCGCCTCGCCGGCTCGTCGGCCGCGATCAAGTCCGTCATACGGCTCGAGGGTGGGCAGCACGCCGACACGTGGAGGGTGGACACCGCGAATCCTGAGCTCACCGTTGTTATCCGGCAGTTTCCAAGGGCTGACTCAGCCGGGGCGTGTGAGCAGCGGGTATTGCAGATGCTCGACGGACTTGGGGGCTTGGCCCCGGTGCTGCTGGGCGGCGACCTCGACGGCCGGTGGTCGGAGTATCCGACCACGCTGATCAGCTGGCTGGACGGTCAGGCGGACATCACGCCGTCCGATCCGGAGGGATGGGCGATTCAGCTCGGCCACGCACTCGCCACCGTGCACGCAATGCCAGGCGATCGGCTGACCAATTTCCCGAGCGTCTTCGACCGTAGCGGCGGATCTCGGGAGGCGCTGAGTGGCCCGCTCGAGACAGCGATCCGCTCTCGCTGGACGCAGATCACCGCCTCGCCGCTGGTACTCACCCACTCCGACTATTGGTCGGGTAACGTCGTCTGGCGAGGGGACGCACTCACGGGCATCGTCGATTGGTCAGGCGGTGCCCGCGGTCCGCGCGGCTTCGACGTAGGCTGGTGCCGCCTCGATCTCGTTCTTCTCCTAGACGAGCGAATTGCCGACGTCTTCCTGGCAGCCTACGAGGATGCGATCGGCTCCACGATCGACGACGTGGCTCTCTGGGATGGCTGGGCCGCCGCACGCTCGCACGAGGCAGTCGAGACCTGGGCTCCAAACTACGCGCCGTTGAGGCGTGCTGACCTTGACGAAGAGGAACTGCGGCGACGCCATTCCCAATGGACGGCGCGTCTCCGCGCCGTGCTCAGCTGACGATGGGCCACGCGCGGCGACGGCAGATAGGGGCGCACGCGGCACGCGGCGCCAACTCAGAACATCGGCTGTTCGCGGTAGTCGCCCCACACCTGCTGAAGCCTTTGGATGATCTCGCCCTCGCTGGCGTGAACGCGGGCGGCGTCGACGAGCAGGGGCATGAGGTTCCTGCCCGCGACCGCGGCGTCCTTGAGCTCGGCGAGCGCGGTATCGACGGCGGCCGAGTCGCGGGCGGCGCGGACTGCGCACAGGCTGTCTATCTGCCTGCGCTCGAGGGCGGGATCGATGCGCAGGAGCGAGGTCTGGCCGTCGTCGCCCTCGATGTAGGCGTTGACGCCGACGACGATGCGCCGCCCGGCGTCGATCTCGCGCTGGAGGTCGAAGGAGGCGTCGGCGATCTCGCGCTGGGGGAAGCCCTCCTTGACCGCTTGGACCATGCCGCCGAGCTGGTCGATCTTGTGGAAGTAGTCGTAGGCCAGCTCCTCCATCCGATCGGTGAGCGCCTCGACGAAGTACGCCCCACCGAGCGGATCGATGGTGTTCGTGACCCCGGTCTCGTGGGCGATGATCTGCTGGGTGCGCAAGGCGATCCGGACGGCCTCCTCGGTGGGAAGGGCGAGGGCTTCGTCGTAGGAGTTGGTGTGGAGCGACTGGGTGCCCCCGAGCACGCCGGCGAGGGCCTCGATCGCCGTCCTGACGACGTTGTTGAGCGGCTGCTGGGCGGTCAGCGACACCCCGGCGGTCTGGGTGTGGAAGCGCATCATCCACGACTTGGGGTTCTTGGCCCCGAAGGTGTCGCGCAGCTCGCGGGCCCAGATCCGCCGCGCGGCCCGGTACTTGGCGATCTCCTCGAAGAAGTCGATCTGGGCATTGAAGAAGAAGGACAGGCGCGGCGCGAAGTCGTCGACGTCGAGCCCGCGCGCGACCGCGTGCTCGACGTAGGTGAGCCCATCCTTGAGCGTGAACGCGAGCTCTTGGGCGGCGGTCGATCCCGCCTCGCGGATGTGGTAGCCCGAGATCGAGATCGGGTGCCAGCGCGGCATGTTGCTCGCGCACCACTCGACCATGTCGGTGAGCAGGCGCATGGCCGGGTCGATCGGGAAGCACCACTCCTTCTGTGCGATGTACTCCTTGAGGATGTCGGTCTGGATGGTGCCGCCGAGGCGATCCCACGACACGCCCTGTCGTTCGGCCACAACCACATAGAACGCGAGCATGATCGCCGCCGGCGCGTTGATCGTCATCGACACGGTGACCTCGCCGAGCGGGATCCCCCGGAACAGGGTCTCCATGTCGAGGACGGTGTCGATCGCCACGCCCTCGCGGCCGACCTCGCCGAACGAGCGCGGGTGATCGGAGTCGTGCCCCATGAGCGAGGGCATGTCGAACGCCGTCGAGAGCCCGGTCTGCCCGTGCTCGAGGAGATAGCGGAAGCGCTCGTTGGTCTCATGCGCGGTGCCGAACCCGGCGAATTGGCGCATCGTCCATAGTTGCCCCCGGTACATCGACGGGTAGATGCCCCGGGTGAACGGGAACTGTCCCGGGAGGCCGATCGCCGCCTCGGTGTCGGCGGCCAGGTCGCGCTCGGTGTACAGGGGCCGGACCGGTTCGGAAGAGAGCGTGGTGAAGGGCGCCGCGCGCTCTGGGAGGCGCCCGTAGGCCTCACGCCACTCCGATTCCGTGGTTGGGACTCCGGTGGGGTAGCCCGTAGTCATCGCTCACCACATCCTACGGCCCTGCTCAGCGCGTCGGCGACCGTCTCGCGCGGCGCGATGACCTCGAGCTCAGGGCCCGCCCCGCGGACCGACGAGCACGAGCCGGCCGTCCGGCAAGCGGAAGACCTGGCCCACCGCCTGGCCTCGCCCGCTCGCGGTCTGCCGCTTGGCCGGCGTCGTCAGCGTGGTCTGCGTGCTCGACGTCGTCTGGCGCTGCTTGGTGGCCTGCTCGTTGGCGGTCAAGCTCAGCCCCGCGACGAGGAACCCCACGGCGAGCACGATGCCGAGGTCGAACAGGTTGACGAGGCCGTCGAGAGGGTCGCCGGCGTCGGACTCGAGCTGCCCATGACGGCCGAGGCCGACGCGACTCATGTCGCGTGCTCCCCGACCGCCGCGGCGACCCGGTGGTGCGCCGGCATGCCTGGCGCGCGCCCCGCCACCGCCCGCTCGAGCCCGGCGAGGTCCTCGGTGTAGGCCCGCGTGCGCGCCAGCGTCAGCGCGAACGCGATGGTGCCGACGAGGATCCCGATCACGGTGGCCGCGAAGGCGACCTTGAGGTCGGTGGCGAGCTCGCCGAAGCTCCCGCGCCCGAGGGCGGAGAGCCCGGGAGCAAGCGGTATCAGCGTCCCCATCAGCCCCAGGGCGGGGCCCGCGCGCACGAGCATCCGGGTCCGATCGAGACGCCGCTGGATACGCAGCTCGTAGTCGGCGAGCGCGTTCTCGATCGCGTCCGCGCGCCCCGATCCCGCCGCCGCGGCGAGGTCGATCACCGCCCGCTCGCTCAACGGGCCCGGCGCGCCGCGTGCGATCCGGTCCGCGTCCGAAGGGGCGGCCATCGCCCGCGAGGCGACATCCTCGAGCGGGAGCGCGCCCGGGCGGACCCGTCGCCACGCCTCCATCGCGATCCGGCCGAGTTCGAGGGCGACGAGCGCCATCGCGATCACGGCCGCGATGTGCACGGGCTCCCCGAGCGCGGCGGCGATGCTCGAGAGCGTCCTCGCCACCAGGTCGGCGCCGATCACGATCATGTCGTGCTCAGCTCCCCGACCGGAGCTTGCCCTGAAGGTGCCAGAAGCCGGTGAAGCCGTTGAACGGCCCCCCGACGATCAGGCTGTACCAGGTGATGACGAACGCCTTCGTCTTGGCGTCGTAGGTGCCGGTCACCGGCGTCGTGCTCCCCGGGTAGGTGCCGCCCGGCTTCGGCGAGCCCTGGTTGAAGTAGATCTTGTTCCACTCCGCGGTCCACGCGCTCAGGTCGCCTGTGAGCTTCCCGCCGCTGAGGTACAGGGTGGGCGCAGCCACCGCCTTGCCGGTCTGGGCATCTTTGCTCGCGGTCGAGATGCTGAACTTGATGCTCGCGAAGCCCTCGGGCAGGGTGATCGCGCGGGCCAGCGCCGAGCCTGAGCTCGTGAACGCCGTCTTGGGCGGCGGCTGGTAGCTCCCGAGCTCGAGACCGCCCTCGGTTCCGGGCCGAAGCAGCGTGTAGGTCTGATCCTTGGCCGTCGAGCTCGAGTTCTTGAAGTAGCTCGACTTCCCGCCCGGGTAGAGCATCCGGAAGTAGGTGCCCGTGTAGACCGCGGCTCCGTGGGAGTGGGTCAGCGCACCCGCAGCGAACCTGAGCGTCCCCTTGAGCGCGCTACGGCCGGCCGAGTGGGCGCGGCCGGTGTCGAGCAGTCCACCCCCGATCGTGACGGCGAGGACGAGCGCGGTGGCGGGGATGCGAGATTTCGGAAGGGTCATGGTGCTCCTTGGTCTGGGGTTGGGATTCGGGTCGCTTGCGGCTCGCCCCGCCGGCGGCGGTGGCGAAGCCCGGGCAGGCCCCTCGGGCCGGTCAGGAGGACGAGCGCCGCCGCGAGCAGGCCCGGGATTACGAACAACCAGGGGAAGAGCGAGAACGTGGGCAGCGCCGCCACCGCCTGATAGTTGGTGACGTTGTCGCTCATGACGCCGAGCACCGGCGTGAGGTCGCCGAGGATCGCCACGAAGTGGTTGTCGAGCGCGGTCACCGCCGGCAGCTCCGACGCGATCTGGGCCTGCCCGAGACCCTGGTGGCTGAGCCCGGGCAGCAGCTCCGACTGCAGCGATCCCTGGCCGCCGGCGATGGTCCCGAAGTCATCCTGGAGCGCCGTCACGGTCGCCCTGGTCTCGACCGCCCGGAAGGCCGTGACCAGGTCGGCACCGCGGGGGGCGCGGGCGAGCATCCCGAGGGCGAGCGGGGCGAGGACCAACCCGACCGCGAGCGCGAGGACGACCCACCGCAGCCTCGCCCACGCTCCGGGGAATCCGAGCCCGAGCGCGGCGACGAGGACGAGGATCGCCCCCGGCGCCAGGAAGAACCACGGGAAGAGCGTGAACGAAGGGAGCGCGGCGATCGCCTGGTAGTTGCCTACATTGGCCCTGATCGGATCGAGCACGCCGACGAAGCGACGGTCAATCGCGGGCCATTGCCTGGCGAACAACGCGACCTGGGGATCGCTGACCGCGAACCGGCGCCGAGCGTCCGCGGCGCTGGGCGCGTGCGGGAACTGGAGGGCCGGGCCCTTCGTATTCACCTCCCGAACGGCATTCTCGAACAGGGCGACATCCCCCCGCAGCCGATCGATCCGCTGCACCTGCTCGTACGGGGCGAAGGCGGTGATCATCTTCGCGCCCTTCGGCGCCCGGCTCCACATGCCGGTCTGGAAGGGAATGGCGACGAGCGCAGCGCCGACGAGCAGCGCCGCGAACGGGGCGGCGGCTCCGCGGGCACGAGCGGCGGCGAGGAAGCTCGCGGTGCCCTGTACGGCGACGGCGACCGGCGAGCGCGGCTCGCGCCTGGGTCGTCGCGCGTCGAGCACGCCACCGAGGACGGCGACGGCGACGAGCAGAGCCGCGAGGATCAGGGGCGTGTAGTCGGTGCCGGGGGCCCGCCCCGAGCGGGTCGTGAGCTTGGGTGCCGGCGTGGCGCCGACCACCGAGCCGGTAACCGCGGTGCCACGCGCGGCGGCGCCGCCTCTGCCCTTGCGCGACTTGACGGAGCCGGCGGCCGAGCCGCCCTGATAGGCGGCGACCTTCTTCTTGCCGCTGGTGGTGCCGCTGCTGATGCCCTGAGAGGTGGTCCCGACGCTGACCCGGTTGGCCGTGCCCGCGGTCGCGGGCTTCGAGGAGGCCGGCTTCTTGGCCGGCTGCGGGCTCGTGCTGGGGACGTACGGGAGCGGGAAGGCCACCCCGTCGAAGGCCGGGTAGGCCTCGGCGGTGAAGGTCACCGAGGCCGGGTAGCCGGTGTCGTAGGCGCCGAACGGGGACAGGCCGCCGGTGCCCTTCTCCTGGTAGGAGGTGAGCCCGGCGAGCACGGTCGTTCCCGTTGCCGTCCTCGGGGCGGGTACGCCCAGGGCCTTGAAGGCCTGGATCGTGAACGCGGTGGACGGGACGTCTCCGCTCGAGGATGAGGCGGCCTGGTCCGAGGCGGCGATCGAGCCGTCGTTGACCTGGGCGTGGCGGAGATAGGCGATGCCCGCCGCGACGGTCGCGTCGGTGGCACCGGCGACCCCGGTTTCCGCGATCGCCTCGAGAGCCAGCGCGGTGGGCACGCTGGTGGCGTCCGGGTAGCCCCAGCCTCCGCCCGAGTCCGATGCGCTCAGCAGCGTCCGAGCCGCGGCCGAGGCCGCACCCCGCGCCCCTCCCGAGTCGACGGAGAGCAGGCCCACGATGCCGAGCGCGGCGCCCTCGGGATCATGCTCGATGGCCGGGACGGTGAGATCGCTTCTCAGCCCGGCGGAGGGATTGCCGTACCGGGCCGGGTCGGCACCGGAAGCGCCCTGGACCACCGCCAGCAGGCCCAGGTCGACGAGCGACCGGTACCTCGACAGGTGCGCGGCGAGGTAGTCCGCGGCGCTCGAGCCGCCATTCAGCGTCTCATCCTCGGGATTCTTGCCGGCCGCCAGGAGCGCGACGGTCGCCCACAGGCTGCTCTCGGGATTCGACGCCTGCCCCCGCCGGGCGCCGAAGCCACCATCCGTGTTCTGGGCGTCCTCGATGAACGAGGCGGCCGCTGAGGCGTTCCCGGGGGCGGCGGCGCGGGCGACGTCGGCTCCCCTCAGCGCCCCGAGCGCCAGTCCGGTGGCCAGGAGGCCGGCCAGCAAGCTCAACCGCCACGCGCGATGACGCCCGGCGCCTCGAGCGGCGCATCGAGCGGGGCGACCGCGGGGAGGACTGATCTCGTGCCTGGGCATTTAGGCAAGTAATCCTATCCACTTTATGTAGTATTGGGTCCGAGACCCAACCCCCTGCCAGGAGGCGCACCTTGAGGCCGAGAGACCTCCGCAAGCACTCGTCGATCTGCGTTTTGACCCTCGCCGTCGCCGCGGCCGTTCTCGCTGCGTCGCCCACGCTCAGCTCCGCCAAGAAGCCGGCCGCCGCCGGCGCGAAGCTCAGCCGGGTCGACGTGTCGGGAACGAGGGTGACGGTCAGCGGGCAGGTCACCCTGCCCGAGAACACGGCCAAGGAGCGCCGGCGCACGCGGGTTGGCCTCGCCCTGAGCGGGAGTACCGGAGCGGTCGAGCGCCACACGGTGACGATCACCGCGCACCGGACCTTCAGCGCTTCGTGGCGCACGAAGCTGACCGGGTCCCTCGTCCTCTCGGTGCGCGTGACGATCGGCGGCCGACCGACCGGGAAGGCGGTCACGCATACGGTCGAGATCCACGCGGCTCCGGTCACGCCGCCAACCACCCCCTCGAACGCGCTGATCGGGACCTTCAGTATCCAGGCGGGCGACACCTCGGGCGCGACCCCGGACGGCTCCTACTTCGAGATGCTCCAGCCGGACGGGTCCCCGCTTGCGAACCTGAGCGCGGAAGGGGGCAACCCCAACTTCACGCCGTTCACCCCGGGAACGGACGGTGGCTTCAGGACCTATGCCTACCAAGGGCCACCCTCGCCGGCGTTCTCAAACGGCATGTACGGCAACGCCCTGGGTGCCGCCATCATCAAGCCGGTGGAGTTCTACGGGTGGAACTTCACCGTCGTCACCGCGCCGACCGACCCGCAGCTGGGGACGGCTGACCCCCTGCCCGTGATCACCGCCCAGGGCGGCTCCCTGAGCGGTCAGATCAGCGACTGGACCGCGCAGTGGAATGGCTCCTCCTTTAACCAGGGCACCCCCAAGCCCGACGGCTCCTTGCCGTCGCCGACCACGGCCTTGTCAGGAAGCTACGACCCGACCACGGGTGCCTACAGCCTGCAATGGCAGAGCCGCATCGTCGGTGGGCCGTTCAACGGGTTCGCCGGGGTCTGGCATCTGTCGGGGACGTTCGTGCCCGAGTCCGAGTCCCCCCTGTGACGGGTCGGGTCAGGTCCCCAGCAGCCGCTTCGGCGCCTTCCGCTCCCAGGCGTCGGCGAGGAGCTCGGAGAGCAGGCCGGCGTCAGCGGCAGCCAGGGTGACCTGGACAGCGGCCAGGCGCTTGCCCCACCACATCTCGGCGCACGCCGCCGGCTCGGCCTGCACCGCGGTCCGGATACCGTCGGGGTCGACCATCACGTTCATGTGATCCGCGTCCCACACGGTGGCGAAGATCTTCCCTCCCACCCGGAAGGACGGCCGGCCGTGGTGGTCGGCCTCGACCGCCTCGGGGAGGGCGAGGGCGAGGGCGCGGGCCTGGGCGACGGAGACCACGGGGCTAGGTGACGGTGGTCGCGGCGTCGGGCATCGGCGTGTCAGGCGCCGGGCGCGGGGCGGCCGAGCGGCGTTCGCGGACGACCATCGGCATCCCGTTGCCGGGGCTGAGGGTGGGGAGCTTCTCGAGCCGCAGCTCGTAGCCGGCCTTGAGCTCGACCCGGAAACGCTGGAGCAGCGAGGTGGCGACGACCTCGACCATGAGCTGACCGAAGCGCTTGCCGATGCAGATCCGCTGCCCGCCGCCGAAGGGGAGGTAGCCGCCGCGCGGGATCGAGGGGCGGGCCTCGGGGGCGAAGCGCTCGGGCACGAACGCCTCGGGGTCGGGAAAGACCTCGGGCAGGTGGTGGGTGACCCATGACGAGTGCATGATGTGGGTGCCGGCCGGGATCCGGTGGCCCGCGAACTCGAAGCTCCGCACGGCCAGCCGGGGCCCGAACC
>Ga0302325_10023231_pt1 | contig 12936 bp, 5 predicted proteins | sample Palsa_T0_2_FD_201948 | JGI IMG/M metagenome (GOLD analysis project Ga0302325, IMG submission 201948) | Peat permafrost microbial communities from Stordalen Mire near Abisko, Sweden - Palsa_T0_2 | ecosystem: Environmental > Terrestrial > Soil > Palsa > Peat permafrost | place: Sweden: Abisko... | reverse complement strand
CGATGATGGTGATGGTATTCAGATACGAATCCCGTTGCGTATCGCCCCAGGTGAATAGACCATGGCCGCCAAGCAGTACGCCGTCGCAGCCGGGCACTTGCTTCACCGCGCGTTCAAGCATCATGGCAAGCTCAAAGCCCGGCCGCTGCCAGGGAACCCACACCAGTTTGTGACCGAACTGCTGGTTGAACTCATCCATCTTTTCCTTACCATTTGCCGATGCAGCGAGCGCGATGCCCCAGTCAGGGTGGAGATGATCTACGTGGGGGAAGGGAAGAAAAGCATGCAGGGCGGTATCGATCGAGGCTGCCACAGGATTGTTGCCGAAGGTGCAGAGCGGATATAAGCCGACGATCTCGTCTTCAAACTCAACTCCGCGGTAGATCTTTGATAGGGCAAGCACTTTGTCCATGTACAGGGTGGCAAAGCCCTCGACCTTGATGCTGCCCAGGTCACCGCCGCTGCCTTTTACCCAAAGCACTTCCTTTTTCTGGCCCTCCAGCGGATCGGTGCCCTCGAGTTTCGAGCTGGTATTGCCGCCGCCGAAGTTGGTAATGCGCAGATCGGATCCCAGCAGGTTGGAGCGATAGCGCAAACGGGCTGCGGGGTCGAGCGTTCTGGCGTGGCTTTCATCCCAAAGATCGGAAAGATACTTGAGGGGCATACGTCTTCTCCTTGTGTTGTCGTCCGCCATCGTGAGGCGTTTTGTCTGCACGCGAACGTGGTACATAATTCAATAGACAAAGTATTTCACAATGTCTCCGGGTTCACGTAGGATAAGTGCGCTTGCTCCAACCCCTGAACCGAGGTGAGTGTGGGTCCTAACCCATTCATTGGCGTTATCTATCACTGGATCGGCGGCCTCGCTTCTGCCAGCAATTTCATCCCTTTCCGGGGAATCAAGCGCTGGTCCTGGGAAATTTTCTGGATCATCCAGGGCATCGCCGCGTGGATCGTCGCCCCCATGGTCCTGGCCCTCCTGCTGGTCCCGCATCTGTTCACTATTCTTCAGGCAGCGCCGTCTGCCAGTATCTACTATGCATGCTTCTGGGGCGTTATGTGGGGGGTTGGCGGGCTCACTTTTGGCCTCTCCATTCGCTACCTGGGCATTGCCCTGGGATATGCGATCGCGCTCGGTTTTTGTACCGCATTCGGCACCTTGATGCCACCGATTTTCAGTGGCCAGATGTCCTCCATCCTGCATGAGACTTCGGGGCAAGTGATCCTCGCCGGAGTCGGGGTTTGCATGGTGGCGATCGCCGTCAGCGGCTTGGCGGGTTACTCGAAAGAGCATGAAATCTCCAGCGAGGACAGGGCAGAGGCCGGGGAGCGCGACTTCTCCTTCGGTAAGGGACTGGCCGTGGCGATCTTTGCCGGCATCATGAGTTCCTGCTTTGCCTACGGGCTGGCTGCAGGCAAACCCATTGCCGAGATTGCGCGAGTTCGTCTGCTTGCGGAGCATCGCCTCGACCTTTGGCAGAATCTTCCTGTCCTGGTCGTCGTTCTCTGGGGTGGTTTCGTCACTAATTTCCTGTGGTCTCTTTTCCTGATCCTAAAGAATCGTTCCTTCGCCCAGTTCGCTGGAGCACCAGGCATCAATCCGATGGGTGCTGTCGAGGTCACGACCGCGAAGTCATTGGGTGCAGAGGCGGCTTTGCTTGAGCCCGCGAGCCGCCTCACTGGTTCGACGCTGGTGAAGAATTACGTTCTCGCCGCCCTGGCGGGCGTGATCTGGTATTTCCAATTCTTCTTCTATTCGATGGGGCAGACCAAGATGGGCAAGTACGACTTCTCCAGCTGGACACTGCACATGGCCAGCATCATCATCTTCGCCACACTGTGGGGCGTGGCTCTCAAGGAATGGAAGGGAACCAGCCGGCGGACAAAAGGGCTGGTGGCCCTTGGATTGTTCCTGCTGGTCGGCTCGACCGTAGTGGTGGGCTATGGGAACTATCTAAAAGTGCGTTAAACCGTCAGGCGTAACTTGCGACCGCGCCCTGGTTCGCTACCGCACGTTCCTTGGTGATCTGTTCGATGTAACCGCTCTCGCGAAGCGCCAACAGCGGGTCCTCTACCAATCCCTTGGATCGCCTCCAGGTCTTCACGATAGGCCGCACATCCTGCCAGAACGCGGAGCGGAAGCATTCTTCTGCTTCCACCAGCTTGCATTCTTCCTGCAGTACTGAGAGCCGCGCTTGATCGACCAGGGCGGCCTTGGCGTAAATTTCCTGCGCCGTACAGACGGTCTGCACCATGGCTTCCATCTTGCCCTTGAGATTGTGGCTTTGGTCGATCATGTATGCCACGTCTACGGAGGCGCCCGTTTCCCATTCGTAGTTGCGAATTTCGTGAAAGATACGGAACACCTGGTAGGGGTCGATCGATCCCAACGTAAGGTCATCGTCGGCATAGCGTCGATCGTTGAAGTGGAAGCCGCCCAGCATCCCGGCGCGCAGCAGCCAGGCGACAATCTGCTCGATATTCTGTGTCTGGTAGTGGTGCCCGGTGTCGACCAGCACCAATGCCTGCGGCCCGGCGGCCTTGGCCAGCAGCAGCGCCATGCCCCAGTCTGCGACGTCGGTGTGATAGAAGTACGGCTCGAAGGGTTTGTATTCGATCAGCAGTCTCTGGCCGGGGCTAAGGGCGGCATGCGTTTTTTTGAACGCTTGCTCAAACCAATCGATGCGGTGCCGCATGCTTTGTGTTCCGGGATAGCTCGATCCGTCGGGAAGCCAGGGCGCGATATCGCGCGAATTCAATTTGTGCGCGATCGCGACGCAATCCAGCAGATGATCAAGCGCCTGCTTGCGGATGGCCGGATCGGGATTGCCGAGAGCGCCGAATTTGTATTCCTGGCCCTGAAAAAAGTTGGGGTTGATCGACCCGGCGGCCACTCCGCACTTGCTCGACAGCTCTTGCACTTGCGACACGTCTTTGAGTCCATTCGGCAGATCCCAAATAGCGTGCAGAGCGACCGTCGGGCATGCTCCCGTCAACTGGTTGACCATGCCGGCGTCGTTGAATTTCTCCGCCAGGTTGGTCGCTGCAGCAGGCTGCATGAATTTGCCGAACCGGGTTCCCGTGTTCGCGAACCCCCACGAGGGCAATTCGATCTTGAATTGATCGAGTGCCTGCCAAACAGAGCCTTCCATGTCCAGTGCCATAGTGTCCCTATCCGCGAAACCGTACTGAACTCTTCAGTCAACGAACTTGAGTGCAGGCGGACCTTCCACCTTGAACAGCCAAGGGCTAATGCATTGCAATAGGGTAATAGTTTCTATCCTAAATTCGGATATGTCAATAATTCAGATATATCAATTGCGTGTCGAGGAAGACCCCGATGTTCAATAGGGGAATATGCTCGCTGCAGCCAGGGGAAGGCAGCATTTCGGGCTACAAATCATTTTACAATCCTCGAGTCTTACTGCGTAATAACCCGAAACGAATAAGTGCCGGCAGGCAGTTCGTAAGTAGCACTCCCCTCTGCGTTACTCACCAAGCGGAGCTTCTTGCTGTTGGATATTGCTTCTCCGTCTAGCGTGAACTTATCCTGCTGGCCAGCAGGCAACGGCATGTTTGCCGTCGTGTTGGGGGGAACCGTGACCAGCCAGGTAACGGCAGTACCCTTCATCGACCACGCGGATCGTATCTCGCCGTAAGCGGATTGGTAGCGGAAGTCGAGACTTCCCAGGCGGGCATCGAAATTGGGATGGAGATAGATGGTGTGGAAGCCTGCGTCCGTGGGTAGGGCATCGATCCCGGCTGCGTAGCGATAGATCCAATCGGCCACCGCGCCATAGGCATAGTGGTTGTACGAATTCATGCTGGGGTCGCCGCGCATCTGGTCGCCGTTCCAGCGCTCCCACATGGTGGTGGCGCCGTGTCCGACCAGGTATCCCCAGGAGGGATATTCCGTATTGAGCAGCAGGCGATAGGCAAGGTCGCTGTGGCCGGTATCCACCAGCACAGCCAGTAAATAGGGCGTCCCCAGGAATCCGGTTGCCAGGCGCCCGTGATTGGCTTCTATCTTGGCCACCAGCCTGTTCGCCGCCGCGGCTCGCAGCGAGTCGGGCACCAGCTTCATATTCAATGCCAGCACATAGCTGGTCTGGGTATCACCGCCAGCTGCCTTGGCTTCGGGGTTGTTGATCTGTCCAAAAGGAGACGGGCCATTATCGGCCCCCTGAATAGAACCGTCGGCATGAATGTACTCCGCGGCAAAAGCGGTCTTGATCTTGCTGAACAGTTCAGCATATTTCGCTTCATCTTCGGTCTTGCCCAGGGCATGCGCCATCTGCTGCATGAGCGTGACATCGTAGGCCCAGTAGGCACTCGCAACCAGAGGCTCAAGAGTAGGGCCCTCGGGAGAAAGCCAATCGCCGAAGGGTATACCGTAGCCTGTCTTCCAGAGGTAGGAGGGATTGGCCGCCTGGATCGCCGCCAGGTACTTCTCCATTGCATCCCAGTTTTGCTCTATGACCCGCGTGTCTCCCGATTGCAGCCACGCGGTCCAGGGAATGATGACGCCGGCATCGCTCCACCCGGCGCCGAAGCCGGGATTGGGTGTATCCGTTCCCGGAGCGAAGATGCCGTACATCGGCGTGCCCACCTGGGTGTTCCGTATGTCGCGGGCAAACTTCTTTGAGAACTGGGTCAGGTCCATGTTGTACGACGCGGTGCGCCAGAATACCTGGGCATCCGCAGTCCAGCCCAAGCGCTCGTCACGTTGCGGGCAATCTGTCGGCACACCGACGAAATTGGAGCGTTGTCCCCAAAGAATGTTGCTCCACAGTTGATTGATCATCGGGCTGCCGGACTGCATCTGCACGGTGATGGGCGCATCCGTGTACATGGCCACCGCTTTCACCGCAGTAAGGTCTGGCTTATACTTCAGGCCCGTCACTTCAACATAGCGGAAGCCGTGAAAGGTAAAGTCTGGTTGGAATTCCTCATCGCCTTTCCCGGAAAGAATAAAGTGGTCGGTCGCTTTCGCGGTGCGCAGGTTTTCAACGTAAAGGGTGCCGTCGGGATTCAGCACTTCAGCGAAGCGCAGCTGAACGTCTGTCCCTGCGGCGCCTCGCGCCAGTAGGCGCGCGACTCCCGCCAGGTTTTGGCGAAAGTCGTAGATGTAAACTCCCGGCTTGGGGTTGGTGATTTCCGCCGCGGTCAGCGTTTGATGGGTACGTATTGGCTGAAAGGATTGCGGAACAATTTCCGGCTCCTTAGGGTTGATCAAATCGACTGGCTTCCAGTTGGCGTCGGAAAAAGCTGCTGTGTCCCAACCCGCCTGTTCCTTGCGCGCGTCGTAGTCTTCGCCATCGTAGATCTCCGCCTGAGAAATCGGAGAAATATCGGCCTTCCATGTGGCGTCGGTGGCGATCCACTCAATCGAGCCATCCGCATGCTCGAGCCGAAGCTGCGCTTTTAAAGCCGGCGGCGTGTCTCCGTAGTTGTATCCCTGGCGAAACCACATCAGCGGCGTCGTATACCATCCCGGCGCCAGCCAGGCTGCAATGGCGTTTTGCCCTGTCTTTAGCTGCCGCGTAACGTCATAGGCCTGGTAAGGAACGTGAGCCCGGAAATCGTCCCATCCGGGAGACAAGACCTGATCGCCGACCCGCGCGCCGTTGATCTGAACGCGATAAGCGCCTAAGGCAGTTACATAAAGGCGCGCCGAGGTTACGGGCCCGCTGACCGTGAAGCTGTGGCGAAGCAGTTTCACCGGCCCGGTGCGCCACGGATTCCCCAACGTGTCCGCGCTCATCGGCGTCTTTGGAAGTAGGTAGGCGATTGCATTCTGCCACGCGGAATCGTCGTACTTAGCGTCATACCAACCTGGCTCCGCATTTAGCTTGGCTTTCCACTCCTTGCCGCTGGCGAAGACGGCGGCGGTGCCATCCGTCATCTCGACATAGAGACAAGCACTCATCGGGGTGTGACTAGTCTCAGGTGGCGGCGTCCCATCGGCCGAGGGCGTTCCGAACAAAGTGACCCCGACGGCCAGCAGGTTTTCACCACCGCGCACGTCTGAGGTAACGTCCTTGAGCAGGTAGGTCTTCCAGGCCGCTTGCTTCCATGGTGGCAGCGGTACCGTCTCCAGCACCTGCTTCCCGTTTATCCACGCGGCAGTGGTGTCTTCCCCGGTAACAAACAGGTCCGCACGTTTCACCGGCCCGTTGAGTTGGAATTTGAAGCGAAAATCATGCTGGGTATCGGCGCCGTTCTTAGCGTTGTCGGCAGTGCGGTCCGCGTTGGTGATCCATGTAGCCCCCGATTTACGAACCGCGCGATGCTCCGGATCTTCATAGCCGATCCACTGGGCTTTCCAGGTTTCCTTGAGCAATCCTGTTTCCCACCAACTCACGTCGCTTGCCGGGTAGGGCTTGCCCTCCTTGTCCCAAGCCTCCACGCGCCAGTAATAACGGGTGGAAGCGGCTAACTCTGGACCGCCGTACACCACGCCAAACGATTTGTCCGAAGTGATGCGGCCGCTATCCCACACATCCGCCTTGCCGGCGGTCAGCATCGCGGGATTACTGGCCACCTCTACCCTGTAGGCTGTTTGCCGGGCAGCGAATCCGCTATCCGCAAGCTGCCAGGCGAACAGCGGTTGGGCGGAATCGATGCCCAGGGGCTCAACCATGGAGTCACTAGTAAGATGGGTCGGCTTTCCCGCGGACGGCGCGGCGAAAGCGGAGGCAAGGCAAAGCGTCGTGGCGAGCCCTGTCAACGCCAGGCCGGTGCGGCGAATTCGGTTGCGGACGCCTATTGGCGCAGCGCTGCCGCGATTGAGAAGGTTCGATGAGGTCATGTGCATTCGGCTGAAACTATCGAGTTGGCGAGGCAACAATGTCAATAGGAAAGTGCTATACCTTTCGAATCTTGCCATCGGCCTTGTAATAGAGGGAAACAGGTCTCCGACCACCCATGATTTCCTGTCCCAAGGCAGGTCGAGAATCCGGCCATAATCCCTATTTGGAACTGTTGCTCTATTGCTTTAGTTCTGTATGATGGGTGCGGCTTCTGAATGCGAAGGCTATTGGCATCGCGGCTGAGAGGACTCTCTAGTGGTGACGAAGCCCACTTCCCTGGACGGGTGCCCCTCGTTCGCCCCGGCGTACATGGGCCGAAAACGATGTTTTTCCAATGCTTTCACTCCATGCATAAGCGCTCTTGTTCCTGCAGCCTCTTGTCCGCAAAGCAGAAGCCTTCGAAGGGGCTGCGCCCCGTCTTCTTCGGCCCATGTACGCTGGGGCGAACATGGGGCCCCCGTCCAGAGCCACGGACCGTGGTTAGGAGGATGAATTGCGGAGAGCAAACCTGAACCATCGATTCAAAGTCCTTTCTCGCCTCATATTGGCAGCAACATTTCTCTCCGGCTCAGTGCTGGCACAATCGGCGAGCAAGCCGAATGAAGTCACCGTCGACTGGAACAAGACGGTGATTGTTTCCAGGTCCACGCCCACGCTGCAAGTAGTCGTGAACCCTATGCTGCGCTCCCGATCTCCCATTCACGACGCGTCTTTCCAGGCCGTCAAGAATCTTGGTGCCGACTACGTCCGCTATGTTCCCTGGCTACCGTACCCCAGGCTTGGAGTCGCTGAGCTCGAACCCCCAACCAAAGAAGCAACATCCTGGGACTTCTCGCTCATTGACCCCATGACCAAAGACTTTCTAGCTGCGACGGAAGGTCACAGCACGGTGATGAACTTCAGCACCATTCCGGCGTGGCTTTTCAAGACCGACAAACCAGTGACTTACCCAGCCGATCCCAACCAGGTTTATTGGGATTACACCCAGGGTACCGAACTAAAGGACGCCTCTGGCAAGGACTTGGGCGACTACTTTGCCCGGCTGGTGAGCTGGTACACCAAGGGCGGTTTCACCGACGAAAACGGCAAACAGCATTCTTCCGGCTACCACTACAACTTTCCCATTTGGGAAGTGCTCAACGAGGTAGAGTTCGAGCACAAAACCACTCCAGAGCAATACACCGCGCGTTACGACGCGATCGTCAGCGCGATCCACGAGGTAAGCCCGGACACAAAATTCATGGGCCTGGCGTTAGCGGATCCTTCAGCCGACCCTCATTACTTCGAATATTTCTTGAATCACGCCAATCACAAACCAGGCATTCCGCTCGATTACGTTTCCTATCACTTCTATGCCAGTCCCACGCCGCAGCAGGACATCAACAGCTGGCAATACACTTTCTTTGATCAGGCCGATCGCTTTCTGGCTACCGTGCGCTACATCGATGCGATTCGCCAGCGTCTCTCTCCGCAAACCAAGACGGATACGAATGAGCTGGGAGTCATCCTGGCCTCCGATGAAGCGGAGATAGCGGAGAGTAAGGCGCATCCCGACACCATCCCGACCCTGTATTGGAATGCGGCCGGCGCGCTTTACGCATACCTGTATGCCGAGTTGGCGAAGCAAGGCGTTGAGGTGATCGGAGAATCACAACTGGTCGGATATCCCTCGCAGTTTCCCAGTGTCAGCATGATTGATTGGAAGAACGGCAAGCCCAATGCTCGCTACTGGGTGTTGAACCTCTTGAAGGATAATTTCCACCCCGGAGATCAACTGGTGGCGACAACGCTGTCTCACCATAGCGACATTGCCGCCCAGGCTTTCGTCACTCCCGCAGGGAAGAAGCTGCTGCTGATCAACAAGCGAAACCGAATTATCGACGTCACGTTGCCAAGCGAGGCGCAGACCGCGAATCTTCTTACGGTCGACGAGGCGAGTGGGGAAGCCACGGCTCGGGCCTCAAAGCACGATGGCACGCATCTGACCCTGCCGCCTTTTGCCGTGGTGGTCGTCAGCGTCCCCTGAAGCTCTATTTGCGTGGCGAAGTTAGCTTGCCGCGATCGCGGCTCCGCCGGATTGAGGGGCGATTCGACGTTGAACGGTACGAAGCACCTACTGGACCTCGCCATTCTCCAGCACCTGCTTTGTCACTTCTCCCGGTGTGCTCGTCCGCTGCTGTAATGCAATCTGGCTCCGCACACGCTGAAATTGAGCAAGAGCCTCTTTTTGTTCCTCTGTGTTGCCGAGCGCTCGATCCGCCAGTGACAGGCGGTACCATGCAACCTCATCGTCGGCATCGAGCGCGACAGCCCGCCGCAGATGCGGCAGGGCGAGATCCGGTTTCCGTTGCGCCATCAGGGTTGTTGCCAGGCCTACCTGCGCTTCCTGAAAGTCGGGATAATACTTAATCGCCGCTTCAAAGAGCTGCTGTGCCTGGTCGAGCTCATTCATTTTGCGATGGATCTCGGCCAGCTCGTAGATGGCGTTGGCATCGCCCGGATCTAGCTGCAACTCCTGCTCAAACTCCCGCGCTGCCTCCGCTCTGTCTTCGGGTACGTGAGTAAGTTGCCAGCGTGCCAGCAACGTTCGCCCGATGCGGTAATGAATTTTGACCCGATGAGGATCGAGTTTAAGCACCTCGCGATATTCGCCAATTGCGAGGTTGGTCGATCCCTCGCTCTCGAACGCTTCGGCAACAGCCTGGTGGCGCCATATCGACGTTGGCGCCACTGCTTCCAACTTGTGCAGCGTGAGATAGGCAAAGTTCCCGTAAATACGGCTGGTGTGGTAAAGGATCTCAGGATCGTTGGGAAAGAGCCGGTTCAACTCCAGGGCTACAGTCACCGCGTCCCGGTCACGCTGTAAGCCGGTGTATGCTCGCATCAACTGCAGGCCGCACAGACGCTTTGTTTCTGGGTCGGGCGCCTGCTGGAAGCCCTTCTCCAGCCCAGGCACTGCTTCCGGGTATTCGCCGACTTCCGAGAGCGACATCGCCAGCAGGGTGCTGGCTCTCGTCAGGCCCGGCTTCAAGCGCAAGGCGCGCCGTAGTTCAGGCACAGCCTGGTCGAACTTTTTCTCCTGGAAGTAGACCAGGCCCAACGTTGCGTGAATTTCGGCAATATCAGGATCGATTTCGAGCAGCTTCTTGAAATCGCTTTCCGCTTCGTCGTAATGCCCCGCAGCCAGCGCCTGCTGTCCCGCTTGGGAGTATTGTTGCAGGGTTTCGTCCTGAGATCCCTGTGCTGCCAAGCTTGAGGCAGAACTCAAGACAAGCATGACCAAACCGAGCAGGACAACGGCCTTGATTCTGAGCACCATGCAGGCAAGTGTATCGCCGCTGAGAAAGCCCGGGCTACCGTGTGCTACGCCAAAGCATTTTCGCAAATGGTGTAGGCGAAGAAGGGGCGCTCTACGCAGGCGTTCCGCCAAATCAGGAACCGACCTGCGCAGAGACTCCTCAGAAGGTTATCTTTCCAGCGAATTGAAGGATGCGGGCATCCGAGGAAATACCCGTAATCAGGCCGCCCGTCGAAGAACCGACTGAGTGGGAAACGGCCGTGTTGCCGCTCGAACCAGCGACCAACAAACCGCCCACGTTTTGCGAGTATTGGTGATGGTTGAAGGCGTTGAACGCATCCATTTTGAAGGTGAATCTCAGCCTCTCGTAAAGCTGGAAGCTCTTGCCGAGGCCGATGTCAAAATTGTTGATGCCCGGCTGGTTATAGAGGTTGCGGCCGGTATTTCCATAGGTGCCGAAGGCCGGGCCGGTGAAGCAGCCTATGTTGAGACGGTCGAACTTTGCCAGAACGCCCGTATAGGGATTCGCATGAACGTTGCAGCCTGGCGTGATGTTCGCCCGCATGCCGCCGGAGCCGGTGATGCTGTCGATATCGGTCGCCGACACGCTGTAGGGAAATCCCTTCTGGAGCGTCGTGATGCCGGCCAGTTCCCACCCGCCAATTGCGAGATCGGCTGGCCGGTTGATTGTGTTTAGAAACTTCTTTCCGCGTCCGACCGGCAGGTTGTAGATATAGCTGGACACAAACCTCAAGGGTACGTTGAAGTCCGAACGGCCATAGTCCAGTTGCGGCCTGGAGTTGTCCTCGAATCCCTCGTAACCGGTCAGGCTGGCGCCGGCTCCGGCGGTCGCCGACTTGTCATCCATGCTCTTGGCGTAGGTAAAGACGGAGGTTACGGCCAGATCGCCCGCGCGATGCTCGAACTTCACATCAGCGGCATTGTAGTTCGAGTAGCCGTGGAAGTCGCTGTCGATGTAGGTCCCGTTAAAGTTCGGATACGGCAACCGGCTCGCAATGCTGCATGGGGCAACCGCTGTTGAGCCCACGGCATTGAAGTAGACGCCGGAGGAATTCTGCTCCTGGCAAAATGCCAGGCTCCCCGACGGAATATCGAGTTGTTGGGCGATGTTGTGCCGGTCGAGGAGATGCGTTCCTTTGCTTCCAATATAGTTCAGTTCCAGGGTCGTGTTCCTTGCCAACTCGCGCTCCAGTGACAAAGTCCACGACTGGACATAAGGATTGAGCGGGTTCTCCGACTCGATGACGGCGATGAACGAGAGCGTCGACTCGGGGAACGGCCCCAGTGTGTTGTAGGCCGGGAACAATCCATTGGAGAGCTTCAACTGATCGAGACTGTTTTGGGTAGTGGGGTTGTAATTGTTGCGGATGCTGTATGGGTAGATGTCCGCCGAGTCGTCGATCTCGCGGCCCTCATACGACGAGTAGAAAATCCCGTAGCCGCCGCGCACCACCGTGTTGTCGTTGAGCCGGTAGTTGACGCCGAACCGCGGCGCGAAGGGACTCTTGAGGCCCGGGCGGGGCACTTTACCGCAATAGCGAAGGATGGGGCCGCCGTTGATGCCGACTCCGGGAGCTACGCCGTCCGTCGTGAGCTGCGGATCGGCATAACACAGGCCGCCTTGCGGGTTCTCGGTATCGAGCCAGAAGAAGTGGTTGTGTTCCTCATAGGTCGCGGCGCGGAAGTCCCAGCGCAAACCGACGTTTATGCTCAGCTTCGGGGTTACCTTCCAGTCGTCTTCCGCGTAGGGTGCGAAATAGTTGAAGACGTGGGTTTGCGGGTTGCCCGCAAAAGTCGTCGGGCTCAACGGGCCGGGCACATATTCGCTGGTGCCTGAGTAATACCCAAGCATCATGTCGGCAACCGCATTGCCCGTGCCGCATAGAGGCGCGGCAGCCCCCCCGTTGACCGACACGGGCGCGTTGGGACAACTGGAAAGGGGATTCGTAGTCGAGATGGGCTCACTATTGGAGTTAATGAGGTTCGAAGAGTAGCCCCAGGTGCCAAGGAAATCGTCATCCAGGTTGCGGGTCAGGGTCCAATGGCGGTAATCGACGCCAAAACCGAGCGTGTGCTTCCCATGAACCGAAGTGAACGAATCGGCATACTCCCATTCGGGACTCGTTGAACCGGTGTAGGCGTTGCCCGGACCACCGCCGGTCGAGTACGTCGTCATGCCGATGTTAGGCCACGACGATTGCAGAGGAGTGAATGTGGTAAAGACGCCCTGCAGCCCAAGCGCGGAAACCACCGATGCGGGCGGGGCAGACGCGTTGCCCTGCGGTGCAGCCGCGGAGAGAAAGCCGAAGCGGAAATTGTTCACACTCTGTGACCCGACGTTGATGGTGTGCGAAATCGCAAAGGCTTTTTCCGTTTCAAAGTATGACTCGAGTCCGAGAACCGCCGAATTGGAATTGTAGTTCGTCGTGTTCACGTAATTAGAGTAGGTAAAGCGGCCGAAGACCGAGCCGAACTTCCCAAGGGTCTGGTCTCCGCGATAGGTCTGCTGGTTCATGTGCAAGGGGCCAGGGATAGTTACGATCGAGTTGGTGACGCCCTCCGGCTGGTTTGCAACCGTCGGCGCGCCAAAGAAACCATTCGCAACCCCGACCAGCCCGATCCGGCTGGTGAAGGCTGTCGATGGGACTGTGTTATTTGGGTAAGCCTGCCCAGTTTGCGGATTCACCGGCATGCAGTTGTAGCTCAGGGTAAGGAGCGCAGTGCACTCCGGCGTACCGTACGCGGGCAAGGGGCCGCCGGGAAGAAGGACGCCATTGACAGTCCCTAAATTGCTCGGATAGGTTT
>Ga0302325_10023224_pt1 | contig 12939 bp, 12 predicted proteins | sample Palsa_T0_2_FD_201948 | JGI IMG/M metagenome (GOLD analysis project Ga0302325, IMG submission 201948) | Peat permafrost microbial communities from Stordalen Mire near Abisko, Sweden - Palsa_T0_2 | ecosystem: Environmental > Terrestrial > Soil > Palsa > Peat permafrost | place: Sweden: Abisko... | reverse complement strand
GGTCCGGGCGGACGACCGTGACGGACAGCTCGGCCACCGGCTCGCTCACCGGCTGGCGCTGGCGGCGATGGACCAGCTCGGGCTGCTGGCGGGCGAGCTGCTCCACGGCGCGCGTGCCCACGATGAGCTCACGGCGCCGGACGGCCTCGGGCTGCTGCTGGCGGCGCCAGCCTTCGTCGATCGTCCGGACGTGCCCGAATCATGGGCGGTCACGAGCGACTCGCTGGCGGTGCTGGCCGCGGGCGCGATCGGCGCGGACCTGGCGATCCTGCTCAAACCGGTCGACGGCGTGTTCGAGCACTGGCCGGCCGCGACGCCGGGCGAGCGACCGCTACCTGAGCTGACCGCCGAGCGGCTGCGCGCGCTGCAGCGCGCCGGCGAGGGCCGCGCGGTCGACGGCTATCTGCCCGACGCGATCGAGCGGACCGGCGTGACCGTGGTCGTCCGCGCGCCGGGCGCGCCCGCGGGCGCCGGCACGCGAATCACCCCGGCCCGGCGCATCACGGCCGACGGGCGCGCCGACCCAGACTGACCTTTCACCCCGACGTGACGGCGACGGCGCGTAGCTCCGCGACGGCCGCGGCGACGAGTCCGGCGTCGAGCGATCCAGCGCGATCGCCGCCCCGGCAGACGGCCGATCGCACGCCGACGATGTCGGCCGCCACCAGCCCCAGCTGCCCGGCACGGAGCTGGCCCGCGACGCCGAAGCTGCCGCCGGCCGCGCGCGTGCGCGCGAGGAGGTCCTCCAGCGCCGCCGGCGACACCGATCCATACAGCCCTCGTCCGTCCTTGACCAGCGTGTCGACCAGCGCTCCCGCAATCCCGGTCCGGGCCACGAGCTCGGGCAGCAGCGCGGGATCGAACGCCGGCGGGTGCACCTCGGCGGCGTCGGCGTACGCGGCCGCGATCACGTCCCTTTCGCCCGCGCCGGGCGCGCCCACCCCGGACGCCGCGTGACCGACCGCGTCGGCCACCGCCGCCACCAACGCGACCGCGCGATCGAGCCCGCGCACCCCTCGCAGCCCAAGCTTCACGTAGTCCGCGCCGCACGCCACCGCGCCCCGCGCCGCAAGCGCGGCCGTGTGCGGGAGATCCGGGAGGTCGCCGAGCGCGACGCTCACCGGCACGGCCCCGCCGACGGCCGCCACCACCTCCGACAAGGTGCGCGGCGACGGCGCACCGAGCGCCCCCTCACGTGGGTCCTTGACGTCGATGATGTCCGCCCCACCGGCCAGCGCCGCCCGCGCCTCGGCCGCCGACACGACGCTGACGAGCAGCCTCACGACGCTCGCGGCCCCGCGTCGGCGCGCGCGCAGACGGCGCCGCCGCGGTCGAAATCGGCGACTGTCGCCGACGCGCCCGCCAGCCCGGCGAGGCGGCGCGCCACGTCGGCCGCCCGCTCGGTGCACGAGACGATGCCGTAGACGGTCGGCCCCCACGAGCTCTGGCCGACCGCGCCAACGCCGAGCGACTGAAGCGCCTCGATCAGCGGCGCCGCGCTCGGGTGGAAGATGCCGCCCTGCCGCTCGGCGAAGATCGCGCCGATCTCTCGCTGGATCTCCGACAACGCCGCTCCGAACTCCTCGATGTCGCCCCGTTGCAGCCCCGGCAGCAGCGACGTCAGCAGCAACCGGGCGACCGATGGCTCGGCCGGCCGCGAGCGCTGGAGCTCGCCGAAGAAGCGCTCCTCGGCGTCGCCCGAGAGGCCCTCGGCGCCCGCCGGCGCCACCAACACGCAGCGCCATGACGCCGGCATCGGGCATCGCATCAGCAGCGGGCTGACGCCGCCCTCCCGGCTCACGCCGGCCTCGACCACGAGCCCGGGTCCGTCGAACGTCCAGGCGCCCACGCTCGACCGCGCGCCGCGACCGCTGGCCCGCGCCAGCAGCTCCGGATCCGACGCCCGATCGGCCAGCTCGAAGACCCCGCGCGCGACCGCCAGCCCCAGCTTCGTCCCCGACCCGAGGCCGACGTGCGCCGGGATCGCATCACGCACCTCCAGCTCGAGCGCGCCCGCGATCCCGAGTGCCGCGCGAACCGAGCGGGCGAACGCCGCGGCGCGGTCGGCCTGCGGCCCCGATGCGACGACCCCGTCGCAAGCCGCCACGGATCCGCCGGACGCCCACCGGACGGCCACGACCACCCGCGGTGCCTCGACCGCGACGCCGAAGCCACCGAACCGGCGCCTGCCCAGCCCCGCCGGATCGAGCATTCCGAGATGCAGCCGCGCAGGCGCGCTGACGACGACCTCGGTCATCTCCGCCGCGCCACATAGCCGCGTACGAACTCCATCGCCTCGAACTCGCGCGGGCCGGCGGTCCTGTCGACCAGCTCCTGGAGCCGGTCCAGCTCGGCGCAGACCCGCTCGGCGCCCAGCCACCGCAGGCGGGAGGCGACGATCGACGCCTCGACCGCGGCGTGCCGGGCGCGGCAGAGGCCCATCGGAGGCTGGGTCCCGGTCCCGGATGCGACCACGCGCGCGGAGACCCGCGAGCGGGGCAGGTCGTCGTCGCCGGCGGCGATCTCGGTCACGACCAGCTCGCGCCAGGCGCTGCACTCCTCGATCACGTCACCGGCGATCTCCTGCGCGGGGCGGGTCACCGGGCGCGGGTGCCCGAGCGCGGCCTGCACGAACAGGAGCGCGTCGTCGGTCAGGTGGGTGACCGCCTGGCCGTGGCCGCGCAGGTTGCGCAGCGTGCGCGTACCGTCAAACGGCCAGAACACGACCTCGTCTGCGCCCCAGCGGACGCCCATCGCCGCGCAATTGACGGCGCCGTCACGTCCGCGGGTGGTCATGATGGACTCGATCAGGGGCCAGCGAGCGTGCTCCTCAGCCGGCAAGGCTGAGCAGCTCCTGGCGCGTGCGCGGGTCGTCGCGCAACGCACCGCGCAACGCCGAGGTCACGGTCCTCGCGCCCGGCTTGCGCACGCCGCGGATCGTCATGCACGTGTGCTCGGCGCTGAGCAGAACCCCGACCCCGCGCGGCGACAGCTCTCGATCCAGCCAATCGGCGATCTGGACCGTCATCCGCTCCTGCAGCTGCAGGTCACGGGCGAACATCTCGACGACCCGCGCCAGCTTCGAGAGCCCCATGATCCGGTCGCCGGGCAGGTAGGCGACGTGCGCATGGCCCATGAACGGGAGCAGATGGTGCATGCACAACGACTGAAACGGGATGTCTCGAACGAGCACGAGCTCGTCGTAGTCGCCCTCGTTCGCGAACGTCGTGGCGGTGAACTCGACGGGAGTCAGGAGCTCGACGAGCGAGGCGGCGATCCGTCGCGGGGTACCGACCAGATCCGGCGCGTCGACGTCGGCACCGATCGCGCGCAACAGATCCTCGGCGGCGCGCTGGGCGGCGGGCAGATCGAACTTGGACGGGTCGACGACGCGCCCAACCGAACCCGCGGCCGCGGCCCTGCCATCGCGGCCTCCGACGCTCATCCCGTGCAGGCTACCGTCTCGGCTCGGCGGATCCCGGTCCCTCATCCCGCGCTCCCCGTGCTCAGCCGGCTCGCGAGCTCGACCAGGAGCCGCACCCCGTAGCCGCTGGCGCCTGCACCGAACGCGTCGCCACGATCCTCGGCGAGCAGCGCCGGGCCGAGCATGTCGACGTGCGCCCACGGCCCGTCGCCGGCGAACCGCGCCAGGAACGCGGCGGCGAACACGGAGAAGCCGAGCCCCTTGCCGGCGACGTTGCGCAGGTCGGCGACGGTCGACTCAAGCCACGCCTCGTAGCGCTCGTGCAGCGGCAGCGGCCAGGCGAGGTCGCCGGCGGCGTTGCCCGCGTCGACGACCGCGTCGCGCCACGCCGCGTCGGTGCCGAACACGCCGGCGTGCAGATCGCCGAGGGCGTCGGGCACCCCGCCGGTCAGCGTCGCCAGATCGACGAGATGAGTGGCGCCATCCTGGCGCGCGTACCACAGCGCGTCGGCCAGGATCAGGCGTCCCTCGGCGTCGGGGTTGATGACCTCGACCGTCAGCCCCGCCGCGGTCGTGATCACGTCGGTCGGGCGGATCGCGGCCGCACCGAGCATGTTCTCGCAGGCGGGCACGAAGCCGCTGACCGACAGCGGCAGCTGCAGCTCGGTGATCGCGCCGAGCGCCGCGATCACTGCCGCACCGCCGGCCATGTCAGCCTTCTGGCGCACGATCTCAGCCTTGGGTTTCAGGAAGTAGCCGCCGCTGTCGAACGTCACTCCCTTGCCGATCAGCGCCAGCCGGGGCGCGGCGGGCGCGGTCGGCGGCCGGTGACGGAGCACGAGCAGCAACGGCGCGGCCGCGCCGGACGCTCCGACGGCGGCCAGTGCGCCGAGCCCGGCCTGCGCCGGATCGACGAGCTCCAGCTCGAGCCGGGGGATCTGACCTGCGCGCCGCGCCAGTTCGGCGGCCGACATCAGGTTGGCGGGCGCGTCGACCAGCTCGCGCGCCGTGTTGCACCACCGCGCGACGAGCGCCCCGCGCGCGGAGGCCGCGGCGAGCTCGTCAGACTCGGCGCCGCAGATCACGAACCGCCGTACGCCTTGACGCGACGCACCAGCGCCGCGCCAGCGACGCCCGTCATAGCCGCCGAGCACGGCGCCCTCCGCCAACGCACGCACCTGCTCTGAGACGGGCACCGGCGACGAACGGTCAAGCGCCCACGCGACCGTCGAGTCCGAGTCCGAGCCCGTCGAGTCCGAGCCCGAGCTCGTCGAGTCCGAGCCCGAGCCAGTCGAGTCCGAGCCCGAGCCCGCCGACCCGGGGCGCCAGGCCCGGACCGCTCGGGCGGCAGCGGTGCGCAGGCCCTCGACGCCCGGTCCGACGGCGATCACCGCCAGCGGCGGACCGTCGGTGTAGACGGTCGCGACCGGATCGGCGTCGGCCGAGGCGCGCTCGGGCGCCCCGAGCTCGGTGGCCCGCGCGCCCGCCGCCACCGCGATCAGGCCCGGTCTGACCGACCTCGGCTCATTGGCGCTCAGCTGAACGTGCATTATCGGAAAGCGGCCACGTAGCCACGCGCTCGTGATGTAACTGCTGTAACATCTGGTGGGCCGATAAGGACTCTAGAAGGGAGGCCAGTCATGCAGTGGACGAAGCCTGAGTTCGAGTTCGTGGAGCTGTGCTCCGAGGTCACCTCCTACCTGTATCACCGGTAGGAGTCTGAAGCAGGCGTAGCCCCTGGGCCATTTGCCCGGGGCCTGCTGTCCCGGTTCACCGGCGTTTGCCGGCCACCCCGGGGCTGCGTCACTGCTTCGACCGGCGCGCGTGCACGTACGGATTCTCGGCTCAGCCGCCGGCGGAGGTTTTCCGCAGTGGAATTGCCACTGCGAAACCTGTGAGGCCGCACGCGCCGGTCGACGGGCGCAGCCGCGCATGCAGTCGTCGCTGGCGATTCGCGGCGACGATGGACCGTGGTTCCTGGTCAACGCCTCGCCCGATGCGCGCCAGCAGCTCGAGACGCTCTCCGACGGCACCGACCGCGGCCGCGATACCTCCCGAGCGGGACCGATCGCCGGCGTGCTGCTGACCGACGCCGAGATCGACCACACGGCCGGGCTGTTGTTGCTGCGCGAGTCCGGCACCCCGGTCCACGTGTACGGCGACGCCGGCGTCGAGCTGGCGCTGCGCCAGGGATTCCCGGTGCTGACGATGCTCGAGCGCTATTGCGGCGTGCAATGGCACACGCTCCTGCCCGGGGCGGCCGAGGAGCTGGGGCGGTCGAGCCTCTCGGTCGAGTCCTTCGCAGTCGGCGGCGACGCTCCCCGCTACCTGGACGGCTCGGGGCTGGAGCTCGAGGCATGCGGCCTGAGCTTCCGCGACCATACGACCGGCGCGATGCTCACCTACGTGCCCGGGCTGGCACGGTGCGACGACGGGATCCGCGACCGCTTCGCCGCAAGCGATCTGGTGCTCGTCGACGGGACCTTCTGGACCGATGACGAGCTCCCGCGCCTGGGCTTCTCGCAGCGCGGCGCGCTCGACATGGGCCATCTGCCGCTGTCGGGCCCGGGCGGCACGATCGAGGCGCTGTCGGCATTGCCGCGGCCGCGCAAAGTGCTCGTGCACATCAATAACACCAATCCGATCCTCCTGGAGGACTCCCCGCAGCGAGCCGCTGTCATCGATGCGAGCATCGAAATCGGGTATGACGGTATGGAGATGCGGTTGTGACCGGCGAGGCGCTCACTCAGGCGGAGTTCATCTCACAGCTGCGCGCGCAGGGCGGCCGCTACCACAATCTGCATCCGTTTCATCGCCGGATGGACACCGGCGAGCTCAGCCGCCAGGAGCTGCGGCGGTGGGTGACCAACCGCTTCTACTACCAGAAGTGCATCCCGCTCAAGGACGCGGCGATCTTGGGCAACTGCCCCGAGGTGGAGATCCGCCGGGTCTGGATCCAGCGGATCCTCGACCACGACGGCACGGCATCCGAGCCGGGCGGGATCGAGTCGTGGCTGGCGTTGGGCGAGGCGCTCGGCGTCGGTCGCGACGAGCTGCTCTCCGAGCACCACGTGCTCCCCGGCGTGCGCTACGCGGTCGACGCCTACGTGAGCTTCGCGCGGCGCGCGCCGTGGATCGAGGCGGTCGCCTCGTCGCTGACCGAGCTGTTCGGACCGGCGGCGATCAAGGTCCGGCTGGAGGCGCTCGAGCATCACTACGACTGGATCGATCCCGCGGGCCTGCAGTACTTCCGCACCCGCTTGCAGAAGGCCCCGATCGATGCCCGCTACGCACTGGAGCTGACCGTGCAGCGGTGCCGTCGCCGTGACCAGCAGGAGGCGGCGATCGCCGCGCTGCGCTTCAAGACCGAGCTGCTGTGGGCGCAGCTGGACGCGATCGACCGCGGCGACACCCAGCCGGCGGGAACCGACGGATGACGCGACCTCGGCTGGTCACCGGCGCTCGCCTGCACTACGACGCGGTGCGCTCCGAGCACGTGCTGCTGGTCCCCGAGGGGATCGTGCGGCTGAACCCGACCGCGGTCGCCGTGCTCGAGCTGTGCGACGGCGAACGGGACATCGACGCGATCGTCGGCGCGCTGTCTGAGCGCTACGACGGTGCCGACGTCTCAGACGACGTGCGCGGTCTGGTGGACGCGATGGGCGCGAAGGGGCTGGTCGTCGATGCCGACGCCTAGTCGGGCGACGAGGCCGCTGACGCTCGTCGCCGAGCTGTCCTACCGCTGCCCGCTGCGCTGCCCGTACTGCTCCAACCCGCTCGAGATCGGGGCGGCGGCCTACCGCGACGAGCTGGAGACCGAGCACTGGATCCGCGCGTTTCGCGAGGCGGCCGAGCTTGGCGTGCTGCAGCTCGCGCTGACCGGCGGCGAGCCGATGCTGAGGCGGGACCTGCCGCAGCTGTGCGCGGCCGCGCGTGCTGCCGGCCTGTATTCCTCGCTGATCACCGCCGGCACCCTGTTCGACGAGGCGCGCGCCGCCGAGCTCAAGCGCACGGGGCTCGATCACGTGCAGATCTCGATCCAGAGCCCCGATCGGGCCGAAAACGACCGGATCGCCGGCAACCGCTCGTTTCAAAAGAAGATCGCCGCCGCGAAGCTTGCCAGGCGGCTGGACTTCCCGCTGACGATCAACTGCGTCCTGCACCGCCAGAACCTCGACCGGATCGAGCAGATCCTTCAGTTGGCGTTCGAGCTCGGCGCGCAGCGACTGGAGCTCGCCAACACCCAGTACTACGGCTGGGCGGTCCCCAACCAGGCGGCGCTGATGCCGACCCGCGCGCAGCTGGAGCGCGGCGAGGCGGCGGTGCAACGGTTCCGCGAGCGGGTCGGTCCCGCACTCGACATCCTCTGGGTGCTGCCCGACTACTACGAGGATCTGCCGAAGCCATGCATGGGCGGCTGGGCGCGCACCGCGCTCGTGATCGCGCCCAACGGGGACGTGCTCCCGTGCCAGGCCGCGAGCACGATCCCGGGCTTGACCTTTGACAACGTGCGTGCGCAGCCGCTGGAGTGGATCTGGAACCAGTCCGACGCGTTCACGCGCTTCCGCGGTACCGACTGGATGCAGGAGCCGTGTCGCACGTGCCCGCTCGGACGCCAGGAGCAGGACTTCGGCGGCTGCCGCTGTCAGGCGATGCGGCTGACCGGCGACGCGGCGGCGACCGACCCGGTCTGCCGGTTCTCGCCTGAGCATCACCGGGTGCTCCAGGCGCGTGATGCCGCCACGCGGGACGGCGAGCTCGTGTACCGCACGATGCGGCCGATTGAGGGAGTCCGGTAGCGGGGTATCGTCGGACCATGCTCGACCAGCAGCAGCTCGTACGGTGCCGGCGGTGCACCTACATGGTCGACTTCTCCTCGGGTCACTGCCCGATCTGCGGCGCCACCGACGACGACTTCATGCCGCACGGCAGGCACCGCGGCCAGTTCGCCACGCTCAGCACCTACTCGGCGATCGTCGCGCGGCTGCAGTGGGACGCGACCGCGATCGACCTGACCGCCGACGCCCGCGCCTGGGCGCAGCTGCCGGCCGAGCGCCGTGCGCTGATGACGACGCTGCTGGCCAGCTTCTGCATCGCCGAGGAGGCGGTGTCCGAGCACATCGAGCCGTTCGCCGGCGCCACCGACGACACGCTGCTGGCGTGGGTGCTGTTCCTGCAGCGACGTGACGAGAGCCGCCACGCGCTGCTGTTCGACCGGATCGCCGCCGAGGTCCTCGGGCTCCCCGGCGAGACAGCAGCCGACCGCCGCGCCGCGGCTCGCGCGCATGTGCCGGCACCGGTGCTTGAGCTGTTCGAGCAGACGCTGCCGGACCTCGCCGCGGACGTCGCCAGCGGCGACGCCGACCTGCGGCAGGGCATCAGCCTGTACCACATGCTGCTCGAGGGCGTGGTGTTCACCGCCGGCCAGCGCGCGCTGTTGGCAGAGCTCGAGGACGGCGCGCTCCCGGGCATCCGCGACGGCGTCACGCGGGTCGATCTCGACGAGCGCTGGCACATCGGCCTGGGCCTGCGACACCTCAGCCAGGCGCGCCCGTCGGCCGAGCAGGTCGGAGCGCTGCTGGCCCGCGCCGAGACGATCGCCGAGGTCTGGGGCGACGCCGTCCCGGCCGCGACCAAGCGCTACGCGGTGACGATGTGCCACCGGCGGATGTCGGTCGCCGGTCTGCTGCGCGACGCCGCGGCCTGACCGCCGCGCGCCTCGGTACCTGACTCCGTCGCCCTCGCGCTCGCGTGAGCGCGACTCGCCCTTCGTCCTCGCCCGCCGAGCTCACTCCGTGCCTGACGGGAGGGCAAGGATGGCGATTCACCCCCTCAAAACAGGGGGTAAATCGCCATCCTTCGTGGCCGCGTTCTTTCCAGCGCGAGCGGGCTCTAAGAGCCTCGTTTCGAGTGGGAATCGCCCTGCTTCGTCCCCGCGGCCGGCGACGTCGTCGAGCGAATGGCTCAGCGGTAGGGGAGCTCGGTGCCGAGCCCGAGCGCCTGGGCTTTGTCGAGCATCGCCTCGCCGAGCGCCACGTCGGTGATCGACAGGCCGCGGTGCCAGAACAGGATCGTCTCGGTGTCCGACTCGCGCCCGGGCCGCGCGCCGCAGACGATCTGGCCGAGCTCGGCATGGAGGTTGTTTGCGCTCAGGCGGCCGGAGTCGACGTGGGCGCGCAGCGCGCCGAGCGGGCCGGCGCCGGCCTGACCCCAATCGTCGACGACGATCTTGTCCATCACGTCGGTGAGGTCCAGCGCCACCGCGCTCACGGTCCCGTACGGCACGACCAGCGCCCCCGGCTCGATCCACTCGGTCCGGAGCATCGGCGCCGGCTCGGTCAGCCTGCTGGCCTCGACGACAACGTCGGCGCCACGCACGCACGACTCCCAGGTGGCGGTGACCTCGATCGGCTGAGCGACGTCCTGACGGAGCCTCGCGGCGAACGCCATTCGGCTCTCGGGCCGCCGCGAGTGCACCCGGATCGTCTCAAGCGACGGGAGCACCCGCGCGGTCAGCCGCACGTTCCAGTACGCGGTCCCGCGGGCGCCGATGTGACCGAGCACGCGAGCGTCGGAACGGGCGAGGTGCCGGGCTCCGATCGCGGTCACGGCGCCGGTCCGCATCTCGGTGATCGCGGTGGCATCGAGGATCGCCTGCGGAACGCCGGTCATCGGGTCCATCAGCAGCAGCAGCGCCAGCTCGGACGGCAGCCCGCGCTCGTGGTTTGCGACGAAGTCGCCGACGACCTTGACCCCGGCGAACCGTGGCGTCGCGCCCCGCAGCACGTTGAAGTGCCCTTGCGCCCCGTGCGGGAAGAGATGCGTCCGCGGCTCGATCACGGTCTCGGCGCGGCCCTGCGCGGCCAGCACGGCTCCGACCGCGTCGAGGATCTCGTCGTCGGTCAGCGCGAGCGCGTCGACGTCAGCCCCGGACAGGTAGGTGAGTGAAAGCTCACTCACGCGTGGATCTCGGCCCCGGCGGCCGCCACCGTCGCGGCGGTCGCGGCGCGGACGCGGCTACGCAGCACGTCACCGGTCAGGACGGTCCGCGCGATCCGCTCCACGTCGGGTCCGAGCGCGCGATCCTCGGTCACCGTCGAGACGACCTCACGGACGCAACGCTGCGCCTCCGCGGTACCGGCGCCGAGCCGCTCCGGCGCCGCCAGCTCCGTCGCCTGCGCCGCCACGATCAGCTCGGTGGCGATCAGCAGCTGCAGCCGCGTCAGCTGCTCGGTCAGACGCAGCGCCGCCTGCGCGGCGCCGGTGGAGTCGTCCTCGACGCCGTCACCCGACACGATCGAGTGGATCGCGATCGGCGCGGCGCGGTGCCGGATCTCGAGCACGAGCGACTCTGCGGTCTTGGTCAGCGCCGCAAGCCCGGTGCGCGTCGGATCGGAATCGTCCTGACGCACGAGGCTGCGCGGCAGGCCGCTCAGCCGCGTCACCTTCAGCCGGGTCTGGCGCTGGGCGATCGCCGACGCCACCTGCGCGATGCCGATCGCGACCGCATCGAGCGCCAGCGCCAGCGCCGGCACCTGGAAGTTCCCGGTCGAGACGATCTCGCCGTCATCGATGAGCACCAGCGGGTTATCGGCGGCACCGTTGAGCTCGGGCTCGAGCGCAGCTGCCAGCAGCTCCAACGCGGCGTGCAGCGACCCGTGCAGCTGGCTGGCGCAGCGGAAGCTCAGAGGATCCTGAAGCCGTCGCGACGCGCCGGGCTCCGCCAGCGAGCCTCCGGCCAGCAGCGCGCGCAGACCGGCCGCCGACCAGCCCTGGCCCGGTTGAGGCCGGGCCTTGACGACCCGCGGATCCAGCGGCGTCAACGCCGCCCGGAAGCCCTCCATCGACAGCGCCGCCGAGATCTGCGCACAGTCCAGCAGCGCGCGGGCGTCGGCGAGCGCCAGCGCCGCGATCCCGGCGCTGACCGAGCTGGCCGAGCAGATCGCCAGCCCGTCCTTGGGTCCAGGCGACAGCGCCAGCAGCCCCGCCCGTGACAGCGCCTGGGCGGCGCCCATCCGCACGCCCGACAGCTCCACCTCCCCCTCGCCGATCATCGCCAGGCCGATGTGCGCCATCAAGCACAGGTCGGCGGCGCCGACCGATCCGGAGCGGGGGATCACCGGGTGCACGCCCTCGTTCAGCATCCCGGTCAGCAGCTCGGCGACCGCCGGTGAGGCGCCTGAGCCGCCCGCGCAGATTCCGTTGAGCCGGACCGTCAACGTCGCGCGCGTCAGCTCGACGCCGAGCGGTTTTCCGACGGCGGTCGCGCGGCCACGGATCGTCCGCAGCGAGAACTCGGCGCCGCCGTCGGCGACCGATTCGGTCACGCGTGAGCCCAGACCCGTGGTGACGCCGTAGACCGGGGTGCCCGAACGGGCCGCCTGCAGCACCACCCCGTTGGCGGCCGCGATTCGCGCCGCGGCTTCGTCGCCGATCCGCACCTCGGCCCCGTCGCGCGCGATGCGCCGCACCAGGTCCGGTGTCAGCGTGCTCCCGGTCAGCGTGATTGGTTCGGCCATCGACGAGCGACCCTAGCGGCCGGTGATTAGAGTGCCGATCCGCATGACTGAGACATCCGTACCACCCGCCGTCACCAAGCCCGAGCCGGTGATCCTCGACGGCGCGACGTTGACGCCCCGCAAGCTCGCACTGATCGCCCGCGAGGGCGCCGTCGTGCAGCTGGCCGAGGAGGCGCGGGCTGCCAACGACGACGCGCGCGTCGCGCTGGCGGCGTTCCTTGCGCGCGGCGGCGAGGTGTACGGGGTCACCACCGGGGTCGGCGCGCTGCGCGCCTACCGCGTACCCGACGACCAGCGTGAGCGGTACTCGCTGAGCCTGCTGCGCAGCCACGCCTGCGGTGCCGGGCTGCCGCTGCCCGCGCAGATCGTGCGCGCCGCGATGGCGACCCGCGCCAACCAGATCGGCGCCGGCGGCGCGGGCGTCGCGCGGGAGCTGCTCGACGCCCTGATCGGCGCGCTGAACGCCGGACTGTCGCCGTTCACGCGGGAGCTCGGATCGCTCGGCACCGGCGACCTCACGAACCTCGCCGACATCGCGCTGGCGCTCGTCGGCGAGGGACAGGTATGGCGAGGCGACGACCTGCTGGATGCGGCGAGCGCGATGTCGGACGCCGGGATCGGGCCGGCTGCGCTCGGGCCGCGCGACGGGTTGGCGTTCATGAGCTCAAATGCCGTCTCGATCGCCCGCGCCGCACTGCTGGTCGTCGACTCACGCCGCCTGCTGGACGCGTGGCTGTCGGTCGCGGCGCTGTCGTTCGAGGCGGCGGCGGCCGACCCGGTCGCGCTGGACGAACGGATCCACTCCGCCCGGCACCGGCCCGGCCAGGCCGCGGTCGCCGCGCGGATGCGCGAGCTGCTGGCGGGCGTGACCGAGCGCCGGCGCCAGGCGGGGCCGCTCGGGATCCAGGACCCCTACCCGTTCCGTGCCCAGCCGCAGGTCGACGGGACCGTCCACGACGCGCTGCTGGTGCTCGAGGAGACCGTCTTCCACGAGCT
>Ga0302325_10023221_pt1 | contig 12939 bp, 14 predicted proteins | sample Palsa_T0_2_FD_201948 | JGI IMG/M metagenome (GOLD analysis project Ga0302325, IMG submission 201948) | Peat permafrost microbial communities from Stordalen Mire near Abisko, Sweden - Palsa_T0_2 | ecosystem: Environmental > Terrestrial > Soil > Palsa > Peat permafrost | place: Sweden: Abisko... | reverse complement strand
CCGAGGCGTTATCACCTTCTTATACCCCCAGAGGTTTTGCGACACCCTCATATCTCCTCATTTCTCAGCACGGGTCGTACGCGATCAGGCTATTTTCCTACGGAGTTCGGTATCTCGGCCGGGAAGTTGGCCGCCAGCCCGCCGCGAGCGTCCGCCCCGCCTTGAGCGTCCGCCCCGCCTTGAGCGTCCGCCCCGCCGCTCGTGGACGGCTCGAGGCCCGCGCGGGTCTCGAACGCCTCCCGGCAGGCTGGCGAGCAGAAGTAGAACGTCCGCCCGCCCGCCTGCGCCTGCAGCGCCTTGCCGCGATCAACCTTCATCCCGCACTCGGGATCCGTCGCGCCGCGTCTCGCCGTCAGCCCGAGCAACGCTGTGAAGATCCCCACCCCGAGGGCGTTCAGGGCAAACTTGTAGCCGAGCCCGAAATGGCCAAAGACGTCTGCTCTGGAGGGGCGCGGGCCGGTGGGGAGGAGGCCCGTGACGCTGAACAGGGCGTTCACGACGAGTGCGGCAACGATCATCGTGACCAGCATCAGCGCGACGATCCGGACCGCGTACCGCCCGCCGTAGTACTTACGGTAGATGACCATGATCGGGAGCACGATCAGGTCGGCGAAGAGGAACGAAAGGACGCCGGCGAAGGAGATCCCCCCCGACCACAGGACGGCGGCGAGCGGCACGTTGCCGACCGAGCAGACGAAGCTGGCCACGGCGACGAGCGGGCCGACGATCACGCTCTCGAGCGTCGGTAACGGCTGCGGCGCGTGCCTCAGGAACAGCGACTCGAAGAAGCCGTTGCCGAGCTGGGCGATGAAGCCGGCGAGCAGGAAGCCGGCGATGATCTCGCGGTAGAGCATCTGCCAGTCGTTGCGGAAATTGTGTGCGACATCGGACCACGCGGACGCGCTCGTCAGCCGCGCGCGCCAGGGGAGCTCGGCGCCCGCCATGTGGTGCTGGTGGCCGGTGCCGGCGCGGGTCGCGTGCTCGCGGGCCTGCGCCTCGAGTGCAGGCGAGACGAACGCTCGCAGCAGCACCGTCATCAGCACGATCATCACGATCCCGCCGACGTACTCGGCGACCGTGAACTGCCAGCCGATCAATACCCACAGGACGAGGCCGAGCTCCCAGACGAGGTTCGTGGAGGCGAACTGGAACGCGAGTGCCGCGGCGGCGGAAGCGCCTTTCTCGAACAGCGACTTCGCGATCGCGACCGCGGCGTACGAGCAGGAGGACGAAGCCGCGCCGAGGCCGGTCGCGCGTCCGATCGTCCGCGGCTGCGAGCCTGACAGCGCGCGCTCGATCCGGGCGCGGGGAACCCACGCCTGCACGATTGCGGAGATCGCGAACCCGAGCACCAGCGCCCACCACACCTCCCACGCCATCAGCAGGGAATCCCGAATCCCGTGCCAGAGTACGTCCAGCACGCCTGTCATCGCAGCGCCGAGAATCATCATCACCGTCGAGCATACCCATAGGGGGTATTGGTATGCTGGTGGGACGATGGCTCGGGTCAGCTCGCCGCTACGCGGCTACACAACCACGAAGGAGCAGCTGCTCGGCCGGCTGCGACGCGTCGAGGGTCAGATCCGAGGGATCGAGGGAATGGTCGAGGACGATCGTTACTGCATCGACATCCTGACCCAGATCAGCGCCGCACAGGCGGCGCTCGACAAGGTCGCCCTCGGGTTACTCGACGACCACGCGCGGCACTGCGTCGTCGGCGCGAAACCCGCCGATGAACGCGAGGCGAAGACCGTCGAGCTGATGGCCGCGGTCGGCCGCCTGATGCGCCGAGGCTGATGGCACCGCGGTCGGCCGCCTGATGCGCCGAGGCTGAGGAGGCGGCGGGCGGCGAACTCCTGGCGGAGGTTCAGGTCCCAAGCGACCGCAGGGCCGCGCCGTCCAGCCGCAGCGTCTGCCATTCATCGAGCGTCTCGGCCCCGAGCGCCGCGTAGAAGCTCAGCGCAGGCTCGTTCCAACCGAGCGCCGACCACTCGAGCCGCGCGCAGCGGCGCTTCACGGCGACCGCGGCCACGTGCGAGAGCAGCGTCCGCCCGACGCCGCCGCGCCGGTGCTCGGGAACGACGAACAGGTCCTCGAGCCACAGGCCCGGGCGGCAGAGGAAGGTCGAGAACGTGTGAAAGAACAGAGCGAAGCCGACGGGGCTCGAGTCGATCTCGGCGATCACGGCCTCGGCGTGGGCGTGGGGGCCGAACAGCGCCGTCTCGAGCAGCTCCCGCGTCCCGCTGACCTTGTGCCTTAGCCGCTCGTACTCGGCGAGGGCGACGATCAGCTCGTAAAGGGTGTCGACGTCGCCGGGCGTCGCCGGGCGCACGGTCGGCGTCCGATCGCTGTCCGCAGGCAAGGACCCTTTCCTTAGTGGCCGGCCTCGGGCCGCTCGATCTGACGCTTGAGGATCTTGCCGGTCGGACCCTTCGGGAGATCGTCGACAAGCCACACATGGCGGGGATACTTGTATGCCGCGACCTGCGCCTTGACATGCTCGCGGAGCTCGTCCGGGGTCGCCTCGGCACCCTCCTTGAGCGCCACCGCCGCCCCGACCTCCTCACCGAGCTCGGCGTGCGGGACGCCGACGACGGCGACCTCGCGGACGGCCGGGTGCTCGTAGAGGACTTCCTCGATCTCGCGGGGATAGACGTTGTAGCCGCCGCGGATGATCATGTCCTTCTTGCGATCAACGATGAAGAAGTAGCCGTCCTCGTCGACCTTGGCCATGTCGCCGGTGTGGAACCAGCCGTCACGGATCGCTTCGGCGGTCGCATCGGGGCGGTTCCAGTAACCCTTCATCACGTTGTGTCCGCGGATCACGATTTCGCCGACCTCGCCGGCGGGTAGGTCGCGTCCCTCGTCATCGACGACCTTCATCTCGACGCCCTCGACCGGTGTTCCAATCGAGCCGGCTTTGCGCTCGCGGTCCGGATGGTTGAAGGAGGCGACCGGCGAGGTCTCCGACAGCCCGTATCCCTCGAGCACCTTGCATCCGAACTTCTCCTCGAAGCCGCGCATCAGCTCGACCGGCATCGCCGCGCCGCCGGAGGCGCAGACGACGAGCGTCGAGGTGTCGAAGCTCGCGGCCTCGGGGTGGTGGAGGATCGCGTTGTACATCGTCGGCACGCCCTCGAATACCGTGACCCGGTCACGCTGGATGATCTCGAGCGCCTTGCCCGGGTCGAAGCGGGGAATCAGCGTCAGCGTCCCGCCGCCGACGATCGTGGCGTTCAACCCGCAGGTCTGGCCGAACGAGTGAAACAGCGGCAGCGCGCCGAGCGTCACGGCTTCGGAACCGAGGTCGAACAGGCCCCGCGCGATCTCGCAGTTGCGCTTGAGGTTGGCGTGGGTCAGCTCCGCACCCTTGGGCGTCCCCGTCGTTCCCGATGTGTAAAGGATCACCGCGGTGTCAGAGTCGTCGGCTTCGGCGACGTCGGGCCGCGGCTGTGCCACCGCCAGCGTCTGCTCGAATTCACCGGGCGCGACGAGCATGCACTCGACGCCGGCGTCCTGCGCGCCCATCTGGGCGTCCTCGGCGAACCCGTGCCACGCGAGCAGCAGCTTCGCCTCCGGATCGCGCAGGTAGAACGCGACCTCCCGCTGCTTCAGCAGCACGTTCATCGGCACGACGATCCCGCCCGCGCGCAGGACCCCGTAGTAGCAGACGGCGAAGTACGGGACGTTCGGCAGCATGATCCCGACCCGGTCTCCGCGCGAGATCCCCTTCTCGGCGAGCAGACCCGCCATCAGCGCGCTCGCAGCGTCGAGCTGGCCGTAGGTCACCTCGACCTCATCGAGCTTGAGAGCTACGTGGTCGCCGTCGCGCGCGGCCGACTGGGTGAGGATGGCGGCGAGGTTCAAGGGGACAGAAGACTAACGTTTCGTCGATGCCCCGCCTCTGGGCGCTCGCCCTGCTGACCGTCGCTGCGCTCGTCCTTCCGGCTTCCGCCCTCGCCCACATCCGGCTTCAGGGGGTGTTCGCGATGAAGGGGCGAGTCACGGTCGCGCACGACGTGCGCGGCGAGCACGTCGGCGAGAGCGTGACCAGGCTGTGGGCCTTCTTCGCGCCCTGCCGGGTAGGGCAATGCATCACCGAGAAGCTCGCGCGGGCGCGGGCGGTAGGGGAGGACAAGGTCACGCTCAGGCGCAAGCGCCGCTTATTCAGCCGTTGGCTCGGGATCGGGAGCTTCTACGCGCCCCTGCGGTGTGGATCGCAGATCTACAAACGTGGTGAGCGTGTCTGGTTCAGGCTCAAAGTGCAGATCAGCAGCGCCGAGACGGTCAACGGGGCAGCCGTTGCGACGACGCTGAAGGCCACCTACACCGACTACAGACGCACGAACAGGACTCGGTGCGTTGCCGTGCTCGGGCACGACGCGGCCGTCTACACGGGCACGCTGATCACGCCGGCACCGGTGCAAGCCGCACCGACGACAGCACCCGGTTGATTGCGTCGAGCTGCGTTCGGCGACGGTCTCGCGATGGCGCGGTGGCGATCACCACGTAGAGACAGAAGGGCCGGCCGGAAGCGGTGAAGAAGTGCTGCGTCGCCGACTGTCCCGGGCGGGTGTGGGCGAGCTTGCGGACAGAGAAGCTCGTCGGGTCCAGCGGCTGCGGCATCCCGCGTGGCGCGAACAGCCCTGCGCCCGGCTCGAGGCCCGCTCCGGGCAGGTACTCGGTGAGCGCGAAGAATGCGCCGCCGGCCGGTACCGCGGCGCTGCTGCGGTCGCCGAACGAGGAGTCGTCGAGCGACAGCGCGAAGGTGCCCGCGTGCAGCGTCGCGCCGCCCCCGTCGAGGCGGAAGATCCTGCCGCTCCAACCTTGAGGGAGCTCGACGGCGATGCCGTGCGCCTCGATCGTCACGCGAGCGCGCCGATCAGCGCGGCCGTAGCGATCGCGCCGAGCGCGGCGATGCCGGCGTTGCGGGACGGCTCCCGCCACCGGCTCAGCAGCGCGTGAAGCCCGATCAGCTGCGCCGGCCGCCGCACGCCGGCTGCCACCAGCACGGTCAGGCCGCGGACGGCTCCGAAGCACCCCACCACGAGGGCGCCGCGAACCGGCTCGCCAGTCGCCACCGCAACGATCAGGGCCACGTAAAGCGCGGCCGAGCTGACGACGGTGGTGATCCCGAGCCCGAGCTGGGCGCCGTAACCGAGTCCGTACACCCACCCCCTGAAGGCCGTGAGCCAATCCTCATTCACCTGTCTGTGGGGGCCAGGGACGCGATCGCCCCCGGCGTCGAGTACCGCCGCGACCAATCCCACCACGGCGAGGGCGGCCAGGCGCGCACCCAGGCCGACCGATCCGGGGACCGCCACCGCGCCCAGCTCACCCGCAAGCGCGCCGAGCGCAGCACCCGCGATCGTCGCGCCGAGCACGAAGGCGGTCACCGTGATCCCCCAGCGGGAGTGGCGGCCCCGCTCGCCGAGCGGGGTGATGCTCGCGAGCATCGACTCCCCTCATGGCGACCAGGCCGAACGGACCGCGCCCACGACTGCCGCGACGCAACCAAGCACGACGAGCTCGGTCACTGTGGAGTCGGCGTTCGTGCCGACTCTATCGCCTGCGCGTCGTTGCCGCCCGGGTACAGGCTCGGATCGCCGGGCGCCACCCCGGCCGCGGCGAGCCTCGCCTCGACCCGCCCTGCGCGTCCGTTGCCGCCGCCGGCACCGGCATCCCCGATTGCGTCTGTGAGCAGCGACTCGAGTGCCGACCAGGTCGTTGCCACTCCCTCGCCGCGCACGCCGCCATCGACGAGCACGAAGTACGGAGCGCCGGGCACGCCGTAGTCGTCGTAGGCCTGAGACGACATTACGACGGTCACGCCCGCGGGTGCCAGCGCCTGCAGCCGGGAGGGACTCTCGCGGCTCGCATCGTGCGTCACGACGATCAGCCCAAGGGCGCGCAGCGCTCCTGAGCCGCCAAGCGCTTGCTCCGCGAGACCCTCCCAGAAGCGGTGGCAGGTCGTGCAGCCGCTGGAGAGGAATGCGAGCAGCATTGGGGCGGCGGTCGTGCCGCCGACGATGAGCTTGATCGCATCGCCGCTGGGGGTGGCTCCGGCCACGTCTGGTGCGGGTGCACCCGGGTCCCGGCTGGCCGCGCGGGCCGGCCCGGCGACCCCTGCACCGGCGGAGCCCCCTGCGGCGGCGGGGCTCGCTGCGCCGGCGGGGCCGATGCGGCGAAGGATTTCGGCGTGGCTTCTGAGCAGGCCGGCGACGAGCACCACCAGCAGTACCAGCAGCACGGTCTCGCACGCAATCAGCGCCGTCATCAAGCCCCGCCGTCACCCGGTTGCCCGACCGCGAGCCCCTCGAGGCAGCTCGCCTCGTGGTAGCAGACGGCGTTGTCGATCATCAGCGTTCCGTTGCAGTTCAGTCCCGTCACCGTGGCCGGGTTCTGGCAGATGACGAGGCGGCACACGACTTCGGTCGTGAACGCGATGTCGGTGTTGCATTGGCCGTAGCGGAACAGATTGCAGTCGATGACCCGGTCGTCGCAGTTGCGGTTCGCGCACTGACAGCCGCCGGGGAAGCCGACGCCCGGGAGCCGGTTGCAGTCGAGGTAGTACCGCACCCCCTCCTCTTGGCAGAGGCCGCCGCCCTGGTAGTCGGTGCATTTCCACCAGCCGCCCACGTACGTGCCGGCCGGGCAGCGGTTGTTGCCCTGCTGGATCTCGCAACAGAATGCGCTGTAGCCGTCGGTGCAGGCGCTGCCGCCCGCGCAGTCGCCGGACGTCAGCACCCCCCACGCGGTTCCGGGGCGGACGAGATAGCGGACTGGCGCGACCGCGAACGCGGCGCCGGCGAGCGCCGACCGCGCGAACAGGCCCCGTCTCGAGGTACGACGCTCGATCAGGCCCCCGAGTGCGCGCGCGAGCCGCTCGCTCACCGCGGCCTCCACGCGCTCCACGCCGCCGGTAGCTCGGTGTAGGCGATCACGATCGCGTATGCGGCGCCCGTGGTGCCGAGCGCGAGCGGGCCGATCACGCCCGGGGAGCCCGTCAGCAGCCACGCGATCCCGTGCGGCGGAGATGCGATACCGGCGGCTGCGACCAGCGCGATGACGACAGTCAGCCAGACGTGGGTCGCGGTCGCGGGGGTCTCGTCCTCGCCGAAGCAGCCACACGCCGCGCCCCGGCGCGTCAGCATCAAGGCGACCAGTGCCAGCAGCGCATACGTCGCGGCGAGCAGGGCGGCCGTGCCACGGCCGGGCACGAGCAGGACAAGAGCCGCAAGAGCGAGCTCACCGGAGGCGACCACCCGGACCAGGCCGCGCGGAACCGGAAGGCCGGCGGCTGCGAGGGCTCGCGCGGCGCCGCCGGGGGAGCGGAGCTTGGCTACTCCGGCCACGCCCAGCACGATCGCCGCGACGGCGATCGGCGTGGTCAGGATCGCGGCCATAGGCCGGCCTCAGGGGAGAAATGCCGTTGCCCAGCGTCGTGCCAGTTTCGCCACGTTCCCACGCCCAGCGAACGGTACCACCCGCGGTTGCCGCGCCGAACCCGGCGATGGTCGGCCGGCGAGACGGGGCCTCTCAGCCGGGGTCGCCGTCGAGCAACTCGGCGGCGGCGCGGCTGAGCAGGGGCTTGATCGTCGCCCAGCGCTTGTCGACCGCGGCGCGGCCGGAAACCGGGATCGCCATCGCGAGGCCGCGAATCAGTGAGATCGTGGCGTCGATCAGGGCGGGGAAGTTCGGATCCTCCGCCTGGTCGGGCAACAATGTGGTCGCGGTCGCGATCAGGATCGCGCCGATCCGCCGTTCGAGCTCGTTGAGCGCGGCGGCGAGCTGAGGCTCGGCCCACGCTGCGGCCCACAGCTGCGCGGCTGCCAGCGCCGGAGGTGAGGTGAACTCGCGCCAGGCCTGATCGAGGACGGCATCGCGATGCTTCGGGCTGCGCAGACCGGCGAGATCGATCTCCTCGAGCGTCTGCTCCGCGAGACGCATCGCGACGTGGGCGACGGTGTCGACGAGCAGGGTCTCACGGGTCTCGAAGTGGTGCATCAGCGTGCTCTGCGCGATTCCGGCGCGCTCGGCGATTCGACGCGTGGTGAGGGATGCATATCCGTCCTCGACCAGGCATTCCGCGGTCGCGTCGAGGATCGCGAGCCGCGTCGCAGTGCGCTGCTGCGCGCGCGTAAGGCGATGGGGCTCGGTGCTCGAAGAATCCAAGATTTGGCCGATCACGTGATCGATGATGGTATATCGTTCAGTTCGCCGATCGCGTGATCGGCGAACTACGGAATGCTGAACGAAGTATGAAAGGGCGGCCGAGTGAGCGATAACGAGATCCGGCCCGGCGCGAGCGCGTCGGCGAGAACCCCGAAGCTCAGCGGGGTGCGGGTCGCCCACGAGACGTTCTGGCATGGGCTGCGAACCGACGGGCCACTGGTCCGGGGGGTCGAAGGCTCTGACATCACGAAGTTCACGCTCAACCGGCGACGAGCGTTCATTCTCAAGCACCCCGATTACGTCGACCACGTCCTGCACGAGGCGGTCGACAGGTACCACAAGACGATCGAGTACGAGCTGCTTGCCACGGTCGCGGGCCTCAGCCTGTTCACCGACGAGGACGAGTCCTGGCGCCGGCACCGGATGATGCTCAATCCGGTTCTGTCCAAGCGTCATCTGACCGGTCTGTTCGATCTCATGGTCGACCCGATCGAGACGTTCCTGGCCGGGTTGGACGTTGGCGAGGATCGCATTCCGATCGAGATGAGCGAGGCGATGACGGCGCTCACGCTCGACGTCGTCGGCTCCGCGCTGTTCGGTCAAGGGATGGCCGATCTCGCGCAGCGGATCGGGCCGATGGTCACCGACGGCCTGCATGCGGCGGAGATCGCGATGCGGATGGTGCTGCTCCTGAACCCGCCGGTGTGGCTGGCGCGAGCCACGGCAGCGGCGATCGAGCATGCGCCGCTGCTGCCGCCGCCGCTGGGTCGTGTCCAGACTGTCATTCGAACGATCGATCGCACCGTCTGGGACGTGATCCGCGAGCGTCAGGCAAACCCGATCGAGACCGAGGACCTGCTCGGACTGCTCCTCACCGTCGGCGACGAGAACGGCGAGCCGCTCGGGCTGCGCCGGGTGCGCGACGAGGCGGCGACGTTCATGCTCGCCGGGCATGAGACCACCGCCAACGCGCTCACGTGGACGTGGTACCTGCTGGCGCTGAACCACACGGCGAGGGAGCGGCTGCTCGCCGAGGTCGACGAGGTGCTCGCGGGCCGCAGGCCGACGGTCGAGGACCTAAAGAGCCTGCCGTGGACCGCGGCCTGCTGCATGGAATCGATGCGGATGTTCTCGCCGCTGTGGATGTTGCCGAGACGATGCGTCGTGGACGACGTGATCGACGGGCATCGCATCCCGAAGGGCTCGACGGTGCTGATGCCGATCGACGCGCTGCACCACGACGAGCGCTTCTGGCCCCAGCCCGACGTGTTCGACCCCACGCGCTTTCTGCGCGAGAACGCTCGGGGCCACCATCGCTCGGCGTACCTCCCGTTCGGCGGCGGGCGGCGGGTCTGCGCTGGTCAGAGCTTCGCAGTTATGGAGATGACCCTGGTTACCGCGATGCTCAGCCGGAGCTTCGTATACGACCTGGTGCCGGGACACCCGGTCGAGCGGGAGGCGACATTCACGCTGCGCCCACGGCACGGGATGAAGATGGTCGCCCGCCGGCGCGCGGGCGCGGTCAGCCTGCCGGTGGCAGCATGAGCGGCGTCAAGGTCAAGGATGCTCGGGTGGTGATCACCGGCGCGGGCAGCGGGATCGGCGAGGCAACGGCCCTGCGCTGCGCGCGTGCGGGGGCCGAGGTTGTCTGCGTCGACATCGACGGCGGCGCTGCCGAGACGACCGCCTCTGCATGTCGCGAGCATGGCGCCGTTGCCGTGGCGCACCTCTGCGACGTCGCCGACGCCGGCGCCGTGCACGACCTGGCGGAGCGCGTCGAGTGCGAGCACGGCCCGGTTGACGTGCTCGTCAACAATGCGGGCGTGGGGATCGGGGGGCCGTTTCTCGACGCGAGCGTGGAGGACTGGGACTGGCTGATGGGGGTCAACCTCGACGGAGTCGCGTACGGGTGCCGGGCGTTCGGGACAAGGATGGTGAAGCGCGGCCATGGTCACGTCGTCAACGTCGCCTCGGGTGCCGCCTACACGATGAGCCGGGACATGGCCGCGTACTGCGCCTCGAAGGCAGCGGTCCTCGCACTCTCGAAGTGCCTTCGCGCCGACTGGGCCTCCAGCGGCGTCGGCGTGACCGCGATCTGCCCGGGTGTTATCAACACGCCGATCGCCAGCCGTACCCGGATGGTGGGCGACCTCGCCGCTCGCCGGGAGCGGATCGTGCGCGCGTTCCGCTTCGGGCACTCGCCCGACCTGGTGGCGAAGGCGATCATCCGTGCCGTCGAGCGCGATCAGGCGGTTGTGCCGGTCGGGCTCGAGTCCGAGCTCGCGTACAGGCTGTTGCCGCTCGTGCCCGGGCCTATCCACGGGCTACTCGCACGCACCCCGCTCAGCCAGGTCATCTAAGCACTCAGGACAGGGAGAACCCGATGCCCAAAGTCAAGAAGACCGCGCCGCGGCGCCCGGCCACCGAGCACCACCAGATCGTTGTGATCGGCGCCGGATTCGCCGGCATCGGCCTCGGCGTCAGGCTCCGCCAGCGCGGGATCAAGGATTTCGTCATCTGCGAGCGCAACGACTCGGTCGGCGGCACGTGGTTCGAGCACACCTACCCCGGCTGCGGTTGCGACATCCCTACTCACCTGTACTCGTACTCGTTTGCGCGCAATCCGAGCTGGACGCGCCTGTTCCCGACCCAGAAAGAGATCCTTGCGTACGTCCGGGCCATCTCCGACGAGCACGGCGTCACCCCGCACATCCGCCTGGGCTGTGAGATGAAGCGCTGTCGCTGGGACGAAGCGACCGCCCGCTGGCACGTGAGAACCTCGCACGGCGACATGACCTGCGACGTGCTCGTCTCGGCGATCGGAGCCACCGCCGAGCCGGACGAGCCGGACATCCCCGGCCTCGACACGTTCGCCGGTCACCGCTTCCACTCCGCCCGCTGGGACTGGGATCACGATCTCGGCGGCGAGCGCGTAGCTGTGATCGGAACCGGTCCAGCGGCAGCTCAGTTCGTGCCGAAGATCCAGCCACAGACGGGCCGCCTGCTGGTGTTCCAGCGAACGCCACCGTGGGTCATCCCTCATTTCGACCGGCCCGTCCCCGGCCTCGAGCGGCTGCTTTACCGGCTCCTCCCGCCGGCGCAGGATCTCCAGCGGAACCTCTTCTTTGCGATGTACGAGGCGTGCGGCGTGGGCTTCCGAGGCCACACTCAGCTGATCGCGCCGATCGAGGCGCTCGGCCGCGCCCATCTACGCCGCCAGGTGCACGACAAGGCGCTTCGCGGGAAGCTGACACCGCGGTACCGCTTCGGCTGCAAGCGCCCGATCCTGTCCAACACCTATTACCCGACACTGGCCAGGCCCGGCGTCGATGTCATAACCGAAGGGATCGCGCGGGTGGATGGAAACGCGATCCTCACGCGTGACGGCGCCCGCCACGAGGTCGACACCATCATCAGCGCGATCGGCTACCGCTACAGCCGCTCGCTGCTGGTCGACCGGGTCATCGGGGCCGCCGGCCTTACGCTCGGCGAGACGTGGCGCCACTCGCCGCGCGCGTACCTCGGCACGACCGTGCCGGGCTTCCCGAACATGTTCATCCTGCTCGGCCCAAACTCGATCGGCATCAACTCGGTGATCTTCTCGCTCGAGTCGCAGATCGCCTACGTAATCGATGCCCTGAGGATGATGCGCGAGCGCGACGTGACACGGATCGAGCTGGCGCCGGAGGCGCTCGAGGGCTACGTCGCCGAGTGTGACCGTCGAAGCGCGGGCAGCGTGTGGACCGAGGGCGGCTGCAAGGCCTACTACACCGACGACGACGGCCGCAACTTCGCGATCTATCCCGGCTTCGTCAGCGAGTACAGGTTCCGCACCCGGCGCTTCGACCCGGCTCCATACGCGCTCGAGCACGGAGCAGGCGAGGCGGAGCCGGCGGCCGCTTGAGGCCTTCTGCGCCGGTCCGTGATTTCGGTGCCGGTCCTTGACATCAAATACCGACGGTATTAGCCTACCCACGGTATTGTTTAAGGCGGCGATCTGAGCTCGACGCCGCGGCAGAGAGGAGACCAGGGTGGCGTCGAAGCCGAAGGTGAAGCTCTACATGTTTCCGGGCTCCAACGCGGTCATGACCGGCCGGCTGATGCTCGATCACAAGGGCATCGACTACAAGCTGGTCAAGCTTCCGCCCGGTATGCACGCATTCATCATGCTTGCGCTTGGCTTCGAGACGATGGGCGTCCCCGCGATGAAGTTCGACGGTCGCCGCGTTCAGGGGACCCGCTCGATGTCGCGCGCGCTCGACGAGCTCGTGCCGGCGCACCCCCTGTTCCCGGCTGACCCGGCCCGCCGCAAAGAGGTCGAGGATGCAGAGCGCTGGGGCGAGGAGTTCCAGAATTCGACGCGGCGCATCTTCTATGCCGCCGCGCGACGCCAACCCAAAGCGTGGCTGAGCGTCGTGCTGGTCGACAGGGCGCTGCCGATGCGAGTCTTTCTGCGGGTCGGCGCGCGGCCGATCATGCGGTTGGCCAGCGGCGCGCATCGCGCTACCGAGGACGCCGCCCGCGAGGACGTGACGTTGCTCCCGGAGCGTCTCGACCAGATCGACGCGTGGATCGAAGAGGGTCGGCTGGACGGCGAGCACCTCAATGCGGCTGACTTCCAGATCGCGGTTAACGTGTCGGGGCTCCTGTCTTCCGAGGATCTCGCGCCACTCATCGAAGGGCGGCCGGCCGCGGTGCTGGCACGACGCGTCCTCCCCGAATACGGCGGCCACATCGGTCGGGTGTTGCCCAGTGAATGGCTGC
>Ga0302325_10023220_pt1 | contig 12939 bp, 7 predicted proteins | sample Palsa_T0_2_FD_201948 | JGI IMG/M metagenome (GOLD analysis project Ga0302325, IMG submission 201948) | Peat permafrost microbial communities from Stordalen Mire near Abisko, Sweden - Palsa_T0_2 | ecosystem: Environmental > Terrestrial > Soil > Palsa > Peat permafrost | place: Sweden: Abisko... | reverse complement strand
TCCGGCTTGGGCCGCTCGGCACCGCGCTGTTGGCATACGAGCTGCCACGAGTTTTGCTTATTGACGAGCTGGACAAGAGCGACATCGACTTGCCTAATGATCTTTTGCACGTTTTCGAGGACGGAGAATTTGAGGTTCCCGAACTGGTCCGGCTCCGCGACCGGGACCGCGAGGTCTCTGTTTTTACCGATGATCCTCACCAGGTAGCCACGATTGTTGAAGGCCGCGTGCGTTGCCGCGCATTTCCCTTTATTGTCATCACGAGCAATGGAGAACGTGAATTTCCACCCGCCTTCCTGCGGCGGTGTTTGCGCGTCGAGATCGCTCCGTTGCGCGAAGAACAGCTCGCGGCCATCGTTGCCGCGCACTTTGGCAGCAGCGGAGATCATGGGGAGCTCGTCCGATCCTTCCTCGACCGCAGCCGTGATGCGCGCCTGGCTGCTGACCAGCTGCTCAACGCAGTGCACCTGACGTCATCCGGGGCCTTTTCTGCCGACGAGTCCTGGTCGCGGCTGCGCGATGCCTTGTGGCAGGAACTTACGGCGGGTGCGTGATGGGGCCAAGAGGGCGTGATCAGGACCGGCAGGGACTCACTGGCGACCCCGCCGGCCCAGTCTTCCGTACCGCGGATCTGGCTTGGCAGGAACTCGCCGATGCACTCTGGTTGGCTGCTGTACGTCTCGCCGCAAGCGACCGATCCCGATCAGCTGGCGACGGCACCCCGACGAGCCGCGAGGGTCTCTCGGCAGGGCCGGGGGACGGATTCCCGCTGGGCGGCGAGCCCGTCTCGGATGATCCTCCGGGTAACGGCGATTCGCGGGCCATGAGCAGCGGTGCCGTGAGTTTCCAGGGCGGTAGTCTGGGCCGCGATGCCAACATCTGCCGTGAGCCCGGCGTTTCCGCCGACGGCTCGGACTGGGTGCGCTCCTCTGCCTGGGAGCAGTCGCGACGAACGAAATCCCATCGGCCGTTGGTCTTGCCGGATAGCGCCGCGATCTCCCGCGCCCTGCGTCCGCTCAAGCGGGCGACTCCCTCGCGATGGGAGACCGAACTGGACGAAGAGCTGACAGCACAGCGCGCGGCCGAGGATGGCTTGTGGCTGCCATATACGAAACCGGCAGCCACCCGATGGCTGGACCTGATCCTGGTCGTAGACGAGGGGCCGTCCATGTCAGCGTGGCGGCGTTCGGTCGCTCAGTTCAGTACGCTGCTCGGCCGACTGGGTGCCTTCAGGGACGTGCGGCTTCGGGTCCTCGCTCTTCATCCCAAGGACGACGACTCAGAGCAGATGCCACGGGTGATACTGCGCGGCCAGGAGGGCGGCCTAGGTATAAGTAACCCTGCCGAACTGCTGAGCCCAGCGGGACGACGGGCGATCCTGATGCTCACCGATGGTCTAGGACCGGCTTGGCGAACTGGCGCAGCGCAACGCACGCTTGCGCTTTGGGGTCAGTCTGCGTCCGTTGCCGTGATCCACTTGCTGCCTCAGCAGTCCTGGCATCGGACTGCGGTCAGTCCTCGACGAGTCCGGCTGCGCTCCCCTGGGCCCGCCGCAGCCAACCGGCGTTTTGTGGTGAGCGCGCCCGTCGGTCGACGCGGAGCCCTTGACCCGCTACCTGACGACTGGTCCGTGGCCATCCCCATTCCCGTGCTGGAACTGGACAGCGATTGGCTGGGCTGGTGGGCACGCTTGGTCGCCGACCAGAGTACGGGGTGGGGTGACGCGTTGGTCCTGCTGACCAGCACGTCACCGGCCGAGGCACCACCGCAGTCCCGAGAGACACGGGCGGAAATGCCGTTTACTGGACGGGAGCAGGTGCTGAATTTCCGCGCTAACGCATCGCCGACTGCCGTTCGGCTTGCCACCCATCTGGCCGCTGCTCCATTGGAGCCAGGCCTCATCGATGCGGTGCAGGACGAGCTAATGCCTGAGTCGAAACCGGTGCATCTCGCCGAGATCTTGCTGAGCGGCCTGATCCGCTCGGCTGGCCGTCAGTCGGCTGGTGACAGCCCGCCTATCGTCCCGCTGGATTTCATCGACGGTGCCCGGGAGATGCTCCTCGCCGGAGCTGCTAGAGCCGAAACTGCCCGTGCATTCGCAGCCGCTGCCGACCACTATGCAGAATTGATGCCCGAGGCGCAGGCCACGCGTGGCGCGCTGCTCGCCCCTGACCAGGTGCCGGATCCGCCGGTGACGCCCGAGACGCTGCCGTTCGTACGGGTGGAACTCGCGGTGATGCGCGCCCTCTCAGGTCCTTATGCGAGCCGAGCGCGGCGAATTGGCCATGCAGTAGCTAGTCTCGATCATGCAATGGCGGCACCAGAAATCATGCGTGAGCCGGATGACGCGGCTGGCGCTGTACCTCCTCACCCTGGCCAACGGTCAGGAATAACGGCTGCAGAGTCAGTGCCATCGACCCTAGATGACGAAATAACGGATGAGATAGGCGTCTATATGCATTCAGGCAATTCGGACCCGCGCCTGACCGCCGACGAGCCGAACGGAACTGCGACCGCGACGATGGAGCTGGAGCAGGCGGTGCCAAGCGCCAAGGCCGACCAGACGAGCGTTACCGGCGGGAAAGGTGGCTACAGCGGCCGGGGCTATGTAGGAACGCAACCCGTCCCGGTCTGGGATGTGCCGCCAAAGAATCCAAATTTCACCGGGCGCGACGATCTGCTCACGCAGTTGCACCAGCAGCTCCAGAGAACCGCGACGGCCGCAGTCCTCCCCAATGCTCTGCATGGCATGGGTGGAGTGGGAAAATCACAGATAGCAATCGAATACGTCCACCGCCACGCCGCTGACTATGAAGTCATCTGGTGGGTCCCGGCCGAGCAGCCGGGTCAGATTCTAACCGCGCTTGCCGCTCTCGCCCAGAGGCTGGGCCTGGACGTGGGCACGGAGGCCAACACGGCGGTGCCGGCAGTGCGTGAGGCGCTTCGCTCGGGCAAGCCGTATCAGAACTGGCTACTCGTATTCGACAACGCCGAGGACATCTTCACCGTCCGCCCGTTCTTCCCGACTGCGGGGACAGGCAAGATTCTCGTCACATCGCGTAATCCGGAGTGGGACGCGGTCGCCGCCAATACTTTGTCCGTGGACATATTCCGGCGGGAGGAAAGTAAGGCACTACTCCGCCGCCGGAACCCGGACCTGTCCAGCGGAGAAGCCGATCGTCTCGCCGAGGCACTGGGGGACCTTCCGCTGGCCATCGAGCAAGCAGCCTCCTGGCGAGCGTCGACCGGTATGGCGGCGGACGAATACCTGTCGCTCATCGAGCAGAAGCGTACCGAACTGCTTGATGTCGCCGTGTCGCCAGACTATCCGCAATCGGTCGCTGCGGCATGGAACGTGTCGCTTGACCGCTTGGCAAAAGACAACAAAGCAGCGGTCCAGCTGCTGCAGATCTGCGCGTTCATGGCACCGGAGCCGATTCCTCGAGGCTTGTTCCGCGGGTCCCGCAATGTGGAATTGACGCACGAGCTCAACGAGGCGCTGCTGGATCCGATCATGCTCAGCCGCGCCATCCGGGACATCAATAAGTACGCCCTGGCCAAAATTGACCACCGGAACAACACCATCCAGTTGCACCGACTGGTGCAGGCGGCACTGATCGGCCGGATGCCGGCGGATCTCCAGGCGGAGATGCGCCATGGCGCGCACGTGCTGCTGGCTAACGCAAACCCGGACAGCCCTGGGTCGAGCGATCAATGGCCCCGCTACTCACAGCTGCTTCCGCATGTCAATATGTCCGGCATTATCGATTGCGGAGATTCCTGGGCCCGGCAACTGCTTACCGGCATGATTAGGTTTTTGTACTACTGGGGCGACCACGAGGGCTGCCTTGGACTAGCTCGGCGCGTAACGAGCAGCTGGATGGCGCGGTTTGGCGAAGAAGACGCCGAGACACTGACGGTCCGCCGGTTCCTCGCGTTCATAACGCGGGTCATGGGCAACTACGAGGAAGCAGCGGACCTTGATCAACAACTGCTCGATACCTATATGCGAACGGCGGGCGAAGATGACGAGGCCACGCTTGACGTAATGCTCCAGGTGGGCATCGACATGCGAACAAGGGGCGACTTCGCTGCTGCACGAGACAGCGACCAGCGGGTACTGGACCGGTCTAGGCGCGCCTTCGGTGACGACGATCCTGCCACTCTGCTCGCCGCCCACAACGTTGGGGTGAGCCTGCGTCTCGTTGGGGACTATCGGGCCGCACTTGAGCTTGACCAGGAGACCTCGGAACGCCGCGCTATTGTGCTCGGCGAGGATGATTCGCAGACGCTCAATACCCTTAACGGACTGGCGATCGATCAGCGCGAGTGGGGGAACTATATCGGAGCACGCGACCAGCAAGAGGCGACATATGCGCGTGCGGTGCAACTATTTAGCGCCGGCAATCCTTTGAGCATCCGATTCGCGCAGAACCTGGCGGTGTGCAGGCGCCGGGCTGGCGACCATGAGGGAGCGCGCACTCTATCCGAGGAAACAGTCAGTCGGTTTAATTCCCGTTATGGTGACACATATCCGGACACGCTGGCCGCGGTCACCAATCTGGCCGTCGACCTTCGCCAAACCGGTGACCTCGAAGGATCGAAGGCTCTAGGCGAGCAGGCATTCACCAGGTACGCGCACACACTTGGCGACCGTCATCCTTATACCCTGTCTGTGCGGGCCAACCTTGCCGTAACCTTGCGGCTGCTTGGCGAGGTGGATGCCGCCTATCGGAACAACGCGGTGACGCTTCCGGTTTTCTGCGAGACGCTCGGCGCAGATCACCCCCTTACGCTCACCTGCGCAACGAACTTCGCCAGCGACAATTATGCCCTGCAGAATTTTGGCGAGGCTCTGCGCCAGGACACCGACACGCTGGAGCGGTTGCGCGGGATTTTCGGTGACGAACACCCTTCAACGCTGGCCTGCGCGCTCAACGTGGCATTCGATTACCGCGCTACGGGGAGGACCAGCGAAGGCGATATGTTGCGGGCTGAAACAATTGACAGACTGCGACATGTATTGGGCGATTCACATCCTGCCACCATTGCCGCGACTAGGGGCTTCCGTGCGGAGGCCGACATTGCTCCAATGCCATTGTAAGCGGTTGACCTGCAAGCGAACGCCGATAAGCTGATACCGCAGAGCCACTCCGCGATAGCGCGCGGGTCAGGTATCGCCTGGTCCGCGCGCGACCCGCGCCCGTGGCTGGAGCGAAGTTTACGGTGCAGCGCTGGCATCAACTCGGGACATTCGAGTAGTGATCGTCCACCACGATTCTCAGCCGAGACGGCCAGCGCGAGACCGACCCAGGCATCAGGCTGATCGGGATCGGCAGCTAGCTGTCGGGCATAAGCATTAGCCGCAATCCGGTAATTGCCCGACACCAACGCCACGTCACCCGGATGATGGCCATGGTGAGCCGCATTCCTGCTGGACAGTCTGTGAAACTCGTCCGGAGCGGTCAGCCGGAGCCGAGCTAGAGCTATTCGCTGATGGGTCCAAGACACGCCAAGGTCAGGGACCATGCGGGGGGTGGGCCAGTCATCGATCCGGGCCGTATGTCCTTGGCTGAAATCGCGGGCCAATTTGGCGATATAAGCAGAGTCGGTTTGCAAGTGCCTGACCCGCCATCCCGCCCGATGGTCCTGCACCGCAAGTTGCGCCGCAGCGGCTATGTGCTGGTCTACTGCTTCAACCCACCATCTCCGCATCGTGGTGGCCATGCCTGCAGCGAACCGGCGGCCAAGTTTAGTCAGGCCTGCGTCTGCGTGCAGGCTCTGTAGCGCGTGCCAGGTCTGTTCACGCCACAATGCGAACTCAAACTCCGCAAATGCCCGCTGTCTCGCGGAACTACACGAGCTGCGGTGCAGCCGCCAGAATTCGGTGACGCCCAAGAACGCATAAACTCCCTGCAGCAGACCGCTCAGCGGCCGAGGGTCATCACGCCATGGGGCGTAGAGCCGGGGCGAACTGTCATCCCTGCACAGCTTCAGCAAGTGCAGCAGCCCGCCGAGCTTGATGTGCTGAAATTCATGCACCAATGTCACCGCGAGTGCGGTTGGGTCGGGGGGCATCGATATAAGCGCGCTGCCAGATGAATCCCCCGAAGATGCGCTGCGCACCAAATCCGGTGACGGTGGAAGCGGTACCACTGAGGTCAGCCCCATGGCCACGGCTGAGGCCAGTCGCGGATTATCGCGTGTCAGGATTTCGTAGGCACCGTTAAGCAGATGCCGCCATTGCCTCGTCTGTGCATGGGAAAGTCGTTCCGGGGGAACGGGCTCGCCGATTTCGCGATACGGATCAATGTCGTCCAGCCAGACAACTACCTCGTTCTCTCCAGACTGGGAGCCGATCCTGCGTAGGGTCCACCAACCGTCGCTGTCGGCAGTCCCCGGCAGGCGGACATTGACCACATCATGCGCGGTTCTCAGGCACATATGGCCGGAGTTCACGGACGCCTGCACGACGCCGCAGGCCATGCCTTGGCCGAAGCGAGCCATACCAAGCGTGGGAATCATGACGGTGCCGCCACGGTGCGGCACCGTAACCAGCATCTCGATGCCCGCTCGAGCGGCCACGGCCAGTACGATGTTGTATAGGTAACCAATATCAACCCAGAGCGGCACGGCTGGGGATTCTGTCACCCTATGCAGCCGCCTGAGGCTGTGCGCCAACCACATTCCCGTCTGCGGGTGCATCAGGAGTTTATCAAACTCTGCGGGTGCCCGATTCTGCACCGCGATAAGCATGTTCCACGCGGTTTCGACGCTAGGCAGCGGACCGCACGCGTTTGCTTCTTTCGCAGCGCCGTCGAGCATCGCCCGCAGCAGCATCAGACGGCGGCTCCGCTCGCCAGACGCCAGGACGTCAAGCACTTTCGGACCGCCGCCGCCCGCAGCCAGGTCGTCGAAATTCTCTGGGAGAACGACATGACAGGGTGGATATGACCCAGCAGATTTACCGCCCGGCACCGCAACTTCCTCAATCGGCACGGCCCGGCGGATCGCTGCCGCCGAAGTTACCGCGCGGCCGGTCTACCTGCTGGAGAAGCTGGTCCAGGGAGGAGGCAAGCGCCTCATCGTCCTGCACGCGGAGATCGGCGAGCGAACATCCGGCCAGGTCAATTAGGTCTGATTCAAGATCACCTGACACAAGGTCTGGATCACTGTCCACCGCCGAACTATGCGAATCTCGCCGGGTCCACGACTCCATGATGCTCTGATAATAGAAGTTCCATCGATGTTACGGAAGATCTACCGTGTAAGTCGACATCCGCGAACCAGCCTTGTGCCGAATGTGCGAAGTGGGCCACGCTAGCAGCGGCAAGCTTGTCAAAATTATTTCTCTCCGGTTTCTGCACTCGCAGCAGTCACATACCGGGGGTTCAGTGTGGCGAGTAGACGAATGAGCCACAATGATAGCGTGCCCTGGTACACATGGGTCTTCAGTGGAGTCGGTGCCGCGATCGTGGCTCCCATGATCGGGTGGCTAGTCAGACGTGTTCCCCGAAAATCTCATCCTGACAGAGAGGGCGACGACGTGGGTCATTCGGCTGACGGCAGCCCGCTTGCCGATCCTACGCGGTCACTAGGCCATGATGATGGAGTTGGTCATGGGGCTGCAGTTGCTGTGCCGGACGGAAGTGCCTCCGAGCAGCCTGCTCCTGATTCCGCCCGCCTCGTCGACGCCCTGCTCGTTATCCCCGGCATGCGCGATCCGGACTTCCGTCGATCTGTCTACGGGCATCTGCCCACAGTAGTGTCAGATCAATTGCAAATGGACAAGCGGGCCCGCATCGAATTGATCAACCTTATTGATACATTCGGCCAGTATCAGCATATCAAGCCGTGGTCGGCGATGCTTCGCAGGCTGGACGAAATGCTTCCTGAACATCCCGCCGTGCAAAATCTAGCAAATTGTTTGACCGAATTGAAACTACTTTGACAGGTTGATATTACCCGATCGATTTCCCGTGATGATGTGACCTGAGCTGGCGGCAACCCGACCGCTAACGCATCAGTCCCAGCAGACGGCGCCTGATGACGGTTCAGAAATCCGGTACTTGGTATGTCCAGAGCCCCTGGAGCCGGGGCGCAGGATCTGGCTGAACCTGGACCACGCCCCGTTCTTCTGTGTGTACTCGTGCCACCACGCGATCCGCTGCAGCAGCTTCCGGCCCACCGCCTCGGTCGCGGCCCGCCGGGTCAGCAGGTGCTCTGCGCCGTAGATCTCCGGGGTCTCACCCACGATCCCGGTACCGCCCTGGGCGACCAGCCGGTCCACCGCGTTGCCGAGCGCCGGGTTCGCGGTCAGGCCCGAGTAGGAGTCCGAGCCGCCGCAGTTGGTGCCCAGTACCAGCCTGCTCGCCGGTACGGTCTCCCGGCTGGCCTTGTCTGCCGCCGGCAGCATCGCGGTCAGCCGCTCGATGCCCGCGGCGACCGTCTTCTTCGTGCCGCCGATCTCCTGGATCGTGCCGGTGCTGACCTGCAGGTCCGCCCGGAGCTGCAGGCCCTCGGTGAGCGCCTTGACCTGGTTGTCCTCACAGCCCAGGCCCAGGATCAGGAACCCCGCGAAGTTTGGGTGGGCCAGATAGCCGCGCATGACCCGGCGCAGCACGTCGATGCCTTCCCCGGACGGGGCCATCCCGCAGCCCAGGCCGTGGGTCAGCGCGACCACGCCGTCGACGTTTTCGTAGTCGTCCAGGAGCCCGGCGTACCGCATCCGGTTCGCGATCTGGCGGGCCGCCGTGGCCGAGCAGTTGACCGTGGTGAGGATGCCCAGGAAGTTCCGCGTCCCGACGCTGCCGTCCGACCGGACGTATCCCTGGAACGTGGCCTGCGCTGCCTCCGGAAGCACGCTCTGCGGCACCGCGTCCGAGCAGAACTCGTACACCCGCTCAAACTCGCGGTACTCCAGGTTGTGCAGGTGGACGTGCTCACCCGCCGCGATACCGGCCTGCGCGAAGCCGATCACCTGGCCGTACCGGCGCACCGGATCGCCCGCACCGATATCGCGTACCGCCAGCTTGTGCCCGCGTGGGATGTCGCCGCGCAGCAGGATCTGCTGGCCGCCGACGTCGAGGGGAGTCCCGGCGGCCACGTCACCCGTGGTGATGGCCACGTCGTCGGCGGGCTGGAGGCGGATGCCACGGGCGGTGGGGTCAGTCACGGTGATCCTCGCATCGTGCGATGGAAGGGCGCAGCACACATTCAGCATGTCACTGGCCGGGAAGGAGGCCCTGGCGTCCAGCCTCAGGGGCGACGTCTCGGCGGCCAGCACGAGAAGCGCGCTGGTCAGCGTGATGGCCGCGGTGACGATGATCGGGCCGTTGTGCTCGGCGAGGCCGTAGATCAGCCAGAACACCTGGGATCCGCCCCGCAGCACCCACGCCGGGACGGAGACGGCGGACCGGCCGTCGGCCAGGCGCCGCCGCGCGAGCGACATGATCGTCTGCGGGAGCGCGGACACCAGCGAGATCGTGAACGCGAGGTAGCCGATGTCCTCGGGCCGGGCGAACACGGCGAAGATGATGATCGCGCTGAGCGCGGACGCCAGCACGGCCGCGCGCCGGGCAACGCTCAGCCGGGCCGGGACGGCTAGCGCGATCGCGGCCGCTCCCGGGAAGAGGAGCAGGTTGCCCGGGATCTGCGGGATTATCCCGGCCTTGATCCCGTAGACCATCCAGGTGAAACACGCACTCATGGTGATCGTCCAGGACGTCGCCGAGACACCCGCCAGCCGGGGATTCCGCAGCGTCCGGAACAATTGCGGAACGACCATGCCCACGCTCAGAGCGGCGCCGATATACCCTGATGCGATCGCGAGGCCGTTAAAGATCAGTGCCGTCCCAGCCGGTTCTGTATCGTTAAAGTAGTGTCGGCTTGAACGATACAGTGACCGGTCAGGGTCTGTGAAGGGTGACGTCATGGTGGACCGCCCGACGATGCAGACCGTGGCCGCCGCGGCCGGGGTCTCCCGGATGACGGTCTCGAACGCCTACAACCGGCCCGACCAGCTCACCCCGGGCACCCGGGAGCGGGTCCTCCGGGTCGCCCGCGAGCTCGGCTACCCCGGGCCCGATCCGGCCGCCCAGTCGCTGCGGCGCAGGAGCGCCAGCGCGATCGCCGTGGTGCTCACCTCCCGGCTGACCGAGGCCTTCACCGACCCCGGCCTGGTGATGATCCTGCATGGCATCGCCAGCCAGCTCAGCGACGCCGGCCGGGCGCTGCTGCTGGTGCCGACCAGCGCAGCAGAGAGCACCTTCCCGGTGCGGCACGCCATCGCCGACGCCTTCATCCTCTGCGACCTGGTGGCCGACGACCCGGCCGTGACGGACGCGCTCAGCCGGCATATCCCCGTCGTCACGATCGGGTACCCCAAGCTCCCCGGCGTGCCGATGGTCGGCATCGACAACGGGTGGGCCGGCGCAGTAGCGGCCGAGCATCTGCTGGAGCTGGGGCACCGCAGGTTCTGCGTCCTGAGGCTGCAGGAAGAGGACGACCCCACGGGGCCCGGCCGGCACGTCACCCGGCCCAGCGTCCCGCTCCGGGCCGCCGGGTTCACCGACACCCTCCGCCGGGCCGGGATCCCGCCCAGTGCGATCGTCCACCGGTCGGCGGGCAACTCGGTCCAGGCCGCGGCCAAGGTCATGACCGAGGTGCTGGGCCAGCCGTCCCGGGACCGCCCCACGGCCGTCTTCACCGTCACCGACGTGCTCGCGCTCGGCGTCCTGACCGCGGCCCGCGCGGCCGGGATCCCGGTACCCGGTGAGCTGTCCGTGGTCGGCTTCGACGACATCCCCGAGGCGGCCGTGAGCTCGCCACCGCTGACCACCGTGTCCCAGCCGCTGTTCCGGCTGGGCCAGGAGGCCGCCCGGATCGCGCTGTTGCAGATCGCCGGCCAGCGCGACCGGCCCCGTGGGCTCGCGACCGAGCTGGTCCTCCGGGGCAGCACAGGCCCGCCGCCGTAAGGCCGGACCGGCCAGATCATCCAGGCGCTCGGCACAGGCGAGCGCGACATTCTGAGACGCCGCCAGTTCATGCCACTGGCCAGGATCGGGGGTATGACCTCCGAACCGCACCGGCGGGCGATCGGCTCACTGCGAGCCGTGGCACTCGACGCCCCGGACATCGACCGCCTGGCCACGTTCTACGAGCAGCTCGCCGGCTGGCAACGCGTCCCCGACGACGACGATGAGTGGATCACGCTCGACACCGGTGACGGCTGGCGGATGGGCCTGCAACGGGCCACCGGCCACGTGCCGCCCCACTGGCCGGACCAGGACCGTCCGCAGCAGGCCCATCTCGACTTCCGGGTACCGGACATCGACGCGGCGGCCGAACGCGCCCAGCAGCTCGGCGCCACCCTGCTGCGCCGCAACGAGCGGTGGCACACGCTGGCCGACCCGGCCGGTCACCCGTTCGACCTGTGCCTCAACCCGCACGATCCACGGACCACCCTGATGGGCGTCATGCTCGACTGCCCCGACGCGAAGGCGCTGAGTCACTTCTACGCGGAGCTGCTCGGCAAGCCGGTGACGTACGAGGCGGACGGGGTCGCCATGATCGGCGAGGACGGTGCGCAGCCGGTGATGTTCCAGCAGGTGGAGCCCTACACCGCGCCGCGCTGGCCGGATCCGGCGTACCCGCAGCAGATCCACCTCGACGTGACGGTCCAGGACGTGGACACGGCGGAACGGGGCGCCCTTGACATCGGCGCCACCCTACTGGACGGCGCCGGCCCGAACTGGCGTGTCTACGCCGATCCGGCCGGCAAGCCCTTCTGCCTGGTGTGGACGGTCTAGCCGTCTCAGCGCGCTTTCATTCGTCGTGTATGGCAGCACCAGCCGGCCGATGGGCTTGGCTTAACTTGGCTGTTCTGGACGGGCGGTCTTATCAGACTGGTCCAGCGCGTCCAGCGTGGCCTGATCGAGGGTGACGACCGGCTCTGCGCTCAGATGGTCCAGCCACGTTTTCTGCAGGACTGACGATCCGCCGAGGTCGATGAAGCCGGCCTCGGTGGTGAAGCCACCGCCTCGCTCGAACATGAGCAGCAGCGGTTCAAAGGGATCCTCCAGTTGAGGCGGCAGGGGAATCCCGGCGTCTAGGAGGGCAGCCCAGCGCAACGCGGCCCGGGAGGCGACTCTCAGCGAAGGCCACCCGATGCGGTTGTGTATGAGCGTTTCCAGCTGTTCGGCCAGTTCAGGAGCGGCATGCACCTCCGGCGCCAGCAAGCCTCCGATGTCGAAGAATGGCCACTTATCGGTGTCACCCAGTTCTTGTGCCCACCAGGCGGCCCGACGGAGATACTCGCGCATCAGCCGGGCTCGCGAACGGGCGTAGCCAAGGCTGATCATGAAGTCGCTTTTCCAGTCCACCGTCAGTAGGCGGGACAGGGTCTCGGTGCTGTGGCTCTGTCGGTTCACAGCGTGAGTCCTTTGCGTGCCGCGTTGACGACCACGTCAAGGTTGGAGAGGTCCGGAGCAATCGAGGCCGCTGGTGGCGTGAGACCCAACGCCGGCCACTGCCTCAGTGATCCGTCCGCTGCGATGGTAGCCACCTCGTGTGCGCCAAAATACTGTGGGTTGAACATTTGGGCACCGTCATCCCATGCCTCCGGTGCCGCCGAGCGATAAGGCATACCGGACTCCATCAGGCGGCTTTCCACGTATTCGTGAGATATGAGCGATCGGAAATCATCCTGCTCGCTGGAATCTAGCGTCCCTTCCTCCGCCTTGTTCCACAAGCTGGCTATGTCCTGCCGCGCGGTGAAATAGCCGTGTACTACCCGGCCAGGGCCGACAGGCACGTCGTGCTCGGTCAGGAACAGATGGTTCTTGACCTGAGCGATGATGTCCTGGCTGATCCCCGTGTTCTCGGCAATCTCGGCTACGTCGCCGGCTTTCCCGCGGATTGCGGCGTAGGCGGCTTCGG
>Ga0302325_10023218_pt1 | contig 12940 bp, 14 predicted proteins | sample Palsa_T0_2_FD_201948 | JGI IMG/M metagenome (GOLD analysis project Ga0302325, IMG submission 201948) | Peat permafrost microbial communities from Stordalen Mire near Abisko, Sweden - Palsa_T0_2 | ecosystem: Environmental > Terrestrial > Soil > Palsa > Peat permafrost | place: Sweden: Abisko... | reverse complement strand
CCAAGGACGGCAACCCGAAACCGGCCTCCAGAACGCATGCGGCCGGCTCCCTCGCGCCCGTGACACGACGCGGGGAGGCCGGCCGGCGCCCTCCGTGTCCCGTCAGGCTCATGACCCCGTCGGCGAGGGTAGGCGGCTCCTGCGCCGGGCGCCGGCCAGTCCCTCCTCGCGGAGCCGCTGGTAAGCCTCGACGATCACACCGCGGGAGATGCCGAGTTCCTCAGCGAGCACCCGGGTGGCGGGCAGCGCCGTCCCCGGTGCCAGGTGCCCGTCGATGATGGCGGTCCGCAGCGCGTCGGCCAGCCAGGCGGTCAGCCCGCGCGCTGGTGCCGCAGCGGGATCGAGCTGGAGGAAATCGGCCCCGCGGGCGTTCCCGCGGTGCTCGCGGTGGCGGGCCCGCTCCTTGAGGGGGCGCGTCCGCGTGTGCTCGCGGTCGGGCTGCGCGCCAGCGCTCGCGGTGCCGGTTCCGCGTCGACCGGGAAAATCCCGCCGGCCGCGTTGTCGATTGCGGACGCCTCCGTTCGTGACCATCATGAAGAGCCGGCTGGGAGCCGGCCGCGACGGAGGGAAACAACATGACGCAGTACCTGCTTTCTGTGCACATGGTCGAGGGAGCGCCGGACCGGTCGCAGGCGGAGATGCAGCGGTCGTACGAGGCGGTGAACGCCTTCAACCAGGAGCTCATGGCGTCGGGGCAGTGGGTGTTCGCCGGAGGCCTGCTCCCGCCGGACACCGCGACCGTCGTCAGCGCGGAGGGTGGCAAGGTGATCACCACCGACGGCCCCTTCGCGGAGACCAAGGAGCAGCTCGGCGGCTTCTGGGTGATCCAGGCGGCCGACCTGGACGCCGCACTGGCCATCGCCGCCCGCGGCTCGGCGGCCTGCGCCGGCCCGGTCGAGGTGCGTCCGTTCCAGGACATCCCGGAGCAGTAATGCCCGAGGCGGTAATGCCCGGGGCAGGCCCCGTCGACCTGGGCCGCCAGCCCGACCCGGACCGCCAGCTCGGACGGGAGCCGGCGCTCGACCTGGAGCGGACGTTCCGGGAGAGCGCGGGCCGCGCGGTCGCGACCCTGATCCGCGTCTTCGGCAATATCGATCTCGCCGAGGACGCGGTCCAGGAGGCCTTCGCCGTCGCCACCGAACGCTGGCCGGCCGACGGCCTGCCGCCGAACCCGGGCGGCTGGATCGTCACGACGGCGCGCAACAAGGCGCTCGACCGGCTGCGCCGCGAGTCGACCAGGTCCGGACGCGAGGCCCAGGCGGCGGCGCTGCGCGGCGAACCCGAGCCGGAGGCACCCGAGTCAGAAACGGAGGCGGGACCAGTGCGCGACGACCAGCTGCGCCTCATCTTCACCTGCTGCCATCCGGCGCTCGCCCCGGAGGCACGGATCGCGCTCACCCTGCGGCTGATCGCCGGCCTGCAGACCCCCGAGATCGCCCGTGCCTTCCTCGTCCCCGAGCCAACGGTCGCGCAGCGCCTGGTCCGCGCCAAGCGGAAGATCAGGGACGCGCGCATCCCGTACCGGGTCCCGGACGATCACGAGCTGCCCGCGCGGCTGCCCGACGTCCTGGCGGTGGTCTACCTGGTGTTCAACGAGGGCTACGCCGCCGCCGCGGGCGACACCCTGGTCCGGCGGGAACTGTGCGCCGAGGCAATCCGGCTGGCCCGGCTGCTGGCCGCGCTGATGCCGGACGAGCCCGAGGTCAGCGGCCTGCTCGCGCTCCTGCTGCTGACCGAGTCCCGCCGGGCCGCCCGCACGACGCCGGCCGGCGACCTGGTGCTCCTGGCCGGCCAGGACCGCACCCGCTGGGACCGCGCCCTGATCGCCGAGGGCCAGCGCATCGTCCGCGCCTGCCTGCGCCGTAACCAGCCCGGCCCCTACCAGATCCAGGCCGCGATCGCCGCCGTGCACAGCGACGCGGCGACCGCCCCGCAGACCGACTGGCGGCAGATCCTGGCCCTCTACGACCAGCTCCTCGCCGTGTCCCCCACCCCCGTGGTCGCCCTGAACCGCGCCGTCGCGGTGGCCGAGCTCGACGGCCTCGCCGCGGCCCTGGCCGAGGTTGACGCCCTGGCCAAGGCCGGCGCCCTGGACGGCTACCACCTGTACCACGCCACCCGGGCCGACCTGCTGCGCCGCCTCGGCCGCCCGGCCGAGGCGGCCGCCGCCTACGACCGGGCTATCGCCCTGGCCCAGAACGCGGCCGAACGCGCCTTCCTGACCGCCCGCCGCGCCGCCGTGGACGGGGACGCCGGTGCGTGATCACGGCGGTCTCGCCGACCCGGCTTACGAACCGAGGTAGGGACCGAGGTACCGGGTCATCACCTGCTTGAGCTCGGCCAGCAAGAGCACCTGGTCTCGCGGGCCGGCCGCGGCGATGACGGGCAGCATCGCCTTGTAGATCTGGATGCTCACCTGGACACAGCGGGCCCGGTCGGCCGGAGCCAGGCCGGGCGCCCGTGCGGCGAGCAGTTCATCCAGCCGCGCGGCCACGACGGCGTGCAGCCGGTGGGCGGGAGCGCCGGGCCCCGCCGGGCCGTCACCGCCTGCCGCCGCGGCCGCGGACAACAGGGCGCCGGCGCCGGGCTGGGCCAGGTTGACGGCGACCATCGCGTCGATGGCGCTGGCGAGCAGATCCTCCACCGGGCGCGGAGCGGCGCCGGCGGGCGGTTCCCCCGCCGTCTGCAGCTGGTCGGCGTAGCGGTCGGCGAGCGCCTCGGCGATGGACGCCTTGTTGGCGAAGAACTGGTAGAGGGTCCCGGGCGAGACCCCGGCCCGGGCGGCGATGGCGTCGAGCTGGCCCGCCAGGGGTTCGCCATCCGCACCACGCTGCGCGATCCGGGCCAGGAAGCCGGCCTGCGGGCGATGCTGCTCGGCCATGAGCATCCGGTCCAGGCGCTGCGCGCCGACCTGGGCGGCGATGCGGGCTGGAAGGAGGCCGTCAACGGCTGCGACTTCGTCCTGCACGTGGCGTCGCCCTTTCCTGCTGTGCCGCCAGCGGACCCCGACGAGCTGATCCGGCCCGCGCGCGAGGGCACACTGCGCGTGCTGCGCGCGGCGCTCGAAGCCGGAGCGGAGCGGGTGGTCGTCACGTCCTCCTCCTCGGCGGCGGCCCAGGATCCACGGCATCGCGGCGGCCCGGTGACCGAACAGCAGTGGACCGACCCGCAGGGCCCGCGGGTCAGGGCCTACGCCCGGTCGAAGACGCTGGCCGAGCGCGCGGCGTGGGACTTCATGCGCGACGCGGGCGCCCAGCATCAGCTGGCTGTGGTCGCGCCCGGGATGCTGCTCGGCCCGGTGCTCGGCGATCACCTGTCGTACTCGGTAACGGCGGTAGACCGGATGCTGCGCGGGGCGACGCCGGGGCTGCCGCGGCTGGGTTTCGCCGTCACCGACGTCCGGGACGTGGCCGCGCTGCACCTGCTGGCGACGACCGCCCCCGCTGCGGCAGGCCAGCGCCTTCTTGGCACCGGGCCGTTCCTGTGGTTCGCCGAGGTCGCCGCCATCCTGCGGAGCCGGCTGGGCGAGGCGGCGGCCAGGGTGCCGACCCGCCAGCTGCCGAGCCTGCTCGTCCGCGCGGCCGCGGTCTTCGACCCGTCGATCCGGCAGCTGCTCCCGGACCTGGGCCGGCGCACCGACTTCTCCGCCGCGCACGCCCGGACCCTGCTCGGCTGGTCGCCGCGGCCAGTCGAGGACACGATCGTGGACTGCGCCAGAAGCCTGCTGGCCCGCGAGACCTCAGGCACCGGTGCGGCGGGAGTGTAGCTCGGCCCGGGAACGGCGACAAGGTGGTCCGTGGCGGCGAGTAGGTGCCCCTCAGGGATCCGGATCAGGGATGACCCTGAGGCCCCGGGGGCACAGAACAGGGTGGTCACCGGGCTGATCCCGATCGACTACGGGGGGCGCCGGCGGCAGGCTTAAGGCATGAACACGGTCGCCGCGGACACCGCGCCGGCCGGCACCAGACCCGAACGGAGACCGGCTGCCATGCCCGCCATCATCGCCATCGTCCTGATCGCCATCCTCGCCCTGATGGTGCTCGGCTTCGCCGTGCACCTGCTGTTCTCGCCCTGGCTGCTGCTGGTAGCCGTCGCCGTCGTGGCCTGGATCAAGTTCCGGCCGCGCCGCACCCGCCCGTAGCGGCTCACTCCCGCGACGGTTCCAGGACTGCCCTGTAACTGGCGCCGCGCCGACTCGGATCGGTGCGTCGCCGTTACGACCGCGGACAGTACATCTTCGATCCTAGATATCTAGTGTGCTAGCATTCTTGTCATGGGTAGCGGTGAGGTCAAGCAATTCAACGTGTACCTGCCGGTTGAGCTGATCAAGCGGCTCAAGCACTACGCGGTCGAATCCGAACTGTCGCTGAGCTCGATCGTGACCGAAGCGCTCCGTACCCACCTGGACCGGGCAGAAGGCCTGGAACCAGGGCCGGAGAAGCGAGAGGGGAACTGGCATGACTGAGGGCATCGAGGCAGTGTTCTTGGAGACGCACAACTGGGGGAAGTCGGCCCGGTTCTTCCAGGGCCTGGGCTACGAGATCGAATTCGAGACCGGCCACAGCTCCGGCCAGCTGCGCAGCAAGGCCGGGCCGCCGCTGTTCATCGCGGAGATCCCCGCGGACCGCGAACCGGGCCTCCAGCTGGTCCTGAGCGTGCCCGACGCCGACGCGGCCGAGGCCGGCCTCAGTGAACTCGGCGTCGACGGCCCGTTCGAGGAGACGCATTTCGGCACCAGGATGACTACGGTACGCGACCCCGACGGACGGGTCTGGGGCCTGCAGGCTCCGCTTCCCGGCCAGCCCCGGGAACGGGAGTGAGCCATGCGCAGGGGAGCTGACTCGACGGCGGTCCGTACCGCGATGTGGCGGGCACTGCACGTGCTCGTCGACGAGCCGCCGCATGTGCTGGACGACGCGCTTGGCCTGCAGATCGCGGGCGTGGATGACGATGACTGGCGGAAACGTCCCGATATGGACCCTGAAGCTACAGGCTCCAGCCGTTCCTCGATCGTGGCCCGGGCCCGCGCTGCCGAAGACATGGTGGCGAACTCCGGCGCGCGGCAGTACGTGGTCCTGGGGGCCGGCCTGGACACCTTCGCACAGCGGAACAAGGGGACCGTGCGCGTGTTCGAGGTCGATGCCCCTGCTGCCCAGGCCTGGAAGCGGGAGCGGCTGGACGGGCTCGGACTGCTGGATCCGGAGCGACTGCGCCTGGTACCGGTCGACTTCGAGGCCGGCGAGTCATGGCTCGACGAGGTAGTAGCCGCGGGCCTCGACCCGGCAGTCCCAACGGTCGTGTCGATGCTCGGCGTGACGATGTACCTCACGCGCGAGGCGATCTCGGCGACACTGCGCGCGGCAGCCTCGCTCGCTGCCGGCTCGGTGATGGTCTTCAGCTACTCGCGTCCCGTCGAGATGGCGCCACCGGAGATCCGCCCGATCCTGGAGGGCGCCGCCAAGGGGGCCGCCGCGTCCGGACATCCCTGGCTGAGCCTGCTGGCCCCCGACGAGGCGGCCAGCCTTGCGCGTGACGCCGGATTCGGCGACGTGCACATCGTGACCTCGGCTGACCTTCACAACCGCTACTTTGCCGACCGTCACGACGGCCTCAGCCCTGTCGGCGGCGAAGACCTCGTGATCGCCACCGCTGGCGGGGGATGATCCGACGAGACGGGCGAACGTTATCCACTACGGCACTAGGCAGACCCGAGCAGTTCCAGGATCGACTCGCCGTACTTGGCCAGCTTCGACTCGCCGACGCCGTTGATCGCGGCCAGTTCGGCCAGCGTCGACGGCGCGGCGACCGCGATGGCCCGCAGGGTGGCGTCGTGGAAGACGACGTAGGCGGGGACGCTCTGCTCCTTGGCGGTCGCGCCGCGCCAGGCGCGCAGCTCCTCGAATACGGCTTCCTGCTCCGGGGACAGGTCGACCACGGCCAGCTTGGCCGCGCCTGCGCCGGCCGCGGCGGAGCCGCCCGCCGCCCGGGCGGCGGCGCCGCGCGCGCCGCGCGGCTGCGGTATGTCCCGCCGCAGGGTCACGGCGCGCTGTCCGCGCAGCACCTCACTGGATGCCTCGGTGATCGCGAGGGTCTGGTACTCGCCCTGCACGGCGAGCAGGCCCTGGGCCAGGAGCTGCCGGACGACCCCGCGCCACTGCGACTCGTTCAGCTCGACGCCGATCCCGAAGGTCTTCAGGTCGTGGTGCCCGTTCTCGGAGACCTTCGGCGTCTTCTTGCCGATCAGGATGTCGACGACCTGGCCCGCGCCGTAGCGCTGGTCGCGTTCCCGGTCGAGACGGACGATGGTGGACAGCAGCTTCTGCGCCTGGATCGTTCCGTCCCAGGTTTCCGGCGGCGACAGGCAGGTGTCGCAGTTGCCGCAGGCGACCGCCCGCTCGGAGAAGTACGCGAGCAGCTGCGTGCGGCGGCAGTCGGTGGCTTCGCACAGGGCCAGCATCGCGTCCAGGTGCGACGCCATCAGCCGCCGGTGCGCCAGGTTCCCCTCCGAGGAGTCGATCAGCCGCCGCTGCTGCACGACGTCGGCCAGCCCGTAGGTCAGCCATGCGGTCGCGGGCTGCCCGTCGCGCCCCGCCCGCCCGGTCTCCTGGTAGTAGCCCTCCACCGACCGCGGCATGTCCAGGTGCGCGACGAACCGCACGTCTGGCTTGTCGATCCCCATGCCGAACGCGATGGTCGCCACCATGACCAGGCCGTCTTCACGCAGGAAGCGCGCCTGGTGCTCGGCCCGCGTCGCGGCGGCAAGCCCCGCGTGATAGGGCAGCGCGGGAATCCCGTTGTCGGACAGGAACGCCGCGATCTTCTCCGTCGAGTCCCGCGACAGGCAGTAGACGATCCCCGCGTCGCCCGCGTGCTCGGTCCGCAGCAGCTGCAACAGCTGCTTCTTCGCTTCGTTCTTGGGGACGATCCGGTACTGGATGTTCGGCCGGTCGAAGGACGAAACGAACAGCTTCGCGCCCGCCAGCTTGAGCCGGATCGCGATCTCCTCCCGCGTGGCCTGCGTCGCGGTCGCGGTCAGCGCGATCCGCGGCACGTCTGGCCAGCGCTCGTGCAGCACCTGGAGTTCCAGGTAGTCGGGCCGGAAGTCGTGGCCCCACTGGGACACGCAGTGTGCCTCGTCGATCGCGAACACCGAGATCCTCGACGCGGCCAGCAGCTCGAGCGTGCCCGGCGAGCGCAGCCGCTCCGGCGCCAGGTAGAGCAGGTCCAGCTCGCCCGCCTTGAACTGCTGCTCCACCACGTGCCGGGTACCCGGATCCTGCGTCGAGTTCAGGAAGTCGGCCCGGATCCCCAGCTGCCGCAGTGCCTGCACCTGATCCTGCATCAGGGCGATCAGCGGCGAGATCACCACCCCGGTGCCCGGCCGGACCAGCGCGGGGATCTGGTAGCACAGCGACTTGCCGCCGCCGGTCGGCATCAGCACCAGCGCGTCACCGCCGCCGACGACGTGCTCGATGATCTCCTCCTGCCGGCCGCGGAAGTTCTCGAAGCCGAACACCCGGTGCAGCACCGTCGCCGCCCGCCGCGGGCCGTCCGGCACGCCGGGAGCGTTCACGGTGACGGGCACGCCCGGGACCGCGGGTTCGCCCGCTTCGGTGGATTCGCCGGCTTCGCTGAGTTCTCCGGCTTCGCTGGGGTCGCTGGGGGAGGACACGGGAAAATCCTACGGGCCGCAGCCGACAGACGGCCCCCGGTCTGGCGCGGCACGCCCGAAGAAGAACGGATTCGGCTTCCCTTTCCCCGTCACCTGGCTCGTTTTTCCGCGAACGGGCCCCAATGCGGCGGAACCGGCGGGGACCGGCCGGCGTCCAACGAACGTGCCCAAGCCTTCCGGTACGTCCTTCCGCGCCACTGTCGCCGCCCTGGCGGTGGCGGCCGCCTGCGCGCTCGCGGCCTGCGGTTCCGGGGCCGGCCAGGCGGCGACGGCGACGGGGCTTCAGTCCACGGCCGGCTGCAGCACGGCCGTGGCCTACGACGTCACCGACACGGGCACCGTAGCCTGGTCGGCCCGGCTGCCCGGCACCCCGCAGTACTCGATTCCGCAGCCGGCGACGCTCGACGGCCTGGCCGTCTTCGCCAACGGCAACGTCCTGTCCGCGCGGCGGCTGGCCGGCGGGCAGCAGGTCTGGCAGCGGACCTATCCCAGGGCCGCGGGCTCGGCGACTCGTCCGCCCGGCCCTTCGGCGGCCGATACGGGGTCGTCCGCGGGCGACGTCGCCGGCCTGTGGGCCTGGCACGGCGAGCTGATCGTGGTGGTCGCGCCCTTCGGCCTTACCGGCCAGGACCTGGACATGCGGGTGCAGGCAGTCAACCCGGCCACCGGCGCCGTGCGCTGGACGGCCGACCTCGGCCCCGGGGACCTGTACAACCAGATGGAGATCACCGCCAACGGCGTGCTCGCGCTGATCACCGAGCACGGCGGCTCCGACGGAGAGGGAAAACTGCTGGCCGTCGGGCTGACCGCGGGCCGGCTGCTGTGGTCGCGTTCCTACGGCAAGGAAGAGGAAACCGACGGGCCCGACGCGGCCGGACCGGTGATCGTGATGGCCTCCGGCGGCACCGTCACCGGCTTCGACGCGGACACCGGGGCGGTGCTCTGGTCGCACAGCCGCATGCCCGGCGGCGTCGGGTCGGTGGCGGGCCCCGGGGGCTCGGTGCTGCTCTACGACATCCTGCAGCAGACGGATCCGCCGCAGGCGCCGCCCGCCGCGTCGAAGCTGTTCCCGGTCACCGCGCTCAACGCCGTGACCGGTGCGGTGCTCTGGCGGGCCAAAACCGCCGGCGCGGTCAGCCAGCTTTCCGCTGCGGACGGCCTGATCGTGGTGGGCACCAGCCAGCCCTACCAGCTGACCGTGCTCAGCCCCGGCGGGCACGTCGCCTGGTCGGTCACCGACTACGCGCCCAATCCAATGAGCTGGATCGAGACCGGTACCGACCTGGTCTCCGTCAGCAGCGAGCCGGATGTGCGGGCGCCGGGGATCGAGGCGGGCCTGACCATGGTCACCGACCGGCGGCTGAGCACCGGCGCCGTCCGCTGGTCGATCCGGCTCGCCGACTTCGGCGCCGAAGACGCGGTGGTCCGGCCGAGCGGCCGCGACCTCGTCGTCCCGAACCTCGTCGTCACTGGGCAGCCGCTCCGGGGCGAGTCCTCGGGTGCGCTGGCGGTCGACCCGGCCACCGGGGCCGTGCGCGCGCAGGTGCTCGTCGGGCCGGCGCAGCTCTCGGCCCCGGTCACCGCCGGAGGGGACACCCTGATCCAGGCGGGCGCCGCCTGCAGCCACCCGTGACCACCGTGTCGCACCGGCCGCGGCGCGTTCCGTTACCGCCAGCCACGGGAGTCGTAGCACACTAGTACCGTGCGGCAAGTGAAGAGCGAGACTCACCCCGGGGTCGCCGCCCTGGCCGTGCTCACGGTCAGGGCGATGAGCGCCAGTGTCATCGGCGCGCTCATCGGCGCCCTGATCGGCGCGGGAACCGCGCTGGTCGAGCCGCACGTGGGCGAGCCCTGGGCGGCCCTGGTGAACTCGGCCAGCCCCTGGCTGCTCGGCGGCTTCATCGCGGGGGCGCTGCACACCCGGCGCAACCCGGCTCTCCTGGCCGGACTGGCGACCCTGGTAGTCGAGGTCGGGGCCTACTTCGCCGCCGCCGATCTGAGCCATATCCCGGTCGCGCACGGCTACACCTTGTTCTGGATAGTGTGCGCATTGGCCGGCGGCCCGGTGGCCGGCTTCGCCGGCTGGGCCTGGCGCTGCGGCAGCCCGCGGGCACACGGGTTCGGCGCGGCCTTCCTGCCCGGCTCGTTTATCGCCGAGGCGGTCGGCGCGTACGGGCTGCGGCTGCACTACGAGCCGGCTTTCACCATCTTCCTGGTCATCGGCGCCGTGCTGTTTGCCCTGCTGGCGTGGCCGGGAACCGGGCTCGGCCTGGTCGCCTCCCCGGCCCGCGGTCCGGCCCTCCTCGTGTGGACCGCGGCGTTCGCCGTCGCCGGGATCCTTGTCTACGGCCCGCTGCTCAATGCCGTCGTCGGAATCTACTCCGGCGGCGTCTACTACCCCCCGTACCCGTAACCGGTCAGGACTCGTCCAGCCGCACGGCGATCACGCCGGCCAGGATCAGCGCCCCGCCGACGAACTGCATCCCCGTCGGCACCTGGTGCAGCAGCACCCAGGCGAACCCGGCCGCGAACAGCACCTCCGCCATCGCGACGAAGGAGCCCAGCTTGGCCCCGAGCCGGCGCACCGCCCCGATCCCGGTGACATAGGCCACCGCGGCCGCGATCACCCCGAGCCCGAGCACCGGCACCAGCCAGCTGACCCGCGCGTTCAGCAGCAGGACGGCGCCGGCACCGAACCGCAGCGGAGTCACGCCGACGGCGCCGAGCAGCGCGATGAAGGCCGCCCCGGTCACCATGCTGCCCCAGGTCAGCGCCAGCGGCGGCAGCGTCTCCCCGCCGTCCGCGGCCGAGGTCTGCGCCGACAGGAAGAAATAGACCGCCATCGCGACCGCCGCGCCAAGGGCCCACAGCACACCGGTCAGGCTGACGCCGCCGGCCCCGGACAGGTCGAGCATCAGCCCGAGCCCGCCGAGCGCCGCGATCCCGCCGAGCACCGTCGGCAGCCGGGGCCGCTGCCCGTGCCGCGCCCACAGCCAGCCGACGACGAGGATGATGCCCAGGTACTCGAGCAGGATCGAGATGCCGACGTCCATCCGCGCGATCGCGTTGTAGTAGCAGATCTGGCAGGCGGCCACGCCCACCATGCCGTAGGTCACGAGCAGCCGCGCGGAGCGCCGCACCAGCGCCCACCGGCCGCGCAGCGTGATGACGGCGGGCACGGTGAGCGCGAGCGCCGCGACGCAGACCCGGGCCAGCACCGCGCCGGCCGGCGACCAGCCCGCTCCGATCAGCGCCGACCCGAACGTGCCGGAGATCCCGAAGCACATCGCCGACAGCAGGCCGAGCGCGAGGCCCGCGCCCTGGCCGCCGCGGCTAAGACGTGTCCGGGGCCCGGTCGCGGGTACCATCCGGTCATTAGCGGTCCGCACGGTCGCCATCGGCTTGCTCCTCTGCTGCGGCGTCGTCGGCTCTGCTACGGGCTTCGCCAGCAGTGCTGCGAGTGGCGGTGCTGCAAGTGGCAGTGCTGTGAGTGGCAGTGCTGTAAGTGGCAGTGCTGTGAGTGGCAGTGCTGTAAGTGGCAGTGCTGTAAGCAGTAATACTGGCCTATACTCATTACCTTAACGAAGGGGGTGAAAGAGGTCAAATGGCTTTTGCCCATGACACCGAGGTGTCCCTGAACGCGACCGCCGCCTTGATCAACACCGCGGGCGGCGGGGCGGAGGACCTGCCGGACATCGCCGCGCTCGACGCCTTCGTGACGCACTGGCGCTGGACCGGCAGCCGTACCCATGACCAGGCCGAGCTCGATGCCGTCCACGCCCTGCGGCCGCGGCTGGCCCAGCTCTGGGAGATGACCGAGGACGATGCCGTGGGCCTGGTCAACGAGCTGCTCCGCGACGCCAACGCGCTGCCCCAGCTGGTCAGGCACGACGGCTGGGAGTACCACATTCACGCGACCTCGCCCGACGTGCCGCTGGCCGACCGGATGGCGGTGGACGCCGCGATGGCGATGGCGGACGTCATCCGCTCCGGCGAGCTGGCCCGGCTGCGCTACTGCGCCGCCGACGACTGCGACGATGTCCTGGTTGACCTGTCGAAGAACCGTTCGCGCCGCTTCTGCGGCCTGACCTGCGCGAACCGGGTCAACGTGGCCGCCTACCGGTCCCGCCGCAGCGCCAGCTGACCGGCCAGCCAGGCGGCCTCCGCCGCGCCCAGCGGGGTGGACGGCGGGGCCTGGACGAACGGCCAGATCTCCTCGGAGATGGCGCGCCAGTCGGCGGTCGCGTTCATCTCGCCCAGGATCGCGAACAGCCCCAGGTTGATCCGCTGCAGGATCACGTAGGAGCGGGGGATATTCGCGTACGCGGCGAGCGGGTTCTTGAAGTCCACGTACCGGCGGGCCACTGAGGAGGCGTACTCGCTGGTCATGGTGCGCGGCCCGGGCTCGCGGACGGTGTCGTAGAACAGCGACATGTGGGCGATCACCTGGTCGGTGGTGACCGGCGCGCCCGCCTCGAGGAAGCCGGCCCGCTCCATGGCGGTGCGGAATTCCTCCGGGTCGTTGCGCACGCACAGCGCCTCGATCATCGCCACGAGCGGATCGAGCTCGGCGTCGGTGAAGTACTTGACCAGGCCGAAGTCGAGGAACGTGACCCGCCCGCCCGGCTCGAACAGGTAGTTGCCCGGGTGCGGGTCCCCGTTGAACGCGTGCAGCCCGTACAGCGAGCGGAAGGTGAACCGGTAGACCGTCTCCGCCGCCAGGTTCCGTTCCTCCTGCGACCAGGACAGCATCTCGCCGAACCGCGCCCCCGCGGCCAGCTCGCTGGTGATGACCCGGCCGGTGGACAGCTCGTCGACGATCTTGGGCACGCGCGCGGCCGGGTGGCCTTCGAAGTAGGCGGCGAAGAGCCGCTGGTTGTCCGCCTCGCGCCGGTAGTCGAGTTCCTCGCCGATCCGTTCCCGCAGCTCCTCGATGAGGGCGGTCACGTCCTGGCTCGGCGCCGCCATCTTCAGCAGCGACCGGATCAGCGCGACGTTGCCCAGGTCGGCGGCGATCGTCTCGGCGATGCCGGGGTACTGCACCTTGACCGCGACGGCCTGGCCGTCGGCGGTGATGGCCCGGTGCACCTGGCCGATGGACGCCGCCGCGATCGGCCGCGGGTCCCATTCGGCGAACACGCGCTCGGGGACGTCACCCAGTTCCGCCGCGATGACGCCGGCCGCCAGCTCGGCCGACATCGGCGGCACGCTGTCCTGCAGGCGGCCGAGGATCCGGCGGGCCGGCGGGGCGATGCCCTCGTCGACGTA
>Ga0302325_10023217_pt1 | contig 12940 bp, 12 predicted proteins | sample Palsa_T0_2_FD_201948 | JGI IMG/M metagenome (GOLD analysis project Ga0302325, IMG submission 201948) | Peat permafrost microbial communities from Stordalen Mire near Abisko, Sweden - Palsa_T0_2 | ecosystem: Environmental > Terrestrial > Soil > Palsa > Peat permafrost | place: Sweden: Abisko... | reverse complement strand
CATTGAAACTGAATGCACTGTCTAAGTCGTAACCAGAGTGTCCCGTCCGTTGTGCGGCGGGTCGGGAGGAACCGTGCAGCTCTATTCGTTTTTCCGCTCCTCGGCCGCCTATCGCGTGCGGATCGCGCTCAACCTCAAGGGGCTACCCTTCGATACCGTGCCGATCCACCTGACCAGGGACGGCGGCCGCCAGCACTCGCCTGAATTTCACGCCGTCAACCCGCAGGAACGGGTGCCGGCGCTGGCGCTCCCCGGAGAAGTGCTGCTGCAATCCCTCGCCATCATCGAGTATCTCGACGAAATCCATCCCGAACCGGCGCTGCTGCCGGCGGATGCCATCGCGCGGGCGAAGGTGCGCGCAGTCGCCCAGATCATCGCCTGCGACATCCATCCCCTCAACAATGTCGGCCCGCTCAATTACCTCCGCCATGAGCTCAAGGCCGACAAGGCCGCCGTCGAAGCCTGGTACCGGCACTGGGTCGACGCCGGCTTTGCGGCCGTCGAGGCGCTGATCCGGCCCGGCCCCTATGCCTTCGGCCCGCAGGTGACGGTGGCCGACATCTGCCTCGTCCCGCAGGTCTACAACGCCCGCCGCTTCAAGGTGCCACTCGATCGCTTCCCGAGGATATCGGCGGTGGACGCGGCATTGCTGAAGCTTCCCGCCTTCGACGCCGCCCGCCCGGAACTCCAGCCGGATGCCGAATAGGTGTCGCTCTCGGCGCGCAAGCAAACGCCGGGCTTGATCATGCCCGGCGTTTGGTGGAACTTGCACACCGAGGCGATTCCCGTCGGCGGGCCCGCGGCGTGGATGATGTGTAGCCGCTTGGAGCGCCGTCGATTCAGGCTGCGCGGACAACGCTCTAAAGCTTTTAATTCCAACAGGTTATGGGTCGACTCGTCCAGCATCTGTGAACCAGATTCGGGGATCGGGCGACGGGATACCTAATTTGGTCACCTTTTCCCGGCTTAAGGGGTGCGGGGGGAGGAGCAGCGATCGGCCTGGATGAGGCGAAATTGACATGATTTCAAGCTGCTACCGGTTCGCTTGGGTTGCGTTGGCGCTGCTCGGGTTGCCGGCCGCTGCGGCGGCGCAAGCCATCCCGCAACCGCCGCAGCCCGCCACGTCGGGAAACCCCGTCTGCGTGCGGCTCGAGGGCCAACTCGCCTCCATCGACCGCAGCGGCGCCGACCCCGCACGGGCCGACCAGGCGCGCCGCATCGAGGATTCCCTCGCCAAGCAGCAGTCCGACCTCGATCGCGTCCAGGCACAATACCAGCGGCTCGGCTGCCAGCCGACCACCCTGTTCTCGATTTTCCAGACCCAGCCGCAGCAATGCGGCACGCTCAGCGGTCAGGTCCAGCAGATGCGCAGCGCGATCGACCGCACCCTCGCCGACCTCCAGCGCACGCGCCGGGGCGGCGACGACGACATGCAGCGCCAGTCGGTGGTCAACGCGCTCGCCCAAAACAATTGCGGCCCGCAATACCGCGCCGCGGCGGCGGCGGTGCCGCAGCAGCGCGGCTTCTTCGAAACCCTGTTCGGCGGCCCCAATACGACCATCGCGCCACCGGCTCCGGGCGATTATCCCCAGGTCGGCGCCGGCGGATACCGCACCCTGTGTGTGCGCACCTGCGACGGCTACTATTTCCCGATTTCCAATTCGACCTCCTCGACCCGATTCGCAGACGACGAGCAGACCTGCCAGAAGCTGTGCCCCGCCACCGAGGCGGTGCTGTATTCCCACCGCAACCCCGGCGAGGACGTGGCCCAGGCGGTCGCCAACAACGGGCGCGTCTACAAGGACATGCCGAACGCCTTCCGCTACCGGCGCGAATTCGTCGCGACCTGCAGCTGCCGCCTGCCCGGCCAGAGCTGGGCCGACGCTCTCGGCCAGATCAAGGATTCCACGGTGGAGCGCGGCGATATCGTCGTGACCGAGGAGAAGGCCAAGGCGATGAGCCAGCCGCCTGCCCCAGGCAAGACTCCGCCGGCACCGGCGCGAACCGACGCCCGCCGCGCCGCTCCGGCGACGCCCGCCGATCCCGCCGACACCGCGGCGGTGCCCGACGCCGACCCCTCGAAGCGCACCGTGCGGGCGGTCGGGCCGACCTTCATCCCGACGCGGTAGCGAAGGCAGTGCGCAGTGGGTAGCCCGGATTGAGCGAAGCGAAATCCGGGAGCAGCGGCTGTAAGGATATCGCATCTCGCGACCCCGGATTTCGCTTTGCTCAATCCGGGCTACAACGCTCGCCCTAAAAATCGATCGCTTCGCTTTTCGCCGCGACGCCCTTGGCGGTGGTCGCGGTAGCGGACACGGCGACGCCGGGATCGCGAAACCGGTTGGTGATGGGATAGCGGCGGTCGCGGCCGAAATTCTTCAGTGTCACCTTGACGCCGGGGGCGGCCTGGCGCCGCTTGTATTCGGCGAGGTTGAGCATGCGCTCGATGCGCTGGACGAGATCGCGGTCGAAGCCGGCGGCCACGATGGTCGAGATCGGCTCCTCGCGTTCCACCAGCCGCTCCAGGATCGCATCGAGCACGTCATAGGGCGGCAGCGAGTCCTGGTCGGTCTGGTTCTCGCGCAATTCTGCGGTGGGCGCGCGCACGATCACGTTTTCCGGGATCACCCGCCCGGACGGGCCGAGCGCGCCCTCGGGCCTCCAGCCGTTGCGCAGGCGCGCCAGGCGGTAGACCTCGGTCTTGTAGAGGTCCTTGACCGGGTTGAAGCCGCCATTCATGTCGCCGTACAGCGTCGCGTAGCCCGCCGACATCTCCGACTTGTTGCCGGTCGTGACCACCATCAGGCCGAATTTGTTGGAGACCGCCATCAGCATGGTGCCGCGCACCCGCGCCTGGAGATTCTCCTCGGTGACGTCGCGCTTGAGGCCGGCCATCAGCGGCGCCAGCGCCTGCTCCAGCCCCTCGACGGCGCTCGCGATCGGAACCACGTCGTAATGGACGCCGAGCGCAGTCGCGATCTGCGCGGCATCGTCGAGGGAATCCCGCGAGGTAAATCGGTACGGCAGCATCACGCAGCGCACCCGCTCGGCGCCCAGCGCATCGACCGCCATCGCCGCGCACAGCGCGGAGTCGACGCCGCCGGACAGGCCGATGACGACGCCGGGAAAGCCGTTCTTGTCCACATAGTCGCGCACGCCCAGCACGCAGGCCGCATAATCGGCCTCGTCGCCGGTCACCGGCGGCGCAGTCGCGCCGCCGCCGCAATGCCAGCCGTGCGCCGTGCGTTCGAACACCACCGTCGCGACCGCCTCGCGAAATGACGGAAGCTGGGCGCCGAGGGTCAAATCGGCGTTTAGCACGAACGAGGCGCCCTCGAACACCAGTTCGTCCTGGCCGCCGACCTGGTTGACATAGACCAGCGGCAGGCCGGCATCCCTGACCCGCGCCACCGCCACGTTGAGCCGCTCGTCGGCCACGCCGCGGCGGTAGGGCGAACCGTTCGGCACCAGCAATATCTCGCCGCCGGTCTCGCTGATGCATTCGACCGGCTCCGGGCCCCAGATGTCCTCGCAGATCGGCACGCCGAGGCGCACGCCGCGGAAATTGACCGGTCCGGGCATCGATCCCGGCGCGAACACCCGCTTTTCGTCGAACACACCATAGTTCGGCAAATCAACCTTGAAGCGCAGGCCCGCGACGCGGCCGCCGTCGAGCAAAGCGACGGCATTGTAGAGCTTGCCGTCCTCGACCCAGGGCGTGCCGATCAGCATGGCGGGCCCACCATCCGCCGTCTCGACCGCGAGTGCCTCGACCGCGCTCCGGCATGCCTCCTGGAGCGCCGGCTTGAGCACGAGGTCTTCTGGCGGATAGCCGCAGATGAACAGCTCTGAAAACACGACGAGGTCGCCGCCGTCGCCCGCCGCCGTGGCGCGGGCGCGCCGCGCCTTGTCCGCATTGCCGGCGATGTCGCCGACCACCGGATCGAGCTGGGCAATGGTGACCGCGAGGCGATCGAGCGGGCCGTGGTTCGGGCGAGAGTCCATGGCTCTGATCTAAACGCTGCCCAGCTGCCCGGCAATCGGGTAGGTAGCGCCAACCACCTACACATCGTCATCGCCGGGCTTGCTGTGTCATTCCGGGGCGCGCGCAGCGCGAACCCGGAATCCGGGCTCGCCGCGCAGGTGGAGAGGCCAGCTGGATTCCGGGGCGCGCGAAGACGCGCGCCCCGGAATGACGGCCTTTTGGCTACAGCCCCGCCGCGGCCGGCAGTGGCATTGCCCGGCCGAGGCGCTCTTTTTTCAGGAGTTCCGCGAGCAGGAAGGCGAGGTCGATCGACTGCTCGGCATTGAGCCTTGGATCGCAGAAGGTGTGGTAGCGGTCGTTCAAGTCTTCGTCGCTGATGGCGCGGGCGCCGCCGGTGCATTCGGTGACGTCCGCTCCGGTCATCTCCAGGTGCACGCCGCCGGCATAGGTGCCTTCGGCGGCGTGGATGGCGAAGAAGCTCTTCACCTCCGAGAGGATGCGGTCGAACGGCCGGGTCTTGTAGCCGGAGGCCGAAGAGATGGTGTTGCCGTGCATGGGATCGCACGACCACACGACCTCGCGCTTCTCGCGCTTGACCGCGCGCACGAGCGCCGGCAAGAGGTCGCCGACCTTGTCGGACCCCATGCGGCAGATCAGCGTCAGCCGGCCCGGCTCGTTGTCGGGATTGAGGACGTCGATCAGCCGCAACAGCTCGTCGGCTTTGGAGGACGGGCCGCATTTGAGACCGAGCGGGTTCTTGATACCGCGGCAATACTCCACATGGGCGTGGTCGAGCTGGCGGGTGCGGTCGCCGATCCAGACCATGTGCCCGGAGGTGGCGTACCAGTCGCCGCTGGTGGAATCGACGCGGGTCATCGCCTGCTCGAAGCCGAGCAGCAGCGCCTCGTGGCTGGTATAGATGTCGGTGGTGCGCAGCTCCGGATTGTCCTCGAGATCGAGGCCGATCGCCCGCATGAAGCCGAGCGTTTCCGAGATGCGGTCGGCGAGCTCGGTGTAGCGCCGCGACTGCGGACTGTCCTTGACGAAGCCGAGCATCCAGCTGTGGACGCTGGCGAGATTGGCGTAGCCGCCCTGGGCGAAAGCGCGCAGCAGGTTCAGCGTCGCCGCGGACTGACGATAGGCCTCGACCTGGCGGCGCGGATCGGGTGTGCGCGCGGCCGCCGTGAACTCGTTGCCGTTGATGATGTCGCCGCGGTAGCTCGGCAGCTCGACGCCGCCGCGCTTTTCCGTGGGAGCGCTGCGGGGCTTGGCGAACTGGCCGGCGATGCGGCCGATCTTGACCACCGGCATCGCCGCCGCGAAGGTCATCACGACGGCCATCTGCAGGAACACGCGGAAGAAGTCGCGGATGTTGTTGGCGCCGTGCTCGGCGAAGCTCTCGGCGCAGTCGCCGCCATGGAGCAGGAATGCCTCGCCGGCCGACACCCGTGAAAGATGCTTCTTCAGGCGCCGCGCCTCGCCTGCAAAAACCAGCGGCGGAAAGGTCGCGAGCTGCTTCTCGACGTCGGCGAGAGCGGCCTCGTCCGGATAGACCGGGACCTGCAGGATCGGCTTGCTGCGCCAGCTGTCAGGCGTCCAACGCTCGGCCATGACGCGATACTCCTCGTTCGGCGAATAAATCCGGGCAAAACTGCCGTTGGTGCGCGGCCTTATACACGACCCCTGCGGCGGCGCGCCACGGGAAACGCACCTCCAATGGGCGATCGGATCGCACTTTGGGCCTCTGGCCGTGGGCCATCATCTCGGCCGAAAAGTCTGCAACTTTTCGGGATCCTGCTCTATTCGGCGGCCTCGCGGCAATGGCGCGCGACCGGCTGACGCATGGTGACGATCTCCTCGGCCATGGTTGGGTGCACCGCCATTGTGGCATCGAAATCGGCCTTGGTCGCCCCCATCTTCAAGGCGATGCCGATGAGCTGGATCATCTCGCCGGCGCCCTCGCCGGCGATGTGGCAGCCCACCACGCGATCGGTCGAGCCGTCGACGACGAGCTTCATCAGATTGCGGCCGCGATTTCCCGACAATGTCGCCTTCAGCGGCCGGAAATTCGATTTGTAGATGTCGACCCGGGCGAGGCTTTCGCGGGCCTGGGTCTCGGTGAGCCCGATGACGCCGATCTCGGGCTCCGAGAACACCGCGGTCGGCACATGGACGTGGTCGACCGCGGTCGGCCGCCCGCCGAACAAAGTGTCGGCCACCGCATGGCCCTCGCGAATGGCGACCGGGGTGAGGTTGACGCGGTTGGTGACGTCGCCCACCGCGAAAATGTTGGGCGTGCGGGTGCGCGAATAGCGGTCGACGGCAATGCCGCCATTGTCCGCGGTGGTGACGCCGGCCTGCTCGATGCCGAGATTGGCGGTGTTGGGCTTGCGGCCGACCGCGAACATGACGTGGTCGGCGTCGAGCCGGCGCCCGTCGCTCAAGGTCGCGGCATAGCGGTGGCCGTGCTTTTCGATCGCCTTGACGAGCTGCCCGGTGATGACCTTGATGTCGCGCGCCTCCATCTCGCCGCGCAGATGGGAGCGCACCTCGTCGTCGAAGCCGCGCAGGATGTTTTCGCCGCGGTAGACCAGCGTCACCTGGGAGCCGAGCCCGGCGAATATGCAGGCGAACTCCACCGCGATGTAGCCGCCGCCCTGGATGACGATGCTCACCGGCAGCTCCGGCAGATGAAACGCCTGGTTCGACGTGATCGCGTGCTCGACACCGGGAATGGCGTGACCGGGATAGGGAGAGCCTCCGGTGGCGATGAGAATATTGGCGGCGCGCACCCGCGCGCCGGACTGGAGCAGGCGGACGGTGTCGGTATCCTCGATCACCGCGCGGCTCTCGACGATCTCGACGCCGGCCTTTTCGAGGGTATTGCGGTAGGCCGCCTCCAGCCGGTCGATCTCCCTGTCCTTGTTGGCGATCAGCGTCGGCCAGTCGAACGAAGGCGTGCCCACGGTCCAGCCGAAGCCGGCGGCATCGGCGAACTCATGGGAGAAACGCGAGGCGTAGACGAGGAGCTTCTTGGGCACGCAGCCGCGGATGACGCAGGTTCCGCCGACCCGGAATTCCTCGGCGATCATCACCCGCGCGCCGTGCCCCGCCGCGATCCGCGCCGCCCGTACGCCGCCCGAGCCGGCGCCGATGACAAACAGGTCGACATCATGGGAAGCAGCCATCACAGATCGTGACCCCGCTTCTTCATTTCTGCCCGGAAGCGCCCCATCACCACATCGGCGAAGTCCATCGACCAGTCCTGCGCGCGTTTGAGGCTCTGGTCCAATGCGACCGGCTCCTCCTTGGTCATCTTCTGCCCGAGCGGGCTCTTGTAGAAAGTGACCAGATCCTTGAGCTCCTGCTCGGTGAAATGCTTGGCGTAGATGATCGCCACCTCATAGACGAGCTCGGCCTTCTTGCCCTCGTACTCCTTGCGCAGCTGCAGGGAGACTTCGTTGAGGTCGCGCGAGAGGCTCGGATTCGTCGGCAGCAGATTATTCTTGGTGGTCTCGATCACGCCGGGGATGACCGGCTCGAACATCAACGTACCGCCCTTGACGGCGAGCAGTTCGCGGGCGGCCGCAACCGCCCCCGCGGTCGGAGTCTGGGCCGACGCAGCGGCGGCGGCGAGACACCACACCGCCGCGGCCAATGCCCAGCGCGACAACGATTTCGGACCCATGCGACTGCTCCTTCTGCCTGTTCATACCTCGACGATCCGCACGCCGGCGGGCCCGGCAATGATCGCGATCCGCACCAGGCCGATGAACAGCCCATGTTCGACCACGCCGGGAACGGCGGCGAGACGCGACGCGAGCGCAGCCGGATCCCGGATGCTCCCGAGCCGAGCGTCCACAATGAAATGCCCGCCATCGGTGACGAAAGGATGGCCCGCTTCGTCGTGCCGCAATACCAGAGAACCCTGGCATCCGGCGGCGCGAACCGCCGCTTCGATGGTGCGGCGGGTCGCCGCAAGCCCGAACGGCACGACTTCGATCGGCAGCGGAAAGCGGCCGAGCACTGCGACCCACTTGGTGTCGTCGGCAATGACGATCATCCGTGCCGAGGCCGCCGCCACGATCTTCTCCCGCAGCAAGGCGCCGCCGCCGCCTTTGATGACGGTGAGGTCGGGAGCGATCTCGTCGGCGCCGTCCACGGTCAGGTCGAGTTCGGGCGTCTCCTCGAGGGTCGACAGCGGCACGCCGAGACGCTCTGCGTCGGCGCGGGTCGCCTCCGATGTCGGCACCCCGACGATGTCGAGCCCGGCGTGCACCCGCGCGGCGAGAAGCTCGACGAAATGGCGCGCCGTCGAGCCGGTGCCGAGGCCCAGCCGCATGCCGGGCGCGACATAGTCGAGCGCCCGCGCCGCAGCGGCGCGCTTGAACCCTTCCAGGGAGGTGACGGTGCTCATGGTACCGGGATATTTTGGCTATCGTGGGAACTGGGATCGGCTTCGGCAAGCCTCATAACGGCGTCACATGCCCAAGCATAGCCCAAAAGGGGGGCCAAGGTGGCGGGGCTCGTCGGCCGTCAGGCACATCCGCTTGCATTGACGTTGCCCGAAAGCTAGCCATTTGGACGCATGCAGGTGTCGACCATCATTTTCGATCTCGACGGCACGCTGGTGGACACGGCGCCCGACCTGGTCGAGACCCTCAACGTCGTCCTCGGCCGCGAGGGCCTTCCCGCCATCGCGTACGAGGAAGGGCGGTTGCTGGTGGGCGGGGGCGCGCGCCGCATGATCGAGCGCGGGGTCGCGAGCGAGGGCAATGCCCGCACTGCCGCCGATCTCGACCGTATGTTCAACGATTTCATCGTCTACTATGCCGACCACGTGGCGGACCGCTCACGCCCGTTTCCCGGCGTGGTCGAGGCGTTGGACACCCTCGCCGCCCGCGGCTGCCGGCTCGCGGTCTGCACCAACAAGCTGGAATGGCTTTCGGTGCGGTTGCTCAAGGCGCTCGGCCTCGCCGACCGCTTCGCCGCGATCTGCGGCCAGGATACCTTCGCGGTCCAGAAACCCCATCCGGACGCCCTGCGCGGGACCTTGGAGAAGGCCGGCGGCACCATTCATCGGGCTGTCATGGTCGGGGATTCCCAGACCGACATCGCAAGCGCCCGGGCCGCCGGCATGCCCGTCATCGCGGTCGATTTCGGCTACACGGATATCCCCGTCTCACAACTGGCGCCGGACAGAATCATTAGTCATTTCAGCACCCTGCCGGACTCGATTGCGGACGTTCTGGCGACACGCGGGCCGCCTTCGGGCAACGCTCCAGCGTCCCGCGGCGCAGCCTGAGGATCGCGATACCCACATCCGGCGCCATATGAAGATTTTACGGATGCGAAAATTCGCGTATTGGGCTAATGATTTATGGGGCAGTGGTGCACCAGACCGGGAACATGCGGTCCATGAGGTGTTCTGTGGGGCTTGATCAAATGAACGGCGCGGGTTCGTGCCGGAGAGCGAACGCAAGTCGCGCCGTCGCGGTGGTGGCGGGGGGCCTCGGTCTCGCAGCCTGTTCGTTCGCAATGCCGAGCATGGATTTTTTTTCGTCCAAGCCGACGACGGCGACGTTATCGATCGAATCCAATCCGCCGGGCGCTGACGCAAAGCTCTCGACCGGCGGCACTTGCCGCACCCCCTGTACGCAGAGCGTGTCGCTGGGAAGCGAATTCACCGTCACCGTCTCGCTCAACGGCTACGGGCCGGAGACCAGGACGGTCCGGCCGGCCTCCGCCGAGGCCAGTGCCGGCAGTTCCGCTACCACCGCGCTGCTCGATCCCAATCCGGTGTTCGTCGAACTCAAGCCGACGACCCCTCCGAAGCCGCCGCCGAAGAAGAGAAGGCGACCGATCCAGGCCGCCGCACCGGCACCCCCCGCGGCGGAAGCACCCCCGCCCCCGGCCGGAGGATTCGCGCCGGCCCCGGGCGGCTTCACACCGCCGCCCGCGGGAAAGATCCAATGACATCATCTTTTCCCTCCCCGACTTCGGGGAGGGTCAGGGTGGGGTCTTGCTGACTTTGGAGAAGCCACCACCGCGGCCCTCCCCGAAAACGGGGAGGGAGACGAAACTTCAAGCGCCGCGGGGCCGCGGCCCATGAATGCCGCATCCTTGCTTGCTCGCGCATGATCGGCTAAATGCCGGTCGGCCGGAACGGGCGCGTAGCTCAGCGGGAGAGCACTCCCTTCACACGGGAGGGGTCACAGGTTCAATCCCTGTCGCGCCCACCAGCGTCAACGTCTTGAAGATCGCTCCACCAAGGATGCCTCGGCCCCGGCCGGATGATATCATCCTCGGCCGATGAACTACCGCCCCTACACAGCCGCCGGATTGATCGCGGTCGGTGCCGCGGCGCTGTGGTTGGCGCATGCCCGAACAGGCGGCGGAGGGAGCGGGGAAGACCCTTCTCCCGCGATACCGGTCGAGGCGGCGTGCACCTTGACCGCAAACCCCGCACGCATAACGACCGGCCAGTCGGCCGTGCTGTCATGGACTGCGGCGAACGCCGCGAATGCCGCGATCGATAACGGGATCGGATCGATTTCGCCGCCCGCCGCAGGTTCCATATCACCCGCCCCCGTCGTCACCACCGCCTATACGATGACCGTTTCGGGCCCGCGGGGCGCCGCGACATGCGCCGCCACCATCACCGTGGTCGCGGGGATCGCCGATCAGGTGTGGGATCTCGCGCGGCACCCCGAAGACCTCGTCGACGTCACCCGCTGGCGCAGCGCCGCCGAGCACATCTACACCACGGACGACATGCCACCGGCCGCGCCGCCGTTCGTGAGCGAAGGAACGGTTTTCGCCGTCGCCGCGAAAAAACGGGACGGCATGGTTCCACTCTATCGCCTGCAAAAGCGCACCCATCTCTACACCGCGTCGGATGCGGAGCGTGCGCGCGCGCTTGCCGACGGCTATGCGGATAACGGCATCGCCGGCTACCTGTTCACGCAACCGTCGCCGGGGCTCGTCCCGCTCCGTGCATGGTTCAACGCGAAGACGAACGTGCGCTTCCTGAGCTTGAACGAGGGCGAATCGGCGGCGATCGAATCCCAGGGTTTCGCGGACGAAGGCGTCATCGGCCAAGTATTCGCGAATCGAATGCCGCAGCGCGTCGGCGCCTATTATTATGATCTGTTCTCACCGGAGGGGTACGCGAACATCAAGAACAACATCAGCGGGGTGTACGGCGCGGGCACACTCGATGGGGCGTTCTGGTGGGTCGGCGTGCGCTCGCTCCATGAGCACAATCTCACGCGCGTCATGCGCGACGCGGTCCCCGGCGCCGCAGCGTTCTTCGCGCAGGACAATTCCTTCCGCAAGCCGGTGATCGGCTATTACGACCAGAGCGACCGCAAGGTGCTGGAACAGCACATCAACCAGGCGATATCGAACGGCGTCAGCTACTTCGCGTTCTACTGGTATTGGGATGTCCAGCGCGGCGCCGAGATGTTGAACGACGGCCTCGATTCGTTCCTGGCCGCCGGGAATGGCGATCTCATCGATTTCTCCATCGCGATTTGCGAACAAGGAGATGCATTCACCCTGATGCGCTCGGATTTTCTGGAGGTCGCGGCGCTCGTCACGCGGAAATATTTTTCACGGCCGAACTATCTGCACACGCGGGACGGGAAGCTCATCGTCGAGATTTGCGATGCGACCGGCATCAGGACTTCGGCCGATCCGATTCATGTCCGGCACTATGCCGATATCGACGCGCCGGCCGTCACGGCGTTCCTGGATACGCTGCGGGCGCAGGCGAAAAGCGTGCTCGGCAAGGACCTCTTCGTGGTGGCGCGGACGGATTGGATTCCGGATGCGGTCCGCTATGTGACCGCCTTCGACGGTTACACCTGCATTGCTCCGCGTCCCGACAACAGCAGCATCGCGGCCAACTATCAGGCCTCGCTCGCGTGGATGAACACGCAGCCGCAACCGTTCATGCCCTGCATGACGGAGCGCAGCGATCAACGGCCGCAGGTCGGTTTCGTACTTTCCACGCCCGACATCTTTTATTACCCGACCGACGTGACGCCCGCCGTCTTCAAGGCGGGCCTGGTGAAAACGCGGCAATGGATGGATGCGCATCGCGACTACGAAATCAGTCAATTCCTGACGATTTACGCATGGAACGAGTGGTATGAAGGCGGGACCCTCGAACCCAATGCGCGCGACGGCGCGAGCATCCTCAACCAGATCCCGGTTGCGTTCGATATTCCCTACCTGCCGCTCGCGTGCCGGATGACCGGACGGTGCCCGACCGCCGCCGGCTTCATTCCGCCGATCCCGGGCGACGCCGAAGCCGCTGCGGCGGGCACCCGCCCGTGATTTGGCGCCCCTTGGGGCCGGGTCAGCAGGCCCAGGCCGTCCCCCAGCCGCGGCCGGCGCGAAACCAGTGCCAACAATAGGCCGAACCGTCGGGAAAGATCGGGGGCGCGTCGAAGCCGGCATAATAGTATGCGGGAAAATAGACATCGGCGCCCCGAAAGGCGACGTGGCGGCCGCGCGTCTTGCCGCGAACTGCCGAGGCCTCGGCGGGGACGAGCACCGCGGCGCCGATGAGGGCGGCGGCTGCGATTACGGCGGTCGTCTTGCGCAACATCGGGGTCTCCTTCAGCCGGACGTCTCGAGGCGAGCCGACCTTACCACAGCCGGGCGCCGCATCCGCAGGCTGCCGGAGCGTGACGGCCGTCACAGAACTCCGTCGGGCATCGTGCGACTTACGTGCATCGCTACTCAAACACACCAGGAGAAAGTCATGGGACGGATCTACAAACTGACGACGGGTTCGGCGGCTGTCGCGCTGACGCTCGTTACCCTCTCGACCTCGAGCTTCGCGGTCGGAACCGCCGAGCAGCGCGCCGCCTGCACCCCGGACGTGTTCCGCCTGTGCAGCTCGGAAATCCCGAGCATCCCGCGCATCGTCGCCTGCCTCAAGCA
>Ga0302325_10023216_pt1 | contig 12940 bp, 13 predicted proteins | sample Palsa_T0_2_FD_201948 | JGI IMG/M metagenome (GOLD analysis project Ga0302325, IMG submission 201948) | Peat permafrost microbial communities from Stordalen Mire near Abisko, Sweden - Palsa_T0_2 | ecosystem: Environmental > Terrestrial > Soil > Palsa > Peat permafrost | place: Sweden: Abisko... | reverse complement strand
AATGAGACGCTGGCCATCGACGTGCGCGCACGCACGGTGGCCGCCCGGTGGCCAACGGGCTGCGGTACTGACGGGCCCCGGGGCATGGCCCTCGACACAGTCGCAGGGCTTCTGGTGGTGGCCTGCACCGACCGCCTCCTCTCCTTCGTCCTTTCCCCCACGCCCCGGCCTCAGGGCAGCGTGGAAACGGGAGTCGGCGTGGACAACATCGACTTCGCACCTCGGGGGTCCACGCTCTTCGCTGCGGCCGGCAAGGCCGAGCTCCTCACCCGGGTGCACCTGGCGCCGGATGGAACGCTTCGCGCCACCGGGACAGCCCACACCGCTCCCGGAGTCCGGGTGGTGGTGGTGACGGCCGCCGGAAAGGCCTTCGCCGCGGACCTGAATGCGGGTCAACTCTGGGTTTCAGGGCCGTAACCCGCTGGCATTGCAGGTCTTTCGGTTGACTGGACGTCCGTATCACTTTGTGTCACAAAGTGAGCCATGACGAAAACGGACGTCCAGAAGGGCCGAAGCAAGAAGGAGCGCGTCATCCATACCCGCGTCCCGGCCCTGCTCGAAGAAGAGCTGAAGCGCTTTGCCGAGGACATGCGCGTCCCGGTGTCGAATCTCATCCGCACCATCCTCGAGGATGCCCTGGCGGCAGCGGACCAGGCCGGCGAGCGCGTCGAGCGTGGGCTTCGAGCGGGCGCGGCCCGCCTGGCGCACGGGCGCGACAACCTGCGCCGGACGCTGGTGGGACACCTTCCCGGTGAAGCATCGCCCAAGCCGACGGGCAAGGACGGCCAGCCATGACGGCCATCCTCATCCTCCTGGTGGTGCACTGGAGCCTCTCCATCTTCGCCCAGACTTTCTTCATGCACCGGTACGGTTCGCACCGGATGTTCACCATGAGCCCGTTCTGGGAGCGCTGTTTCTACCTCCTGGCCTTCATCGCCCAGGGGCCCTCCTTCCTCGTCCCGCGCGCCTACGCCATTCTCCATCGGCAGCACCACACCTTCGCCGACACCGAGCAGGACCCCCACTCCCCACGCTTCTTCTCCAACGTGGCGACCATGATGTGGCACACCAAGCACCAGTACGATGTCTACGCCTACCGGCGCGGCGAGCCCGAGGCGCGCTTCCTGGGCGGGACGCCCGAGTGGCCCTTCATCGACCGTCTCTCGCAGCGCTGGACCACCCGCATCGGGTTTTCCCTGCTCTTCGTCGTCTTCTACGTGGCCTTCGCCCCGTCGCTGTGGTGGTTCCTGCTGCTGCCCATCCACTGGACGATGGGGCCCATCCACGGGGCGATTGTCAATTGGTGCGGCCACAAGTACGGCTATCGAAATTTCGACACCGACGACCAAAGCAAGAACACCCTGCGGCTCGAATTCGTCACCATGGGCGAGCTCTTCCAGAACAACCACCACCAGTACCCGACGCGGCCGAACTTCGCGGTCCGCTGGTACGAGCTGGACCCCGCCTACCAGGTGATGCGCGTGCTGGCCTGGCTGGGCGTCATCGAATTCGTCCGCGACGCCCGGGACGTCGTCCCCGGCACGGCTGCGGTCGCCCGGTGACGCGGGACTTCCCCACCTCGAACCGGCCCGCCTCGCTGCTGGTCGCAAAAGAGGTGGCGGCCCTGGCCTTCTTCACCCTCCTGCATCCTTTCGGCTGGGGGCACCAAAAGAAGAAGACGGCGCGGCGGGCTGACCAGCGCACCGTGGTGCTGGTGCATGGGTATGGCGGAAACCGCACCACCTTCTTCCCCCTCAAGGCCTACCTCCGGGCCCATGGCGTCCGACAGATTCTGGCCTTCGACTACCAGTCCTCCCTGGGCATCGAGCACGCGGCCCGCGCCCTTCGGGACTACCTGCGTCGCCACGTCCGTGGGGGCCGGGTGGACCTCGTCTGCCACAGCCTCGGGGGCCTGGTGGCACGCGTGTACCTGGAGCAGCTGGGGGGCGCGCGCCGCGTCGACCGCTGCGTCACCCTCGGAACGCCTCACCGGGGGACGTACAACGCCTACTGGCTGGCCTCCCGGGTGGGACGGGAATTGCGTCCGGACTCGGCGGTGCTGGAGCGGCTGGCTGCCTCCAGCGGCAAGGCCAGCACCGTGCGTTACACCTCCATCGTCGCTGGCTCGGACAACATGGTCATCCCCCGCATCTTCGCGGCCGGAGACGACCTGGTGCACGTGCCGGACGTGGGGCATCTGGGGATGCTGTTTTCTCCCGGGGTGTTTCGCGCCGTCCTCGACCGGCTGCACCCTGCGCAAGGAACCATCGCACGGGCGTGAAAGCAGCACCGGGGGGCGCTAGACAGCTAGACGCGACCTACCCTCGTCTGGGAGCCTGCTTTGACCGTGCTGCGCTACCGAGCTGACATCCGCACGCTGGGCATTCTCGGCACCTACGCCGTGCTCTTCGTCGCAGGCTGGGTCCTCTGGCCCTCCGGGCCGCTCCTCTGGGCCTGGGTGGTGGTGCTGTCGGGGAGCTCCTGGCTGTGCGCGGTGGTGGCGCACAACACCGTCCACTGCCCGGTGTTCACCAAGCGCTGGATGAACCGCGCCTTTCAGGTGTGGGTCAGCCTGTCGTATGGGTTTCCCATCAGCGAATACATTCCCGGCCACAACCTCTCCCACCACCGCTACACCCAGATGCGGGAGGACGTGATGCGCACCACCAAGGTGCGCTTCCGGTGGAACCTCCTCAACCTGCTCTTCTTCTTTCCGGCGGTGACGCCGGCCATCCTCCGCGGCAACGCGCGCTTCAAGCGGCTGCGCGGCGAGAAGGCCACCGCCTGGCGCCGGCAGTTCCTGCTCGAGTCGGTGGTGGTGTGGGGGGTGAAGGTGGGCCTGCTGCTCCTCGACTGGCGCAAGGCCCTCCTCCTGATGGTGGTGCCGCACCTCTTCGCCAACTTCGGCATCGTCACCATCAACCTCTTCTGGCACGACGGCTGCGACGCCGAACACCCCGTCAACCACTCGCGGAATTTCGTCGGGCCACTGCTCAACTTCCTGTCAGTCAACAACGGCTACCACGGCATGCACCACATCGAGCCGGGGCTGCACTGGAGCCTTCTGCCCAAGGCCCATGCCGAGCGGGTGCGGCCCGAGCTCCACCCGGCGCTCGAGCAGCCGTCACTCCCGGCCTACCTCTTCCGGACGTTCATCTACCCAGGCAAACGCATCCGGTACGACGGGAGTCCGCTGATGGTGACCGACACCGGCCCGGACCGCGACTGGGTCCAGCCCTCGGACGCCGACTTCTCCGGCTCACCGACCGCGGCGCCCGCCTAACTCAGGGCTCGTTCTCGCAGAGCGCCGCGCTGGCCGCCTCCACCCGTTTGGCCAGCAGCTCCAAATCTACGGGCTTCCCGAGCCGGCCCACGACGAGGCGGTTGCCCGGCGCCACCTTATCCAGGACGGGGTACGCCGAGACGAGGATGAAACGCAGCCTGTCTGCGTCCTCTCGCTGCGCGAGCTGGTGCAGCAGCTCTGGACCACTCGTCCCGGGCAACATGAGGTCAAGAATCAGCACCAGGGGCGGCCCGAGCTCCTGGACGAGTTGTTCGGCCTCGCGGGCATTCTCTGCCGTCACCACGGTGTGGCCGCGGCGTGCGAGCTCATTGCGGAGGTGGGCCCGGAAGAAGGGCTGGTCGTCCACCACCAGCACCAAGGGGCCCTGTGCATTGGCTGTCGCAGCTGCGTGCATGGACGCCTTCTGCCATTGCCCACCCTCTGCTCGAAAGTGGGTACAGGCCGACCCCTGAAAGCAGAGGGCGACTGGCCGTCCCGGCCCACGATGAAGAGCGCCCAGCGCGGAATTCACGTCTTCGACACCAGCGGACCCGGGGGGCGCGCGCCAGCCCGGCGGGAAGCACGTCGAGCTCTAAAAACCTTGGGGGGTGCTGCGGCCGCGAAGGGCCTGCTTGGGCTTCAGCGACCGCCGGGCACGAAGGGCTGCCGACGGAGTGCCTCGGCAACGGCATCCAGCGTCGGTGCAGCCGGCGTCGCCGGGGTGGGCCCCCCGGGGATGGGCGCGTGGTGGCCCAGCACGTGGCGGAGGTCCTGCTCAAACTTCACGTTTCCGGCAGCAATCTCGCGGAGCGCGGTGACGGTGGGCTTGTCGCGTCCCGACGGCACGGTGCAGGTGGCGCCGGACAGAAGCTGCTTCGTCCGCCGGACAGCAAGGATGGAAAGCGCGAAGCGGTTCTCCGCGTAGGGACCGCAGTCTTCAATGGTGACTCGCGCCATGGGAATGCAAGTAACACGGCCCTGCCAGGGCAGCAAACCAACGCCCAGGCGTGGGGTAGCGGGCGACCTCGGTGCGCCAAAGCGTTTGCAGAACGCTGTTTTCCTTCCGGACGGAAGGTAGCGTCGGCGCGCCGTGGAACGCCCAAGCCCTGCCGACGCCGGGCACGCTGCGGGCCAACTCTCCTTTCCGAAGGGGACACGGACGAGGGATGCCAAGCCTTCACCGCCAAACCCCGGGGGGCGCTGCACCGGAGCGTCCGGCGCCGGCTGTGAATGTTTTCGCTTTCTCGCTAACGCCACGCGTTGGGACTTCGAGGGGTTCCGTCCAGTATTGGTCCCGCCGCAACCGAGCGCTTCTCTCGGGGGTTTGAATCGGCTACACGCGGCCAGTCTTTCAAGAGGAAAACCCCCAATGAGGCTCATTTCCAGAATTTTGGCTCCCGTCGCGCTTTCCTCGTTGATGGCGTGCGGCAGTGGGGGCGGCGGTGGAGGCGGAGGCGGAGGAACGGCGCCAACGGTTGTCTCCACCTCGCCGGCGAATGGCGCGATCAGCATCGCCGTCAGCGCCGGGGTGACTGTCACCTTTAGCGAGGCGATGGACTGCTCGACCATCACCTCGGCCAGTTTCTTCGTCGAGCTCGGCGGAACACTCGCGCCCGGGACCATCGCTTGCGCCGGAACGACGGCCACCTTGACGCCCTCGCCCGCGCTCTCTGCTGGCTCGACGTACACGGCCACGGTGCAAGCCGGTGTGAAGAGCACCACCGCCCTGGCACTCGCGCAGAGCGTCACCTGGAGCTTCACCACCGCAGCGTCCTCGGTGCCGCCAACCGTGGTCTCCACCGTGCCAGCGAGTGGCGCAACCAATGTGGCCATCAGCGCCGGACTGACGGTCACCTTCAGCGAGGCCATGGATTGTACAACCATCACCTCGACCTCCTTCTTCGAGGCGTTGGGCGGAACCCCCACTCCGGGGACCATCGCTTGTGGCGGAAGCCAGGCGACTTTCACGCCCTCCGCCTCCTTGTCACTGGCGGCGACGTACACCGCCACGGTGCAAGCGGGCGTGAAAAGTACGAACGGCCTTGCGCTCGCGGCGAGCGTCACCTGGAGCTTCAGCACCGAGGCCGTGGTCCCTTCGTGCGGGGGCGATTCGGGGAAAATCTACGTTGCCGACTTCGCCAATGACCGCGTCGTCCGGATGGATGACATGTGCGGCGACAACTGGACGACCCTGGATGACTCCAATGACGGCGTTCTCGCGGAACTCAACGAGGAGGGTGTCTCGGTGGATAGCGCGGGCAAAATCTACATCGCCGACACCTTCAACAACCGCATCGTGCGCGTGGATGACATGACCGGCGCGAACCCGGTGACGTACTCCGGGCTGAGCACAAGCCTATTCAGCGCTCCGAGAACAGTCGTCGTCGATGCGGCTGGACACATCTATGTCACCGATGGTTTCGACTTTCCCCGCATCGTCCGCATGGATGACATGACCGGAACGGGTTGGACGGTCTACCCCCCTGCGGGGACGTTGACGAGTCCGTTCAAGGGCTTGTGGGGCCTCTTCGTGGACTCCATGAACCGCATCTACGTCGTCGACAATGACGGCAGCAACTACTCGGTGGGCCGTGTGGTGCGCATGGACGACATGACGGGCGCCAATCTGGTCAGTTTCGGCACCTATGGAACCGGAACCAACCAGTTCGCATTTCCCTGGGGCGTTTCCGTCGACAGCACCTTCCACATCTACGTTGCCGATGCCAGCAACTCGCGCATCGTGCGCATCAACGACATGACCGGGGCGGGCTGGACGACCCTCGGGACGTTGGGAACGGGAGTCGGTCAGTTTTACGACCCCGTTGGCATTTTCGTCGACGGCACGGGGCACATCTATGTGGCCGACTACGGCGGTTCTCTGGGGTATGGCGCCGACGACCACATCGTCCGGATGGACGACATGACCGGCACGAACTGGACGACGCTCGGGAGCGAGGGCGCCGAGGTCAAGGAATTCGACGGCGCCAGCTCGGTCTGGGTCCACTGAAGGCTACCCGCGGGGTGTGGCCGACGCGGCCGAGCTCAAGGGCCCTCACCCGCTGCGCGCTCTAGAGGCGGTCCGGAAGCGCTTCCCCACGCTTCTCCATGCGGTGTCGGATTTCGCCTTGGGGGAGCCGAAGCAACTCCGCTCCTTTTCCATCGCGCTTGGTGGCCGCTGTCAGGAGCTCACGCAGGGCGACCGCCTCCTGAAGTATCTCCTCGACGTGCGGTGCGTGCAGCTTCCGCTCGACGACCGTGTCTGGACTCGCGTGCCACGCGAGCGCGTGCTTCCCCATGGCCACCAGCACCTCCGCCAGGGAATACGGTTCATCGGGGCTGTCCAGGTAGAAGAGACGCGCCGGTAGCTTGTCGATGTTGCCTCGCAGCTTCTTCAGCGCCTCGTGGACTTCGGCAAAGTCCTCCGAGGAAGTCGTCTCCTCGACGAACCAATCGAGGGCGGTGCGCAGGGTCGGGTCCACGACAAGAGGGTGGAGGCCCAATCGACCGACGTCAACCCCTGAAGCAGCAGCTTCAGTGGCATCGAATCCCACCCACTTCCACTCTTCCACTCTTGTCGGACAAGCAGCATTCCCTAGGGGAATTTCGATGAGCGTTCTGACGTCTGTTTGGCGCCGACTCATTCGCGGCCTTCGGCCCGGCGGGCGTTCCATCATTCTCACCGGAGCCGCCCTCACGCGTCTGGGGCAGAAAGCCTCCGGCGGCGAGTGCCAGCTCAGCGTTTTTTTGAGCGGTTCGCACTTCCGAGAGCCGGAACCGGTGGACCCGCTGGCACAAAAACCTGACGAACCAGCCGGCGTACCCCCCAGAGGAGGCCAGTGATGGCGAGGAGACTCACCACCGTCGAGCCGACTTCTCGGAAGCTGCGGACAGTCAACATCGCCAGGACGCTCATGGCCGCCAGCATGGCCGCATACCACAGGAGAAATGTCAGGGTGCCGAACGCCACCCGCGTTCCCTGAGCAGAAAGGGGAGGCAGCTTCTTTCCCCCCCGGATGCCCATCAGCAGCGCCAACCCCAGCCACAGCGAGACGAAAATGCTGACAATGCCTGCGAGTGTGGCGGCGGTGGAGATTGCAGTCTCCCAACGAGAGGTCCCTGCCGCAGTCTACGCCTCCCTAGGAAGGCTGACCCAGCCGACACCCCCGGCTCGCGTTTCGCACCGTCATTGCATGTGCCAGCCGTGGCTCACCACCACCGACTGTCCGGTGAGGGCCTTGCTCGGGAAGGATGCCAGGAAGACTGCCAGCTGGGCGACGTCCTCGAGGGTGGTGAACTCGCCATCGACGGTATTCTTCAGCATGACGGTGCGCACCACCTCGGCCTCGCTGATGCCGAGGTCGCGGGCCTGCTCGGGAATCTGCCTTTCCACGAGCGGCGTGCGGACAAAGCCCGGGGCAATGACGTTGCTCCAGATGCCGTCCTTGGCGCCCTCCTTGGCCACCGCACGGGCAAGTCCCAGGATGCCGTGCTTGGCGGCGACGTAGGGGGCCTTGAGCGGGGAGGCCTCGAGCGAGTGGACGCTTCCCATGTAGAGGAGGCACCCGCCCTTCCGGGCGGCCACCATCCGGCGCATGCAGGCCCGGGTGGTGAGAAACGCCCCGTCGAGATGAATGGCCAGCAGCCTGCGCCAGGCCTCGAAGCTGCAGTCCACCAGCGCGGCGACGTGCTGCACTCCGGCGTTGCTCACCAGCACGTCCACCCCGCCGAAACGGCTCACCAGCGCCTCCACGCCTTGCTCCACCTGGTCCTCGGAGGTGACGTCCATGGCAATGCCGAATGCGCTGCCGCCCGCCTTTGCAATGGCCTCGGACACCCTCTGCGCCCCGGCGGCATCGATGTCTGCCACGCCCACCTGGGCGCCCTCACCCGCGAAGGCTTCGGCGATGGCCCGCCCAATGCCACTTGCTGCCCCGGTCACCAGTGCAACGCGGCCTTTCATACGCATGGCGTCATTCCTTCTCCGGAGACGTGCGGCGGAGGAAACCGCCGCTGCCTCATCCGACAGCATAGGTGGAGCGCGACTGTTCCTCGTTGACGTTCGCGAGGCCACATATAAGGTCCCCCTCCCGCCGCGCGTCGCGCGATGCGTCGAACCCATGCCCGCCGCTCTCGAGGCTCGAGGTCTTTGCAAAGCCTTTCATGGCTTTACCGCGGTCGACGGGGTGAATCTCGTCATCGAAGAGGGTGAGACGCACGCCATCATCGGTCCGAACGGCGCGGGGAAAACGACGCTCTTCAACTTGCTCTCCGGATTTCTCACGCCAACCGCAGGCCAGGTCCTCCTCTTCGGAGAGGACATCACCGGCGTCTCCCCTCATAAAATTGTGCGCCGGGGGCTGTCCCGTTCTTTCCAAATCTCCTCGGTCTTCGACACGCTCTCGGTGGAGGAGAACCTCCTGGTGGCCCTTCAGTCCACCACGCCCCACCACTGGCGTTTCTGGGAGAGCCTGAAGGTGCTTCTCAAGTTCCGGCCCCGGGCACGACAAATTCTCGAGATAGTTCACGAGCTCGGGTTGGCGGACCGCCCAGCGTCCTCGCTCTCCCACGGCGAGAAGCGAAATCTCGAGATTGGCATCTCGCTGACGCAGGAGCCGCGGGTGTTGCTCCTCGATGAGCCGACTTCCGGCATGGGCAGAGAGGATGTCCAGCGCATGGTGGCCCTCGGTAAGAAGGTGGCCCAGGGCCGGACGCTGGTGCTGGTGGAGCACAACATGGGGGTGGTGGCCCAGTTGGCGGACCGGATTACCGTGCTTCAGCGCGGCCGGATTCTCGCCCAAGGGCCCTACGACGAGGTGCGCCGAAACCCGGCGGTGATTGAGGCCTACCTCGGCGAGGAGGTCGCCTGAGGCGATGCTGCTCGTCCGCGACCTCCAGGCCTTCTACGGCAAGAGCCATGTGCTTCATGGTGTCTCGCTGGCCGTGAATGCCGGCGAGGTGGTGAGCCTCATCGGCCGCAACGGTGCCGGCAAGAGCACCACCCTCAAGTCGGTGATGGGCGTCCTTCCCGACCGGCGCGGCACCATCACCTTCGACGGCCACGACATCAGCCGCTTGACGTCGGACCGCATCGCTCGTCTGGGGATTGCCTGGGTCCCGGAGGAGCGGGCCATTTTTTCCACCCTCACCGTGCGCGAGAACCTCGAGTTGCCTCCCCTGCTGCGGCCGGGCGGCTGGAGCCTGGAGCGCATCTACCAGACCTTCCCCATCCTCAAGGAGCGCGGGGCCTTCTCGGGCACGCGCATGTCGGGGGGTGAGCAGCAGATGCTGGCCATCATGCGGGTGCTTCGTTCAGCCCCGCGCCTTCTGCTTCTCGATGAGCCCTCCGAGGGACTCGCGCCAGTCATCGTCCAGCGCATCGCGCAGATGGTTCTCGAGCTGAAGGCCCAGGGCCTGGCCGTCGTCCTGGTCGAGCAGAACCTCCGGTTTGCGCTCAAGGTTGCCGACCGCCACGTGCTGGTTGTCGACGGGCGGTCAGTGGAGACACTGACCACCGAACAGGTCCGCACCCGTGAAAAGGAGCTTCTGGACCACCTGAGTGTGTAACCCGCGGAAAAACAATTGAGCGTCGTCTTGCCCCCGCACCCGTAAGGAGACCCTGATGAAAACCATATTCTTGGCAGCACTGCTGCTCGTGGCGCCCGCGTTGGCGCAGCAACCCGACAAAGTCACTGTCGGCGTCCTCTCCGACATGAATGGCATCTACTCGGCGCTGGGCGGGCCGGGCTCCGTCGTGTCCGCACAGATGGCCGTCGACGCCTTCGTGAAGCGCCATCCCGAGTACGCCGGGAAGGTGGAGGTCGTCAGCGCTGACCACCAGAACAAGGCAGACATCGCCACCAACAGAGCCCAGGAGATGATTGAGCGGCAGGGCGTGAACGCCATCTTCGACGTTCCGAATTCTGCTTGTGCCCTGGCCGTCGCCGGGGTGGTGAAGACACGCAACGCCCTCTTCCTGGATGAAGGCGCTGGCACCACCGAGCTCACCAGCGAGCAGTGCAATACCCACACCTTCCACTACGGCTACGACAACTACATGCTGGCCAACGGCACCGGGACGGCGGTGACCAAACGAGGGGGGAAGACCTGGTTCATCATCTATCCGAATTACAAGTTCGGGCAGAACCTCAACCTCCAGATGCGCAAGGCAGTGGAGGCTGCCGGCGGCAAAATCATTGCTCCCAGCGAGGCCACGCCGTTCCCGAATACGGACTTCTCGAGCTACCTACTCAAGGCACAGTCCTTGCGGCCGCAGATTTTCGGCACCATGCAGGCAGGCGGGGACCTGGTGAACGTGGTGAAGCAGTACAACGAGTTCGCTCTGAAGAAGGGCGGCATCGGCCTGGCCATCGGACTGCTCTTCGACACTGACGTAGACGCGCTCGGGCAAGACGCCTTCGCCGGCGCGGTGGTGACCGTCCCCTGGTTCTGGAACATCGACGCGCAGAGCAAGGCCTGGAGCGCAGACTTCCAGAAGCGCTTCGGAAAGAAGCCGTCGTGGGTGCATGGCGGCGTCTATTCGGCAGTGAGCACCTACCTCGACGCTGTGGCCCGCGCGAAGTCCACCGATGCGGAGAAGGTTCGCGCAGCGCTCGAGGGCTTTCACTTCAATGACTTCTTCGCGCACAACGGGAGCATTCGGCCGCAGGACCATGTGCTTCTGCTGGACGTGGTCCAGGTGGAGGTGAAGCCGAAGAGCGAGGCGACCGAGGAGCGGGACTATTTCAAGATTGTTTCCCGCACGCCTGCGGCGCAGGCCTTCATGCCGCTCTCCGAAAACCCGTGCCAGATGGGCAAGTAGCGGCGGAAAGAGAGCGAAAGGCGAATGGGGCGCTTGCTCGTCATCCAGGTTTTCAATGGGCTGGTGAACGGCGCCTTCTACGCTTTGCTCTCCCTCGGCCTGGCGGTCATCTTCGGGATGCTGCGCATCGTGAACTTCGCTCACGGTGCCATGTACATGCTGGGAGCCTTCACCGCCTACACACTGGGTGAGCGTTACGGCCTGGGTTTCTGGCCTTCGCTCCTCATTGCACCGCTGCTGGTTGGGCTTCTCGGCGTGCTCATCGAGCGCACCATGCTGCGGCGGCTGTACAACCTCCGGCCGGCGTACAACCTGCTCCTCACCTTTGGCCTGACGCTGGTCATCCAGGACGGCGTCCGGCTCGTCTACGGCATTAGCGGAGCGCCCTACGCCAGCCCGCCGCAGCTGGCCGGGGTGACCAACCTCGGCTTCACCATGTTTCCCACCTACCGGCTCTTTGTCATCTGCGTCTCGGTCGTGGTCTGCGGGCTCACCTTCTACGTCATCGAGCGCACCCCGGTGGGGGCCATCGTGCGCGCCTGCACCGAGAACCCCACCGTCACTCGTACTTTTGGAGTCGACGTCTCCTTGTGGGTGACTGCGGTGTTCGGCTTCGGCTCGGCGCTGGCGGGCCTGGCCGGCGTGCTGGCCGCCCCCATCTACAGCGTCGACCCGCTCATGGGCTCCGAGCTCATCATCACCACCTTCGCCGTGGTGGTGATTGGCGGGATGGGGAGCATCCTCGGCTCCATCCTCACCGGCTTCACCGTTGGAATTCTGGTGGCCATCGGCTCGGCCCTCTACCCGCCCATCGCCAACACGCTGGTTTTCATCCTCATGGCACTCGTGCTGCTGGTGCGGCCCACCGGGCTCTTCGGCCTTCCGGAGGGCGGTCGATGACACGCCGGCAACAGCTCCTGGCCGGGGCCGCGACGGTCCTCGTGCTCGGTGGGTTGCCCTTCGTCGTCTACCCGGCGGTGGCGCTGGACATCCTCTGCTTCGGGCTCTTCGCCCTGGCCTTCGACCTGGTGTTTGGCCAGGTGGGGCTTCTGTCCTTCGGGCATGCGGCGTTCTGGGGAACCAGTGCCTACGTCACCGGGTGGCTCTTGCTTCACATGGGGGTGAGCGTCCCTTTGGCCATGCTGGGAGGCACGGTGGCCGCCTTTCTCATCGCCATCCCCATTGGCTTTCTGTCCATCCGCAGCGTCGGCATCTACTTCTCGATGATTACGCTCGCCTTCGGGCAGATGATGAACTTCATCGCCACGCAGTGGGACGATGTCACCGGCGGCGACAGCGGGATGCCCAACATCCCTCGGCCGTCCCTCCTCGGCCTGGACTTCTCCAACTCCTTCCACGCCTACTGGTTTGGCCTTGGCGTCGCTGGACTCGGCGCCCTGGTGGCCTTTCGGACCATCCACTCGCCCTTCGGAGCTGCGCTGCGGGCCATTCGCGACAACGACACTCGGGCACAAAGCGTCGGCTACGCCACCTGGGCACACAAGCTGCTCGCCTTCTTGCTCTCCGCAGCGCTGTCCGGCTTGGCGGGCGCGCTGTACGCCGTCGCCCACGGGGTGGTTTCACTCGACGCCTTGAATTGGACCACCAGTGGCCAGGTGGTGCTGACCACCCTGCTGGGCGGCACCGGCACCTTCCTCGGGCCGCCGGTGGGAAGCGCGGTGACGGTGCTGCTGCGCGACTGGCTGTCCAAGTCCACGGCCGCCACGGGCCTGGTGACGGGCCTCGTCTTCGTGGTGACGGTGCTCTTCTTCCGGCGGGGGATTGTCGGGACCCTCTCGGAGTTGTGGGCCCGTCGACGCTCCCGCATGCGTGGCCCC
>Ga0302325_10023215_pt1 | contig 12940 bp, 13 predicted proteins | sample Palsa_T0_2_FD_201948 | JGI IMG/M metagenome (GOLD analysis project Ga0302325, IMG submission 201948) | Peat permafrost microbial communities from Stordalen Mire near Abisko, Sweden - Palsa_T0_2 | ecosystem: Environmental > Terrestrial > Soil > Palsa > Peat permafrost | place: Sweden: Abisko... | reverse complement strand
CCACCAAAGTCGTCCCCCGTTGATTATCGAGTCTGGCCCACACGGCGCTATTTTCCGATTAGACGGTGCAGGGCGTAGACTCCATAACATAGATGCAAGCGCATATTGAAAAGCTGGTAAAGCTGCAATCCGTGGATTTGGAACGCGCCCGGGTAACCACTGCCCTGCGAGCGCTGCCGGTGGAACTGGCGCAGGCCGAAACCGCGCTTGCCGCGGCCGAGCGCCAGGCGGCTGCAAGTTCAGACACCCTGAGCCGGGAAGAGTCGCTGCGGACGCGCCTGGAGCGCGAGATCGCGGGATTCCGGCAAAAACTATCGCGCTTCCGCACCCAACTGGACGCGGTGAAGACGCCGGAGCAGGCAGCGGCGATTGAGCACGAGATCAAATTTGCGTCGGATGAAGCCTCGCGGCTGGAGGACGAAGAGTTCTTAAGCCTGGAGCGCACCGAGGCGCAGGAAGCGGCTCTGGCCGCGGCGCGCGCGGAGGTGGAACTGCTGGCTGGGGCTCTGGAAAAAACGCGGGCACGCGTAGCGCTGCGGCAGCAGGAGTTCAATGCGGAGCTGGCCGGGCTGAATGCGGAACGCGAGGGGCTGCGGCAGGTGATTGAGCCGGAGTGGCTGACCCGATTTGACCGGCTGGCCGGGTCGCGGGGCACAGGACTGGCACGGGCTGAGAATCAACAGTGCAATGGCTGCCGGATGGGTGTGCGTCCGCAGACATGGAACCAGCTTCGCGAAGGCGAGTTGCTGACCTGCGACAGTTGCGGAAGGCTGCTCTATTGGGATCCGGCGTTTGCTCCGGCGCCCAAATCTCCGCAAGCGGCGGGACCGGAGACAAAATCCAAAGCCAGGAAATCGCAAGCCGGAGACTAGAGCGTTGCGGCGGATCTGCGTGGGCATGATCATGTCCCCCTATTTCCCCAGAGCCGCTTTGCCTCGGTGGTTCTCGGCGATACGCACCTCGTCCGCGCCGTTCGCTATGTCAGCTTGAATCCGGTGCGTGCCCGGCTGGTCGCCAAGACCGAAGAATGGAAGTGGTCCAGCGTTCGCGCACACCTGTCCGGGGTAGACGATGCGCTGGTCACGGTGCGGCCTGTCCTGGATAGGATTCCGCACCTCAAGGAGTTGCTGCAAGTGGAAGCGGAGGACGACTTCAGCGAAAAGCGCCGTGCCGAAGCACGAGACGCCCGCTCGGCGCGCCCGAGCTCGTCACCGCCGTTGAGAATCTTCTGGGACGCAAGATCGCTCGCCGCGCCCTGATATAACTGAAACTTCGCTTAGAGCGGCGTCCTCGGGTCATCGACACCATGCCGCTCAAATCTCGTCCAGGTGGCGCTCGAGTTCAGCGGTGTATTCCTTCAACTTATTCGGCCCTCCAGCAAAGTCTCGAGTATTGAAAACAAAGGCGCAATCAATCCCGTTTGCTCGGGAAGAAACAAGGCTACTAGTCCCTGGCAAGCTCCCGGTCCGTGCAGACCGGGATGCGCGACCCCCTAAACCCCATACGGCATTACGACAGCTGAACAGTGCCAAAGTTTCTGCATTTGTCATCAGGCCACCCGCGCTATCGTGGAGTTCAGGAACAAAACTTCCACCGTACGCGGCAGGAAGAATTTCGGACGATTTAGGATCGAGTTGACTTGGTCCCGACCCACCACTTATGTACCAGACTTCTCGCGGGTTCCTGGGTCGGACAAGAAGCCTCGACAAAAACACGTTAGAGCAATCGCTTTCAGGATTCAGACCAGACCGAATGTGGTCAATGTAAGGTTTCCCGGTCAGCTTCTCAATCACAAGACCGAGTAACAGGTATCCAAAATTCGAGTAAGACTTAGATTGTGTCGTGTTGAAGTTCTGACTCCCAGGGGTGAATTGCAGTTTCTTCCCATACATGTATCGGGCCAGGTCGAATTTGGACAGCGGTTGGCTGGAACGAACTTCAATGGCAATTTGCCTCGCCGCAAACATTGGATCCCACTCGGTTCCCGGGATCCGAGTGCCGTCTTTTGCAACGAAGCTTTCGTGATCATTCCAACCACCAGCGTGATCAATAAGATGCTGGACGGTTATTTGGTCAATACGCGGGTCGGGTTTGTCTTTCTGAACTAACGGAGACATGATGCCAAGCATCGGGAAGACAGCAGCTTCAGCATCCAGCACTCCTTGAGAGCGAAGTCCCGTGATCGCTGCGCAGGTAAACATCTTGCTGCAACTCGCAATGCGAAACAAGCTGCGATTGTCCACGGGTGAGAATCCCTTAGGCGGCTTCGAACTGAACGCTCTGCTCAGCAGTACGCTTCCATCGCGGGCGACGGCAATTTGACCAGCGCTGATCCCGGTTTGTTCCATAAAGTTTTTGGTGAGAATCTCAATTGCGTGCAGGTTGTCCGTACCGGCACTCGGCGGAACTTGCGCTCCTGCTTCGAATTCAAGGCTGGGCGTGACCCCTCTGGCCGCCAAAAGGGAAAAGTGATGTAGCCCGAATGGAGCGACCGCGATAGTCCCAGCCGCGCAGGTTCGAAGAAACTTTCGCCTTGAGGTCATCGCCGTCTCACCGCAGATCTTTCTACCGGTCCTTTCGCAATCAGGATATTAAAGCACAGCGGTAATGGCATGGGTGCTTCAATTCAGGAGGCACGAGGCTTCTGCTTTCCGCCTTCCGACGCAACGCTCCCTGATTAGCACGCCGATGGGCGAAAAGTGTCGTTGCGGCGAGTCGTCCGAATGAGCCGTGGGTGGCTCATCGACCTAGCGGAGCGAGCGCGGTCTTGGTGCTTTGCGATTCTGCCCGAACCAGTTGAGCCGCCGGTCGAAGCGGGATGGGTTGCGGCGGCGGGGCCTGGTGCATGGTGACGATGATGGCGCAAGCTGGTTTCTTCCCCGCACACTGGTAGGAGTGCGGCGTGCTGGCATCAAAGTAAATGGCATCGCCGGGTTCAAGCGTGCAGGCTTGGTCGCCGTGATGAATATCCAGTTCGCCATCCAGCACGTAGAGGAACTCAAAGCCGGGATGCATGTGGGCCTTGGTTTCCATATCTTTGGAGAGCGGAACAAACTCGGCAAAGTAGGGGTCCATGTAGCGGTCGGGGACCATGTAAGCCAGACTCTCGAAGTAATAGGTGGGAGCAGCGACGCCGGTTTGGGGCAAACGGACACGCTCTTTGCGGCGGTGAATCCTGAAAACGGCGTTCGGCTCGGATTCAAAGAAATACGATAGGTCCTTGGAGAAGACCATGGCGATACGGGAGAGATTGCGCAATGTGGGTACAACGCGGCCGGTCTCAAGCTGGGAGAGGAAACTGGCGGAGAGGCCGGTGTGCTTGCCCAACTCGACCAGGCCCATGGACTTCTTGAGCCGCAAGCGCTTGATGCGCTCGCCGATCCGCTTTTCGGCAATGAAGCGCTCAGCGGTCTCGGGATCAACCTGTGTCTTTTGCGTCTCTTCGCTTTTGACTGCGGTCGAATCGCTCATTGCATCTCCTTAAGGAATTAGAATGCGACCCAGGGTCAAATGTTGTCCACATCAAATAATTTTCTTGTGCGGTTAAAGTTTCACTGAAAATGCAGGCGAGAATTTTCACAAGGGGGAAAGTTAAATCCATTCTGGCAATGACAGCTCGATTTCACGAAGAGTGCTGCTCTCCGGCGCTTCCGGCATGCTGGGGGCGGCGGTGCGCCAGGCGCTGGGCGCGCATGGCATTGATGCCGTGCAACTGGTGCGGCGCGAAGCGGGTGGACCGGATGAACTGAGGTGGAATCCGGCGGCTGGGCAACCGATTGCAGATATTGAACGCCTTGAAGGCCTGGACGCCGCCATTCATCTCTCCGGCGCGAACGTGGCTGCGCACCGTTGGACCTCGGCATACAAGCGTGAGATTTGGGCAAGCCGGGTGGACTCGACTCATGCGCTGGCGACTGCGCTGGCAGGCTTGCGGCAGCATCCCAGGGTGCTGCTGGCGGCTTCAGCAACCGGCGTATATGGTGACCGGCGCGACGAAATTCTGGATGAACGCGCGGGGCCGGGAAAGGGATTTCTGGCCGACCTTTGCAGGGAGTGGGAAGCTGCGGCGCGGCCGGCGGCGGAGGCGGGGATCCGCGTGGTAAACCTGCGCTTTGGCGTGGTGCTGGGGCCGGGGGATGGAGCGCTGGGAAAGATGCTGCCGCTGTTCCGGCTGGGGCTGGGAGGAAGGCTGGGGTCAGGACAGCAATGGATGAGCTGGGTGGGGCTTGCGGATGCAGTCGACGCAATTCTGTTTCTCCTCGACACGCCTGCGCTTGCCGGGCCGATGAACGTGACTGCTCCCGAGCCGGTGACCAACGCGGAATTTACGCGCGCCCTTGCAGCAGCGGTTCATCGGCCAGCCATTTTGCCTGCGCCGGCGTTTGCGCTGCGCCTGGCGCTGGGCGAGATGGCAGATGAGGCGCTGCTGGCCAGCGCAAGGGCGGTTCCGGCCAAGCTGCTTGAGGCGGGGTTCCGATTCGCGCAGCCTACGATCGGTGCGGCGCTGGCCGCTGCGCTGTTGCGCGCCCGGTAGGCCTTTGCTGCGAGTTATCCTAAAGAGTCTGGCCACGAAGCATTCCCGCGGCCGCCAAGGAAACCTTGTATGCCCGATGAAGCCGCAGTAAGCGCAACCCAAGCCGCGCCTGTAACTACGATCGCCAATCTCGGCGAGCACGAAGGCCAATCCGTAACCCTGCGCGGATGGCTGTATAACCTGCGCGAGAGCGGCAAGCTGCTGTTCCCCATCTTTCGCGACGGAACGGGGACGGTGCAAGGCGTGGCGCATGTGAAGGGTGTGCCGGCGGAGGTGTTTGAGGCGCTCAAGGGGCTGACGCAGGAATCGTCTGTCATTGTGACGGGCAAAGTGCGTGCCGACAAGCGCGCGCCGGGCGGGTTTGAGCTGGACGTTGAGGGCGTTGAAGTGGTGCAGCGCGTGCCGGAGAGCGATCCTTATCCGATCACGCTGAAGGAGCACGGGGTCGACTTCCTGATGGAGCACCGGCACCTGTGGGTGCGTTCGCCGCGGCAGTCGGCGATTCTGCGCATACGCGCGGAGATCATGCGGGCGGCGGCGGAGTATTTTGACCAGAATGGGTTTATTCGCACCGATCCGCCGATCTTGACGCCAGCGGCTTGTGAGGGGACTTCGACGCTGTTTCCGGTGGATTATTTTGGCGAGCCGGCGTTTTTGACGCAGTCGGGACAGCTTTACATTGAGTCGACGGCGCTGGCGCTGGGCAAGGTTTACAGCTTCGGGCCTACGTTCAGGGCGGAGAAGTCGAAGACGCGGCGGCATCTGACGGAGTTCTGGATGATCGAGCCGGAGGTGGCTTACTGCGACCTGGACGGGCTGCTGGAACTGGCGGAGAATTTTCTGTCGCACATTGTACAGAGCGTGTTGAAGAATCGCGGGCCGGAGCTGGCGGTGATTGGACGCGACCGCGCGAAACTCGAAGCAATTGTCCCGCCGTTTCCGCGCCTCCGCTACGACGACGCTGTGGAGATGCTGAACCAGGCTCACAAGGACGGGCATTTGGAAGCTCCGTTTGAATACGGCAACGACTTTGGCTCGCCAGATGAGACCTGGCTCAGCTCGCAATTCGACCGGCCGGTGATGGTGAATCGGTATCCGGCGGATGTGAAGGCGTTCTACATGGAGCCCGACCCGAAGGACCCGCGACTGGCGCTGTGCGTGGATGTGCTGGCGCCGGAGGGATACGGCGAAATCATCGGCGGGTCGCAGCGCGTGTCGAGCTATGAGTTGCTGCTGAGCCGCATCAAGGAGCACAACCTGCCGCTGGAAGCCTTCCAGTGGTACCTGGATCTGCGCCGCTACGGCAGCGTGCCCCATGCGGGGTTTGGCATGGGGATTGAGCGCGCCGTGGCGTGGATTTGCGGCCTCGATCACGTGCGCGAGACGATTCCGTTCGCGCGGACGCTGCATCGGATTTACCCGTAGTTGGCTCCTTATCCCCGGAAATTGCTCCTTACCCGGAACTGGCTCCTTTTTACCCCTAACTGGCTCCTAGAGCGGTGAATGGCTTCCGGAATCTGAACGGCGGCTCGGTGGTAAGTTCTTTGTCTAAGAGGGAGGAAATGGATTTTTTTGACTTAATCTTTTTCTTTTCGTGGGGTTGCGGAGAAAGTGGGGGAGGGGTGGGGTCATTTGCGTTCAGGCGTGATGCGCTCGGGGTCTGGGTTTTGGACTCCCTGGGCACGGCTGCGAGGGCGACCTGGGCGGCGTAGAGGAGCTTGCCGGCGTTTTTCTCCTTGATGGCTCCCAGGAGCATGCCGTAGCCGGCGCAGGCGATGAAGTCACAGATATTTTGATAGCCGGAGAGCGGGGGCATGGCCAGGCGGAAGGCTATGCTTGCACAGCGCTCGGCGGTGTACAGGTTCTTCGATCGCTCCCGGGTGGCCGCGTGAACCCTTACCCAGGCCTGATTGCAGAGGGCGACGGCGGGGATTTTGAGGGAGGGATGGAAGGCTGCTTCCAGGCTCTCGGGGGTGGAAGTCGGGATGGCTTGGATCATGGCGTTTCTCCGGTTGTGGTCTTTTTGTTACCGTAATTTCTATTATGCGCTTTGAGGGGGTTATTTAAGTAGTAACGGGTGGCGCGGTTTTTGCTCCAATTGATGGGGGACGCTGCGGCGCTTATAAGGGCTTTTGGCGATAGTGGGAGTGCGCTGGTTGAGGTTCGTGCTCTCCCATCCAGTCCGTTGGCTGGTACAGGGTGATAACCTTCTTGGGTCAGGCGAACAACATTTGGTGAGAGCGATCCCGTCTTGTCTTGCGTCGTACGCATATGCCTGATACAAGGCAGGTAGCGAAATGGAATCATGCGCCTGAATCTTGAACATTGCATTCCACACGAAAGCGCTGCGAAGTTTGTCCGAGAGTCAAACTCTGGCATCGCGCAAGTTAGGCAAGGACGTTGCTGGGGCTTTTCACGCGCGGCTCGCAGATGTCGAGGTGGCTCGTAACCCCGAAGAACTTCCGCTCGGGTTTATCCCCTCGGAAAAATCGTCAATCGGGTTCGCCTTACCGTTAGTTGAACACTACTTTGCGATCTTTGAATCAAACCACAGCAGCGACCGAGAGGCCGCACCAGCAGCGAAGATCGAGTGGAGTCGCGTGAATCGGGTCAAATTGATGGCGGTCGAGAAGAGAAATGACTGAGTCGGCCTTTCAACCAAATTGGGCTTCGCCACCTGGAGAGACAATCGCAGCGATCTTGAAAGCGCGAGCGATTCCTCTTCACCAGTTTTGTGCGCTTATCGGTTTAGGGGAGCAGCAGACCCTTGGCCTCCTGCACGGCCGACACCCGATCGATCCAAAGCTCGCCATCCGAATTTCCGCGAGTGTCGGCTCCACGCCCCGATTTTGGATCGAAAGAGAGCGTCGGTTTCAATCAAACCTGAAGGCGCTCGAAGCGTGCCGCCCTGCATTGGAACAGTGGTTTCGAGCATTCCCAATCGCGAAGATGCGCGAGATGGGGTGGATTCCTAGGATGGGGGCCAAGACTGATGCTCCTTTTGAACTCTTGGACTTTTTTGGCGTTTCCACAATTGAACAATGGAAGGAAACTTACGTTAGCTGTTTGGATCGCGCAAAATTTCGGACCTCAGAAACGTTTGAGAATAGCGTCCCAGCCACCACAGCGTGGCTCCGCAGAGGCGAGTTGGTTGCAGATGAAATGTCGTGTCAAAAATGGAGCAGAAAGACATTCCATAGATGCCTCATCGGGCTAAAGCCCTTGTCGATGGAACCCGATCCCAGAATATTCGTGCCAAAGCTCCAAATGGAATGCGCAAGGCACGGAGTCGCCGTTGTGGTAGAGAGATGCCCCGCAGGATGCGTCGCGAGCGGCGCGACGCTTATATTGGAGTCCGGACGGAGGCTATTGTTGCTGAGTGCACGGTTTCTTTCTGACGACCATTTTTGGTTCTCGTTCTTTCATGAAGCGGGACACCTGGTTTTGCATGGGGAGGAGCTAAACATCGAAGGGGCCGGGGCCGTCTCGCCCGCTCGGGAGGCCGAGGCAAATGAATTTGCGCAGAGAATCATACTTGACCCTGGAGGGGAGGAATCCCTCGAGTCGGTGCCCATTAATAAGTTCGCTATCGCCCGGCTCGCAAGGCGATGCAATGTTTCAAAAGGGCTAATCGTCGGTCAATTGCAAAACCGGAATCGTGTCTCCCAGACGAGATTCAACCCGTTTAAGACTCGTTACAAGGCGGAGGACTTCATCCCCGAAAGCGAATTGGCATAGTCGGACTTTTTTGCCAGTTGCAAAGGCTGTCCTCCATCGGCTGTTTGCCGATTCCAATCGCCTCCGCGAGAGCATCGGCGGACCTCTCTAGATGTCGGACCGGGGTCCGAGCAAGTTCATCGCCGTGAAAAAGCAACTTAGCCCCGGAAACCGGACCGGTCGCGGATCCAAAATAAACCGAATCCGGTTCAATTTGTGCGAGGCCGGTTTTTCCGACCATCGACAAATAGTCGAATTTGGCGGTTCTTCCGAAGGACATAACTACATTCATTTGCGCGTAGAGCTTTCGGAACGCTTTCTGTCCGTCTCCCCGTACGCTAGCCAGGGCCTGCGCGAAAAGCTCTTGGTGCCCTCCGGCTCCCTTAACCCAAGCGACATAACTTTCTACAGCTGATCCTGTTCCATTCTCTTTCCAGGCATTCAAACTCTGATACTTCCTGTGATTACCAAAGGCTCGATGCCCTGTATGGTCGGATTTGAGCGTGGAGCTTTGCCGGTCGAGCCACTGTCTAAACCCGAAAGAATCGTTCGAGGTCGTCTTCCAATCCCATCTCTCCTGGCCTCCGAAACGGCCATATACATCCCGCAACAACCTGTACCCGCTTCTCAGGTTCCTGCCAAAATGGGTGAATAGGAAAATGAGCCAACCGGCCTCGTCGAGGTCACCTGTCCGATGCCACACGATCGCCGCTCTTACGGGATCAAAGAGCTCGCAGCGCGGGTCTAGCCGCAAGGGGGAAATGGGCCGAGCTGCAACTTCGCTCACGTACCGGACGCGACGGATGCTCTCGATGATTTGAAAAACAAACGTGTCCAAGGCAACGGGTGATTCGATACCGGGTAGGGGTTTTACCGATCTTGAATACGACCGCAATTGGCCCTTGATAAGTTCCGCATGTTGTCTGTCTTCAGCTCTCATCGCTGCTCTGGCCAGCTCCAAGATTTACAAAGGGAAGAGTGTCCTTCGAGCGTCCGCTTGCTGTGCTCGTTCCCTTTTCTGCGCGATCCGGCGTTTTGTTTCAATGTAAGGATTATAGGCGTCGGAGCTCATACCCCTACGCAACAGGCTTATCTCAATGCTTTTGGCGGCCTTTTTATCAGCTTTGTGAATGCGGAGCAATTGGACGATATCTTGCCAATAAGGCGGCAATGATGGCGGCGTTCTTGGGTTTCGGCCTTCTCGAAGCGCTTTTTCAAGCCGCTGCACAACAGCGAGGTTTCCAAGCTGGTTTCCCAGGGGCATAAAGGGCATCGAGTGCCTTGTTTGCCAGCCCTCCGCCAGGAATCTCCTGGCGTCATTCCAATTCGCCTTGTAGAGGTGCAAGCTTCCTACGAGGTGCTTGTATGTTCCAACCTCGACGTTTATGGCTCTTGCGACGAGTTCCTGAATCATTGTGAAGGCGAAGACATCGCCGGGTAGGCCGACGTATGCGTCGTTCGAGCGCATGTGCGTCAGAAGCTCCAAGCGCTCGTTTCTGAGTAGGAACTGAAGAGAGCACGTACAAGGAACCTCGGGGAGATCAGTGAACGTATCCTGCACCGAATAAAGGGGAATTACTGCCCGGCGGGTGTTGCGCTTGTTTTGAAGCATTTCCACAATCCAAAGGAGCTGGTCCTTATCGGGATCTCGAAGGCGCGGGCCGTATGCTGCTCGCAGAGTGGAGGCCCCATTTCTGTCGTCGGGATACTTAGGAATGTAATACCTGATGAAAGGCAGACTGTCATCGCCTGAGAGATACCAGAGGAGTTCACCGAGGTAGCCGAAAAGCGAGTGCCGCGCCTCGCTGCGGCTCATGCGTGAGCGAGGATTTGTGAGTTCAATGACTACGCCAGACGCTTCTAGATTCTCCCCTTTTGTCGTCTCGGTGACATGCCTGCCCGTTCGAAGGAGACGCTCAAAAGCTTCATGTAGGATGTCATCGAGGGTGGAGGCTCGAATCTTCAACGCGTCACCTGACTGTCCGAAATCTTAATGTCAATTGTATTTCGGTGATCACGTGGAGCGTCGTCGAAAAAGTTGGAAGTGATCGTGCGGTGTATTCTTGATGGCTAATCCCGAAGAGTCCCCTTCTCGAACACAGCTTGAGCGCGCTGCGGACGGGCTCCGAGGTTTTGTGGGGCACCGATGTTCACACCTGCATGACTTCGGCTTCTTTTTTGCGGGAGAGCTCTTCCATGCGGCGGATTTCTTCGTCGGTCATCTTCTGCACTTCTTCCAGCGCGCGCTTTTCTTCGTCTTCGCTGATCTTCTTTTCTTTGGCCAGCTTCTTGAGCACGTCGTTGCCGTCGCGGCGGACGTTGCGGATGGCGGTGCGGTGCTCTTCCAAGACTCGGTTGAGGTGCTTGACGACGTCGCGGCGGCGATCCTCGGTCATGGGCGGGACGGGGACGCGGACGACCTTGCCGTCCGACTGCGGATTGAGACCGAGGTCGGCGGCGTTGAGGGCTTTCTCGATCTCCTTGATGATGGTGGGGTCGTAGGGCGAAATGAGGATTAGCTGCGCCTCGGGCGTGGAGACCTGGGCGAGCTGGTTGATGGGCATGTGGGTGCCGTAGTACTCCACCTTGACCTGGTCGAGCATGTGCACGCTGGCGCGGCCGGTGCGCGTGGAGGCCAGGTTGGCCTGGAATGTGGCCACGGCCTGGTCCATGCGGCGCTTGAGGTCAGCGGAGAGATCTTTGAGTGCCGGATGACCGGCCATGACTGAGACTGCCATTGGATTCGTCCTCGTTACATCCAAAACAATATATTAGCGGAGCGGGTGATGCAGGGAATAGGGAATAGGGAATAGGGAGTAGGGAACAGGGAATAGGTTCGCTTAGGCTAGGACGGTTAGGCCGGTGGATGCGGCTTGCTCGTGGGCGTGGTAGCTGGAGCGGACCAGCGGGCCGGATTCTACGTGGCGGAAACCCATTTTGAGGGCTTCGGTTTTGAGCTCGGCGAACTCGCGCGGGGTGTAGAGGCGCGCCATGGGCAGGTGATCGCGCGAGGGGCGCAGATATTGGCCGATGGTGAGGATGTCGCAGTGGACGGAGGCGAGATCGCGGAAGACCTGGAGCAGTTCGGATGTTTCTTCGCCGAGGCCGACCATGACGCCGGATTTTGTGATGCCGGCGGGGTTCAGCTCTTTGGAATAGCGGAGCAGCTCGAGGGTGCGCTCGTAACGTGCGCCGGAGCGGACGACGCGATAGAGGCGCGGGACGGATTCGGTGTTGTGGTTGAGCACCTCGGGGCGGGCTTCGACGACGATGCGGATGGCTTCTGGGTTGCCTTGGAAGTCGGGGATGAGGACCTCGACGCGGCAGCCGGGGGCTTGGCGGCGGATTTCGTCGATGACCACGGCGAAGGCGCGCGCGCCGCCGATCAGATTGTCGTCGCGATTGACGCTGGTTATGACGGCGTGCTGCAGGCCGAGCGTGGCTACGGCTTCAGCGACGCGGCGGGGTTCGTCGAAGTCGATGGGCTCGGGACGGCCTTTGGGGACGGCGCAGAAGCCGCAGCGGCGCGTGCACAGATTGCCTAGCATCATGAAGGTGGCGGTTTTGTGATGCCAGCACTCGCCGATGTTTGGGCAGTGAGCGCTCTCACACACGGTGTGCAGATTGAGCGAGCGGGCCAGGCGCTTGAGGTCGTGGTAGTTTTCACCGACGGGGGCGCGGGCCTTGAGCCAGTCGGGCTTGGGGGCGGGAATCCTGGTGGCGGGCGCGATCTGGACGAGTTCCATCACACTGTTATTGTAACGGGACAAACCATTCGATAAGTTGAAGAGCTTGTGCAAGTAACTCATCCGGCTGGCGAGTTACTTGACTGGAAGCAGATTGAGGGCCCGTGCGATCTGTAGCGCGGCGCGCGCGGGCTGGTTATCGCTGGTGTCGATGGACAGCTTTGGCTTGGGCATGTATTCCGCCTCAAATGCGCCTTCCTGGTGCAGTTGCTCGAACAACGGAACCGATGTCAGCTTCTTGTATTGAAGCCTGGAAAGGCCGCCCATGCGGCGTTTCAGTTCGGGAATCGGGCATGTCAACTGAATGAAATCCACTTCGCTGCCGGCGGACTCCACGGTCTTGATCACGTTGGCGATGAACTCCGGCCGCACCGTTGACTCGGGAGCGAATGTAAAGATCATGCCGGGTAACTTGCCGCGGCAAGCCCTGTCGAAAACGGCAAGCCAGAACTCTTCCCGCAAAGCTACAAACTCGGGGCTGCCGAACTCAAAGACGGTCTGCAGCATGTCCACAACCAGATGGTTATGGAATAGTTTGTAGCCGGTGATGGCCACCAGTTCCTGGGCTACCGTCATTTTGCCCGAGGCGGGCATGCCGTAGATGAAGATCAGTTTCATGGTAACGGTCCTCCGTTCGGGAAGGCTATGGGAAGCGCTTACGCGTAAAAGTTGCGGAAGGAACAATCCCGCAGGGGCTGAAGCCCAGGTCTATTTTGCGCTATTTTCTGCACGACTGAAGCCGTGCCCTAAAAAGCAACTACTTTCCGTGGAGGATGCAAGTTGTTGATTTCACACAAATGCTATTTTGTGGCGAATTTCGTTCCGTCCCTACAGGACGGAGGGTCTATTGCTCAACGCTGACCCAGGACTGCGCTGCGCTTGTCCTGGGCTATTTTCGCTTTCTCCCTCCGGGAGAATGGACATTGGCTGTTTCATCCCTCGT
>Ga0302325_10023214_pt1 | contig 12941 bp, 7 predicted proteins | sample Palsa_T0_2_FD_201948 | JGI IMG/M metagenome (GOLD analysis project Ga0302325, IMG submission 201948) | Peat permafrost microbial communities from Stordalen Mire near Abisko, Sweden - Palsa_T0_2 | ecosystem: Environmental > Terrestrial > Soil > Palsa > Peat permafrost | place: Sweden: Abisko... | reverse complement strand
GTGGATAAGTCAAGTATGTGCAATGCATGCAGCCTTAGCCTCCACATCGACAAGTCTCCAGCATGCCACATTGGGAAACTCCATACCAATTTTGTTTTTATGTCCCGCAGGAAACATGAAATCCCAAAGTACGTGTACGAGCGCAGTCGGCGTCAACGTGCTTCTCTACGTCAGGCCTTACCGCTTTGATGCAAAGCATAGCCCGCACAATGTATGACAGATCACTGTGGAGCTTTTGTAGCCGTGTACAGGACTATTTCTACAGCTGTTCTGCTGGTGACCGTCTTCAAAGTTGGGTGCCTTCCACGCCCAGAACCCACGCCCCATTGGTGTGAAACCATCCAAGCCACATAATGCAAGGCGGGCTTCTAGTCTCGCCCCGATCGATATTCCACGATTTCTTGCATCGTTTGCATGAACCAACACCCAGGGCTGGGCGAGACATGAAACCTCACTCAGCAGACTTTCTCGAATCACGAAGAATTGCCAGGGTCCAAGAAAGGATAAACGACGGGAATGATGGAAGGACCGAACCGCACTGATCCGGAGGCAGGAAGCGAGAAAGACAAACCCCGCACATACTATGGCACCCCGCCTTCGCCTCCTCCAAACATTCCCCAGCAATGCGATACAATCCCCATACTCATTGACTTTCGCTCTCCTCTAGAAGTTCCCTCGCCACAGCGGCCAGCAATGCACAGTACCAGCAAATCACCAGTCCTTCGGTGCCATACCGTTCATGTGACCAGCTCATCACCAGCCATTGGTTTCCACATTCCTCTCACTGGCCGACCCTTCCCTCCACAACAAATCACAATCAGGAACTAGGCAATGAGCCCTTTTTTCTCCCACACCAATATCATGGCTTGCAGGCCCCGTTGGCCAAAGAAAATGTAAGGCTTGCGGGCTTGCAGAAGCGATCGCCCCGAGTTTAGCCAAATACTGTAAGCCATTGAGGGGAGAGGTCTCATTCAGACGAGGTGTGATGCGGGGGATCGACTTTGTGTTTGTTGCGATACGATATTACTTCGGGAAATAGTATGTTGCTAGATGCCATGGTTGCATGCGGAAGGGGATTTTCACAGCTCATCCGAGTTGCGATGAAAGTTCAAATTGTTTCAGTTCGTGGCTGTGCCCCAGAAAGATCAATACGACAGGTCGGTTAGTTGGCCGCCTCCATATTGTTTGTCCCAGGCAACAGATATCGTGGACCTTATACCGAGTACAAGAACAAGCGAGAGGGTCTTGATTGAACGTTTGTCTAATGTTTCACAAAATTTTGTTGCAAATGTGTTTCGATCCAAATGACAGCTACGCAAGTCGATATTTCTGCGAGTATCAACTCACTTTTGCATTTTGCCAAGTTTGATTATCTTCATGTTTTAGCAGAGCCTCAAGTTTGCTTGAACCACACATCAGATACTGGAAATCGACATAGACACGCATACCTCTTCTCAATTGAGACGGCAGTAAAGCAGCATGAGTTGGGTTGGGCCGCGACGATCAGCTCATGTCGATGCATCGTTCTAAGTACCGCAAATTAGACTACAATCACTGGTCAGCATGAGAAGCGCACGCCCTCCCCTCCTCCAGCAGAGCCTCCCCTTGGTCAGAATTAAGACTCATCAACGGCTCTCCCCCCTCAAATATTTTCCAACATGCGGATAAACAGTGAAGCTCGCACTACAAACAGATATCCTCCGAGAATCACTCCTATGCCACGTGGAACCTGTGTCCATGAGCCACTCACGGAAGATCAACGTTTTCGCTACGCGGATGTCGTTTACTAGCACGCGGAAGCAGCCTCTTTGCAGAGAGCTGCGTGCTATGTACCTAGTCGGTCAGACATGCACTTTTTGAGATCCTAGTCCAAGTTAGAGTCGCTGTTGAGTGTTGAAAGACGGAGCGAGCGGACGAGCAGACCCATCGGCTTCTTTAAATGGAGATTCCTTGGCAGGTGAGGAAGTCCTTGGTTTCCATAAGCTCATTTCGGGTTCACTTTAATTGAACGGCAACCGCATATTCATGAGTAAGGCTCTCTGCAAGTCCTACCTTTCATTCTCTTCTACATTAGAACATAGCCCGCTAAAGCGACTTACCACACTGAATATTGCGCGAAGCAATTCTTGCACACAGCTCAACTTACCCTCTACCCCATGTTCTTATTTTTCAACGTACGGCATACTTTGCCTCTCATGATTTGACCTTGCTCCATCAAACACAACCCAAATAAAAACTCGAGCGAGGGTTGATGATTAGCTCACGTTGGTTAATTACCTCAAACGAATGGAGCTAGAAGTCCCGGGGACAGAAATCCACCCGATCTTGTATGTTTGAACAGTTCTTGGACCTTGAATTGATGCAGGACTTAGCCATTGGAGAAGAAATAATGCTAATCCTGACATTTTCATCGTGAGCGCTTCTTCTGGCAAATAACATCTGAATTGGCGTTGGCATACTTTTCTTGTATCAGTGAACTTTAGTTCAAAACTTCCTTGACAATGCAATGGAATAAAAATTATTGGTCTGATGTGAGGGCTAGTTGGGGTGTTGTGCAATTGAAGACGGTTTCTGAATCAACTCAGTTGCACATTTGTGTTGTCAAAGCTTTTTACTGATACACCAGGCAAGTTTAGATGAAAACATGATTACACGTTGAAATGGGGACCATTAATTTGATGTTACGATGACGGGGTTCACTATTGAGCAATACGCAAGGCAAGAGAAATCCGGTTTCTCATTCTCTACTCATCTACGAGTTCCACCCTCATTCCATCATCCATCACTCAGAACACCATCAATCAACCTTCTATATATACAACAGCGGATGGGTCCGACCATAACCATGAGCGCCCTTCCATCCCAGCTACGCCCGAACATCCACTCATCACTCCATTCCAAATATTAAATATTAATAATTACCTCAGTTCCAGCACGCTCTCTTCACCCTAGGACCAGAAAGGGAAAACGAAGCGAGTGAGGTACCGTAGTGTATTAAAACGCCAGGGCAATGCGATTTTCTTCAAACCCAAGACATCAGAGCCTTCTAAAACTAGACTCTCAAGAAGGGCAACAACGGCAAAGGGTATCTGCGGCGTGTGCCGTGAAATTGAATAACAACGATCGTAAAGAAGTAATGTACAAGCAAGGGGGCGGGCCGGCTCCAGGCATGGCATTGCAGCTGCGTGGCATCTGAGACAAAGGGCTTACACGAAATACCGGCCGCTTGGAATGTAAGGCTGACCACACCACCATCCATCGAATCCTGGTCTCAACAGCCTCGGTAAGGCTTCCGCAGCAGGGGCGAGTTCAGATCATCGAAGTGGCTGCTTGACATCCTGGACACCGTTTGCGATGATCTCTCTTAACGACCACCGGGGTGGCTTGATGACACCCTGCAAGCCATTGGCCTTCTGCCATTCCTTCTCCATCTCAGGAGTCACGCCATCCGGGAGGTGTTCCGCGCCGCCAGCGATACCAGTGGAGAATTTGAGCTGGAGGACGTTGCCTATCTCGTCACAGGCCGCGAGGAGGCGGTCCATATCATCTTTGTTATGGGCAGCGGAGACGCAGAAGCGGGCCCGGGAGGAGATGAGCGGGGTGGCGGGGTAGCCGACGATAACAACGGAAATCTTTCGGCGGAGCATTTCGTGAGAGAAAGCGGGCATCTTGGCGGGATTGTAGAGGACAATAGGAATGATGGGGGAGTCGTCATGGCCGTAGACAATGTATCCAAGACGCTTCAATCCAAGACGTAGATAGCGAGAGTTGAAGGCAATACGTTGGAGACGTTCTTCACCTTGTCCAGGGTTGAGCTCGCCAGCAATGATCTTGAGAGCGCTGAGGATTTGCATAAGAACCGGAGGAGTCGGTGATTCGCCATAGATGGTCCCAGCATTGGTGGCACGGAGTTTGTCGATAATGTGCTTGTCTGCGGCAACATAGCCTCCATTGGCGCCGAATGACTTTGTCAAAGTCCCCATCAAAATGTCAACCTCAGATGGGTCGATGCCAAAATAATCGCAAACACCGCGACCTCGAGGACCGAGAGCACCAATAGAGTGTGCCTCATCAACGAAAAGATTGAACTTGTATCTCTTCTTCAATTTGAGGAGACCGGGGAGATTGCACATTGTTCCTTCCATGGAATAAAGTCCTTCAACAACGACCAGAATCTTCTTCCAAGGACGATGCGTTCTGGGCTGTCCTTGAGAGATTGACTCTCGCAGCTTCTTTTCGAGGTCTCCCATATCGTTGTGTTTGAAAGAGCTGATCATGGCTCCGGAAAGACGCGCTCCAATACGGATAGAAGCGTGGTTTAGCTCGTCAGAGATTATGAGGCATCCCTTGCCAACCAGAGCAGGGAAGGAGGTCGCATTTGTTGCAAAGCCCATGGAGAACACCATAGCTGCCGGTTTGCCGACGAATTTGGCGATTCTGTCCTCAACCTCCAGGGCCAAATCCGAGGTACCTGCGTCTGCACGGGGACTTGCAGCGCTAATGCCATATTTTTTAATAGTCTCTTCCACGGCGTCTGCGCAGGGTCCTTCGGATTGGGCGAATCCGAGATAGTTGTACGAACTCATATTAAGCGTTTCTGTGTATGTACCAGTGAATTGGAAATGTTCATTAAAGTCATCTGTCTTGCGGTCCATTAACGTAATGTATCGGCCTGGAACTCCTGTGATTGGTCGAGCAAAGCAATCATCAATTCGCAACTTTAGTCTCCGTACATAGAAATTATCGAAGTCGCTGTTCAGGGCGGCATAGCCATTGGCAGACTTCAGGTGTCTGTAATGGTCTGGTCTGAATCGCTTGCCGAAAAAGTCTCTAACGTGGCCGAAAATGATGAGAACAAGGTAGCTGATGTAGGTGGTCAAGAGGTAGTAGTAAGGTGGTTCGTCGATAATAGGCTCATCGAGCTCGCCTCCCCTATGCTGGCTGACATATCGATGGTTTGGGCTTCCCAAGGGCCCGAATTGAGCATCCACTCTCGCTTGTCGCTTTGCTTCTGCAAATGAAGGTGGCTGAAATAGGGTCGTTGGGGGCTCGTCCATATTAGCCTCGCCCGCCTTTGCTGTTGATAGAGAGATGGTTGGTAAAGAGAGAGATGGAGCGCTGATGTGAGGAGATGGATTGTTCAAGAGATGTTGCTGTTGTGCCGCCACGGCCGCGAGGAGAGCTTGATGCGCAGATTGCTGCTCCTTGCTCTTCGGCGACGAAGAGAAGAACTGAGTCAATCTGTTGGGCTTCGAGGTTGACGGCCTCCGGCTCGTGGGCTTGTCCGATTGCGGTATAACAACCGCTGTGTTAGGGGAGCTGGCAAACGGATTTCGAGGGAGTCTTTGAGGCATTGTGGTCATGAACTGAGGGTTGCTGCTCGATGCAGTTGAGAATGGGGCTGTATGCTGGCGAATGTGCGTTTGGAACGTATTCGTAATCTAGGCAAGTTGAGACTCGTGTGTTTTTTTGGTGGTAAAGGTAGAAGAGGTGTATCGATTCAAATGGAGAGACGAAAACCAATGATGCGCGGACTCGTCTGACCCGATTGCAGCGGTGAAGCGTAATTAGAGGGGCTGAGTCTGCAAATCCAACAATGGTCAGCTCTGGGGTCTTCTGGGATGCCTGATTGCACTCGATTGTGCTGCTCAAGGGATAATTGAAAATTGGGCAGATAGGAGTAGGAAGTGCAGTTCACCAACAGATGGCGAAGGTGTTAACTCCCCGAGACCAAAGTCTCAGGGTCAAATGAGCGAATTGACCCTTATCAAAGGGCACATAGAGAGGCAGGACTGTAGGGGAGGGTGATGCATACCGGCAGATACAATTGAAACGGAGTTCTCTGGCCCAGTGGGTTGAGGGTCAGCTGTTGGTTGCTAGGAAGTCGCGTTCCTGAGCAGCGCCACCGATATTGAGGCAGCAGCTGAAGTACAACCGGCAGCTGAGGATAACACAACTTGGAACCGTTTCCTGGGTGAGGGCGGAGGAGAGGAAGAAGATAGAGAGGAGGGAAGCTCTCGTGAGGAGGAGGAGGAGAAGAAGAAATGAGATGGCAGGCCCAGGGTCGATATGAAGAAATGGCCGGTGCATCCGCTCTCTCATCTCTCGCAGTCGCACTCGCTCTCTCCTTTCACCGCTGACTACTCCTGGGGGCACGGTCATCAAATTCTCTCGCAAATTGCACATCTTAAGTGGGTCCTGGAGGGGCGAAACGCGTGCTGATTGGCCCGTCACGCAAGGGGCCGTGTCCGCAGATACCGTGCCAAGCGAGCCTCGGGACTTTCGGGCTTTCACAATTTCACAATTCTGCGTCGTTGACAGGGGCTCTGCATAAGGGATTTATGCCGTATGCCCTTGGTTATGCACAATTACCTATGCCATGCGAGGATCTGAACCTCCCTCACGAGTTGAAGTCACAGCTCACAGCTCACAGTTTGCGAAGAAAGCATTTCAAAATTCTTATACTCACCCTCACTATTTCCAGCTTGAGGTATCAATGTCTTCTCACTGCACTCTTCACTATCTCTATACTGTATTACATTTTCCAAAGCGATCCAGCCGGTAGCTGATGATTTCATGTCGCGCTGTTAGCAGCGGGCGAGATCGCGGCATCCCCCTTGCGCCAATTTCTATCCAGATCTCGCCAACCAGCAGTACCCGTTGTGGTGGGGTATCAAGACTGCAAGCCTCACGCGGGTCCCTAAGAGTGTGGATTTGGCTTCTTCCCAAGTCACCAACAACCTCGGCATTGTTTCGTGCTTGAAAACCTCGATCGACTCGTCAAGGCGCCTTTAAGAAAAGTTAAGAACTGGATTGCTTGATCTGGGAAAATACCAGTGCAAAGCGGGCAGCACAGAAGTACTGTCCCACCAGAGTGGACCCCCGGTATCCTTGCCTTCATCTCATCTCTGCCCCAAGTTTCATCTAAATTTGCAGTACAATTGTTGCAAGGTCAAAGTCTGACGTTAGCCGCATCTCATGCATTGGCACAAAGGATTAGAGCCATTTTGAGGAAGGATGAACATTTCTTGCTCTGCTGTACATGTTTCGTGTTCTATACACACGTCCGACTCATGCTCGTCAGCTATTCTCCGCATCAATGCATTCCTCCCCTTAGGACCAAGTTGTCTTAGAGTTTAAGCTTAACCTTCGCCAGCTGGAACACCATCTCCATTGTGCAGCAGCCCCACGAGGCAACTGCACCTGGCATACAGAGATTATAGCCACCACAGCCTGCTCCATGTAAGGCTGGAAAATAATGAGTTTAAGTCTGCTGGCCTACATTTTATACATTTCAGCTCCGATTTTCAAGTCCAGTTCCCAACCGCCCTCCAAATCCTTCACAAACTACCCAGAAAACGGACAATTCCCTTTCGTCCCCTCCGTCAACCCCTCAGTCAACTCAGGCGGTGGTGTCGCAGTGCCCACCTCCACCTTCCCAATATAATGCCTAGCAAACAGATCATTCTGGATCCAGACCACCTTATTCAACGCCCTTATCACCCTCGACTTCATCACATTATCAATCTTATTCATCTCCATCACCGCACCCACAACAATATCAACAACATACCCCAACAAGGCACCCATATGAATGTATTCCACTCTCAAATCTGGTCTCTTCTCTCGATGTTTGAAGCCAGGTTTGCCGGTATGCATGATCCCAACATTGTTGAGATAAACCCAGAAGGCGCTCTCTGGGGAGAGATCACTCGTCGACACCAATTTCACAAGGTAGTTCTAGCAATTGTCAGATTCCACTTATTTCTCTCATTCCAAGATATCCCTGCAATATACAGAAAAGGGAGAGGGAACAACCAACCTTCAAAAAGTCCTTCCTCAAAGCAACCTGCGGATGCTCAATCGTAAGCTCCTGCACACTCTTCACCACCTGCCCCTCATACCCCGTATTCCTAGGTACGAACGCTTGAGCCGTGATATCGAAGCTCAGCAGCTTCTTATACACCGCATCCAGTATGGCCGGGACAAGCGGAGCAACGAGCGGTTTCGCTGCTAAAAGCGCCTCGCCATCTGAAGCAGTGAGCTCCAGGAAGGAAGACAGGTATGAGATGCGAGCAGGGAGGTTTTCGAGGGAGGAAGAGGAAATTTGTTGCATATTGGCCACTATGTTTCTTAATCTTCTTCAATTCTTGGTCTAATATCAAAATCAAAGATAAGACCAAAGAAGTCTTAAACTTTGATATCAGTGAATACAATGACAAAACTCCCATCCTCAAGCTCTCATCATCCAGTTTTTATATCCCCTTCCCTTCGCCATCGTATGTTTGTTGTCCCTTACTCATCAACACACTTCCTAGGAGATCTTACGGAGAAAGGTATCTTATCCCTCCTATCTGCTACAGGGCCCCGTCGCGCCGTATGCATCAATTGTAGCCAGCTACCGTACCAATGAGCTCGCAGTGATATGCGATCCCGGCCATCGCCTGTCGCGAGTCACACCACTTAGACTTTAACAGTAATTGAGTATGTCTGGATTCGTCACCAAATGGGAACAAGCTGGGTGCGTTATGTAATTGGCCCGAGATGTTCCGGATTGTGGTCTGTCTATGACTGGACGAATTTTTTTGAAATGAGTTATTGCTGCAGATTGTATATGCTGTCATAGAGAGCAGGGTTCGCAGTGTGGGTGTGTGGGTGTGGGGTATGTGGACATTTGTGAAAGGTTTCCTCGGATTCAAAGCCTAGAAGTGTCTTGATTGCTCCTCTCCGTCTCTCAATGCCAGGATATAGTGCTCTATCATACCCAACGCCAGCATCATTTCCTTCCAAACGCCACCATATACACAAAATCCGTTTCTCATCCAAGCTTCGTAGCCTCATCTAATCTAATCGACTGTCGTTCCGCAAGCTTTACAGACAAGTTTCTGTCCCTTTCCAGCTACTCTCCGCGCCCTAAAGTCTTTGCCTCTACACCTCTTACAAGAAAGGGCCTCACCATCACTTTCATCGTCCTCGAGCTCAGCAGAGCCATCCTCGTCTGAACTGAGTTTACTTACGACGCTGCCTACTCTGTCTAATGGCTGCCTCATATCTGGATCCAGTTTGCCAGGGTCACGCGCTGGATTGATCTGGTTCTTCCAAGACGTGACATTCCAGAACTGGTAGCTCTTCCCAGTAGCATCAATCCGTAGCGGGTTGTCATCGCTGCCACTATTCCGGCGAATGCTGAAGCTTGGCGTGGGTGGATGACTCCTCTCTGTACTCGTTACTTTGTGTATGCTGGGGGGCGGACTTGTCGTTGAAACACTTGAAGCTCCGTGTAATAGAGGAGTGGAAGAGTACGGTTGTTGTCGCGCTGCGCTCGCAAGATTATTCTGTGATGAAGAAGATGGGGTTTGGACGGAAGTCCGACTGAACTTCCCTGGAGATACACTCCGATCGCTTCTAGGTGGTCTATTGGTGAGACTTCTGATGCTGCCATCATCCTTCGTGACATTGTTCCGCCATGATAAGATATGATCCGAAGCAGCATGTGGTCCAGCAAGCGAAGTCTGTGATATTGAATTCCTTCGAGAATGGGACCCTCCGGAAGTGCGAGTCATGATGCTATTTGACCTTCCCAGCATCTTCTTCGAGAAGGTTGATCCAGTCTCCCAAGACTCCAGTCGACGCTTTGAAGCGCAATCGCACCTGAAAACTTTGATGTTTCCAAGGTAATCTGCCGTGACAAGTATCAAGCCATCATTATGCGAAGACCTTGCGAGGTAAGCAGGTGATTCTTCAGGCTTTTTGATTTGAGGTTCGCTGACTGGATCTGAATGTCGCTTTTCAGAGCCGAGAGCAGGCATCGACGCATTTGACTCTTCCCTCGACAATAAAGTTACAGGTGGCGGATTACAAAGATCGTAGATGGGATCTAAGGAACCGCTCAGTAGCTGACGGGTCTTCTGAGGCGCAATAACAGCAGCTGTAACCATATCGGAATGAGCTTGAAAAACCTCGAAGCCCGGTTTATCTTTATTCTCGGTATCGGTCAGACCACTCATATTCCAGATATATGCTTTCCGATCTTCACTACCGCAAATGACATAGCGAGCATCGTCACTGAAGCTAGCGTTAATCTGACTGCAGGTATTCTCGTGGCCCCTGAATTTCATCTCCAGTGACTTGTCCCTCAGATTATATAATCTGACTCGCGAATCATTACTCGTAATAAGTAGCTTAACGTCTCCTTCTGGATCATCTGGGGGAAAGGTTGTCGTCCGAATCCCAGTAATTTTACTACCCTTGGCGTTCTTCCCCCGTGATGATCGAACATGGATCTGAGTATGATACTTCAAACCCTCAGTCTCATAGAACAAACATAGTCCACTGAGAACGCCGGCCATTGCGGTCTTGCCATCTGGAGAAAAAGCGACAGCTGTAATGAGATCTGGTAGTTGGTTCCAGAACGCCACACTTTTGTCGGGAATAGACCTACCACAGAGTTAGCAATGTTGGAGAGAAAGCGGGTGCCGGATGACGGGATGAAAATAGATTGCCTTACCATAACCGCAAGATGCTATCCAGGCTTCCAGCGAGGAAAAACCGATCGTCCGTCGGATGAAAGGCAATGGAAGTGACACTACGGTAAGGTGAGCATTGTCCAAGCGAGGGGAGTACACTAGATGTGGTCCTTACAAGTCCTTATGTCGAAATGTACAGAGGCATTCTTGTCTGGAAATGTGCCATAATCGAACAGTTTTATCCATCGAGGATGACAATAAGAAGTTGTTCTTGCTCCAGCTAAGGTCTAAAATATCGCCTGTGTGCCCTTCGAACTCTCGAACTGGCTTAGACCTGAATACGGGTGCGCTCAATCGTTCGCCTCCAGAAGTATTCGAAGATATGTCCTCTTCGTGCTCATGTGTATGCCTTTCTTCCGGGGTAGATATTACGGCCCATACCCTAACGACCTGGTCTCTGCCAGCTGCTGCAAGATAACGGCCATCCTTGCTGAATTCTATTGACCACACTGCTCCACTTGTCTTCGGCAACTTCGATAACTTATGCGCGCTGCTTGTATTTATTTCCGTTGTAGTCAATCCTGGAACCTTCTCCTCACTGGCTAAATGTTTTGTTCCGCTCAACTCCTGCGCTAAGAACATGCGATTGAATTCCCGTTCTTTCTTGTTATGAGCTCGCACTTTAATATATCTGGGAGGCTCCTTATGTTGCGGGATAAACCCATTCGCACCGATTGAAGACGAGAAAACGGCAGCGTTCATTCCTTCAGTGCGGCCATGCTCGCCGCCCATCTCTGATTCATCATCGTCGATATCCGGAGATTGATCCTTCTTCTTTCCACCGATGATAGAGAACCTGCTAAGGAACGAGACACCCTTCCTGTAGACATGTCGTTAGTGATCGTGTATTGTCGCAAAAGCAAATAAGTAAGCCTGCAGTAAGCCGGCGCTCCGGTCGTATCAAATTCCGAGACACTTACTTCTTCTCCTTGGTAATATTAGTGTCGCTTCGAGAGACCTCGGGTGTTAATTGCCGGCCTGGAGGCGGAATATCAGGAGTTGTTGGGCTTCCAATCTCAGGATTCGGACTTTCCGGGCCCCCGCTATTCCGCAGCTTCTGAGGGATGATATTTTCGGTATTCGTCCTTTTCAAAATATGCTATTTGATTGTCAGCAACTCAGATTTGCCGATCTGCCGGGGTGTATGCTGAATATCTGCTGAATATCTCGTATTCAAGGACATGTATACGGGACCTGCATATGTCAAGAACGTACGTGCGAAAGAGGGTCAATGGCAGTTGATGCCCGCCCAGGACTCGCTGTAGATTTTGGACCACTGGCTTCTTTGCTTGAGCCATTCCTTATCAAATTTATCGGTAACTTCTTCCCATTGGGTTGTGTATTGCCTATTGTACAAACCCTGGTAAGCAGAAGCACCAGAGCGAGAAACAGAAGCCATATCATTTGATCATGTCTGATAGAGCTGCGAACGCTATCTGACTTGCTGAAGAGACTCGTTACCTAGAGAGATCATACCTTCTGAGGATGTAGGACGTGCTGACAGCCCGCCTTCCGTGGTTGTTGAAGGCGTGTCGACAGGTGATGCCCCATCGTCGGCATTCTGAACATCTCTCACCCTGATCCTAGGCAGTTCCATGTGTTCATCTGAAAGGGTGAAAGACGTGTGGATTTGCGCGCATGGGCTGTTGCTATTTGTCTTGCTGGTCCGCAGTCTCCGGCAAGCTGGTTCTCTGTTTTTGCACGTTGGAGAGTACTTCAGGAGTGAATTTCCGGAGTGTTCGGCGATTATGTAGCTTGAACTCAAATATGCGCATGCGCAAACGTTCCTCCAGGTCAGAGTATCCCGGCGCCATCACAGTGTAAATGTTGAGACATGCTTCGCTAATAGTACGTCACGGACAGAAAGGGAGCTAGCGGTGAGCTCTGGCAAATCACATTCACGACTCTCGGAATCATCCGCCTTTCTCCATCAGCAGCACCATCACGCCCCTCCATTCAAGACACCTGAGTCCTCGAGTTGATCAATTGGACCTGGTTGCCTCTTCCCTCGGGCTCTTACTGTACAGGAATACCCCTGACAATCAAGCCAAAAGAACTTGTCAGCAGATACATGTAAAAAAAAATGACTACGCAGGCAAACTCCCCCACGTCGCACAGTCACTTGGAGTATATGCGACAAGCTCTTGATCTTGCACAAAATTCACCTCCCAAACCTACGAACTACCGAGTCGGAGCTCTTCTGGTCGATGCCAAGACGAATTCCATACTCGCATCCGGCTATACACTCGAATGCGAAGGCAATACCCATGCAGAGCAATGTTGCTTTATAAAACTGGCCGAGGCGCACAAGATCCCGGAAGAATCACTAGCGGATATTCTGGCAGAACAAACGGTGCTGTATACAACAGTCGAGCCATGTTTTAAAAGATTAAGTGGGAATTTGCCGTGTGTGGA
>Ga0302325_10023213_pt1 | contig 12941 bp, 10 predicted proteins | sample Palsa_T0_2_FD_201948 | JGI IMG/M metagenome (GOLD analysis project Ga0302325, IMG submission 201948) | Peat permafrost microbial communities from Stordalen Mire near Abisko, Sweden - Palsa_T0_2 | ecosystem: Environmental > Terrestrial > Soil > Palsa > Peat permafrost | place: Sweden: Abisko... | reverse complement strand
CTCTGAATACGATTTCGGTGGTGGATCTGTTGGCGCGCAAAGCGCTGCGCCCGATTGACCTCGGCGCATTGCGTTCCCCTCATGGATTGGCGTTCGTCGGCGGGGAGCTTTATTTTACGGCTGAAACTAGCAAGGTGGTCGGCCGCTACGATCCGGCCACACAACGCATTGACTGGGTTCTTGGCACGGGCCAGGACAGGACTCACATGATCGTCGTCGCGAACGACCTCCTCCGAATTGTGACATCCAATGTCAGCTCCGGTACGGTAAGCATCATTGAGCAGATTACACAGCAGAACAACATGCCCGGTCCGCCTGCCGCCGCAACAAGCCCGCAGGGTCCACCGCCGCCCGGTGCCGGCGTTGGTCCGCGCAAGAGCTGGGTCGTCACGAACGTCCGGGCCGGCAGGGGTTCCGAGGGGTTTGACTTGTCCCCTGACGGCATGGAAATCTGGGTTGCTAACGCCCAAGATGGCACGATTACGATTATTGATGCATTCAGTAAGACCGTACGTCAGACCGTGCCTATTTCGGTGACGGGTGCCAACCGTCTGAAATTCACACCTGACGGCCGGCAGGTCCTGGTTTCTGGCCTGGGGGCTAGGGGGGCAAGCTCGCCTTCGTCGGGCGCCGATCTGGCGGTGCTCGACGCGGCCACACGTAAAGAGGTGAAGTTGCTCAGGCTCGGAGGTGGCTCGGCAGGCATTCTCATCGCGCCCGATGGTGGGCGTGCGTACATTGCCGTAAGTGCAACTGGCAATATCGCGGTAGTGGATTTGAAAACCTTGGAAGTCATACATGACATCTCTGCCGGGAACCGGCCCGATGGCCTGGCTTGGGCGGTGAGGAAATAGCCCAATGGGAGCCTTGCGCCACCGTCACCAAAAATTCGATGCCTCGGGTGCTATGCCCTTTCCAGGCGGCTCGCATCACGACCATTCCCGCGCAACTGCCGAAACGGGCGATAGTTCTTTTTGCGGAGCACGATATGCAACAAGCTGTGCGTAAGTACTTATTGGCTCTGGAGACAGGCGATGCAGACAAGGCGGCGGCTCTGTTTACGCCCGATGGGTGGGTTGAGTCACCGTTTCTAGGCCGGGTGCCGGTGCGCGATTACATTGCGAAAGTCGCCGGCGCATCCAGCCGGGCCAACCTTACCGTGCACGATGTTTTAGTCAGCGCCGAGGGGCATCTGCGAGCAGTTGGCTACTATCTCTATGATTGGTGGCTGAAGGATGGCTCGCATGTGTCGTTCGAATGTGCCGACGTATTTAATTTCGATCCCAATACCGGGCGGATCGCTTCCGTCGTGCTGGTTTACGACACTCATCTCGTCCGTGGTGTCGTAGAAAAGAAATACCCGTGAAACGCCTCGCTTGAGCCGGAACACTCGCCACTACCGGCTGCTCAACGCTGGTCCGAATCCGGCGGTGATATCAATTCATTCCGAACTGGCTTGAAGTCGGCCAAGCTAACCTGCGGAAAGTACATTCCTTCGAGTCGACGTACCCACCACTGGCCTGTGGCGCTGTGCGTGCGGCGGTCCGCAAAGCGATAGTCATAGAGCTGCGCTCGAACGTATCTGGGAGGGCCATTGGCAAACGGGTTGGAGTCGAACAACCCCAGCACCGCTGGGCTTCCTTCGAGCAGCCGCAGCATCAGACTCTCAATCCAGGGGTTTTCGCGCAGGCTTCCTAAAGCGGCGAACCACATTTGCCAGTCAAGCCGTGGCTGGTGCGGGATATTCCACAACGCTCGCCTGGACAGCGGCCCTGGTTTGTAGCGGAACACGTATTCGTGCCAGTTTTCCCCGTCGTCGGACCCCTCAATTAGGACTTCAGGCCGTGCAACTGTCATGACGGCGAAAAGGCCGTAGGAATTTACGATAAAGAACGGCGCGGCGGCCTGCGTAAGAGTTGCGAGCATAGGCAGGTCCGAACGAGTCAATGTCTGCCAGATCCGGTTCAGCCCGATCGGCAGCACAATGATTGCAAGGGCCGCGGCGATCACCGTCGCAGTGCGCCCCGGGACTGGCGCACGAACGAGCGCACGAGATTTGAGCCAGTCTGGGACTACGCGGCGCAACGCCGCGTCATCGAACAGAAAGACGCACAACAACATCGTGAGTAGATTGAAGAAGTTGTAGTTGCCGGTAAGTACGATCAGCGATTGAAGCAGCAGCACGCACCAGGCGGCGGCGGCCCGTAGACGTCGCGGCAGGAAAATTAGAAACACGCTGCCGAGCTCGATGGCCAAAGCCGCTGCTGTTCCTGCCATAAGCAGCCAGTCCGGCAGTTGCGCGGCATACCATGCAAGCGGCGTCGGCAGCGGTTGCGTCCAGAAGTGGTATTCGAGAGCCGTCAGGTTGTGCCACGTGGGGTCGCCGGAAAGCAGCTTCACGATGCCCGCGAGAAAAACATAACGAAAGACGAGCCAGCGATAGAGCCACACGACCACCCGGGATCCGCCCGTGACGAATATGGCCAAGAATCCCACCTCGAGCAGGAGTGTGTCCCATTGGAAACTCATGAAGCCCTGTCCGGCATAGACGTAGGACAGATAGAGTACAAAGAGCCCGATGAGAGCAGGTCGTGTCCACCTGTCCACGACGACGAGCAATCCGAGAACTACGCCGACGACGGTGCCGTCGACCAACGCCGCATCGCTTGAGTTCAACCAGAAGAGCGTAGGCAGATATCGATACGCCGAGTTACCGAGTACCTGGCGCGCAACCTGAAGGTAATCATGGAACGGCGCAATTCCGGCATGGCCGCTCAATCCTAGGATCTGTACGCCAAGGGATGCGAACGCTGCAACATAGATGGCGCCAAAGAGCCGTAAGAAAATCCAGCTCACGAGCGTATAGCGTTCCGCCTGAAGCGCAGGCCCCCACAGAAGTCTCGTGAGCCGGTTCAGCAAATCCCGGCGTCGCGACAGATACGCGTACGCGCATTCACTCAGCGCCGCAAAGCCCGGCAGGTGCGTGTAGCACCACCACCATATTGCCCGTCCCGGCGCATTCCGCAGTAATCGAAACGTCGCGCCCGCGCCTGAGTACACTTGGCCGTCGGGCTCGATTAATTGAATGGCGTCATGAAACTTCTCGGGCGAAATCATCGGAAAGTCCGCCGCCGCTTCCTGGTACGGACGGAAGACGACGCGCCCGATAGTGAGCCCCTGCCAATAGGCCACCCAGTAGCGGCAAATATCGCAGTTGCCGTCGAACACCAGTGTGGGAAGCCGCTGTGGCATTTCTCGCGTTCAGACGACGATGGATCGCTGCGGTCGTTGGGGGAGCGCCATTGCGAAGGTTCAGCCTCGAACTCTCGACGTCCCGTCGAGGCGCGAGAGCCGTCCCAGCTATGGCTCCAATCGATCCGCTCCGCGAGTCTTTATTCGATTGCGCCCTTATCGCGTCTAGCTTGGACTGTAGCTCAGCACGATACTCAAAGGTGAGCGCTCCCCCGTCCACCTGCCGCTGGGCACCCGGGTTTGTTCCTTGCCGAGCCGCACCCCTCGTATTTGCCCACGTTGTAACCCGACGCAGGCTTCAGGTAGTGCAGCACGCCAGGATTGTCGTAGCGCGTTATTCGCGAACCGCTCGTTTGCGCCGCCGAGCTCGCGTGACCGGCGCCGCTTCCATGGCCGCCGCCCCCGCTACCCCCACCGCCGCCCTGCCCGGTAGCGGCGAGTGAGGCGATAGACAGCGTGCACAATCCCGCAGTTGCAATCAGGCGAAGAGGATTCATTTTAACCCCACTTTTCTCCACGTCGGCGTTGGCAAGGATACCACCAAGCGGACCTCAATCTGAATCATCCCCGCTACACGTGTCGCTCCGGCAGCCGTCGATAGGAACGCGGCACGGAGGAGCAATGTCGTTCCGCAGCGTGTGAAAGTAGGCGTAGGGGTTCCGATCGAATGCGCGTAAATTCGGACGCGGTTGCCGTGCACGGTCTTGAGCGAATGTTGAGATGCTAGCCCTTATATCACTCCTTATCTGGCTCTATCTGTTTTTTGGGCACGGCGACTTCTGGAGGTCTGCCCAGGGACCGGCACCGTCTGCGCCCCCGGAATCTCCGGATGTGGACATCATTATTCCCGCGCGCGATGAGATTGAAACAATCCGTCCGGTGATCGCGTCCCTACTGGCGCAGGATTACGCTGGCAAGTTCCGCGTGATACTCATCGATGACAATTCCACCGATGGAACCGGGGCGGCCGCCGGGACAGCGCCCAACCTCATCTTGATCTCCGGCCAGTCAAAACCGCCAGATTGGTCGGGTAAACTTTGGGCTCTGAGTCAAGGGATTGAGACGAGCAGCGCGCCGCTTCTACTGTTCGCCGACGCCGATGTTGCGCACGCTCCGCAACACCTTTCTTCGCTGGTCGCGCGCCTATCGCATCCGCGAGTGGAGATGGCGAGCGAGATGGTCCGCCTAAACTGCAGCAGCCCGGCCGAATGCGCCTTAGTGCCGGCGTTCGTATACTTCTTTCAGATGCTCTATCCCTTCGCTAAGGTGAACGATCCGCATTCTCCGGTTGCTGCTGCCGCTGGTGGAACCATACTCATTCGTCGCAGCGCGCTTGATAAAATTGGTGGGATTAATGCGATCAAATCGGCCCTAATCGATGATGTCGCGTTGGCGAAGGCAGTTAAGGCCATAGGACCCATATATCTTGGGCACTCCGCCCTCGCCTCTTCCATTCGCCGATACCCGGCTTGGAGTGATATTTGGCGAATGATTTCCCGAACCGCGTTCACGCAACTGCGCTATTCGGGTGCCCTTTTGGTTCTGACAATTATCGGCCTCACGCTGGTCTTCCTGGTGCCAGCATGGGAGGTTCTATTTGGGCATGGCTGGCGCTTTGCACTGGGCCTGATTGCGTTTGCGCTGGCAGTGATCAGCTTCATGCCAACTTTGGCGCGCTACCGACAGAACAGGCTGCTCTCTCTTGGCTTGCCACTGATAACGCTGTTCTACATGGCAGCTACAATCGGGTCGGCACTGACTCACTGGTTCGGCAGAGGCGCCACTTGGAAAAGTCGCGCTTACCGGCCGGCAATCGCCCATGACGATGAATGACTTCCCGCGCGCCGTCTCGCCTCAGCATTATTTCTCCGCGATGTGCCTGACGATCTTGCCGGATTCATCCATGAAATCGATGGACGCGGTACCAGCAGGCGTAACGGTCAACTTCAGCCGCGCGAGGCCCTTTGCATCGCGCAGGATTACTGTCGAAGCGCGATCCTCTGCTTTGCCAATGAATACTCGCGGATAACCGAAACCACCCGCCGCCGCCAACCTTGCGAATTCAGCATCCCCTTCGGGCGTATTCACCTTGTCGATGAGTTCCAGAGGTAGCGGAGTACTCGGCCGGTCAAAGAATGTCAGGCCCGCGCGTCGGCGGCCGTGCTCCTCGGTTTGATCGAGGGAGATTACCTGATCCTGCTCGTACTGATCGAAGCTCAGATGGCCGCCACTGCTCGCATTTTGACCCTTCTTCGATCCTCCAAAGAGGAGACCGCCATTCTCCGTCCCCTCGTCATTGAAGAAGAGGATCCCGGCTGCTTGACGGTTGGGGAACGGATGTTCCGTGCCTTTGAAAATGAGGCCCGGCGCGGTCGCCGAGTTGGAGATCGTCATACGCAACGTACCGTCGGGCTCGCGCACATTGATTCGCTGTACATCGATCTCCCTGAAACTCGTCACATTGCGCTCGGCCGCCGCCTGCCCCCAAGCCATAACGCAGAGGAAGAGGCTGATTACCGCTAACCACATGAAGGTAAGATTCTTACGAACGAATGCACTCATCATTCTCTCCTCGGTTACGCATTTTTCCTCATGGCGACTTGGCTTTATCGGCAAACAAGTTGTTGATGAAGATGGCCGGTCAGCGGACGCATCGCAGGGATGACTCTGCATCCTTGGCGGGGTTTTCGTGAAACCCGTCCTTGAAGCTCTGCGCCCAGGCGGCGTCGTCGCCTACCTGTAATGATGACCAGTAATAACCGGTGGCATTTTGCATTCTGCCGGTTTCGTTGAACCTACCAATTTCGGCACGATTCTTAAACTGCACGGCCAGTTCGCCAATGGTCGGCATGCGCCAGTCTTTATGGCCGGCGGTCGACAGCGATCGGCAATATTCAACGGCCTTGATCCACGTATAAGTGCCCGGAGCATCTTCGGGAGTGGTGTAAAGATTCTTGTTCGAGTCCGGAGACACGCCAGCATAAACGGTGCCGTCCGGCATCCTCCCGCCGGCCGCCTTGATGTACGAAGGTTTGCCCGTATCCATTGAAAGCCCTGCATAAACGCTGCCGTCAGGCATCTTGGTGCCGATATCGGGCAAGGGCTGGTGTGCGTTCGATGGGCCAACGGGGGCGACTTCGCCCGCCTTATTATCGGCATGGGCCGTGGTGGTAGCACCCGTGGCGCACGCGCAAATGCATCCAAGCACGGCAAGCGCACAAGCGCCAGCGGCTATGAACCCTGTCGTCATCGTGAAAATGGCCGAGGTTCGATAGGCGCCCGGGGAAGCTTGACGCGCCCGCGGCTCACGATCTCGACGCGTAGAAATAATAGTCAGCTTGATAGGGTACTCGCAGTTCCTTGCCGAGTAGGGTCTCGTCACACCCAGTCGGCGGCGCTTTGCCACCTGACGTGCCCATACGCTGGATGCTTTTTGTGTCGCTCAAGACGCCATGCCCCGACGCTGCTGTCGCCCTTAGCAGCAACCACGGAATCGCGTTCGGATCCGGGCCCGGGTCACGCGCACTAACTTCACCGACCACTTTGCTGCCGTCGAAAGCTTCCCACGTGGGACCTGCATAGTGCCGGCCGAAAATGTGGCTGCCCCGGTCGCGCAGTTCCGCCTCCGGCGCCTTGAGAGTCCACTCGAATCGCACAGGACTATCCTTGCTCGCCGTGCATCCGTATATCTGCACGCCGGTCGCGTGGACCTGTTTAATTAGTATCTGACCAGCGGGCACACGCAGAGGCTCGGGCACGCTGGGCAGCGTTGCAACATTTGAGGTGACGCAGCCCGAAATGATCGCGATGATCGACAGGTGCCAGACGGCCGCGGCGTGGCGTTGTTTCATGCTGAGCTCCCGCAACACTCGTAGTCGGCGGTAACTTCACCGCCCATAGTTTGATGCGCCGCTACCTGTGCGCAGCGGCCAGCCAGTAGTGTATTCTGCGACCCTCGCGCCGATCTAGCGACGACAATTCTCGTCTTCTCTGTGACTGTCGCACCAATGCGCCTCGCGATGGCCATCGCGATCGATCCGGTCACCGTTCTCATACCTATATGGACCGTGATCGCGGTCCGTACAGCCTGATAGGCTCAGGATGATTATGATCGAGCTCAATGCGCTCATTCGGCGAGACTTATTCATTTGGTTGATCCGCTATGGGTCGTGATATTAGGCGTGCTCGTACGCGGTCATCGCAAATCGGCTATCGCTATCCGAGTAGCGCGTTGACTGTCCGTTTCGCCGGCCTAGCTACCTGCGCCGACGGTAACACAGCATTCACTTCAATCGCTGCTGCCTTGGGCCGCGCATATTTCCGTTCGAACTGCAAGCGCACAGCGCGCGTCGTCACTGAGAGCAGCTGAGAGCAGCTGAGAGCATTATGACTCTTACTGCCGTTCCTGCTCCACCCTCCTATTGAGGCATTTACAGGGCGGTCGAAACGACCTAGTTTCGTCGGAACCGGACTTTTTGGTCCGCGGGATTCAGGGAACAATACCGATTCCTTTAGCGTTTCTGATGTCATCGACCTTGGCCAGTGTGGGTTAATCATGAAATTCCGTGTGAAAACGTGGGCCGCATTGCCGCTCTTGTGCCTGGTTGCCGGATTGGCTCATGCCAGCAGCTATGGAGACACTATTACGAGATTTAAGAACTCGGACAAAACCGCCAGCTTCTTTCGCAATTGTTACGGCTACGCCGTATTCCCGACAGTTGGTGAAGGCGCCGTCGGAGTCGGCGGGGCCTTCGGGAAAGGTCGGGTTTACGTGCATGGGCGATATGTGGGCAATGTAAGCCTGGGTGAAATCAGCGTCGGATTTCAGGCCGGCGCCAAAGGATTCAGTCAGATCATCTTTTTCGAAGACAAGCGCGCGGTGGATGAGTTCGAATCAAGCGGTTTCGAATTCGGTGCAGACGTGAGCGCCGTTGCGATCACCGCAGGCGCATCGGCAACTGCGAGCACCAATGGGGCTAGTGCTGGAGCAAGCGTAGACGTGAACAATGCAGTCACGCGAGGCGTGTATCAAAAGGGTATGGCGGTGTTCACGATTGCGAAGGGCGGGCTAATGTACCAAGCCGCCGTCGCTGGTCAGAAATTTCACTACACGCCTCTCGGCTCGTAGTTGCCCGTAGTCACAGGTGAAGCGCTCGCGCGCGAACATGCTTAGTAACGCCCGCACGCCTGCCATGCTCGGCGCCGTGGGCGCGTCATAAACCTAAGGCCGCGATTTTCGACATAGCCTTCAATCAAGCACCGCCAATCATCCGCGCTTGGCGCGCACGGATCCGCGGCGCAATGCGGCTTCTGAGATGCGCAAGGGAAAACCGGCACGCCGAGTTTCCCGTCAAAACGCCGCCACCGACGCTCGCGTCAGCTATGCAGATCGTCAATCCAGCGAATCAGCTCGGGGGGTTCCGCAGGCTCGATGTCAAGATTAAAGACGAGACCAGTCTGCCCGCTTCGCGCGAGCACGCAGTTTAGCTGAATAGTATCGCTCGCATTTATTTCCTGATGCGGGACATACGGGGGCACATAAATGAAATCGCCCGCCTCCGCCTCGGCGACGAATTCGAGCCGGTCGCCCCAGCGCAATCGTGCAACGCCATTTACGACGTAGATAACGCTCTCAAGGTCGCCATGATGGTGCGCACCCGTCTTGGCTTTGGCGTCGATGGTGACGGTGCCCGCCCATAGTTTCGTTGCGCCAGTTCGGCCGGTCGTCACGGCAGCGCGACGCTGCATGCCCAGAGTCTGCGCGGTGGTTGCGTCAAGCTCGTTGGCACGGATGATCCGCACGCCCTTGGATCGCCAATCGGTGGCACCCATTATCAGCACCCTCCTGCATCTTGTGGGCCGGCGCGTTGGCGCCAGCCGCTCGACTTGGAATACCGCCCGCGCATGCGAGCTTCGTGAGCCGATCAATTACCGCTCGACCCATCAGCTTTACCTCCAAGGGTCGAAAAAGTATACGTTCAGGAGTGTAGAGGCAAATCGGTTTTCCGCGGCCGACACGCAACCTGATCATGAGGTTGTCTTCCGCGGCTGCTGGCGCGGGGGGCACATTGCCCGATATGCTCGGCGGGGGTGTTCGTTGACATGATTTTGGACATAGTCGCAAGCGGGTTGGTTTGGCCAGAGATTGACCGTATGGGACCGCGCGGATGAACGTCATTAAGCCGCGATCGCGCCTATCGCGTCCCGCCGACGGGCAACAGTCACGCCCAGCCGGTCTCGTCGTCCGGCTCGATACGACCCTCGAACTGCTCGAGCCGACCTTCGCAGACGGTCGCCCTAAAGTGCTCGCCACGGTGGTCGCAGTCGCCGGGTCCACATATCGCAAGCCCGGCGCGCGCATGATGATCATGGCCGACGGCGAGTTCGTCGGGGTCCTCACTGGAGGTTGCCTTGAAGAGGATCTGAAGTTTCACGCTCAAAAGGTGTTCGCGAGCGGCGAGCCGCGCGCGATCGAATACGACATGCGCGGTCCGGATGATCTGATCTTCGGCATCGGTGCCGGCTGCGAGGGAGCGATGCGCGTTCTGCTCGAGCCAGCGGATCGCGGCAGCCTTGCTGCAGCTGCACTGGCTGCAGCGGGCGATGCCGCACGCGCGGGACGGTCGACATCGCTGGTGGTCGTGCACGAGTCTGCGCAACTGAAGCTGGGTACGTACCGAGCGGCACCGTCTCTGTCGCCCATGCTTGTGGCTGCCGCGGAGCAAGCGCTCGCCAATTCCGCTTCGCGCGAGATCGATTCAGAAGATAGCGGGCAGCGAACGCGGGCGCTCGTCCAATTCCTTGCGCCGCCTCCGAAGTTGTTGGTCTGCGGTGCAGGTCCTGACGCCGAACCGGTCGTGAGCACGGCCTGCGCCCTAGGATGGCACGTTGTAGTCGTCGATCATCGCCCCGCATACGCGAACGCTAGTCGCTTCCCGGGAGCCGAGGTCAGGCTTGCCGATCCGGGCGGGCTGCGCGCGAGCGTCGAGATCGAACGCTGCCACGCAGCCGTGGTGATGAGCCATCACCTACAATCCGATGCCAGCTACTTACGTGAACTCGGTGAGGCAGGTGCTCCGGCATACGTCGGATTGCTTGGACCGGCGGCCCGGCGTAGTCGACTCGCCCGGGAGCTTGGGGCGACGGCCGACATGCTCCGAAGTCGCATTCGTGGTCCCGTCGGCCTCGACATCGGTGCCGCGACGCCGGAAGGAATCGCACTGGCGATCGTCGGGGAAATCCACGCCTGGCTGGCCGGACGGGCAGCCCGTGGCTTGGCATTCGATTCACCGCGCACCGCCTGGTAGGTGCATCGCATGTGCGTACGATCCGACAGCCGTGCGAAGACTTCACCGATCCTTCGCATCCGTAACTGCTGATTGCGCGCTGCGACGGCCGTGTCCTTTGTTGTCCAAGATCACTGCCGCAATTGCAACGCGCCGCTAACGCAGGGGCAAGCGTTCTGCGCGCACTGCGGCCAGAAGGCCGTCATAAATAGACTCACAGTACGGGAGATCGTGCGGGACTTCCTGCATGAACTGGTACACGTAGACCGCAGCGCCCTTTCTCTGGTGCGCATGCTTTTGGTCAGGCCTGGATATGTCGCCCGGGAATATGTGGACGGAAGGCGCAAGCGTTACTTTGGGCCATTCGCGTTCCTCGTTGTGATCGTTGGTATTGCGGCGGCTGCAATTGCGTTGTCCGGTCTCGTGATGACGGGCTCCAAGACGATGCCAATCGGCGGCTCACCCACGCCGACCGATGCAGCGCGGAATGCCGCGGCTTTCAGCGCCGTGGCGAACTTCTTGCAGCGCCATGTAAACGCGACCATTTTGCTCGAAACACCGCTACTCGCCGCGTTTAATCGCCTGCTGTTCCGTAAGGATGGGACAAATTTTGCCGAGCAACTCGTGCTGGCGTCCTACACGTGTGGCATGCGATCGCTTTCCACAACGGTAATCGTTATTCCGTGTGTGTTTATATGTCGCCTGACCGGTACCGATCCCGCCTATATCTACATCACCGCCGTGCTGGTCTGGTTTGCATATTTCGGCCTCGCGGCGCACCAATTCTGCCCCGACCATGGATTAACCGCCGGCATCAAAGGGGCGCTGGCGGCAGCGCTAACGTGGTGCGCGAGTCAAATCGTGTTTTCTGTTATCACGATGGGCTTCGTAATGTACTTTCTGTTGCGCGGCTGATCACTTCAAATTGGCGGGAACGTTCCAGTTGAGGCAATCACGAGCGGACGCCCGCCGATCCCTAGGCCGGCCACATTTTCCAACAGAATCCCGGGCGCATGGCTTGTCGGGCCGGGCAAATCGGCGGACCCATCTGCGCGGCGGAATGTATTGATGCTGCGCGACCTACGCCGCCCCGGCCGCCTCTTTGAGCGCCCTGTAACGTCCCGTCGGTGAAAGCTCCTCGCGGGCCGCCTGGGCAGTCCAAAGTTCGTTGCGCCGCGCGACGAACTCGCTCTTCGACAGTTCCTCCAGTGATCCGGACGTCGCAAACAGGAACCCCTGTCCGGCGACACAGCCGAGTGCGAGGAGCGCGGCGACCTGGGGTTCGAGCTCGATGCCCTCGGCTACGGTATCAAGTCCCAGGGTCTCACCGAGGGTGATGACGGCGCGCGCCAGTTCCGGGCCGTTGTAGGTGTTGGTGAGGCGGTTCACGAAGGATTGATCGATTTTCAGAATGTCGATCGGGAAGCGGTGCAGGTACGACAGTGAGGAGTAGCCGGTGCCGAAGTCATCGATTGCGAGCCGCACCCCGAGGTCCTTCAATTGACGCAGCCGCCCGAGGTTCGCTTCGGTGTTGTGCATGATGGTGCTTTCGGTAAGCTCGATAACGAGGTTGCCCGGCTCCAGACCCGACTCCTCGAGCGCCTGCGCGACATCCTGCACCAGGTCACCGTGCTGCAGGTGACGGCCGGAGATATTGACGGCGACCCGCAACTCAGCCCCACCCGCCACGGAGCCGCGCCAGGCGCGCATTTCACGGCACGCCCGCTTCAGCACCCAGCGGCCGAGCTTGACGATCTGACCGCACTCCTCGGCGACCTGGATGAACCGGCCCGGCATCAAAACGCCCAGATCGGGGTGTCGCCAGCGCACGAGCGCTTCGACGCCCAGGAGACTGTGCGTGCCCAGATCGACGATCGGCTGGTACTCGACGAAGAATTCCTCATTGGCGAGGGCGCGGATGATGTCCGCCTCCAGGCGCAGGCGCTCGTGCAGCAACTCCTGCATCTGCGGCTGAAAAGTGACGAAGCGGTTCTTGCCGCCGGCTTTGGCGTGGTACATCGCAATGTCGGCTTTGCTGAGCAGCGCCTCGGCGTCAGTCTCAAGGGTGGAGAACGCCACCCCGATGCTCGCTGACACCCGCACTTCCGTCGTGCTAAGCGCGAATGGCTGGTCCAGTCCGTCGATTAACGACGTGGCCACGCTTTCGACTTCCGCGATCGTCGCAACCCCCTCGAGGAGGATCGCAAACTCATCGCCGCCCAAGCGCGCGACAGTGTCGGAGAAGCGCGTCGACTTGATGAGCCGCTGCGCGATCGCCTGCAGCAGTCGATCACCGGCGTCGTGGCCGAGCGAGTCATTGATGTTCTTGAAATTGTCGACGTCGAGGAACATCACGGCCACCTGGTGCCGGCCGCGCTGCGCCAGGGTGAGGGAGTGCTGGAC
>Ga0302325_10023212_pt1 | contig 12941 bp, 12 predicted proteins | sample Palsa_T0_2_FD_201948 | JGI IMG/M metagenome (GOLD analysis project Ga0302325, IMG submission 201948) | Peat permafrost microbial communities from Stordalen Mire near Abisko, Sweden - Palsa_T0_2 | ecosystem: Environmental > Terrestrial > Soil > Palsa > Peat permafrost | place: Sweden: Abisko... | reverse complement strand
CAATACCCTCAGGCCGGATTGCTGCCTCGATATCCCGGGCCGCAGCCTCGACGTCCTCGGGGGCACGGCCACGGACGACGAGTTGTACCCCGGAGCCATCTTCCGCGTAGAAGGGGTAGCTGCCGATCGCAACCGTTTTGTGACCCTCCTGAATGCGTGCGAGGGGCGCCGCGATCCGGCCTTCCGCAATCCGGGCGCTGATGGTGGCCGTGGTGACCACCGTCCCTCGTTTCAAGCGAGGCGCTACGTCTTCCATCATGGCTCGCATGATCATGGGAACACCGGCCATCACGAACACATTGCCGAGCTGGAACCCGGGCGCCGTGGAAACGCTGTTCCGGATCAGGGTTGCCCCGTCGGGGATGCGCGCCATGCGCTTGCGCATCTCGTTGAATTCACCGGGCTTGTAGCGCGCACCCAGCATGGCGAGGGCTTCAGGGTGATAATCGATCCCGACGCCAAATGCCCTGGCGATCGAATCCGCCGTGATGTCGTCATGCGTCGGTCCGATCCCGCCCGTGGTGAACACATGGGTGTAGCGGGCGCGCAGCACATTCACCGCTGCCACGATCTCAACCTCGATATCGGGAACCACGCGCGCTTCGCGCAGATCGATGCCTATCGAGGCCAGGAATTTGGCGAGATAAGCGAGGTTCGTATCCTGGGTGCGGCCCGAAAGGATTTCGTCCCCGATTACCAATACGGCTGCCGATACCGCCTCGCCGGATTGTACGTTTTCCATGGTGGCCTTCAGGCTGGCATGTGGTCGCGTGCTCGTGTAAAGATCGCGCAAGCTTTGCGCGCTAAAAAGCATGTCGCGCGAGGCGGTCGCAAGCTTGGCCTTGCCAGAGAACGAGAAAGACCCCAGATCAGGCCGATGATGTCAGCCTCTGAAATGCCGGATTCCAGCGTCTTCGACGCCGCCCGCCGCGCGAATGTGGCGGTTTCGGTGCATGACGCGGCTTCGTTCGACGGCATGCGGCGGGCCGGCCGGCTGGCCGCTGAAGTTCTCGACCTGCTCGTTCCCGAGGTGAAACCCGGCGTGACGACGGCGGCGCTGGACAAGTTGGCCTATGACTATGTGACCGATCATGGGGCGACGCCCGCCTGCCTCGGCTATCGCGGCTATCGACACACGCTCTGCACATCCATCAATCACGTCGTTTGCCACGGCATTCCGAACGACAAGCCGTTGCGCGATGGCGACATCGTCAATATCGACGTGACCGTGATCGTGGACGGCTGGCATGGGGACACGAGCCGCATGTATCCGGTCGGCGAGGTAAAGCGCAAAGCGATGCGTCTTGTCGAGATCACCTATGATTCGATGATGCGCGGCATCTCCGTCGTGAAGCCGGGCGCCACGACAGGCGACATCGGCCACGCCATTCAATCCTACGCCGAAGGCGAAGAGCGTTGCGCCGTGGTGCGCGATTTCTGCGGTCACGGCCTTGGCCGCGTATTCCATGCGCTGCCGAATATCGTGCATTACGGCAAGCCCGGTTACGGGCTTGGCCTGAAACCGGGAATGTTTTTCACCGTCGAGCCGATGATCAATCTCGGCGGATACGGCGTGAAAGTGCTGAATGACGGCTGGACGGCGGTGACGCGCGACCGTTCGCTGTCCGCGCAATTCGAGCACAGCGTCGGCGTCACGGAAGATGGGGTCGAAATCTTTACCCGCTCGCCCAAAGGCTGGGACAAGCCCCCTTACCTCTGACGACGAGGCGGGCACCCCGCATTACTTCGGGCATCGCGAACGTTTGCGCGCGCGTTTTCTCGCGGCGGGCGCTGACGCCATGCCGGATTACGAAATCCTCGAACTCGTGCTCACGACGATTCTTCCCCGACGCGACGTGAAGCCGTTGGCAAAGGCGCTGATGGCGAAGTTCGGCGGTTTCGCCGACGCGATCGGAGCGCCGATCGAACAATTGATCGAAATCGACGGCATCAAGGAAGCGACCGCGATCCAGCTCAAGGTGATCGAAGCCGCCGCTCTTCGTCTGTCGAAAACGCGGCTTCTGAATCGACCGGTTCTGAGTTCCTGGAACGCATTACTCGACTATTGCGCGGCCGCGATGGCACGGGCGCCGCAGGAGGAATTCCGGGTCCTCTTTCTCGACCGCAAGAATGTGTTGATCGCGGACGAAGTCCAGAGCCAGGGGACGGTCGATCATACGCCCGTTTATCCACGGGAAATCCTGCGGCGGGCGCTCGAGCATTCGGCCTCGGCCATGATCCTGGTGCACAATCACCCCAGCGGCGACCCCACACCGAGCCGGGCGGACATCGAGATGACCAACGAAATCGTCCAGGCCGCCAAGGCACTTCGCATTGCGGTTCACGATCATCTGGTGGTGGGTCGGGGCGGCACGGCCAGCTTCAAGGCGCTGGGACTGCTGTAGGAGATGCTGCGACAGAATACGACAAAACACCGTGCCCGTCGCATGACTTGAATACAAATTTGACCTATATTTCCGGAATTGATTCACGTTGAGACTGGATTGTTCATTTACCGTCTTCGGTCGAAGTCGGATCGATTGTAAGCGGCAATTGGCACTCAGTCGCCCCAGGAAAACGAATACGGGTCCTTCGATGCCGGAGAACAAGCTGGAAGAACGCCGCCCTACCCGGCGTATCATCGATTTCGATATCGAGATCGGCCGTCGCATTCGTATACAGCGTATGTTGCGAAACGCGACCCAGACAGAACTCGCAAACGCGATCGGAATTACCTTCCAGCAAATCCAGAAATACGAAAACGGCACCAACCGCGTCAGCGCCGGCAAGCTGTTTCAGATCGCGCGCTTTCTGCGTGTTCCCGTGACCGAATTTTTCGACGGCCTCGAAGCGGAAAATTCCGCCGGTTCCGATGCCGCGGCGGTCCCTGCCTACCAGCAGCTCCTGGCGTTCGTCACCAGCACCGAAGGCGAGCGTCTCTATCGCGCGTTCGCGCAAATCCGAAAGAAAGAGACGCAGCGGACCCTTCTTCGCATGGTCGAAAGTCTCGCGGAAAGCGACGCGTCTTAATCCGGGCGCATCATTCCGTCGCCGCTCTTCAATCGCCGCAGCGGATTCCGAGTTCCTGAGTTGGCGAAGCGCAGGCCGGCTGTTGTCATTTCACCGCGATTGCCGTTATTCCAGATTACTTAAGATTGATTCGCAAGGCTGTCCTTCACGCACTGGGCCTTGAGGCGTTGACACAGCATTTATAAATATCCACCTACAGTCGGTCTGCGTGCCTACAAGGACGACAACTTTTGTCATCACTGCGGTAGGTTACGCCTCAAGACCGCTCTATGCGGCAAACCCCGCTGGCCGTCACAAGCTGCGCGGGGTTTTCGTTTTCTGATCCCGAAACTACTTTGCGGAAAACCCCGCAAAGAGAAGTGGCAATAGGCACTCCTTGGATCGCGCCATAACGGTTTTCGCCTACGGTTGGTCGGAATCAATGCCGGCGCGTGACATGGCCGCAGCGAATTTTGCGGGCCAGTCTTGTTCGGGAAACAGAAACTCCTCCCCGAACCACGGCATTCTGCGAACGTCAAAGACGACGCTGCGCAGGAAGTCGAGAGTCGCTCTTACGGGTTGATTGGCGACGCGTTCGCGACGGTAACTGGCAAATAACTTGGCCGGAACTGAGATGCCCAAATCGAGCGGAACAATTTCTTCATCCACCAACACCAAATAGGTCGGCATCAAGGCGATACCTACACCCTCGCGAACACATTTGGCGAGAAAGGCACTTTGATTCGTAAAGAGCGCCGTGCGTTTAAACTGCTCGTCATTGAACCATGACGACCAACCGCCTTTTCCAACAAGATAATGAGTCTGATCCACGATACGGTGGGACGACATCTCGCCGATCGAACGCGGCTGTCCATGCTTGTTCAAATAATTCCGCGAAGCAAAAGGTACGAAGTACAACGTCGCGATCGGTCTCATGATTTGAGCCTGATCGATGGGCTTAAAATAGTGCAATCGGATGTCATACATCTTGTTGCGAGCCTCTCCCGCGTCGTGATCGAGCACGACTTTCAACTCGATGTTGGGGAAGCAATCGAAGAAGAGGGCAAGAAATTTCGATAGCCAGAAGTTTGCAACACCGTCGCTGACCAACAGGCTGCAATCGCCCTCAACGCGGCCTTCGGCGGAGCGTGCGTCAATCGTCGCATGCGATAGCTCCTTCTGGGCAGCCAGAACGCGCGAAAGTACACGTTCGCCCTGGTAGGTGAGCGATGCACCGAGCGGGCTGCGCTCGACGAGCTGCGCGCCCAATGAAAGTTCGAGACGACTCAGTCGCTTGCTCAGCGACGATTGCGTGATGCCAAGTTCCGCTGCGGCACGCTTGATGCTTGATGAGTTGGAGATCGCGACGAAGACACGGAAATCGTCCCACCGCGGATCGGACTCTGCCAGCTCGTCGATTTTGGAATATCCCAATTCCAGATACCTCGCTATTCAACTCCGGCCACAAGTGTAACGTTGCCGACACTCCATTGACGGTCGGATGGTCCCAACACGGCCAATCCACAAGGTTATACATGAAGCAGGGCACGAGAGTTAAATGCGTGACCCAGGTGCGAAGCGATAGGACTTGGCTTGTTGCCCGCCACAACGATATCTCGGCGCCGAGACCAGCCTCATCGTTTTGGAGATCGGCTCCAGAGCCGTAACGACGGGCATCGCGGGGAAGAAGGGGGCGCTTTGGGAGGAGTGGTGGATTGCGAAGTGCGTTGAGACCATACAACCGCTGGTTTCAGAATATTGCCGGTTGGCAGAAGCCGCAATTGCTCGCTCAAGCCTGATGGAAACGGCAACTCCTAAGGAAACAGATGGGCCGACCTGACGAAAAGCTGAGTGACTTGAAGGCCCTCTGGAATCGGAAACGGGGCGGTCTCTCAATGCCCGCGCGGTCGCAATTTGCCACGCGCGACCTTCAACCCTGGTATGGCAACCTCGCGCTCATCGATCTGTCTTCGCGCTCGATTCGCCTGTGCGGCACCAATCTGATTTCGCGTTTCGGGCGCGATGCGACGGGATGGGATATCGCTTCGCTGGACGAAGCCGTCGTGGCGTCCGTGACACCTTATATCGATCGCGCACAGGCGGCGAAGGCTCCGATCGAAGACGTCCACAATCGCATCGTCGACGGCTATCTGGTGAGCTATCGGGAACTTGCACTTCCGCTGTCGGACGACGCGGACCATGTCACGATGATTTTGTTCGGCAGCTATCCGATCGGGGCCCGGCCGGCGTGGCAGTAAGCGCGTATCGTCTATCGATTGTTGAATGATGGAAATCCCGCAGGATCGGCGCAAACCCCGGTGATTTCGTCAGACGGTCACTCGAAACTCCAGGAATGAATTCAGGAACGTCGGTACCGGAGAGCAAGTTGGAAGAACGTCGCCCGAGCCGTCGCATCATCGAATTCGATATCGAGATCGAACGCCGTATCCGTGTTCAGCGTATGTTGCGCGATGCGACCCAGACCGACCTTGCCAACGCGATCGGAATCACTTTTCAGCAGATCCAAAAATACGAAAACGGCAGCAACCGGCTCAGCGCGGGCAGGCTGTATCGGATTGCGCGTTTTCTGGGCGTTCCGGTGACGGCGTTTTTCGACGGGCTCGAGGCGGACTCATCCACCAATCCCCAGGCGGCCGCCACCCTCGCTTATCGGGAACTTCTGACGTTCGTCACGAGCCCCGAAGGCGAGCGGCTCTTTCGGGCTTTTGCGCAAATCCGCAAGAAGGAAACCCAGCGAAACCTGATTCGCATGGTCGAGAGCCTGTCGGACGACGAGATGTCTTAGACCGGCGTACAATCGTCGCTCCGCCCGACCATCTCTTTCGCCGAGAAGCCGGCAAACAAATTCATCAGTGGCAGGCCGTCAACCGAAAGCGGCAGATCGTTTGGATGAATGAACTCGTCTTTGAACCACGGATAGAGTTCGGGCGAAAATGCTTCCTTCAGCCAGTCTATGAGACGCCGCACGCGCTGGATGTTGTGGCTGCCGGGATGGTAGGTCAGCCAGATATCGTAGTGACGCCGGAGCATTTGATCTGGATTTTTGTCGTCACGAATGTCGATGGGGATGACTGGCGCGCCCATGCCATTGGCGTATGTGGGCAACATTCCGATCCCAGCCCCCTTCGCAATCGACCAGTAATGGGCACTACTCACATTACTCTGGAACACGACTATCGATTCGATGGATTTGCCGACGAATATCTGATGAAAAGAGTCCTCCGAGTCCAATTGCGGCGAAACTTGAAGCACGATTCGATGTTTTGTCAGTTCACCGACAGTCTTCGGTCGGCCATATGTTTTGACATAAGACGCTGTAGCGAACGGCATGGTGTGCAGCCGGCCGATCTTGACGACTTTGAGATCCTTGTCGCTGGGGTATGTAATTTGCACGCCGACATCGGCCTCCAGACGTAGAATATCAGCAGGCGACATTGCACAGTGCATGTTGACCATGAGCTTGGGATAGGCGTGCTGGAATTCTATAAGTCGTGGCGCAACCCAGAAGGTCCCGAGACCCTCTGTGATGGCGAGCTTGACTCGACCTTCAAACGTCAGCTCAGATTGATCGCTCGCGCGGACGACATCGAAATAGGCGGCCTCCATCTTTTGTGCAGCCGCAAAAATTCTTTCGCCTTCGAGTGTGAGATGGACGCCATAGGCATCGCGTGACACGAGAGTGACGCCGCAGCTTTCTTCGAATTCATCGAACCGCCGCCGGACCGCGTTCACCGACAACTTCAGAACGTCACCGGCCGAACGGAAACTTCCGGCTCGGATCGTTTCGAGAAAAATTCGCGTGCCCTCCCAATCGGGCGCTCCGCGATGTCCGCCTTTTTTGGGGTGCTCATCCAATGGAACACCCCTAGCGATAATCGTCTGCATCCATATCCCCGTGCGCGGCGCTATACCGGTGCCGCATCCGTCAGTATTCACCAAATCGCTGGCTGTGTCAGGGGCAAATCAGGGGCAGGACGATGACAATACATCAACCTGAGTTGGCGTTCCAAGCCGAGGCTCAATTAGATCATAGAGCCCGCCCGCGACACGCTTTGCAGGATTTGAAGATTTCCGAACTGGGGAAAAGATTTGTCGTGTTCATGCCAAGCGGCGGGGTCATTGATGCCATCGTGGCAGCCGGGGCGCGAGCTATCGGTGGCGTCGCAACTTCTGATTGTGTCCGACAAGTGATTTCGCACAATCCCGACAGCGTCTGGGCCATCGCACGCCGAGGTCGATACGATGCGGGCAATCCGGTTGCCGAGGGTTTCTTTGCCTTCTTGATGTTGAACGCGGAGGGTCTGCGCCAGCTCGGAGAGGGTAGTTTCAACGGGGCACAACCCGACCTTGCGCTTTTGGCGGGCCAGAGCGAGCGCCCAGCCGGAATTTATTCCTGGGCCGTCTTTGCGCCTCGCGGATTGGCCGCGGCCGTGCCCCTTGTGCTGGAGAAAGTTTCTTCACCGCTCTACCAAGGCGTCGACATGTTTTCTCATTCGACAACCGACGATGGCGTCCGTTACGTCGAGGCGATTGGTTTTCGACGCGGCGCTGTCATCGACGGGCGTGTTTTGCCGCATCTGCATTGGCTCAAACGATCTGCGGCGCAGGATCCCGAGCCGCTAATCTACGACAGTTACCGCAAGTCCAATGGTCCCTCGCAAATCGGCGTCACAGTCGCTCGGACCATCGACGATGTGCTGCGTGTGTTTTCCGTGCGAAGCGCCGTCTACTGCGCCGAACAGCACTGCCCGCACGAAGAAGAATTTGACGGCAACGATTTCAGCGCCACGCATCTTCTCGGCTATATCGGCCACGAACCTGCCGGCTGCGTCCGCATTCGGTGTTTTGCGGACTTCGCGAAAATCGAGCGCGTTGCGATACGGAGCGAATTCCGCAAAAGCCGGCTCGCCTACCGCCTGATCCGCGCGGCTATCGAATTGTGCCGGACAAAGGGCTATCGCCGCGTCTATGGGCAGCCGCGAGTCGATCTGTTGCGGTTTTACAGTCACTTCGGTTTCCGTCTGCTCGAAGGAGGGAAAACCTTCTGTTTCTCGGATGTCGATTATGCAGAAGTCGTTCTCGATCTGGAGAGGGCTTCGAATGCACTCGCCATCGGCCGCGATCCCTATCTGCTCATCCGGCCGGAAGGCCGCTGGCACATGCCGGGCATATTGGAGCGCTCCGCCCAACGGGGAGCACCCCCCAAAACATTGCAGGGAGACGGCATTGAGCTTCCAGTTTGACAAACGAAGTTTCGCAAATGCCCATGCGTTACCTGTCATCGTGCTCGTGGACCCTTGCCATCATCGTCTCATGAACCGTTGCGGGCTGAGTCAAAGCGAACTCGCGGGCGTTCTTGCCCATTGCCGTGCCGCTCTCAAACACGCGCGCGATATGGGAATGGCCGTCGCGTTCGTTCGCGATGGAACCAATCCGCGTATCGGTTCGAATTCCGACTGGATCAAGGGCTTTGAACCGGAGCGCAGCGACATGATCTTCGAGCGGCGCGCCGCATCTTGCTACGCGAATCCATATTTCGGAGAAATCGCCAGAGCTTCCGGCGAATTGGTGTTCGCAGGCTTTCCGGGCCCGGGCGGGTGCCTCTCGACCGCCGCCGACGCCGTACGCGCCGGCACGCGCATCACCTTTCTGGAAGATGCGACGGTAGACGGCGAAAGCGCGAACGTGCTCGGGGCCTTCTCGCTCGCGCGGATATCCGCGTTCACGAGGTTCGAAGTCTATTCCACCGGCACACAAGATTGGATTGCTTCCACGAAGATGCCGGATCGCTCGCATGCTTGAAGAAGGCTGCTTTTCGACACGAAGTGCGTAACAACAAAAGGTGCCACATGACCATGGAAACGTCGAAAATTCACGTCCTCACGCCGTCATATGCCGATGGTGACGAATCCGAACACACCGACGAAGGCTGTGCGACGTTGCGCGCCATCAGCGATGTCCTCGCAATCTTCGCCGCCATCGATCACGGCGAATTGCTCTCGGTGCTCCCTGAGGCTCCGGCCGATCGCTTAAAGTTCCAAACCGCGGTTTCGCTGCTCGATATCGCGCACAACAGGTTGCGCGAAGTCGTCGGCAATCCCGATCACCTGATCTCCGACGAATGCCGTTGCAACGGCAACGAGCATTGCGGGCCGCGGTTTCGCTGATATAAGCGCAGGCGCGGTGTTCGACGTTTGTCTCGCGGCTCAATGCGCTTCGACGACCGGCGCTGTGTCGGTCAGCGGCGGCACCTTGCAGAAGGGCACGATTGCCAGCGCGATCACGAACATCCCCGCCATCAGCAGGAACACATCGCTGAAGGCGAGCGTGAGCGCCTGTTGCGTCACCAATTGCGTCAGTTCGCCCGCGATCACCTGTTGGGCGTGCACGGCGTCGGAGGTGAACGCCGCAACCCGGGCCGTCGCCTGCGCCAGCGCAGCCGTGCCCGTATGCGGGATGGCCTCGCCCAGCAACTCGCCATGGATGCGGCCGTAATCCTGCAACCAGGTCGTCACGGTCGCGATGCCGATTGCTCCGCCCAGATTGCGCATCAGGTTGAACAGGCCCGACGCATAGCGCAGCTCGTCCGGCGCTCGTCCGTTCAGTGCCATGCCGACGGACGGCACGATGCAAAGCAGGATTGCGAAGCCGCGGATCGCCTGTGCCGGAAACAATTCCCAGAATCCCCAGTCCGACGTGACGCCTGAAAAGAGCCAGCATGAAAAGGCGAAGAGCGAGAATCCCACCGTGATCACGATCCGCTGGTCGACAAGGGTCGTGAGCCGGGCCGCCAGCGGCGCGCCGAAGACCATGAAGAAACCCGAGACAAACACAGTCGTTCCGATATCGAAGCTCGAATAGCCGCGCACGCGCCCGAGAAAGATCGGCGTCAGATAGGTCGCCGCATAGAGACCGAAGCCGATCACGAGATTGAGGACGCAGGCGAGCGTAAAAGTCCGGTGGCGGAAAGGGCTTAATTTCAGTACCGGCATCAGGGAAAAGAAAGACCGCTCGAAGAACACGAGCGCGCCGACAAAAGACATCCACGCCGCTAGCTGGATGGTCGGATCCTCGAACCACTGATTGCGCGGTCCCTCCTCCAGCACATATTGGAGCGCGCCGAGGAAGAGCGCGAGCGATGCGACGTGCAGCCAGTCGATACGCTTCAGCATCTTGAGATTCGGCTCATCGACCTTGCCGAGCATCGACAGGAAAATCGCAATGGCCGCGCCGGGAACGACATTGACGAAAAACAGCCAGTGCCAGCTCGAGACATCGGTAATCCACCCGCCCACCGTGGGGCCGAGCGTGGGCGCCAGGGTCGAAACCATGCCGAGGATGGCCGGGATCATCGCGCGGCTCTTGCCGGAGAACATCGCAAAGCCGGTCGCGAACACCGTCGGCACCATCGCGCCGCCGACAAAGCCCTGGATGGCACGGAAGACAATCATCGACTGGATGCTCCACGCCATGCCGCACATCAGGCTCGACAGCGTGAAAAGCACGGCGGATCCCACGAACAGCCAACGCGTGGACAGCGCCTGACTGAGATAGGCTGCGAGCGGGATCATCACGATCTCCGCCATCAGATAGGCCGTCTGCACCCAGGCGATCTCGTCCGGCCCCGCCGAAAGTCCCGCCTGGATCGAATTCAGCGATGCCGCGACAATCTGCACATCCAGAAGGGCCATGAACTGGCCGAAGGCCATGATCCCGAAAATCAGGAGCTTGCGGCCGTGCGAAAGTTCGTGCCCTGCGACATGCAATTCTGCGGTTCCCGCGCTCGCCTCAGCCATTGCAATCGTCCCCTGCCGGATTATATGATGCACATCATATAACTCCCCGGGAGCGGAGAACAAGGATGCGGTACGGCGAAAATCACAAGGAAGAGACCCACAAGAAGCTTGTGCGGGCTGCCTGCACGGTCTTGCGGGAAAAGGGGCCCGATCGGCTCTCGGTCGCCGAGGTGATGGAGGCAGCCGGACTCACCCATGGCGGGTTCTATGCGCATTTCAAATCGAAGGATGCGCTCCTGGTCGAAGCGTTGAATTCCGCCTTCGCACATGCAGGCGCAAAATTCCGCAAAGTCGTCGACGGGATGCCCGCGAGGCACGCGCTTGCGACCTATATCGACATGTATGTGTCGCCCGTCCATCGGGACAATGTGTCGGGCGGCTGCCCGATCGTGGCGCTCAATTCCGATGCGCCGCGGCAATCGAAGAAATTTCAGACGGCGTTCCAGGCGGGTATCGACCACATTGTCGATGCGTTGGCGGGATGGATCGCTGAAACCGGCCGCGAAGATGCACAAACACTCGCGCGCGCCGCATTCTCTGCCATGGCAGGCGCGGTCGCTCTGTCCCGCGCGGTGGCCGACAAAGCTTTGTCTGATGAACTTCTCGCCTCCGCGCGCGTCGGTATCCGGGCGCGGTTGGGTGTGTCCGATGCCGAACTCTCGAAAGCTGTAAACTGAGATGAACGCCAGCGTTGAATTCGCGAATCTCTCCGGCCTTGAGCAATTGCGTGCGGCTTTCGACGGCACATTCAAAGGCATCGGCAAAACGCTCAACTTTCGCCTTGCGACGCTGGAAGAGGGACGCGTCGTCTTCGAGGGCCACCCGGATCAATCCGTCTACAATCCCATCGGCACCGTGCATGGCGGTTACGCTGCCACCTTGCTCGATAGCGCGATGGCGTGCGCTGTCCATTCCACGCTGAAGCCGGGCCAGTCCTACACGACGCTCGAACTCAAGGTCGCCTATCACCGCGCAATGACCGAGGATTCGGCGCCCGTGCGCGCGGAAGGCAAAATCATCTCTGTCGGCCGGCGCGCGGCGTTTGCGGAAGGCCGATTGCTGGATGCGCAGGGCCGGCTCTGCGCCAGCGGCACAACAACCTGTCTGGTGGTCACACCATGAGCACGACATTCGACATCGGCCTCGAAACCGTGGCGCGTCCGAAGTCCCGGCTCGCCGCCATCCCGCGGCGTGCGTTTGTCGTCGCCGCTGCAGCAATTGCGCTGATCGCACTGGGCGCCTGGTGGATCGCATTGCCGGCCTCGTCCGTGTCCACGGATGACGCCTATGTGAAAGCCGATTCCACGATCGTCGCACCGAAAATTCAGGGCCTCGTCTCCCGGATATTGGTGCGTGACAATCAGCATGTGGTCGCGGGCCAGCCGCTGATCCGCATCGACCCGGAAGACTACCAGCAAGCCGTCATGGCCGCGCAGGCGGACCTGGAGTCCGCCCAAGCCACGCTCTCGCAGCAGGATGCGCAACAGGCTCTTGCCGCTGCCAATACCCGCGCGGCGGAGGCGACAATCCGTTCGTCCGATGCGGAAAGCGCACGCGCCGAGGCCGACAATCGCCGCTACGCCCAGCTGGTCGCAGACGGTTATGTCTCGCACAGCCAGGCGGAGCAGATTCACGCGACGTCCGTCGAGGACAGCGCAAATTCGGAGAAATCCCGCGCGTCTCTTGCGGCGAGCCGGCAACAGGAGACCGTCGTCGCGCGGACCCGGGCGCAATTGCAGGCCGCCGTCTCGAAGGCCAAGGCGGCGCTGATGCTTGCGCAGCTCAATCTTTCGCACACGATCATTCGTTCACCCGTCGCAGGCGTGGTCGGAGATCGCCAGGCACAGATCGGCGAATATGTGCAGCCCGGCACACAATTGATGACTGTGGTGCCGATGGACACGGTCTATGTGGCGGCCAATTTCAAGGAAACGCAGACCGCGCGCATGCTCGTAGGCCAGAAGGCCCGCGTGCGGTTCGATGCCCTGCCGGGCCGCGATTTCACCGGAGAGGTCGAAAGCTTTTCCCCCGGTTCCGGCTCGGAGTTCTCGCTTCTCCCCTTCGAGCCGGCCACCGGAAATTTCACGCGTATCGTGCAACGCCTGCCCGTGCGCA